>UMIY01024206.1_pt1 | contig 66714 bp, 53 predicted proteins | sample 1965921 | NCBI WGS metagenome assembly UMIY01 (sample SAMEA4836134, study PRJEB28245) | human gut metagenome | biome: gut microbiome; material: fecal sample | place: Denmark | collected 2008
TTTATTGGGATTAGTAACCAACTCTTTTTGTCCGCTTAGCCACAAAATATAAAAGAGGCTATGTCGTGTAGTTATTATCATAACTATTGCTACTTAGCCTCTTTATAATGTTTAGCTTTGAGAGTGTGAGTTTTTTCTATAATACTATTATATGCGTATTAAATTGATATTAAAAAAATTATTAAAAATAAATATTATTAAATTAGATATTCTTTATCAGATCCACCATCTCAATCAGCCCAGAAGCACAGTCGAAGCCCTTATTTCCGGCTTTAGTACCTGCTCTTTCAATTGCCTGCTCAATTGTATCTGTTGTAAGAACTCCAAACATAACAGGTTTTCCAGTTTTTAGTCCAACCTGTGCAATTCCCTTTGATACTTCAGCACAAACATAGTCATAGTGCGAAGTGGAGCCTCTGATTACAGCTCCAAGGCAAATAACGCCATCATAATCTTTTTCCGCAAGCTTAGAAGCAATTAACGGAATTTCGAAGGCTCCTGGAACCCATGCTATATCAATATTTTCATCTAAAACACCATGTCTTAGCAAGCTGTCCATAGCACCGTCTATGAGCTTTGATGTAATAAATTCATTGAATCTACCTGCTACTATTGCGACCTTTAGTTTTTTGTTTCCATCGTTTGAAAGCTTACCCTGCAATGTTTTCATAATAAAATCTCCTTATAAATATATAATAATAAACCAAACTGAAATTAATAATTAAAGCTTAAAATTCTAGAATATGTCCCATTTTCTCTTTCTTTGTCTTTAGATAGAAAAGATCGTGTGCTGAAGCCGGCATCTGAATAGGGACACGCTCAGTTATAGTGAGACCAAAATCAGAAAGCTCGTAAACCTTGTGCGGATTATTGGTTAACAATCTCATATTTTTAATGCCTAAATCCCTAAGAATCTGAGCACCAATATAGTATTCTCTCAAATCACCAGGGAACCCCAGAGCTAGGTTTGCCTGTAGCGTATCCATGCCTTGATCTTGAAGATTGTATGCCTTAAGTTTGTTAATAAGACCTATTCCACGTCCTTCCTGTCTCATGTAGAGAAGAACACCTCTGCCTTCCTCCTCAATCTGCGTCATAGCACGTGCAAACTGCTGACCGCAGTCACATTTGATTGAGCTGAACGCATCGCCGGTTAAGCACTCTGAATGCACTCTGACTAGAATATCATTTCCGTCACCTATGTCCCCCTTGACAAGTGCAATGTGATGTTCACCGTTTATCTTGTTGATATATCCATATGCACGGAAATCCCCATATTTTGTTGGAAGATAAGTATCAACGACCTGTTCAACGACAATTTCGTGTCTTTTTCTATAGTCGGCGATGTCCTTGATTGTAATAAATGAAATTCCATGTTCCTTTGCAAATTCAAGAAGTTCAGATTTGCGCATCATCGTGCCGTCATCCTTCATCATTTCGCAGCATAGCCCACATTCCTTGAGCCCCGCAAGCCTCATAAGATCAACTGTAGCTTCTGTATGACCGGAACGCTCTAGAACGCCAAAATCCTTTGCAACGAGCGGGAACATATGTCCAGGTCTGCGAAAATCTTCAGGCTTTGAATTCTCATCAACAATTTTTCTAGCGGTGATTCCTCTCTCGACGGCTGAAATACCTGTGGTTGTATCAACGTGGTCGATGGAAACTGTAAAAGCAGTACAATGATTATCTGTATTTTCGGAAACCATTTGCGGCAGAGCCAGCTTATTTGCGATTTCCTTGCTCATAGGCATGCAGATGAGGCCTTTTCCATAGGTAGCCATAAAATTAACATTACCTGTTGTTGCAAATTCGGCAGCACAGATTAGATCTCCTTCATTCTCGCGATTCGGATCATCTGTCACTATAATCATTTTGCCTGCCTTCAAATCATCAAGCGCCTGGCTTAGCGTTGCAAATCCATTTGAATCCTTTTCCATTAAACTCTTCCTCCTAATAATTTTTCTACGTATTTTCCAATAATGTCTACTTCCAAATTAACCTTGTCCCCAGGACGTTTGGTCGACAAAATAGTAACCTCCGATGTATGGGGAATTATACTCACCTTGAATGACTCACGATCAACGTATGCGACCGTTAGACTAGTACCGTCTATGGCAATTGAGCCCTTTTCGACGATGTATCGCAAAAGCTTGGCTGGTGGGGATATTTGGTACCAAGTTGCATTGCCTTGCTTTTCTACTGACTTGATAAGTCCTGTGCCGTCTATATGTCCTGAAACTATGTGTCCTCCGAACCTATTGTCAACCTTCATTGCACGTTCAAGATTGACGTTTGTGCCTATTCTCATATTGTGAAAAGATGTCCTTTTGATGGTTTCGTTCATTATGTCAGCAACAAAATAATTTTCTCCAAATGATGTTACCGTAAGGCAAATACCGTTAACTGCAATGCTATCCCCTAGATGAACATCTGATAGAATGGTTTTTGCCGATATGGTTATGCGAGCTGAGGGACCTATTGTTTCTATCTTTTTTATTTTTCCTATTTCCTCTATTATGCCTGTGAACATTGGATATTTCTCCTTAAGAATAGATTATTATTTGTATTTATTTCAATATTCAATCTTGCCTTCATTGTAGAAATCTTGACCAATTTTAAAGGTATCGCAAATTTTAACCTGAGGGCAGTTGTTTGGATCATCAAAGCCTAATCCTGAAACCGATGTGAGAGCATTATTGCCTCCCAAAATCTTTGGTGCTGTGTAAATATAAACGTAGTCAGCAAGCTTTGCTCTTAAAAATGAATCATGCACGCTTGCACCGCCCTCAACGAGTATGCTATCGATTTCATAGGGCGGAAGGGCAAGCTGCACAAGGGCTTCAGCAAGGTCGATTCTTCCGTTCTCATCTAATGATACAGCTAGAATTGAAACGTGCAAATCTTTTAAACGCCTAATTTTCTCTTGCTGATTTACGCTAATAAAAGAATCATTGCTCGTGACGACGATAGTTTCTATCTCCGTAGCTGTTTTAACAATTTTGGAATCAAGAGGGATAGAAAGCTTCGAATCCAAAATAATTCTAAATGGATTTCTCAAAGCTGGGTTCGGCACGTCTTTCTTAAGAATCTCATACTCAGAACTTGGATTTTCGCATAGACTCTCATCAAACCTGCAATTGAGCATGGGGTCGTCAGATATAATTGTATTTATTCCAGTGAGAATTCCCATATATTTATGCCTCAAAAAATGACTGTGATTTCTAGATTTTTCTCCAGTAATCCATTGAGATTTTCCGCTGTGAGAAGCCGTTTTTCCGTCGAGAGTTTGAGCTATTTTTAAAGCGACAAAAGGTCTTTTCTTTGTCTGTCTTGTCAGAAAAAATACATTTAATTTTCTAGCCTCATCTTCAAGAAGACCAACCTCAACATCGATGCCATTATTTCTTAGGATTTCAATTCCTTTCCCAGAAACCTTTGGATTAGGGTCAGCCATAGCACAAACAACTCTTGAAATTTTCGCATCAATGATTGCTTCTGTACAAGGAGGAGTTTTGCCATAGTGGCAACACGGCTCAAGCGTTACATAAAGAGTTGAATTTTCAGTACTGTATGTATCTTTTACGCCCGCAAGTGCATCACGCTCAGCATGTGGCATTCCACACGCGTGATGATAGCCCTTTGATAGGACTTCGCCGTCCTTTACAATAACTGCGCCAACCATTGGATTTGGATTTGTAAATCCCAATCCTTTCCTTGCTTCATTTAGAGCCATTTTCATAAATTTTTTATCAGTGTCCGAAAACATTTCGATTCTCCATTAAACTAAAAAAGCACCCGTATGAACAGGGCGCAATTGATGGCTTGAGAATATTTTGTGCAAATAAAAACCGAGAAATATTTCTCGGGCAATGCAACAAAACAGTTGTAATTTCAACTATCTTCTTCCATCCAGACTTTACTGTCGGTTTCGGAATTTCACCGAATCATGCAAACTATATTTCTTGCTACGCTCTTTAAGCTTGGCAATCACTAAATAGAGTTCAATGCTCGCGGACTATACCGCCGGTCGGGAATCTAACCCTGCCCTGAAGATTTTATTAAATTTATACATAAATTATAGCACAAAGAAATCTTTATTCAAGTATATGAAATGAAGTTTTTATTTTTACTTTAAATTGTATTTATTATTTGCTTAATGTATATAGCTTGGCAATTGAAAAGTAGCCTCAAAATTTATAGAAAAAATTTACAATATTTTACAAAAAGTAGTTGACGCTGTATGGGGAAGCAGATATACTTTAGAAAATAGATGGAAAAATATGGAAATCGAATGCGAAAATAAGAAAGGATGATGGATTGTATGATTTTTGACCGTATTATAGATAGTAAATTTAAAGAGAAGGATGTTAAAGGAAATAATTCTGATAGTTTGCGATTTGTTGCTGAATCTATTGATGAAAAGCGAAAAACGTTAAAAATAGGATTATACTCTATAGATAGTTCATATGAGGTATCTCTTCTATCTATTGTAATGCTTGATAAGCTTTATAACAAATATAAAAACCGATGTATATATGTATGCAATAAGCCTTTTTCACTTTTGAAAAAGACATACTTCGGACATGTATCGGCATACGTAAACAAAGACGATATGAAGAAGCTGGCAAAACTTTTATTCTACATGGATGATAGTGAGTTTAAAGAGAGAGCAGATCTAATTGATAGAATAAACAATATGGACTATGTATATGTCTACGGTGCGGATAAACTCCTTGGAAACCCAACTCAAAATGGTGCCTTAAAACTTTTGGATTGGATTGACTCATCAGAACTTTATGATTATGTTTTTTATGATATAGGAGATAATCTTGATCTGGATAATATTGAAACATTGAAGAAATGCGATGTAATCATAAGAGGTAATAGAAAGTTCCCTGGCAATATTGACACCTTAAATCTTAACGAGGAAAAGATAATTGATTTAGTTTTTGATGATAAAACTGAAAGCGACATTGCTTTTTATGCTAGCGATATAGATAAAGTTTCATGTGTAAAAGATGGCGATTTTGAATATACAGTTCAATTTAATAATGATCTTGAATTTCTAATTAACAACATAATGAATAACCAAGAAAGGAGTAAATCACTTGTCAATTGATAAAACCGAAGAAATAGTGCGCACTGTCAAAAATTGGCTGATGATTGAATCGATAAAAAGAGAAATTGGGGAGGATGAAATCAATGAATGTATAGAAAAGAATCTATTTGAACTATGTCCAAATCTTTCAATACAGCAAATGAAAAAAATAAGAGATAGAGTGTTTTTAAGGCTGAAATTTCCGCTAGGCATACTGGAACCGCTCGTTTCTGACAGTAAAATTAATGAGGTTATGGTTAACGGAGTCAATAATATCTTTGTTGAGAGAGAGGGAAAGGTAGAAAGAATCGATGATGCTTTTTCAAGCGAAGATGAATTGAAAGATATTATTAGATTTATTGCGGGCAGAGTTCACCGAGAATTTAATGAGCTAAATCCAATTGTAGATGCTCGTCTTTCTGATGGATCAAGAGTATGTGGCGTATATGACAATGTAGCTGTTGGAGGTCCAGCATTAAGTATTAGAAAATTTAAAAAACAAAAAATTGATATGAATACTATGATTAATTATCGCTCTATAACATCTGAGTGTGCGGAGGAGCTTAAAAGTTGGGTTAAAGCTGGATACAACATATTTGTAAGTGGTGGTACTTCATCAGGCAAGACAACTTTTCTCAATGCACTTTCAGATTATATACCTGGCGACGAGAGGGTCGTGGTAATAGAGGATTCATCAGAACTCAATATGAACCAGGTGGAAAATATAGTTTACATGGAATGTAGGAATGCGAACAGCATAGGCAAGGGTGCAGTTGACATGTCAAGTTTAATTAAAACAAGTCTAAGATTAAGACCAGATAGGATTATTGTGGGTGAAGTTAGGGGAGAAGAGGTTTTCCATATGATACAGGCCATGAATTCAGGACATTCGGGTTCAATGTCAACTGGGCATGGAAATTCTGTAAAGGGAATGCTGAGAAGATTGGAGTCTATGTATCTAATGTCAATTGATATACCGATAGATGCGATTAGAATGCAAATTTCCGAGGCTATAGATATAATGGTGCATTTAAATAGACGACAAGATGGTACGCGCGCTGTAGAGTCTGTCGCAGAACTTGTAGGATATGAAGGAGGTGAATATAAATTGAACTATTTATATGAACTTGACGAGAATTTAAAACTAAAACCAACTGGCAATAAGCTTGTACAAAATATAAAGATGAGAAAGGCTAAAAAAGAAAAGTATAATGAAGGTTAAAAGAATTGACCATAAAAAAATACATATATTATTTTATTCAATAGTTATAACTATATCGATAAGTTATCTATTATACAAAAGTTTTGTTTTTATTTTTCTAACTCCCCTTACATATCATTTTTTAAATATAGCAATTACAAATATGAATGAAAAGAGATTAAAGAAGAAATTTAAAAATGAATTTAAGGATTTTTTATATGCATTAAGCGGGTCATTCTCGACTGGAAGACATCTTGTTGAAGCTTTGCACGAAGTTAACGAAAGTCTAGGCAAGATGTATGGAAATGATAGTCAGATAATGACAGAGTTGAATACTATTTTGTTGCAGCTTAAATTAACTGGATATGATGAAATTAAGGTGCTGGAAGATTTCAAGAAACGTAAGACTGTGGAGGATGTGGTGGATTTTGTTGAAATGTATAAATCTTGCAGGGATACAGGAGGAGATTTTGCTGGCGTGTTATCGAAGGGAGCCAATATGATTGCAGAAAAGATTACAATTGACAGAGAAATCGAGGCTATTACGTATCAAAAAAAGATCGAAGGACGTGTTATTGGAAGTATGCCAGTGATTTTGCTGATATTTTTAAATATATTTTCCCCAGATTATATATTGCCGCTATATTCCGGACTTTCAGGACACATCATAATGACTTTTGCTCTCGCTTTGACTATATTCGCCTTTGCTATGATTGAAAGGATTACTAATATTGAAATTTAAGGACAATGATTTATACAGGTTTATAAAAGATAAATTAAAAAAATATATAGATATAATATTTGAAAAGAATAATAAAAAAATTCTATTGATATCGATTATGTTTGTTTTTATCATCATAATATTTGAACTGATAAATATCTTTGTTTACCAGCCTAATTGGATTATTAGCCAAGATGGAAAGAAAGTAGGAGTTGAAAGACCAGAGGGCAATAAGAATAATAATCTATCAATGATGGTCGAGGTTAAGAATAAAAATGGGGTGAAAATCTATCCTATAGATATAAAGGTTTCTGGGAATAAAAACCTACAAAACAATAAAAATAACAGTAGCAAGGCAGCGAATATCAAAAGAAAGGGAAAGGATTATGAGAAAGAAGAGTCTTTAAGGGTAGATTTGGGTATTCGAAGAGAACTGAAAAACGAGGATAAGAAGAATAAGAAAATATATATGTTTCCGAAGAAGCTTCAAGATGGAGATAGACTTATTTGGACTGTTGATAAAAAAGAGATGATACCTAAGGCATTATTTCTGTTGCCAATAATTCCTGTAGGAATAGTAGTATATTCAGAAAGTGAAAAGCGAAAAAAGGAAATCCACAGGATGAATTCAATTAGATGGTCAATTCCAAGTTTTACACATCAGGTTGTACTATACATGAATTCAGGACTTATTATATCAGATATAATGACAAAACTTTTCATTAGATATTCTGAATATAATAAAAAGAATGATCTTGAAGAGATGGTTATTAACGCATGTAAAAATTCAGAATTTATGCATATGGAGTCAATCGCTGTATTACAAAAATATGCAGATGAATCAACAGTTAGTGAATTTATGAGGATTGTTGCTATTATTTATGACGGACAAATAAAGGGGGTGGATATCAGGAACAAATTAGAAAACGAAAGCAAAATATTATGGCATGACAGGAAAAAAACTGCTGAAGAGAGAGGACACATCGCTGAGAGCAAACTTGCGGTTCCACTATCAATTCTTTTGTTGGTTCTAATGTTAATTACTGCAGCTCCTGCAATGATGGAGTTATAAATTGTTGTTGAAACTATAAATTTAAATTACAAGGAGGAAAATTTTATGTTTAAGAAATTAAAAGGGAAAGTATTAAAAAGCCCAATCGGGAATAAATCTGGGATGGAGATGGTACAGGTTGCTATTTTAATTGCTATAGCTGTAATTATAGGATTAATTTTTAAAACTGAAATTACGAGTTTTGTAAATGATACGTTTGATTCGCTTCAAGATTTTTAGGATTGTAAAAAATAAATTGGGCAGTGAGCTGGTGGAAGCAACAATTGTACTGCCCATTGTTTTACTCATTATTTTAGGAATACTGTCATTTCTTGTTTTTTTCTTTGATAATGGGATATCACAGTTTCATGCACATATGGACCTGATAGAATCATCGAGTATATCAACAAAACTTTTTGAAATAGATAGTATTAAAATTGAACAGCAGAAGGATATCAGAGCTCTTTCTAAAAAAACATATTTTTCGCACAAGCAAGATGGAATATATGTATTAAATGAAGAAAACATTTTAAGGATTGGAGATGCTGCGGTTGATGCGTTTAAATAATCAAAAGTATTATGATAAGTGCCAAAATATTATTAAAAATAAAAAAGGCTCATTATCCATATATCTTGCAATATTTTTTGTGGTAATAATATCTGCTTCTGTTATTTTCATAAAAGAAACTAAAAATAGAGCCATTGAATCCTCAACAAAATCAATTTCATCAGTATGGCTTTTAAGCGAACTTGGAAAATATGATAGACATCTTTATGAAAAGTATGGCATATACGGTTTTTACGGAAATCGTGATGAAATTGTTAAAGATATAAATTATATGGCTAACTATAGCTTCAAAGACAAGGGATATATTGATTATCAAGGTGCTGAAGTAAATCTAAGCTCAAACTCTATAGCTAATCCTTATATCTTCAAACAAGAAATAGTAAAGGCTTCAAAAAGTGAACATTTTAAAAATATGATTCAGAAGGAAAATAGAGGAGAAGATAATGGACGAGTGGAGGACAAAATAGATGGAAAAGTTTATAACAAAGCAATATTAGGTGATTTGCCATCAAATGGGGTTCAATCATCTATAAGCATATCTGGATTTGCATCAAAATTTGAAGGGATTAACTCTATAAGCAATCTGATAAAAAGAGGTAGCGAGGAGTTGCTTGTTGACACATATGCGAATTCTTTTTTTAAAAATTATGCAAGTGATAATAGCTTAGGAGAAACTGTCTTTTCAAATGAGGTTGAATATGTTATTTGTGGAAAGCATGAGGATGAAAAAAATAGAAAAAGAGTTAAACATTATATTATCGGAATAAGACAAATTGCCAATACATTTTCAATTGTAAGCAATCCGGACATGAAAGGGCGAGTGCAAGCCATTGCCTCTTTAACAGGTGCTGCGGAAGGCGTTACAGAGGCTCTCTTGATAGAAGCCTGGGCATTAGCAGAGAGTGAAAATGATTATCAGACATTGATAAGAGGTGGTAAAATACCTTTCAAAAAAAGTTCTCAGGAATGGGCAACTCAAATTGAGAATATTTCCGAGGGTATAAAAGAGGGCTATATTGAAATGAATTATACACATGGCGAAGATTACAATCAGTATCTCAATTTCTTTCTATTTATGATAGATGAAGATATAAAACTATTGCGAATGATGGACTTAATTCAGTTAAATATGAAATTAAATCACTATGACGACTTTTTAATGAAAGAGTATTATGTTGGTCTTGATTTAATCATTAAAGTGAATAACAGAGAAGTTGCAGTTTCAAAATCTTATTATTAACAGTTTGAAATTATATCGAAAGGAAGTATGGTTTGTCCAGTAGCATTAAAAAGAAAGCGTTAAAAATGCATAAAAAAAGGGGCTCATATCTAGTTGAGTCAGCAATAATTTTACCTTTTTTCATATTAGGATTGATTGCTATAATTTCTGTCATACCTGTTATTTCAAAATCAGAACGCGTTGTATTTCAAACTTGTGATGAAGTGAGATTAGAATGTATTAAGTCTGTTTATATACAAAACCCAGTAGATCTTCCAGCTAGAACAATGTTCAGGTGCCAGAAATCAGACAAAGCTATAAAAAATTTTTTGGCCTATACAACCATATACCGTGGTAATAGCGGTCACATGGATGAAATGATTAATCTCAAATGGAATACAAACGTAATTCAGCCAACACTTGTCGGATTCTTTGATAACATATCATTGAACGGGAAATTGATAGGACGATCATTTGTAGGTTATGAAAGATCAACAAACCCCACTGATAGGAGCACGTTCGAAGAAAACATAGAGAGTAAGCCTGTATATATTTTTCCTAATGAAGGTAGTAAATATCATGGAAGAAATTGTAGGGTTTTAAATTCAGCAGCAACTGTGAATGTGTTAACACCTAGCTTTAAAAAAAAGCACAAACCTTGTAAATTATGCAAAGCTAAGCACATTTCACTCTCAGAATATGTATATACCTTTAATAATGGTGATGTAAGATATCACAGTGCAAGTTGTAATCTGGTGAAAAAACGTTATATAAGAATTGATCTTTCTATAGCAGAAAAACGGGGATACGAATATTGCAAAATATGCGGTGGACATGATTAGTCCTGACGTAGTATTTAAATGTAGCTAGTGTAAAATAATTGTCGAGTTTTTGAAAAATATTGCTTAGATTGAATTTATCCTTTTTTTCCTTTATAATGATTTCGAAAAGAATTTAAGGAGAAAATGATGAAGGCGCCAGATCCAATAGCATTTACAGTTATGGGAATAGATGTAATGTGGTACGGAGTACTAATTGCATTAGGATTCATGCTCGCAATATACATTAGCTACAAAAGAGCAAATAAATTTAATATCAAACCAGATGATATACTTGATTTTGCAATTATACTTTTGCCAGCTTCGGTAATTGGTGCAAGACTATATTATGTTGCTTTTAGATGGGAGTACTACCAAGGCAATTTACAATCCATTATTAATATAAGGAATGGAGGCCTTGCTATTCATGGTGGCATACTATTTGGTATCATTGCAGGCATTATAGTTTGCAAAGTTAAAAAAATAAACGTATTAGATCTAGCTGATTTAGTATTTCCTTCAGTCGCCATAGCACAGTCTGTAGGTAGGTGGGGTAATTTTTTCAATTCAGAAGCTCATGGAGGTTCTACAGATTTGCCGATAGCGGTTATCATAGATGGTCAAAAATTTCACCCTACGTTTTTGTATGAATCACTTTTTTGTTTTCTATTATTTTGGATATTATTATGGGTATCGAAAAAAAGGAATTTCAAGGGACAAATTGCACTTCTATATGGTATGCTCTATTCTTTAGAACGATATTTTGTTGAGGGACTAAGGACTGATAGCCTGATGCTTGGAGATTTTCGTATAGCACAGCTTGTAAGCATACTCTCAATATTTGGCTGTGCAATAGCATACTTCATATTAAATAAAAATAGCAAGGAGATACGTAAATGAAACTAGGAATCGTTGGATTACCAAACGTGGGAAAGAGCACGTTGTTTAACGCAATCACTAAAGCAGGTGCAGAGGCAGCAAACTATCCGTTTTGTACAATAGAACCTAATGTAGGAGTTGTAACCGTTCCTGACGAAAGAATCAAAAGACTTCATGAAATATATAACTCGAGAAAAACAATATATACGACAATTGAATTTTCAGATATTGCAGGCTTGGTGAAAGGGGCTTCAAAGGGAGAAGGACTTGGAAATAAATTCCTAAGCCATATTAGGGAGGTAGCGGCTATAGTACATGTTGTAAGATGTTTTGAGGATGAAAATATTGTACATGTTGACGGCAAAATTGATCCAATCTCAGACATAGATACAATAAATATGGAGCTAATACTTTCTGACATGGAGATGCTAGATAGAAGAATTACTAAAACTCAAAAGAATTTAAAAGGAGATAAGTCCTTGCAGTCGGAGCTAGATCTTCTAAAAACGGTATATGATTTTATTGCAGGAGGACAATCCGCAAGAGCTATGGAACTATCAGATGAAGAGTCCGAGTTTGTGGATTCGTTAAATTTACTCTCATATAAGCCGATAATTTACGTGGCTAATGTATCAGAAAACCAAATTTCTGATAAGGAAATAGCGAATAATGAAATGATAAAGAAATTGAACACATTCGCGAAGTCAGAAGATGCGGAAGTTGTTGTCATATCGGCTGCAATAGAATCTGAGATTGCCGAACTTGACGATGAAGAAAAGTCTATGTTTTTGCAGGAACTTGGTATTCAAAATTCTGGACTTGATCAGTTAATCAAAGCATCATATAAATTGTTGGATTTAATTTCATTTTTAACAGCTGGTGAGGACGAGGTGCGAGCATGGACTATCAAAGATGGAACCAAGGCACCACAGGCTGCTGGCAAAATACACACAGATTTTGAGAAGGGGTTCATACGTGCAGAAACAATCGCTTATGACAAACTAATGGAATGTGATGGTAAGCTTTCTTTGGCAAGGGAAAAGGGATGGATAAGGTCGGAAGGTAAGGACTATGTAGTTAAAGATGGTGATATAATGAATTTCCTGTTTAACGTGTAGTTTGATAATCGATAGCAATTAGGAACAAAATAGTTGCCATTTATGCGGAACTGTCTGTCCTAGGCTTCAAGAAATGAAAGAAGCATTAATCGACATTGTTAGTTCAAATATAAACAAAATAAAGTAATACTCTTTACACCATATGGGAAAAAATGTAAATTGTGATTAATAGATGACCACCAATCAAGGTGGTCTTTTAATTTGGCAGAAATACGATTGAATTGTCAAATGTAAAATGCGTTGCTAGTAGTATTTATGATTTTTAAAGTATTTACTTTAACTATTTTGTAGCGTGGTAAGGAGGAGAGGAATATGATTAAAAACAAAGTTTTAAACAAATGTTGTAGTATGCTTGTTGCGCTTATCGTAACTTTAAGTTTGATTTTACCAAGTATGCTAATGCCCCAAGAGGTCAATGCTGGAACGGATAGTGTAACACTAAATATTCGGAGCAATCCGTCAGGAGGATTTAGAGCAAGTGGTAAGTCTAGTCTGAGTAATAATCAGAGGCTTTTCACTGAAAAAGGCGCAAAATTTAGAAACTCTAGTGGTAAGACACTATACTGTATAGATCCGTTGACGGAGGCTGTTGCAGGGGCGCATCAAACTTCGACTTTAGTAGGATATTACGGATTAACGCAGTATGATGTTAACTATATGGCTTGTGGTGTTGACTATCTTAATAAAAACTACGGAGCAGATGATGCTGAAGCACTAGCACAGTTTTTCGTATGGGAGTACCTAAATGGAAGAACAACATATACGGCAACCGTTACTCCAACAGGAATATCATCAAGTACATATAGTATTGGTATGGCTGGAGCTAAAAATTTTGCAGCATCTAAAGCGGATAGTGCAAAAGGAACAGGAATTTTATATACGACAGGGCATTCTCAACCAAGTGCACAGTTTTCAGTAAGTTATGCAGGGTACGCAAAATTAAAGAAAGCAACTAAAAGCAATAAACACCTAACTAAACTTTGCCCTGAACAATATACACTTGCGGGCGCTGAATATGGCGTGTACGCAGATAGCGGTTTAACAAAATATATTGGAACGCTTAAAACAAATGCGAATGGAGATAGTAACACACTTGAACTAGATCAAGGCATATTCTATGTAAAAGAATCGAAAGCACCAAAGGGATATAAGCTTGACTCGACCGTATATACACTTGATGTCAAAGCAGGTGAAACAACAGTACTTAATGTAACAGACGAGCCGTTATTTGCCCCTTTATCATTTAAGATCCAAAAGAAAATAGAAGAAGGAGCAGATAAGAACCTTAGCCTTGAAGGAGCAGAATATACAGTAAAATATTATAAGGATTTCCTAAATGAGGAACAGGTAAAAACTGCTACTCCATTTAGAGCATGGGTATTTAAAACTAATGAAAAAGGCGCATTTGGATTGAACGAAAAAGATAAGATAAAGGGAGATGAACTATTTAAAAATGATAAATGTATACCAGTTGGCTTGTTAGGAACATACACAATAGAAGAAACCAAAGCACCTAAGGGTCTAGCTAGAACAGAAGGAATCATATCGTTACAGCAAGTTAAACCAAATCAAAGTGCGACTGGCGTAACAGTGATGAAAGACGTAATAGATATAGAGAAGACTCAAAAGGTAAACATCAAAATACAGAAAAAAGACGCTGAAACAGGCGAAACAAAGCCACAGGGTTACGGAAGCTTTGCAGGCGCAAAATTTAATGTATGGATGTATGATCCACTACAGCTTATGGACGTTCTTGTTGGAACAATTGTAACAAATAAAAACGGCACAGGCGAGCTTGTAAAACTTGCCCCTGGTCTATACACAATCGAAGAAATCGAAGCACCAGCGGGATATAACAAAAATCCTAACAAGGTAAAGATTGAAGCAAGAGTAAAAGAGCTTAACACCGCATACTTTGATTATTTTGCAACCATAGCAGAAAAGCCTATAACAGTAACAGTAGACAAAACATCAATTGATGAGGTAGGAGCGAAAGTATCTGTTAAAGGAGCAGTCCTAGCCCTATATAATTCTAATGATGAAAAGGTCGAAGAGTGGACAAGTGATGGCAAGGTTCACACATTTAAAGGACTTGCAAAGGGTGATTATGTAATCAAGGAAGTTAAAGCACCAAAGGGATATTTGCCACTTGAAGAAGATTATAAGTTTACTGTAAAAGAGGTAGAAGAAGTTCAAGAGCAAGATGTATTTAACGAGGCAATTCCTGAAGTAAATACAGTAGCTAAATTTGATACAGGAGTTAAAGAATCCCTACCTAAGGAAGAAGTAACAGTTCTTGACAAGTTTGAATATAAAAAGGTGCTAAAAGACCGCCCTTATGAGATAAGAGCTAAGCTTGTCGAAAAGAATAATGTATCAAACGTTATCGCAGAAGATAATAAGGAGTTTACACCAGAAGATTATAAAGGTGAAGAAACACTTAAATTTACATTTAACGCAAGAGAGCTAGAAGGCAAAAGACTTGTAGTTTTGACAGAGCTTCATAGGCTTGACAGAAAGGGTAACACGCTCGTTGCAGTACACAAAGATATAAACAATATTGATGAAACTGTAGTAATTCCTAAGATTAAGACAACTGCGACAGATAAAAAAGACGATGATAAAGAGATACTTGCAGCAGAAAAACAGACAATAGTAGATAGGGTCGCTTATACTAATCTAATTATTGGAAGAAAATATAAGGTTAGGGGGAAGCTTATGGATAGGGAAACTGGAAAGCCAATCCTTGATAATGGTAAAGAAGTAACAGCAGAAAAAGAATTTACCGTCGAAACAAGTAACGGCTTTGTAGACTTAGAGTTTACGTTCAATACAATACCTTTTGCAGGTAAAACTGTTGTAGTATTTGAAGATGTATATCAAAATGGAAAGTTAGTTGGTACACATAGCAATATAGATGACATTAATCAGAGTATAAAAATATTGGAAAAAGAAAAGGTTAAAACAGGGGACGATGAGAATATACTACATAGTATTTTCGGAATAGTACTAGCAGGAAGTCTTATGGTAGCATTTAGAATCAAAAAAAGATATTAAAATATTTAGAATTTGTCAGGGTAAGTGAATTTAAATTATATTAATTTCTTACCCTGATAATTTTATTTTATTTTCGACCCAAAAACCAGTTGACAGAGATTCCATATTTTGATAGTATATTAGACGCAATGATTTTCTAAAGACTTGTTTCCTATTTAAATTTTCTGTTGAAAATTCAATGGGATGTGCTAAAATATAGATGGGATGTGGCGGTGTAGCTTAGTTGGCTAGAGCGTCCGGTTCATACCCGGAAGGTCGGTGGTTCGAGTCCACTCGCCGCTACCATATAAGGGCGCATAGCTCAGCTGGGAGAGCACCTGCCTTACAAGCAGGGGGTCATAGGTTCGAGCCCTATTGCGCCCACCATATAGATTTAGTATAAGGCCTGGTAGTTCAGTTGGTTAGAATGCCAGCCTGTCACGCTGGAGGTCGACGGTTCGAGCCCGTTCCAGGTCGCCAAGTTTTTAAAATTTCATATTGATTCCGTCAGGAATCTGTGGTGGGTATCGTCAAGTGGTTAAGACACAGGGTTGTGGCTCCTGTATACGTGGGTTCGAATCCCACTATCCACCCCACATTGGGGTATCGCCAAGCGGTAAGGCAATGGATTCTGATTCCATCATGCGCAGGTTCGAATCCTGCTACCCTAGCCAATTTTGAAGTCTTTTTGTAGGCTTCTTATGGCGACATAGCCAAGTGGTAAGGCAGAGGTCTGCAAAACCTTTATTCCCCAGTTCAAATCTGGGTGTCGCCTCCATCTTATGACGACAAACGGAATAATTTCGTATGTCGTCTTTTTTTATATCTTACTATTCATATCAAAATATGTTTCAAAGGAGGTTGCTTTGAAGAGTAAAACCAAGATGTCACGCATCTGTGTAATTATCCTGGCAATGATGATGTGTATATCAGGCATCGTAATGCCACAGGTAGCAGAGGCTGCTGATGAAAACGACAAGACTGAGCATATTAAACCGACAATCACAGGTGAAGTTTCACAAAATGGAGAGAAAGTTACAGATCAAATAGATCCTGCTAAGCCTTTTGATGTAACAGTAAACTTTGATTTTAAAGTTATTAAAGATGAACTAATAGGTGGACCGCTCGCGGGCGGTATAACAGAGAGATCTCAGCAGGTGGATGATGGGGACTATGCTAATTTCACTCTAGGAGAGAATTTTCAGGCTACAGAGGCTACAGGCAACTCTATACCGGTATATATAAATGCTCCTGGAAATCCTGATAATGGCAAACAGGTCGGGACTATTACATTAACTCAAAATGGTACGGGACCAGTTAATGCAAGAATGGATTTTCATAATCCTAATGGTGATTTTGATTTTGAAAGTGATACACTGAAAAAACTTACAGTTCATTTTACTGGACATTTTCAGGCACAAGAGCAGTCATCAGGCACACCAGGCTCTAACGACAGGATTGTTAAAATATTAGATAAGGAATACAAGATTCCTGAGATTAAAGAAAAAATCGAATACGATTTCACTAAATCTGGTAAATTAGATGATGCAACTAAAAGGGATTCTATAACATGGGAGAGTACAGTCAAAAAAACATCGGACAAAGGAAGTGCCAAACTAGGTGGTGAAACTTTCGTAGATGTTTTGCCTTCTGAAGTAGAATATACCGAAGGTAGTTTAACTGTAAATGGTAAACCTGTAGATGATAAAAAAATTTATGATAGTGAAAAGAGAACTATAAGCTACACCTTCCCTCAAACATTTGAGGAAGCTAAAGCTAAAATTGTATTTAAGACAAAGATTAAAAACCCTGTTAATACTATGTCTGTTACAAATGAAGCTAAATTAAATATTCCAAATGAAAAAGAAAAAAGTTCAAAAACTACTGTTAATGTACACCGTAAGCTAGAAATAAAGAAGAATTTTCAAAAGCTTAATATCAACAAAGATAACGGTGATAGAGAACTAATTTGGACTATTGTTGCTGGTGCACCTAATGAAAATTATGGTCCAGCATGGATAGGCGATATTTTGAGCGGAACCCTTGAAAACCAATCAAGTCCTAAAAAGGTTTCTCTCACATATGAGCATAGCATGACAGGAGAAAAAGGTTCTTGGCAGAAATTTAGCGATGATGAAATCGAAAAGCCAGCAGATGCTTCACAATTTCCAGTATTTCCTCATGGGGAAGACAAAACTTGTCCAGATCTTACAGGTTATAATAAGCAAATATATGAATTAGGCAAATGGCATGAATCTACAAAACAGACAGATGGAAATAGCAAATATAAGCCAGTTGATAATCAATGGGTATTTGTTAAAGAGTTAAATGGCTTATACCGTATCACAGTTAAACTTGTATACGATAAAAACATTGAATTAGGTTCTCTAAAAAATGATGCAGAAATTCATACATGTGCAGATGCTTTCTATACTAAAACACCACCTGTTAATACCGGAATTGGAACTATATCCAAAAGTGCACTGAAAAGCTATGATGATAAGGTTATAAATCAAGGTCAGATTCTTTGGGATATGACTGTAGATTTTTCTAATGTTTTTCCTTCAGATAAGCAATTTGTTTACGAGGCCTTTTACTACGGAACAGAAGATAAATTTAAAGAGGAAAAAAATAATTTGAAGGCAAATGGTAAGCTAGATGAAGATGTTCTAAAATCTTTGATTGATGGAGAAAAGGGCGAAACATATTTTAATTTCAAACAGGGCTATGTTAAGGGCTCTCTCGATTACAAAAAAGGAGGGGTTGATACACCAGAACAAGATAAAATTAGCTTGGCAGAAGAAATCATTCCTCTACTTAATGCAGAAGGTAAGCAAGTTGGAGAAGTCTTAAAAATCAGTGGATTTACAAAAATTCAAAAATACGACTTTAAATTAAAAACAAGGGCTCAGGATATAGTTTCAAAAGCTATAGAAAACCCAAGTTCGAGTTTTGAAGATAAATATAAAAATACAGCTGTTTTGGCCGTTGGTTCTGGAGATACATTCAAGACGGTACCTGCATCCTCAATATTTGAATTACCAAGTAATTTGCTTAATAAGTATGCAATTGAAAATGATGTTAATCTAAATAACATGAGTGATGTAAGTAAGAACGGATGGGAATCTGGTTATCGCGATTATGTGACTGGAATACCAGAGGTTGATAAAACAAAAACCTTTAACTACCAGGACAGGTCAATTTTATTCAGAATTGACGTAAATCCTCAAGGCTTAAAATTAAATGAATATATAAAATCCCTGGGAGAAAAGCTAGAGGGTGATTTCACTAGGCTTACCATCAAAGATACTCTTCAGGAAGGACTTACTCTTGAACCTATTGAAGAAAATGGACCGGATTTCTATATTTATGAAGCCAAACCAGGAGAAGCGGCATTCATTGACTATAGCATAACTTTCCCAGGCAGTGCGAATTTTAAATCATTTTTGCCACCAGGAAAAGCTTTGAAGAAAATAACTCCTGAAGAAGCGGGCGTAAGGTTTAACAAGGCTCAGATGTCGTGGGATTTTGATAATTATCAAGGCACGCCATATTTCATAGTTATCCGCACTAAAGTTTCAGAAGCTAAGTTTGAAGAACTTATGAAAAAAACCGCACAGGGCGAGGAGATATCTTTCAAAAATTCTGTAAGCATGGAGGCTGGTGGTAAAAAACTGGCAACCGATTCAGGCTCTGCCTCAGTTAAATCCTATCTTTTGAGCAAGGAAACCCCAAAAGCAGCTGGGGACAACCTAGAATGGACATTTAGCTACAAACCATTTGATATAGAATTCAAGGACGTTGTTATTAAGGATGAATTAGATAAAAACATCACAATTCCAATAAATGAAGATGGGAATGCATTACTTGACAACTTTACAATTGAGCGCTCAAATAAAATACAGCCTGATGGCAGTTATACAGATTTTGAAAAGGTAACTCCTGTTAAGTCAGATCCTAAGGATGGAGAAGTTTCAGTAAAATACGAAGTTAATGAGCATTGTATATATTTCGATATCCCTGACACAAAAGCTGGAGAAAAGCCTTATTCATATAAATTTACATACAAGACTAGTATTAAACCTGTAGATTTAACTGCTGATACAATAAAAAATCATGTCGAAATGAGTGCTAAGGACGAAAAAATTGGTGCAAATGGTAATTCAGAGATAAAAACTCAGAAATACGATGCATTTGCTACAATCAAGGATTATCCATATTTTGTAATTAAAAAAGTTGATAACAATAATGAGCCTTTAGCTGGAGCAGTCTTCCAGTATACCGATAATACTGGAAATGTTGTGAATTCCATCAGCGATAAAGATGGTATGGTATACATAATAAAACTAAAAGCAGGTGAAACAGAAATTAAAGAGATTAAGGCACCAGAAGGCTACATTAAGACAAACAAGCTTACTAAAATAAGTGTTGATGATAATAATAATGTAAACATAGTTTCACCAAAAGATAGCGAAGGTACTGGCAAATTTGATGATCCGTTCATCGTCAAAAACGATAAGCAAAAAACAACAGATATAAGTGTCACAAAAAAATGGGTAGGCGACAAGGCTGAAGATCGTCCTGATAGCATCACTGTGAATTTATTGAAAAATGGTGAACGTATGGAAGATAAGTCGCTGACACTTGATCAAAGTAACGGTTGGATGGGGAAATTCGAAAATATTCCGCTCACAGACGAGAAAGGAAATACTATAGAATACACCATTTCTGAAGGTGAGGTTAAGGGCTACACTTCCAATATAACTGGGAATATAGAAGACGGTTTTGTAATAACAAATACAAAGCCAGACAAGCCTAAAGAACCAGGAGAACCTGAAGAACCAGGCAAGCCAGATAAACCTAATAAACCAGGTGAGCATGGTAAACCTAATTCACCAGGAACTGGGGACAATGGCTTTGGATACGCATGGTCAGTAATGGCAGTAGTTGCAGCTCTTGGAATACTGTATTTAAAACGAAAAAATGAATACAGTGAATAATTTCAAAGAGCAGAAGTGATCGTTAGATGAAAATATAATTTTAGACGCAGGTTAAATAATCTGCGTCTTTTATCTATTGCGCTTGGCGAGTGTGGTGTGAGAGGACGGGAGTTAGTCACTTTCTATTACTCGATTAAAGGATTTTAAATAAAATAAAATTACTTTGCCTATCTATGGGGAATAATATATAATATAAACAGAAATCAAACAAACGTTCTAAAACTTTTAAAGATATATTTATTTTGGAGATTGATATGATTCCGCTATCTACTAGAATGCGCCCAGACAATTTGGATAAATTCGTAGGACAAGAACATTTTTTAAAACCTGGCTCCCTATTCTACAATTCTATTAAAAATAAGAATTTTAAATCAGCAATATTTTATGGACATTCAGGAACAGGTAAAACGACTTTAGCCAGAATCATTGCTAAAGAAATGGACAATGAATTTATTGAAATCAACGCTTCAACTATGGGCATCAAGGAACTGAAGCGGTTGTTATCTCAGGCTGAAGCTAGCTTCAATAGTTTGATTGGAAAGCCACTTTTCCTTTATATAGATGAGTTTCATAGATGGAACAAATTACAACAGGATTCGCTATTGAAAGCTCTAGAAGAAGGACTGGTTAAATTTATCGGTAGCACCACAGAAAATCCATTTTTTTCAATAAACAATGCTGTGCTGAGTCGTGTCCGAAATATATATGAATTTAAAAAGCTTTCTGTAAATAATCTAATTCAGCTTATTGAAAACTGCCTTGCTGATGAGGATCGAGGATTTGGTAATTTAGAAATTTCAATCGATCAGGATGCTATTAATGTTCTTGCAGAATATTCAAACGGAGATGCAAGGATAGCTCTGGACAGCCTTGGATTTATTATAGATAATCAAGCTGATGGTCAAAGAATTACAACAGATAAGGTTGCAGAGGCACTTCAGAGAAAAGTTGGGTTCTACGACAAGGGCGATGATAGATATGATTTACTATCGGCATTACAGAAATCCATCCGAGGCTCAAATCCTGATGCGGCGATGCATTATTACTGCAGACTAGTTGACGGAGGTGCGGACTTGATAACGATAGGCAGAAGGCTTATGGTTATTGCCTCTGAGGATGTAGGCATGGCATATCCATCTGCAATTTCAACGGTAACCTCATGTGTAGAAGCCGCAAGAATGGTAGGATTCCCTGAAGCAGGTATAATTTTAGCCGAAGCAGTTGTTTTGCTTGCCTCATCGCCGAAATCGAACAAGTCGTATGAAGCATTCCAAAAGGCAATGTCGGATATAAGAAATAAAGAAATTGATCCAGTTCCAGACCATCTCAGAGATAGCCACTACAAGGGGGCAATAGACAAAGGATATGGGAAGGAGTATCTCTATCCACATGCATATGGTGGGTATGTTAAACAGCAGTATTTACCAAACAATCTTTTCAAAAGTGGAGCCAAATATTATTTTCCAACAGAAAATGGTGCAGAGAAAGGGTTTGCTGCATATCTGAAAAGTCTTGAAAAAATAGACAAAGAGGATGAGGAATGAGAGGGTTAGCTTTAAAAGGGCGCCAGATTTAAAGAGTGTGAGAATGAATCAAGAAGTGTTTGAGAATAACAAAAAAAGAGAGATATTCGTAAGTGAAAATTCTGGATTTTGTTTTGGTGTCAAAAGAGCACTAGACAAGACTATGGAGCAGTTTAATGAAAACTCTGGGCAGTTAAGGAGTGCATCGATTTACACCCTTGGTCCTCTAATTCATAACAAGACAGTTATAGATGATCTAAGCGATAAGGGGATTAATATAATTGATGAACCGAGTGAAGCGAAGCAAGGAGATACCGTGATAGTAAGATCTCACGGTCAGGGGATGGATTTTTATGAGAAGGCTAAACATCTAAAGCTCAAGGTCGTTGATGCTACATGCCCTTTCGTTGCAAGGATACATCAGCTTGTGAGAGAAGCCTGTGATAGGGGAAAAACAATTGTAATTGTTGGAACAGCAGATCACCCTGAAGTAATAGGAATCAACGGATGGTGTGATGGCGGGGCAATTATTGTAAATTCACCTGAGGAGGTTGAATCACCTGAAGTTCTTGAGATGCTTAGGAGCAGCGAATGTTTTGTTGTATGCCAAACGACAATTAAAGCTCAGACATATGAGGATATACTTCGATCATTATCTGAAAATAGTGTGAGATACGAAACTCAAAATACAATTTGCAACGCGACAGCTGCACGACAAAACAGTTGCAGAGAGCTAGCAAAAAAAGTGGAGGTAATGATTGTCTTAGGAGATCGAAATAGTAGCAACAGTCGTAAATTGTTTGAAATAGCTCAAAAATACTGCGAAAAATCGTATTTTGCTGAAAATATTAATGATTTACCATTGCAAGAGCTTGAAAAATATTATAAAATAGGAATTGCGGCAGGTGCATCGACGCCTGAAACCGTAATTAAGGAGGTTATTGCTAATATGACTGATAAGCAAGTAGAAAACAATGTGCAGAACCCTATGGAAGATTTCATGGATGAAATCGAGTCTTCTTTGAAATTGCCTAAGAATGGCGACATCGTCGAAGGACAGATTCATATGGTTACGGACGACGAAGTTATTGTGAACCTTGGTTTCAAGAAGGATGGTATTCTTAAGAAAGAAGAAGTATCATTATCTGAAGGTGAAACTCTTAAGGATAAATTTAAAGAAGGCGATGAGATTCAAGCCAGAGTTATCAAAACTGGAGATGATGATGGCGGCATTTTGATTTCTCAGAAGAGCTTGGCCATTATTGAACACTGGAAAGAACTTTCTGAAGCATATGAGAGTAAGGAAAACATCACAGTGAAAGTTACTAAGGCGATTGCAAGTGGAGCGATTGCAGAATTTAAAGACATCACTGGTTTTATTCCTATGTCTCAGCTATCGAATAAATATGTCGAAAATGCTGAAGAGTTTGTTGGAGAAACTTTTGAGGTTAGAGTTATTAGATGTGATATCAAGAAGCAGAGAGCTATTTTCTCAAGGAAGAGTGTTCTAAGAGAAGAGAGAAAGAAGCAGATTGAAGCTATATGGCAGAATATCCACGAAGGAGATATAATTGAAGGAAAGGTAATGAGATTTACCGACTTTGGTGCATTCGTTGATATCGGTGGAATAGACGGACTTCTTCACATATCAGAGATTTCATGGGGTAAATTAAAACACCCTAAGGAAGTTTTAACACTTGGAGAAACTATTCACGTTAAGGTTCTAGCTATGAACGAAGAAAATGGAAGAATTTCTCTAGGACTCAAGCAGACTACTCCTGAACCTTGGTCTGTAATTGATGACAAGATTAGAGAGGGAGATATTGTAAAGGGTAAGGTAGTTCAGATTAAGGACTATGGTGCTTTTGTTGAAATTGAAGCTGGTCTTGACGGACTCGTTCACATCTCTGAGATTTCTAGAGAAAGAATTGAGCATACATCTGATGTGCTTAAGGTAGGTCAAATTGTATATGCTAAAGTTATAGCTATAGATACTGAAAAGAGAAGAATTAGTTTGAGCCTGAGAGATACAATGGAATATACTGAAGATGCTGATGCTGAAACAACTGATGCTGCAGCAGATGCTTCTGAAGGAGAATATTATTTACAGACTGAATCTGCTCCTAACCAAGATGTTGAGCTTAATAAGGATAAGGAAGAAATGCTAGAAGAAGGTGGCCATAAGTCTGATGACAAGGATCTTGCGGAAGCTACAATGGAACGTGACAGAGTAGCAGGCGCTAGAGAAGCGTATGAGGGGCACTACGATAGCGAAGCTGAAAAGGTAGAAGAATCTGAGAAGCCTGTTGAGGAAGGTGATCAGGATTACTATCTTGAGGATGCAGAGGGAGAACATGAGGATCATGCTCTTGCAGATGAAGCTGATAAGACTGCTAAGGAAGGCGCTGAGAAGGCTGAAGCTGCTGATGAAATCGGTAAAGCTACAGCTGATAGAGATGAGAAGGCTGATTCAGATAAGTTGGCTTGTGACGCTTACCTGCAGAATGCTGAGTGTGAATAATAATTTGAATATATATGGTCGAAATTCTGACTATCGAAACAGAATACAGTATTTTTTACAAAACGGGTCTTATGACCCGTTTTAAGTTTATTAAGCGGCAAAGTAAATTGTATATATTTCAAAATAAAATCTAGAATAAAAATAAATTCATAGTTAAACCGAAGTTAAAATAATTGCATAGAATATGCAAATATGAGGTTATAATGAAAAATAAGAATAATAAACCAAATAAATATAAAACTTCCGATGCCAAGAAGAAGAAAAAATCTAAAAAGAAGCCATACATAGTTGAAGGCAAAATATCCATAACAAAATCAGGGGTAGGCTTTGTAACGCCAGACATGTCTGATATAGAAAATAAAAAACACGATAAATCTAATGATATTTTTGTTGGGGCTAGACATCTAAAGTCTGCAATGAATGGTGATATCGTAAGTGTTGAAATTGTTTCAAGTCCGAGTGAGGATAGGCGCTCCGAAGGAAGGGTCAAAAATGTGATAAAAAGAGCGGTAACGAAGGCAGTTGGCGTATATACAGACTGCGGTAGGTTTGGTGTCGTTACGCCGCTTGGAAAGAGCACAGATGATATTTTTATACCTAGAAAGAATAGATCAAATGCTAAGCATGGTGATATGGTGGAAGCGACCATAACCAAATATCCTAAAGGTCGTAAAGGTCCAGAGGGCTTGGTGGTGAAAATTATTGCGCACGGAATGGATTCACACAGTGAAGTAAAGGCAATTTTAAAAGAAAATAACCTAGATACAGATTTTTCTATGGCAGCTATTTCTGAGGCAAAAGAAGCTTATGGGGATGGATATATAAGCGATGAAGCTCTTAAAGAAGAACTAAAGAAAAGAAAAGATTTACGTTACCTAGATATAATTACCATCGATGGACCATACTCTAAGGACCTCGACGATGCAATCTCTATTAAAAAAAATTCAAAAGGTAATTATATACTCGGAGTGCATATTGCTGATGTTAGCCACTATGTGAAGGAGGATTCATCACTTGACCAAGAAAGCTTTGAAAGAGGAAACAGCATTTATCTTTTAGACTATGTTGTTCCGATGCTTCCAAAAGAACTTTCGAACGGAATATGCAGCTTGAGCGAAGGAAGAGATCGCTTGAGCCTGTCGTGCATAATGGAGATCAATCAAGCTGGCGAAGTTATAAACCACGAGATTGCTGAAACAGTTATCAGGTCGAAAGGCCGATTGGTGTACGATGAGGTTTCGGATTATCTTGAATACATTAATGAACAAAATAATAGTGAGCAAAATAAATTAGTTGATGCTAACAAAATCACATCAGAAGACTTATATTTTAATAAATATCAAAATCTCGAAAAGCATGAAAATACACTTATGCTAATGCAAGAGCTTGCTGTTTTGTTGCAGGAGAAAAGGCATCAAGACGGTAGCCTAGATTTCGACCTTGATGAGGCAGAGATAGAAATCGATGAGGAGGGTATACCTCGTGACATAGTGAGCGTCGATCGCAGAATAGCAAATAGAATGATTGAAGAGTTTATGCTTTTGGCAAACAAAACAGTGGCGGAGGAGTATTTTTGGATGAACTATCCGTTTGTATATCGAATCCACGAAAAACCAGCTCCTGAAAGCATCATGAAACTCAAATCATTCATGGCTGGACTTGGAATCAAGCTATCAGTAAATCCAGACAACGTGCATCCTAAGGCTTTATCAAAAATCCTGGATAAAATGCAGGGGGATAGTAGTCTTAAGGTGGTGACCGCTGTGATGCTGAGATCCATGCAAAAGGCTAGATATTCCACAGAATGTACTGGACACTATGGCCTGGCATTCAAGTATTATTGCCACTTCACCTCACCGATAAGGCGATATCCTGATTTGCTGATTCATAGGATAATCAAGGCTCATATCAACAAAACACTTAGCTCCGAAACACTCTCTAATTTTTCAAGCATATCTAATAAAGCGGCAGAACAGTCGTCATTTACAGAAATAAGAGCACAGAAAATGGAGAGAAAGATAGAAAAAATCAAAAAAGCTCAATATATGGAGAATCATTTGGGTGAGGAGTTCGGAGGCGTAATAAGCGGGGTAACGCCATTTGGATTTTATGTACAGCTTGAAAATACAATCGAAGGTTTGGTGCATATCTCAACACTTGGCGGAACATTTGACTTTTTGGAGAACAATTTTAAACTCATCAGCAGATATGACAGTCAAAGCTTCAGCTTGGGAGACTCGGTGAAGGTAGAGGTAGCGAGGGCAGATAAGATCAGCGGACTCATCGACTTTAAACTCGTCCATAAAAACGATGAAATGGCTTAGGTAAACGCTCGGACAATATCTTAAGCCGATATCGTGCTACGAAAGCCTAATCTCGTGACCAAAAATCTTTTGTGAAAACAATGAGTGTGGCATAAATTTCCGTCCTGCCTATGAGCATCAGAGAAAGAGAAACAAATTTACTCAACGGAGAGAATGTTGAAAAATCGCCAGAGGAGACATCTCCGAGCCCAGAGCCGTTATTTGATAGCGAACCAAGTGAAGCTGTAAGAGTAGTGATCATGTCTTTGTTGTCAAAAGAAATAAGCAACGCGCCAAAAAGAAGAATTCCAATATAAAGAGTTATGTAAACTGTAATTCTGCTAGCGATATCAGCACTTACAACAGTTTTTCCTAGCATAACAGGCTTAACTGCATTCGGGTGAATTCTTTTGTAGAAGCCTCTTCTTATAAGCTTAAAGAATATGAGTACACGAATAACCTTTAGCGAGCCAGCAGTTGATGCGGCACATCCTCCTATTAACATAAGAATCACTAGAATAGATTGAGAAAATGCAGGCCAATGAGAAACATCAGTAACGGAGAAACCACTTGTAGAGCCGAAGCTAATGCTTTGTGTTATTGCATATCCTAAAGACTTCAAAACTGGGTATTGGTCAGCAATAATAAGATTAACGAATATTAAAACTGATGCGATTGACAAAATAATAAGATATGACTTGGCCTCTATATTCGAAAATGCACGCCTGATATTGCCTGTAACTATGAGGAAGAATATTATAAAGTTCATTGCACCTATTACCGAGAAAATGGCAATGACAAGCTTGGCATATGGGCTAAAAGACCACGCAATTTCACCACCGACATCAAAGATTCCAGCGGTACTCACCGTACTTAGTGTATTAATCACAGCGTGAAAGCTACTCATACTCTTGTCACACAAAAGAAGAACGAGCTCAAGTAGCGTAAGACCACAGTATATTATATATGAAATCTTTGATGAATCACTCAGCCTTGAAGCGAATTTTGTCAGCTTAGGCCCAGTGGTCTCAGAAGCAGCGAGATTTTGTGCGCCCTTACCTAGGGTTGGCAGTAGAGAAATGGTAAATACAAGTATTCCCATACCACCGAGCCAGTTGCTCGTAGCCTTCCACAAGAGCAATGCATTAGGCATCCTGTGAATTGGTATAATGAATGCTCCAGATGTGGTCCAGCCTGCAGTTGACTCAAATAATGAATCGATAAAAGAAAAGCTAAGGCCTGCTAAAAAGTACGGTAGAGCGCCGAGCAAACAAACGAGTGCCCAGCTCAGGAATGCAACCAAAAAGCCATCTCTGATATTGAGCTTGACACTATAATTTCTATATCTTCTAATGACAAAAATAGCAAATAAAACGGTGATAATGGATGTTATAGCTAGTCCATTAATTGCATGATGTTCACTGTAATATAATCCAGCACAAATCGAAGGTATCATCGCTATGCCTTCCACAGCGAGTACCATTGAAACTATTTTGACGATTATTATTCTACCAAATCTTGTTTTAGAAATTCTTTCTAACATTCATACACCTTTATTTTTATATAACTAATACAAATCATACTTTGTTTGAATTCCAATATCGAGAGGAAAGTAAGATAAACAATGTGTAAAGCTCGAGTCTGCCGCCAATCATAAATATAGATAATACTATCTTTGAAAAATTGTTAAAAATATGGAAGTTCATCGTAGGACCAACAAGATTGAATCCTGGGCCTACGTTGGATAGGCATGTCAGAACCGCCGAAAATGATGTTATCACGTCGAATCCGTTGATTGAAATAATTAAGGTGCCGACTGCAAGTGTAAGCAAATATAAAAACATAAAATTTGTGATACTGATTGCAGTTTCTTCTCTGAGCCTCTGTCCATTCAATTTCACAAGGTATACCTGATTTGGATGAAGCTGTCTGTGAAGTCCTCTTCTAGCAAGCTTGCCCATGACGAGGATTCTTCCAACCTTCATTCCACCTCCTGTGGATGACGAGCTGCCGCCGACAAACATGAGTAAAAGCAAAATCATCTTTGAGAAAGTAGGCCAAAGCTGAAAATCGCTAGTCATATAACCAGTTGTTGACATTATAGCGACAGACTGAAAGGTAGAATCTGTGAAAAGCTTGAAAAAACTGCTCCAATGCAAAAGGCCTTCTCCGTTGCTAGCGAAAAACGTTCCGAGCTTGGCACTTTTATCTAATCCAAAAATATTACTGCTAAAGGCTAAATTTAAGGTAATTAAAGCAATAGCAGTGAATATAATTGTGAGATGAAATTTGAACTCGCTATCCTTGAAAATTGTTTTGAAGCCCTGCCTTATAGCAATGAAATAAATATTAAAGTTGATTGCACATAGGAACATGAATACAATTATAATCCAGTGTATGTAAAGACTGTCGAAGTGAGCGATACTATCGTTATACGATGAGAAGCCTCCAGTTCCGACAGTACCAAAGGTATGCAAAATAGCGTCGTAGAAGTTCATACCGCCTGTCATGAGCAAAATGGTTTCAACTGCTGTAAACAAAAAATATGCTAGATAAAGGTTTCTCGCAGTCGTAGTGTATTTGGGAGAAAGTTTTTCCATCGTAGGTCCAGGTGTTTCAGCATTTGCAATGTGTTGTCCTTTAATGCCTGAAGCAGAAAGAAAAACCATAGCCAAAACTATGATGCCCATACCGCCAATCCAGTGTGAAAATGAACGCCATAGAAGCGCGGATTTTGGAAGCGACTCTATGTCTGTGAGTATGGTAGAGCCTGTCGTAGAAAAACCTGAGCACATTTCAAAAAAAGCTTCTATGTAATTTGGTATGGAGCCTGAGATTGTGAGCGGTAGGGCGCCGATTAATGCGGCAATAAACCAGCAAAGTGAAACAGCAAGATAGCCACCCCTTGAGTTAAACCGTTCACTCTGCGTGTCTACTTTTTTGTACAATAAAAGTCCCACAATAAAGCAGGGTATTAGCACGACAAGAAATGCTGAAATCGTATTGTATTCGGCATAGAAAATGCCCGTAAAAACAGGCAAAAACATCGCAGTGCTTATGAGCATCATAAGTGCTCCAAGCATTTTAGATATACTTTTAAAATGCACGGTCATATCGCTAAAACATCCTTTTTCTTTAGAAGACGCTCAAGCTCCTCGATAGCACTTAGCAGACTCAAAATTATTACCCTGTCCCCAGGCAATATCATAGTATCGCCTTCAGGTATTATGAAATCCTGACCACGCCTTATTCCAGTAAGCAGAACATCGTTTGGCAGAGCAAGATTAGAAATCTTGGTATTGCACATTGACATGTCATTTTGCGCAATTACCTCCATAAGCTCAGCCTGCCCCTGAATCAGCACAGCGGAGAGTATTCTTTTGTTGCCCTGGACGATGCGGAAAACGTTGCCTGCTGTTATATCAAGAGGATTCAGAACCATATCAACGCCCATCTTCTCGATGAGATCGGAATAGCTTTCGTGACTTACCTTTGCTATAACGTCCTTGATGTTGTGGTTTTTAGCCGTTAGAGCCAACAAAAGATTTTCTTCGTCAAAGCCGGTACATGTTACAAAGGCATCCATATCGTCAAGGTTTTCGTCGAGGAGCATGTCAATATCAGTTCCGTCGCCATTTATGACCATGACGTTAGAAAGCTGGGTTGAGAGCATTTGAGATCTCGACTTATCCTTTTCTATAATTTTGACAGACGCACCAAATTCAGAAAGCTTCTTTGCAAGATAAAACCCTGTCTTTCCGCCGCCGACAACCATTACTTTAGATATATTGGTGTACTTGCCTCGTTCGTGCACTCGTTTGTTGAGAATTGCAATATCATCCTTATCGCCTGCAATATAGACAAAATCATCCTTTTCAATGACATCATCGCCGTGGGGTATTAATATTTTACCCTTCTTAGAAATGGCTATCACGATAAGGTTAGGATATAAGTTCCTAATGTGAATCATATTATTGTCAACAAAATCCGGTATGCGGTGGGCCTTGAATTCAAGAATAGCAAAACGCCCACTTGTGTAAACACCGTTGCTCAATGTGTACTTTTCCACAAGATATTTGTATATTTCGTTGGTTATGGCAAGATCTGGGTTTAACGTAACGTCTATACCAAAGGATTCCTTGATCATATCCATCTGGTTCATGTACTCAGGATCACGAACCCTGGCCATTACCATCTTTGCACCCATTTTCTTTGCCATAGACGCTGTAATGATATTTGTTTCATCGGAGTTAGTTAGCGCAATAAAAAAATCGAAGTTCGCGATTTTCAAATCCTTCAATAGTTTACTTTCTCGTCCATCTCCGTGCACCGTCAGCACATCAAGCTGCTGATTGATTCTGTTTATAACATCACTTGATTGATCGATGATGGTGATTGAATGATTGCCTTCGCAAAGAGCCTCAGCGACTCTGGCTCCGAGCTTGCCTGCGCCCAAAATAAGAATTTCCAAAAATACTCCCTACCTTTCAAGAGTTAATCATGAAGCTATACCACATCTATTCTAATTCAATACGTTGGAATTTGCAATAAATTTTGGTATAATTACTTTAATATAGTTAAAATATGACTACCTTATTCACACTGCTTTTAGATGGTGGTAGTTTACTATTTATCAAGTGTATCGTAAACCCCTTTGCTTTAGCTGTGGGGAGTGTCAAGAGGAGAATTTAAAGTATGAATATACATGCAATTCCATGTGGTTACTTGCAAGCTAATTGTTATATAGTTTACGAAAAAGATGGTGGTGATTGCGTTGTAATTGATCCTGGATACAAGTCCAGCAAATACACAGATTTTCTGTCGAAGCACGACCTTCGGTGCACAGCTATTTTGTTGACCCATAGACATCCTGACCACGTCCACGGCGCAGCTTGGCTTGCGGAGAAATGTTCGGCACCTATATTTATGCACAAATTGGATGCTGAGGGATTCAAGGGGCATGTAGATTATTTTTTTAACGGAGGAGAGGAGCTAGAATTAGCAGGTTACAAGATTCGTATACTTCACACTCCAGGGCATACTGAGGGCGGAATATGCATATATTTTTCTGACGACAAAATAGTTTTCTCCGGCGATACTATTTTCGATATTGATCTTGGAAGCACTGAATTTGCTGGCGGCTCAGAGGAGAAGCTCGCATGGTCGTGCAAAAATGTGATAGACAAGTGGGAGGACGATGTAATCGTGTATCCAGGCCACGATGTGCATGCGAGCATGGAGTATATTAGAAGGAATAACAAGGAATTTATCGCGCTCAGAGATGGTAAGCAAAGATAAAGCCAGGCATGCTCGCAAGAGGATATACTTGTAGATAAGACAAGAAGTATAAGTTGTGGCGAGGATGTTTTTAAGCAGAGATAGTAGAGCTAATTGTAGGATAGATTAAGGCAAGAAAATTGCAGGAATATTTTGAAGTAAGATTCTTGCGGGAAAGATTGATTATGAAAAAATTTAGTGAAAATTTCGATATAAAGATGGTTGGTCTAGACCTTGATGGAACTACCCTAAAGTATGGGGATGTTTTGTCGGAAAGAACTCTGGATGCCTTCAAAAAGGCAAAGGGAAAAGGGGTACACATTGTGATTGCAACAGGCAGAACCGGGCGTTCTCTGCCGCCTATTTTGTTTGAGATTCCTGAGATAGAATATGTAATTACTTCAAATGGGGCTCATATCATCAGACTTGAAGATATGAGAAGGATATATGAGAACATCATTAAGCCTGAGGATGTTTCGATTGTGGTGGAGAAAGCCAGGGCAATGGGATATGTCTTCGAGGCGTTTGTTGACGGTACTGCATATATTGATAGGATTGTCTATGAGGGAATGCAGAAGAATCCAGCAAAGTACAAATATAGGGATGTTGAATATGTGCTGCGAACAAGAAAACCAATTGAGGATATTTATTCATTTACAGAAAATCACAGTAATAGAATAGAGAATATTTCAATTACATTTGAGGGTGAAGATGATAGAAGGCGGATCTTAAATGAACTTGGAGATGTGGACGGATTGACATTGACATCGTCTTTTTCAAATAATGTTGAAATTGGTGGAAGTACGACAAGCAAAGCACAGGCATTGATGTATTTGCTTGATATGCTTAATTTAACTCCGAAGAATTTAATGGCTTGTGGAGATAGTCCAAACGACGCTAAAATGATTGAACTTGCAGAGGTTGGAGTCGCGATGGCTGATAGTCATCCGTATATTCTTGGCATTGCAGACTATGTTACTGATACATGCTTTGAGGATGGTGTAGCAAAAGCTATTGAGAGGTTTGTGTTGTAATAATAAAAACCCTTGATGCGTTGGAAAATCCAATGCTTTCAAGGGCTTTTTAGATTGGTATCGCCTAGGGGAGTCGAACCCCTGACTCAGCCGTGAGAGGGCTACGTCTTGACCACTTGACCAAGGCGACAAATCAAATAATTAATATATTAAATATTGAGTATAGTGAATACGCTCTGCAGTACGAATATTTTGTATAACATAAACACGCTATGCAGTACGAATATTTTGTGCAACATTAATATTGTACACTCAAATAATCTAATTGTCCAGCATTTTTTAATATATTTTAATCCAAGCGATAAAATTGACCACAAATTAGCAATAGAATATGAACTACTGTTGTGATATACTAAAACTACAAATATAAACAGCTTTATTTCTTGTGAGGCTGAGTGATAAAGAATATTTTATTACAAAAATCATATGAATGGAATAGTGAGGAAGCGTTTGATGACAAAATATATAAGTACCAGAGGTGGAAATGAGACAGTTTCGGGTGCAGCTGCGATAATCAAGGGGCTTGCATCAAATAAAGGCTTGTTTGTACCAACCGAAATACCTAAACTACCGTTGACGATTGAAGAAATGGTTGGGAAGGATTACAAGGAAATTGCACTCATTGTTTTAAAATCTTTTTTTGATGATTTTAGCGATGAAGAGCTGAGATATTGCATAGAATCAGCATATGATGACAAATTTGAAAAGAAAGAAATCGTTCCAATAGTTCAAGCAGGAGCAGCGCATTTTATCGAGCTTTTTCACGGCAAAACAGCAGCATTTAAGGACATCGCACTCAGCATTCTGCCATATCTCATGACTACAGCGATTAAAAAAGAGGGCATTGATAAAAAAATCTGCATATTAACTGCAACCTCAGGAGATACGGGGAAGGCTGCGCTTGAGGGGTTTTCTGATGTTGAAGGAACTGAGATAATTGTTTTTTACCCTTATAACGCAGTTTCGAAAATTCAGGAGTTGCAGATGACAACTCAAGAAGGTGCAAATACGCATGTGTTTGCGATAAGGGGCAACTTCGACGATGCGCAACGAGGTGTTAAATCTATTTTCACGGATAAAAGCTTTGCAGAGGCGTTATCGAAGCAAAATATTTTGTTGAGCTCAGCTAATTCAATTAATATTGGTAGACTTGTTCCTCAGGTTGCATATTATGTATATGCATATCTCAAATTGTTAGAGGAGAAGACTGTTAGCGCTGGTGAGCCAATGAATGTCGTTGTGCCAACGGGAAACTTCGGGAATATACTGGCTGCATACTATGCGAAAATGATGGGCATACCAATTAGGACATTTATTTGCGCTTCCAACAAAAATAAGGTTCTTACAGACTTTTTTGCAACAGGTGTATATGATGTAAATAGAGAATTTTATGTAACTAACTCACCATCAATGGATATTTTGATTTCTAGCAACTTGGAAAGATTGTTGTTTCATTTAAATTTGGAAGCTTACGGGAATCAAAACAAAGCAAGTGAGCAAGTTTTGGATCTGATGACAGCTCTTGAAACAAATGGGAGATATGAGGTTTCAGAAGAGATAAAAAATAAAATGGGAATGTTTGTTGGAGGCTTTACAGACCAGGAATATACTCTAAAAACTATACAATCGATGTATAATAAACATGAATATTTGATGGATACTCATACGGCTGTTGCCTATGATGTATATTCTGAATATATAAAACATGTGTGCGACGATTTTGAAACAGTGATTGCAGCCACTGCCAGCCCATATAAATTCCCTGCTTCTGTTGCAAAGGCAATTGGCATTAACGATATGTCAGATGATTTTGAATATCTTGAAGAAATTAACAAAGCTACAGGAGTAAATATACCAGGCAGTTTTGTGGATTTACAAAATAAGACTGTGCTGCATGATACTGTAATCGAAAAAGATGAGATGAAGGATGCAGTATTGGATTCTCTCAAAATAGCAAGTCTGAAATAAGGTGTGGACGTGCGAATGAGCCATAAATGATTTAATCAAACCGACATAATAGTGATGAAAATGATTCCTGTAAAAAGTGGCAATTTGTTCAAGATGAACCCTGCAAAAAGTGGCAAGTTGTTCAGAATAAATCTCGCAAAAATGAAAAGAATGTAAGATTAGCAAGCTTAAATGTATATATAAGAGGGATTTGAAAGTTTTTGTTGAAATTCAGTTATATATGTGATAGATTAATAAAAGTAATTTTGCACGGAGGATTGACCGAGTGGCTAAGGAGCTTGATTGGAAATCAAGTAAGGTGTAACAGCCCCGTGGGTTCGAGTCCCATGTCCTCCGCCAAATACAAAATATCTAAAACGGTTGCAATCACTTGATTACAACCGTTTTTCTTAGTCAGAAATAAAGGAGGCTCATGGAACTTAATAAACGTTTTGAATATGAACGGTTGAAGAGATTTCAAATTTTAAATGGTGCCCATTTAAAATATATCGCGTTTCTTTCAATGTTCATAGACCATTTTAACAACGCGATAATGACACCTTTTCTTGATAACGATGGAATATTGCCAGTTATATCCAATATTTTTTCAATACTTGGTAGAATAGCTTTTCCAATTTTTATATTTTTTATTGTAGAAGGATTTTTTAAAACAACCAGCAGAAAAAAATATTTTATGAATCTTTTTATATTTGGGATTATTTCTGAAGTTCCTTTTGATATGTTCACATCTAAAGTGTATTTCAACCCGCATTGGAACAATATGATGTTTACTCTAACCCTTTGCCTTGGATCAATCTGGATAATAGATGTAATAAAATCGAAAATACAAAATAAGATATTATGGTATTTGCTATCAATACTAATTATAATTGCTTTTAGTTTTTTATCTATGTTTTTAAGTCTTGACTACGATTATCATGCTATTGTGCTTGCCTACATTTTCTATATATTCTACGACAGACCAATTACAAGTTCAATCATTGGATATTTATCAATAATTAAGGAAGTCTACTCATTTATTGGTTTTGCATTTCTTATCACATATAATGGAAAGAGAGGGAAGCAATATAAATTAGTAAATTACTTATTTTATCCTTGTCATATGCTTTTGCTAGGGGTTATGCGTTTTTATTTTGATTTTTAACTTTTGCAATATAATATATGCATACATCAAAATAGCGTGTTATACAAATGTGTGATGTAAACGTGTGATATAATAGATAAAATATAAGTGATTTGCAGGAATTCTATTTCAATAATATTTTATTAAATTCTATTTCAAAAATTATTTATGAAAAATCTATTTTAAATTAAATTTAAATTGGAGCGTTTCAACCAGAAAACTTCAACTGGGAAGCTTCAGGAATTGAAATTTGAAGAGGTCGATGAAGCAGGAAGCCCACCTGCTTTAGACAATGGGTAGTTCACAGGCTTCGAGAATAAAAATCAGACTAAAGCGAAAGGTAGATAAGGTATATAAATATGGAAATAAAGGACGTTAGGGTAGGCTTTATTGGCTTTGGAAATATGGGGCGGGCGATTGCAAAGGGACTGATCAGAGCAGGGATGCCATCTAAAAACATAACTGCCTGTGCGATAGATTGGAATAAGCTCGTTAAAAATTGTGAGGAGCTGAATACAATTCCGTGCAGAGATGTGTATGAGAGCACATATTATTCAGATCTTGTTTTCGTTGTAGTCAAGCCAAATCAGGTGGAGCCGGCTTTGGAGGATTACAAAGAGGTTTTGCAAGAGAAGGCTGTGATTTCAGTTGCGGCTGGTCTAGGCTTCGACTGGTATGAGGACTTTCTTGATGAAGGCACACAACACCTTAGCATTATTCCAAATGAAGCTGTTGAGATTGGACGTGGTGTTATTCTCAGGGAAAAAACTCACTCACTACAAGGCGAAATCCTCGAGAAGGCAAATATTTTGTTGGACTCACTAGGCGATGTTGAAGTGATTGATGACGCTACCTTGCGAAAAGGGTGAAATTCATGTATAATAAATTGTTGAAATTTAGGCGTTGGTACATGTCCAAGTTCTCGAAAATCCTGCCGTGGTGGGCATTTCTGCCGTTAGTAGGATGTTTTGTGCTGAATGCCTTCGTATACTGGATAACTCAATTGATGATGGCCGATGCGTTTCACTACGACTTCACTTTGCCAATTGACCGCAAAATACCGGTGATTCCTTGGTGGGTTTCAATTTACATTCTGAGTTATGCATTTTGGGCGATCAACTACATCTTAATAGCACGACAAAATAAACGCAGTTGTTATAGGCTTGTCTTCGCTGACTATTTCTCAAAGATTGTGTGTGGAATATTCTTTGTGATTATACCTACAACAAATGTTAGACCGGAGCTGATTGGCAGTGGATTTTGGGAGCTTATGCTCAAATTCATCTATATTATGGATAGCCCAACGAATCTTTTTCCATCTATTCACTGCCTTGTCAGTTGGTTATGTGCTATAGGCCTTAGAGGTACAAAAGTCTCAAGTTGGTATAAAGTTTTTTCATATGTATTTGCAATAGCAGTATGTGTTTCGACACAGTTGACAAAGCAACATTACATTGTTGATGTATTTGGTGGGATTGCACTTGCTGAAATATCGCTTTTGCTCGGCGAATATTTTGTTAGAAAGAGGAATTATACATAGAATAATGGGATCCAAAGCTTACCAGAAAAAGTTCAAAAAGATTTTCTTGAATGCAATTTTTCTTGCGTTCTGTCTTGGAATTACGTTGTTTTATGTTTTTCATAATGAGGATGTCGATATAATCAAGAGTTATATCAAGGATGCGCATTGGTTTCTCTGGGTGCTTGGATCTATCTGTGTGCTGATGTTTATACTCGGGGAGGCCGTGATATTCAAATATCTTTTGCGAGTTTTGGGGCATAAAACCAGCTTGTGGAATTGTAGCCTCTATTCCTTCGTCGGCTTTTTCTTTTCTTGTGTCACTCCGTCTGCCTCTGGAGGTCAGCCTATGCAGGCATGGTTCATGACAAGAGATGGCGTACCCGTGCAATTATCAACATTGGCTCTTTTGATTGTAACAATTAATTATAAATCTGTTTTGTTGATTTATGGCTTCGCTCTTATTATTTTCAAACCGGCGGGAATTTACGGTATGCTCTCAGGAGCAATGCCTTGGATATATCTAGGACTATTCATAAATTTTATAATTGTATGGTTTATGATTACTCTGGCAATCAAGCCAAAATTTGCGGAAGCAGTTGTAATGTGGATTTTCAGGCAGTTGTCGAAGATTTTTAAAAAGCGAAAGTTTTATATCATAGAAAAAAAAGCCGAAAGAGCAATGAGCGACTATGTGGTGCGTTCAAAAAATTTGATGAAACACAAGATGCTCATGCTCAAGGTGCTGGGCATTACTTTTATACAGAGAACAATACTATTTTTTACAACATATCTTGTTATAGTTAGTTTTGGCTTTACGGACATCGGGGCAGGAACAGCAACGTGGCTTCAGGGACTAATTTCATTGTCTGTCGATATGCTTCCATTGCCCGGGGGTATGGGGGCGAGCGAACACATTTTTAATCTGATTTTTAGGCCCGTTTTGGGAAATGCTCTCACGACGCCGGCGTTGATTGTCAGCAGAGGTCTTGCATACTATACACAGCTTATTATTTCAGCAATAATGACTGCTGTGGCATACATCGCGATTTTTGGAAGGAGACGAAAACAATAAGATGATTGGCGTATATAATTATACAGTTATTCTAACATATTTGAGTTTGGTGTCCGCAGGGGTAGGCACGATGTTTGCTGTAAATGGGCACTATAGGATTGCTCTTATCTGTCTTGCCTTGTCGGGTCTATTTGACATGTTTGACGGTAAGGTTGCCAGGCGAAAAAAAGACAGGACCTTCGAGGAAAAAATGTTCGGTGTTCAGATAGATTCGCTATGTGATTGCGTGGCATTTGGGTTTTATCCTGCAATCTACTGCTATCTCATAGGTGTACAGGGGAAAGCGGGGATTCTTGCAATTATTTTTTACGTTGTTGCAGCGGTTATACGGCTGGCATATTTTAATGTGATTGAAATTTCAAGGCAGTCGGGCGAGGATGGTGGCACAAAATATTATCACGGTCTGCCTGTGACTTCGATTTCTGTTATTTTGCCGGTTGTCTTCCTGCTGAACTTTGTGACCTCCGATAAAGTTTTCTATTGGATACTCGTTGCGACGCTTGTATGCACTGGTACAGCCTTCATATGGGACTTTAAGTTCAGAAAACCAAATAATAAAGAGCTATTTGTACTGGTTGTATTGGTTGCTGTTGTAATGCTTGCGAGCCTGCTTTATAGGAAGTATATTCCAGCTTCTCCTACCATTGAATTTGGGGAGTTGTAATTATTGCATCAGTCACTTAGCACGATATGTAGCCCGATATTATTGACTAGAATGATGTGTGTGAATGCGCAAGAAAATATATGTAAATATGCTGTAAAGATTGGTGGTTTGAGGACAGGTAATGAAGTATAAGGATCGACAAGGCAATATATTAGAAGATGACAAAATACAGGAATCTATCGTGCATTTTTTATATGGCACATATCCAGGAGAGGGACTCTTGAAAATCCTGACTCACAAGGGGGTGTCAAAGCTCGCAGGAACGCTTCTATCAACGAAGATGTCTACTGTGCTAATCCCGTATTTTGTTAGACGCAATAATATAAAGGTACGAGATTATGAGATGTCAGGCCATAAGTCATTCAATGATTTTTTCGCCAGACGACTTTCAGTGGGCGCAAGGAATGTTGATCTAAACCCAGATGTATTAATTTCACCTGCTGATTCAAAGGTGATGGTGTATGATTGCAACGAGGGCTCCGAGTTTACAATAAAAGGATTAAAGTACAGGCTTGAAGAACTAACGCAAAGCAAGAAGCTTGCAGAAGTCTTTAAAGGCGGACAATTGCTTGTATTCAGGCTGTCTGTAGACGATTATCACAGATACTGCTACGTGGATAGCGGAGATAAATCTCAGAATTATAGAATCCCAGGAGTTCTCCATACTGTTAATCCTGCTGCGTGCGAGAATGCTCATGTATATAGAGAGAATGAGCGTGTAATATCCATGCTCAAAAGCGAAAACTTCGGTCTTGTCATGATGATGGAGGTTGGAGCTATGATGGTCGGCAAAATCATTAACTATGAAGGACCTACATATGTCAGGAAGGGCAAAGAAAAGGGGCGCTTCGAATTTGGTGGCTCGACGATAATTCTCGCATTCCAACAGGGCGCTGTTGAAATCGACCGCGACATACTTCTAAACAGCCAGCAAGGACTAGAAACCAAGGTGAGGTATGGAGAGAAGATAGGGGTAAAGTTTGAGTAAAGAAGAAACTTCATTATTGTGCTGTTTTAGCATGAGTTTTTTATAATACTTAGTTTAGTGTGTGCATTGGGGGATAATTTGGAATATACACATAGAAAAGAACGATTAATATTTCTGGATTTAATCAAAATTTTTTCTGCTATTGTGATATATATGGGACATTCAATAAAGATGTTTGGGTGTTCATATGGAAATCAGAAGTTAGACACAGTTGTTTTGGCTGCGAGAATTTTAGTTATGATATGCTTCTTTGTAGTTTCTGGATTTTCTATTTATTATAACAACAGCCAGATTAACCTTCTGAATGTGGACAATCTTAAAAAATTTTATATTAAGAGATTTATTACAATTGCACCAACCTATTTTTTAATTCACATACTATCATATGTATTAGTGGATACTTCAATTAGACAGGCAATCTATGCTACACCAATTGACATTCTGTGTTTACAGTCCATGTATGGAGGACTGTTTGGTATATTGCATAATGGCGCTACATGGTTTATAAGCTCATTGATGCTAGGTTATTTTGTTTATCCACTTGTTCAGGAGCTGGTAAACGCAAATAAAAAGCATTTAAGTTTAGTTACTATTATAATTTTTATCATAATCCTTTATTCTGAGATTGTGATGCCACAAGTGTTTGGTACTCCACCAGGATATGTTAATCCAGTGTTTAGGGCGATTCAATTTTCAAGTGGGGTTGTACTTTGCGCCACATTATTAAAAGGTAATCAAACATTTAAATTCTCAAAAATGTTGCTAATAAACTTATTCATTGCATGCATTCTGATGACAATGTTTTCTTTTTATAACGGAATGGGGAAGGAATATTTGATTTTACCAGCAGGATGTTTTCTGATTTTTGCGGGATTGATAGTTTCGTTTTATGTTAGACCTAAACGCCTAACGCAAAATAGATTGATTAGATATGCAAGTGGACTATCGTATTATTTCTTTATATTACAAGCTTTTCTTTGGAATATAGCAGGGCCTATTTGTGAATTTACAGGGTTGAATAATAATAAATGGAAAATATTGATTTCATTTTCTCTTTGCGTAATACTGTCTGTGCTGATGAACGAGCTATTTGATAAGCCTGTAAAGAAATTTTTAAAAAGAAAACTTTTGAAATCAATTTAGTGGAAGGATTGAATAGTATGAATAAAACTGCATTTACTAAAAAGATTTGGTTATCTTCACCTACATCTCATGAGGAGGAATTGAAATATATTCATAGTGCTTTTGATACAAATTGGATATCTACTGCTGGCGAAAACATCAATGCGATAGAAAGAATTTTACCCGAATATTTAGGATGTAGAACAGGTGTAGCACTTTCTTCAGGCACATCAGCGCTTCATATGGCAATAAAATTGGCAGATGTTAAGCCTAGAGAGAGTGTTTTTTGCTCAGACTTAACCTTTGTAGCAACAGTAAATCCTGTTTTGTACGAGAAAGCAAATCCGATTTTCATAGATTCCGAATATGAAACATGGAATATGGACCCTGTAGCATTAAAAAAAGCATTTGAATTATTTCCAAACACCAGAGTAGTAATTGTAGCCAACCTATATGGAACGCCAGCTAAATTAGATGAAATAGCTAATATATGCAAAGAGCATGGAGCCATAATGATAGAAGACGCAGCGGAATCTTTAGGTGCAACATATAAGGGAAAAGAAACTGGAACTTTTGGAGATTTTAATTGTATCAGTTTTAATGGAAATAAAATTATTACTGGGAGCTCAGGTGGAATGTTGCTAACTGACGACGAGGCGGCAGCGCAAAAAGTACGCAAATGGTCAACTCAGGCGAGGGAAAAGGCATTGTGGTATCAGCATGAGGAATTGGGCTTCAACTATAGGATGAGCAATCTTATTGCGGGGGTTGTGAGGGGGCAATTTCATCATTTAGATGAACACATTCTTGAAAAGAAACGATTATATGATAGATATTCTAAGGAATTTTATGAATTGCCGATTTCAATGAATCCTTACGATAAGAGTATATCTAACCCCAATTATTGGTTAAGCTGTATGCTAATAGAAAAGGACTTTATGTCTAGAGAAGTCAAGAATGATTTTGATTATTTATATAGTACTGAAAGAGGAAAAACTTCCCCTATGGAAATAATTGATAAACTTGCTGAATTTAATGTCGAGAGTCGTCCAATTTGGAAGCCTATGCATATGCAACCAATTTTTTCCAATAACACTTTTATAACTAAAGAGGGAATAGCTAATGGTGGAAGTAATGCATACTCAGATAACGGTAGATATCTAAGTGTGGGAGAAGATATTTTTAATAGAGGAATATGTTTGCCTAGTGATATAACGATGACTAATGACGAGCAAGATAAAATAATAGAAATAGTAAAAGCATGTTTTGAATAATATGACAATATAATATGAGATGTGTAAGAGAGAGTGAAATTTCGTTGGATTTATGTGTAAAGATATATATTGCAATTATTTAAAAAGAATTTTAGATATTTTAATTTGTATAACGGGTCTAATTTTTATTAGTCCGATATTGCTTGTTGTAGCATTACTAGTTAAAATAAAACTTGGTTCACCCATCATTTTTAAACAAGAAAGGCCTGGATTACATGGGGAAATATTTAAACTATATAAATTCAGAACTATGACAAATGAAAAAAACGATAGTGGTGAATTATTAAATGATGAGGCAAGGCTTACAGAATTTGGAAAAAAACTTAGAGCTTCAAGCCTTGATGAGTTGCCAGAAATTTTTAATATTATAATAGGAGATATGTCTATAGTTGGACCACGCCCGCTGATGGTAAAATACCTGCCTCTTTATAGTGAAAAGCAAAAACGGAGACATGATGTAAGGCCTGGATTGACTGGTCTTGCACAAATCTCGGGAAGGAATGCAATTACATGGACAGAACGATTTAATAAGGACATTGAGTATGTAGATAATATTTCACTTAAATTGGATATGTATATTTTTTTAAAAACTATTTATTATGTATTAAAACGAGAAGGGATTAATTCAGATACGTCAGCTACTATGGAGGATTTTACAGGGGATAACTAGGAAATTATTATGAAAGAAAACATAATTTTAATAGGCACTGGTCAACATTTTAATGTTGTGCTTTATAATTTAAGGGCTCAAGATAAATATGAGGTTGCATGTGCTATTGATGCTAATATTGAAAATAGAGGTAAATATATTAATGGAATTTATATTGAAGAGACATATGATGACCTAATTTATCTTAAAAAAAAATATAAAACAAATAAATTTTTTATAGCATTTGGTAATATGAAGTACCGTAGAGAAACCTACAGCTATTTTGTGTCACAAGGCTGGGAGGCTGTAAATATAATACATCCAGATGCAGTGGTATCGTCTGATGCGAAGTTGGGTAAGGGAATATTAATTGAATGTGGTTGTCTTGTTACGCCTAATCCAGAGATTAGGGATAATGTTGTTATTAATACTGGTTCGCAAGTTAATCATGACAATGTTATAGAGAGCCATGTTTATATAGCCTCAGGGGTAATACTATCTGGAGGGGTTAAAATAAAACAAAACACATTATTGGATGATGGAGTGATTGTTACTTTAGGAAGAACTGTTGGTGAAAACTGTGTAGTTGGGGCTGGAGCAGTGGTAACAAAGGACACAAACCCCAATATGGTTATATATGGGAATCCAGCTAGAGAAATTCGCACTAATGAAAACATAGGGAAATAAGAATACTAAAATGAAAATAAAAGATATTTTGGATTTTTTAACATCAAATAATGAAATATATGAGTTTGTTGGGAATCAGGAAAAAGAAATTTTGGGGTTTTCTTCTCTGAAAAATTATAATGCTGGCACTTTTACTTGGGTTAAAAAGCTCGAGAGTATCCCAAAGGGATTTGACTTGAATGAATGTGATTTAATTATTACAGGGAAAAATAAAAGTGTGTCTTCAAAAAATGTAATTTATGCAGATAATTCTAAAAGGGTTTTTTTCGAATTGATGGATTTTTTTTCTGATCAGCAAGACAAAAAAGAGATTCAAGACAAAATAGGAAATAATAATTATATTTCTGAGAATGTCAGTCTTGGGAAAAATGTGGAAATTGGAAATAATTGTACGATTGATGGAGATATAATAATAGGGGATTATTGTGTAATAGGGAGCAATGTATCAATTCTAGGAAAAGTTGAAATAGGCAGAAAAACTATTATTCAATCAGGTGTTTGTATAGGAGATTCAGATTTGGCTTATGTTGATGATACAGCTGGAAATAGAAAAATATTAAAGCATCACGGAGGAGTTAAAATAGGAGAGGCTGTTTATATAGGCACAAACTCAGTGATTTCAAGGGGGACCATAGATGATACAGTTGTAGGTGATGAAACTTCTATAGATGCACTTTGTCAGATAAGTCATAATTGTATATTGGGGAAAAAAAATACAGTGGTGGCTGGCTCTTTAGTATATGGTTCAGTTGTAACAGGAGATGATGTATATATTGCTTCGTCAATAATTATGAACCAAATGAAGCTCGGGGATAGGGTTACCGTAGGAATGAATAGTGTTGTAATGTCGGATATAATACCAGATGTGACGGTAGTAGGTACACCTGCAAAACCTTTAAATAAAGAAAATATAGTTGTTGGAAACACCAAGAAATAGGGAGGAAAGATGATTACTATAGGATTAGTTGGATTTGGATACTGGGGACCTAATGTAGCCAAAAATATATATAAAAATAAAAATTTTAAATTCAAATATTTATGTGATAAGAAAAAAGAACGATTAGATTTAGCTAAAGCTACATACGCTAATGCAGTTAATTATATAGATGATTGCAGCATTATATTTAATGATCCTGAAATAGATGCAGTTGCTCTTGCAGTTCAGACAAGTGAACATTTTAGGTTAGCCAAAGAAGCTCTTTTGGCGGGGAAGCATGTTTATGTTGAAAAGCCTTTTACTAATTCTGTTCGTGAAGCAGAAGAATTAAGAGACCTTGCTGACCAAAAAGGTCTTAAGGTGCATGTAGATCATATTATGGTCTATCATCCCGTAATAAAAAAAATAAAAGAAATTATAGATGCTGATGAATTGGGCGATTTACTTTATTTCGATTGTTCAAGGATTAATTTAGGACAACTAAAGAATGATGTAAGCTCTATGTGGGATTTAAGCGTTCACGACCTTTCTATAATTGATTTTCTTTCGGATGGTGCAGAGCCTGTTAATGTTACTGCAATGGGAGAATGTATATATACTAAAAGTGAATCGATAGTTTTTTTAAATGTTAAGTACAAAAATTTTATTGCTAATTTGCGTTCAAGCTGGCTTTCTCCGATTAAAGAAAGACGAATAATTATAGCTGGTAAAAAGAAAATGATTGTTTATGATGATGTAGATGTTTTAAATAAATTGATTGTGTATGATAAAGGCTTTGACATTAATGGTAACCGAGATCTTGAGTATGATGAATTTGTTATTAAATCAAGAACAGGCGATGGAGTAATACCTAGGCTTGAACAGGGAGATGCACTTTATAATAGCCTTGAACATTTTAGGTCTTGTATTGAAAATAATAAGCAATCAATTACTGATCCGAACTCAGCAATCAGAATGCTAAAGATTTTAGAAAGAGCTGATAAGCAATTAATATAGAGTAATTTATAGAAGGAGAGATTAAAATGCAATTTATAGATTTACATAGGCAATATGATGTTATTGAGGAAAAAATCAACAAAAGATTAAAAAGAATTTTTGAAGATAAACACTTCATTGGTGGCGAAGATGTTCAGGAGCTTGAAAAAAATTTAGCAGAATATGTTGGTGTTAAACATGTTGTTGCGTGCGCAAGTGGAACGGATGCATTAACAATTCCTATGATGGCTTTAGAACTAAAAAAAGAAGATGCTGTATTTGTTCCATCGTTCACTTTTTTTGCTACCGGTGAAAGTGTTTCTCTTGCTGGTGGAACGCCAGTTTTTGTTGATTCATGTAAAGATACATTTAACATGGATGTTAATTCACTTGAGTCTGTCATAAAAAAGACATATGAAGACGGAAGCTTGAAACCAAGAGGAATCATTGCTGTTGATTTATTTGGTTTACCCGCTAATTTTAATGATATCAGAAAAATAGCTGATAAATACAACTTATTTTTAATAGAAGACGCAGCGCAGGGATTTGGGGGAACTATTGACAATAAGAAAGCGTGTTCCTTTGGAGATATTGCAGCAACATCATTTTTCCCAGCAAAACCTTTAGGTTGTTATGGTGATGGAGGAGCGATATTTACAAATAGTGACGAGCTATATGAAAAAATCAAATCTATTCACATTCATGGTCAAGGTAAGGATAAGTATGACAATGTTATGATAGGGCTTAACAGTAGACTTGATACAATACAAGCTGCTATTCTTATTGAGAAGCTCAATATTTTCGACGAAGAATTGATTAAAAGAAATCGTGTTGCTTCATTATATACCGAGCATTTAAAAAATATTGTTGAGACACCAACCATACCATCTGGGTACACTTCATCATGGGCTCAGTATACATTGAAATTAAAGTCGGAAGAGGATAGAAATAAATTGATTAACGCTCTAAAGGCTGAGGGAATTCCTTCTATGGTTTACTATCCGATACCTATGCACAAATCTACAGCTTATAGTAAATCAAACAGCGATATATCTTTAAAAAACTGTGAAGCATTAAGTAAATCTGTTTTAAGTCTACCGATGCATCCTTATTTATCGGATGATGAACTTGAAAAAGTTTGTTATATTATTAAAAACTACTATGAGGGAGAATATTCAATATAGTAATGAAAAAAAACATATGGATATTTAACCATTATGCTACAGATACAATTCTTGACCATGGTGGACGACATTATAGCTTTGCAAAATATTTGAAACGCAAGGGCTATAATGTGAGAATATTTTGCGCTTCTACTGTACATAATACTGATATTAATTTTGATACAACGGGAGCAGGCTTTTCTGAATTAAAGGTTGATGATATAGATTACACGATCATAAAAACTTCTAATTATAGCGGTAACGGCTTGAGCAGAATTAAAAACATGTTTCAATTTTATTTTCGTATATTTAGAGTTGTAAAATATTATAAAAAGCCCGATATAATTTTAGCCTCATCTGTACATCCTCTTGCATTGGTTGCTGGAATCAAAATATCTAAAAAATTAAATATAAAGTGCGTTTGTGAGATAAGAGACCTTTGGCCTGAAAGTCTTGTTGAGTATAATATTATTTCTCGAAATAATATTTTGACTCGATTTATGTATAAAGGCGAAAAATGGATATATAAAAATGCGAATAATTTGATTTTTACTATGCCAGGTGCTAAAAAATATATTACCGATTCAGGCTGGGATAGAGAGGTTGATTTAGCGAAGGTATTTTTTATAAACAATGGTATCGATTTAGAAGTTTATAATGAAAATAAAACAAAGTATCCTTTCTACGATTCTGATTTAGATAATCAGAATTACAAAAAAGTTGTTTACACAGGCTCTTTAAGGATGGCGAATAAGGCAGAGAGTTTTATCGAAATAGCAGAATCCTTAAGAAATATATCTGATAAAATTAAGCTGCTTATTTTTGGGGATGGTGATAATCTTCAAATACTTAAAAATAAAGCCCTAGATAAAAATTTGAAGAATATTATATTTAAAGGGAAAGTAGAAAAAAAATACATTCCGTCTATTCTAAGCAAAAGTGATTTAAACATTATGGATGGCGATAAGGGTGGAATCTCAAAATATGGCATAAGTGGAAATAAGTTATTTGACTATCTTGCTAGCGGGAAACCAATAATAATGGATGCTTTTGAAAATGAATTTGGTATTATCAATAAAAATAAAATTGGTATTGCACAAAATTTTACTAATGCCTCTCAATTCGCAGCCGCAATAGATGATATGCTAAATAGTGATAGTTTGAGATATGAAACATGGTGTAGTAATAGTGCAGACTTATCAAAAGAATTTGATTTCAAACGGCTAACAAACAAATTAGCAGATATAATTGAAAATTGTAATTAGGAAAGGTATTGATGGAATTTACTTATAAATGGTATGAACAATTAATTAAATCAGCGAAAAATAAGGGATATTTATTTTGTGATTACAGTAACTATAAACAGTTAGATAAATTTATAATACTGAGACATGATATAGATTTTTCTATAAAAAAAGCTGTAGAGATGGCTAAAATTGAAAAAGAATTAGGCATTTCATCTACATATTTTATTTTGATGTTTACCAACTTTTATAATATTGGTGGAAAAGAAGAACGCTATTTGATTAACGAGATTATTTCATTAGGGCACAATGTTGGCTTGCATTTTGATGATACTGTATATTGCTTGGAAAAAGATAGAAGAAAGTTTAATTATAAAAAAGCAATAAAACAGGAAGCAGATATTCTATCGGATATAATAGGGCAACAAGTAAAATTTATGTCTATGCATAGACCTGATAAAATCACATTAGATATGAATATTTCTGTGGATGGTATAATCAATGCATATGATAGTATTTTTTTTGATGATAAAATCAAATATGTGTCAGATAGTAGACGACAGTGGAGAGAGGATGTAGATGAAATAGTTACGAACGAAAAATTTAACAAGCTACAAGTACTAGTACATCCTTTTTGGTATTATAAAAACGAAATATCTGCTTCAGATGCCTTAAAAAGTATTATTGATACAAGCAAAAAAGACCGATTTATTGCTGTTAAAGATAATATAACTCGTGTTGAAGAGTTTTTGAATGAAAAGGATTACATTTAAGTTTTAATTATATGAGTTTTTGTTTATTCTTGTTACCTTGATATTAAATATTTTAATCCTTATATTTAAGGGGAATTCCGAGAAATAACAATCATAATTGCTTAAACAATTAAGATGTTTAAGTAATTCGAAGATGTTGAATCTGCATTTTATAAGGAGCGCAATAATGCAATATAAAATATTATACATAACATTTACGGATTTTGGCGATCTTTCTTCGGGCTCAGCAGTAAGATCTTTTAGAATGTATAATGCATTTAAAAATTTAGGGTATGATGTAAAGCTTTTGGAGGGACAACAAAACAAACGAAAGACAAGAAGGGAAAAGGTTAATGAAATATTTCATTGGCTTGATAATAATACACCAGATTTATGTTATGTCGAACCCCCCGTAGGTCCGTTTTTCAATCTAATAGATCTTAAATTACTTAAAAGGCTTCACAAAATGGGAGTGCCTATTGGACTCTTTTACAGAGATTTTTATTGGAAATTTCCAAAATGGGCATGGAAAGATACTCCTATATGGAAAAAAGTTATACTTATAGCAATGCATAAAAGGGATTTGCGTATTTTTAAAGAATGTTGCGATGTAGTTTTTTTTCCATCAGAAGAATGTATCGAGATTTTAGAGTATGTTCATTTTCGAAAATGCAAAGTATTACCACCTGGATGTTCAAAACCGAATTCTCATGTTAAATTGGGTGCAAATGAAATTTTTTATGCGGGTGGCGTAAGGCAAGCGGATGGAGTAGATGATTTACTCATTGCATTGGATAATGTAAATAAAAAGGGTCTAAATATCAAATTAAATCTAGTAACTAAGAAGAAAGAACTAAAGTATTTAAATAATCAAGAACTTTTAAATAGAGATTGGCTTTCTATATTTGAAGCCTCTGGTGATGAATTAACCCCTATTTATGAAAGATCTGATTTAGGGATTTTATCAAGGAGAAGGCATTTTTATATGGACATCGCAATTCCTGTGAAAGTACTAGAATATATGAGTAAAGGCTTGCCTGTTATTTCGACAGATTGCCCTGCTATAGCACGCTTTATTAGAGAAAACAATAGTGGGATTGTTTGTAACGAAGGCTCTCAAAGCATAGAAGATGCCATTACTGAGTATTATACAAATAGACAATTATATTTAAATCTTATAGAGAATGTCCAAAAAGCAGCATTAAAAAACACATGGGAAAAAAGAGTTGAACAAATGATAACTGATTTAATGAATATATAATTTAGGTTATACTAGTATTTTTGTTAGGTTCATTTAAAATTTTTAATTAATAGATAAAACGAAAGTTATCTTTATCATATGTCTTATTTATAAGCCAAAGGAGAAAAAGTAGCTTTATAATGAGTGATAAAAAAATTCTTGATTTTGTAAAAGGAAGCATTATACTAATAATTGCGAACTTAGTAATAAAAGCAATAAATTTTTTTTTGCTACCACTTTATACAAAATATTTAAGTCCTGCTGAACTGGGTATTTCTGACTCTATAACGAATATTACAGCTATTTTGTTGCCAATATTGATGATGGGAATGGATTCAGCTTTTAGTGCATTTTATTTTGATATAAGAACAGAAGAACATAAACGCAAGGTTTTCAATACTACTCTTGCTTTTCTTCTCATCGCAGGTATTATCCCTTTTATAATTGCTATATTTAGTAAAGGAATTTCCATTTGGCTATTTAATTCTGACAAGAATTATTTGTTGGTTGCAATTTCACTCATCTCTATTAGCTTTAATCTATGGTACACACCATATGCATTACATGCTCGAATGGAAAATCGCATGGTTTTATTTGCAGGGATAAATATAAGTGCTTCGCTATTGATGATTATATCAAATGTTTTTTTTGTATCAGTAATGCAACTAGGTGCTTTTTCTCTTATTATAAGTTCTGCTATAGTGCAGTTATATCAACTTGTTATATATTTAAAACTAATACCTACAAATTTTAAATGCAAATATTACAATAAAGAATTGCTGCACTCCATGTTAAAGTTTTCTTTGCCTATAGTTCCTACAGCGATTGCGGCATGGTTCCTAAGTTTATCGGATCGATATTTGATTTTGTATTTTTTGTCGACATCTGACGTTGGGATTTATGGTATAGCAGCCAGATTCAGTTCTGTATTATCTGTGGTTTCCAGTGCTGTTTTTACAGCTTATACTAGTTTTGCGTTTGACAAAAAAGATGATGCTGATGCAAGGCATCAGTATAAAAGGATTTTGAACTTCTATTATATGACCCTCATGTTACTATGCATTGTTATTACTCTTTGTGGTAAAGAGATTATCGGTGTGATGACTAACGCCAGTTATTCGACTTCTCACTTGATTTTACCAGGGCTTTTGTTTGGTCAAGTAATGTACGGGGTTTCTGTTATAATTGGATATGGCTTATCTTTTGCAAAAAAAACAAATTATATTTTACTTGTCAATATTATAGGGGCTATGGTAAATATAATACTAAATATAATATTGATACCTGTTTGGGGCACACAGGCAGCAGCTTATACAACTTATGCAGGATATTTTATTATGGTAATTCTCACATATTATTTTTCTCAGAAGTTTTATAAATGTGATTATGATATAAGAAAAGTAATAATAAGCAATTTAATAATTGTTATAGGTATTATTGTTGTTAATTATTATGAAATTAGTTTTAATGCTAGAATTTTTCTACTCTTTATTGAAATAGCTTATATATCTATATTGTACAGAAAGTCATTTAATGATGTTATCGTAATAATAAATAGAATTATTAAAAAATGAGGATTGTGGATGATTAATCTTTTTAAAAAATATCAGGAAATATTCATTGTCGCCTTTATAGCTATAGTGTTTTTCGGATCATCAATAGGGTTAGGTATTAAAGCAGGACCATTAACACTCACTTTGTTTAGAGTAGCCATTCCAGTTTTATTTATAGTGTTTTTTTTAGACGCACATAATAACAAATTTAAATTTAAATCTTTTGAAAAACAATTTGTTTTTTTCCTTGTATTATGGGTTGCTTATGCTTTTTTTCTATTGTGGTATCGAGCTTTATACAAAGACGCGGGAGCTCTTAAAGAACTCATGCAACTAATTCTTGATTTTTTTGTTGCAATTTCAATTATTTTTATTTCAAAAAAGGATGAGACATATCACATTATTTTCAAGATATGCAGGATTTCTGTGCTATTTTTAATAGTAATTAGTATAATAGAAATTTTTACTGGAATACATCTATCAACATCTGCATATTATAATCCTATATTATTGCATATCGGAGATAGCTCTAATCCTCAGAAAGCGACAGGTATATTTTTTAATGAAAACGATTTATCTGTATGCTTAACTTTGTTTACTCCTTTATTTTTTCCATTAAAGAATAAGGGATATAAGATTAATGCTTTTTACATTATTATATTATCTGTAATAGAATTTATATTGTTAAAAAATGATTCTATGATTTGCTTCTTTTCACTTTTAGTTGGGTTTGTTCTGTATGCCATCTTTTATGGCATCAAGTACAAATGGATTTTTGTATCACTAACATATTTCTACTTATTAGAAAAACTTATATTTTTCTTATCTATTAGCCGTAGTACCAAAGGAGGGCTGTCTGCATCTGTAGAAGAGCAATTTTCTATAATAAATAATCAGACGGGGTCGGCTTATATAAGATTAAACACATATATAATCGAATTCATTGGGAGTATAAAAAATTCTAAAGCTATAGGATTTGGACCATATGGAATTAACTATTTCCTTGAACAATTTGACCCTAGATATGTTTTAAAGAATCCTCATTCAGTTTGGATAGAGGTGTTGGGAAATTATGGTATTTTCATTTTTTTGATATTCACTTCAATATGTATCATATCTTTTGTTACTATAGTTTTATCCGGAGAAAAGCGCAATCATTCTCGAGCAATTATAATTTCTATGGATATTATGCTAATTCTGTTAGGCTTTGTTTCGAGCAATTATATTGGGATTGCCTATTGGTGGATTGTTATAGCTATTTCGATTTCATCTGCGGCCACACTACTTCATAAACAAAAATGTAGAGAAGGATATCTAAGGCACACTTATATAATTGTGATTTTAATCTTGTTAATTTGCATGGTTTTTTCATATTTGTTTGTAAAGTCTCCTCGTATTTTGTACAAATTACAGGAGCCTTTAAAGGTTGCTATGGTTACTGATGATACGTATAAACTAAAAAGGTATACAGATAAAAATATTACTAAAGTTATAGTAAAGATAGATAATGAACCATTTAGACAAATTATTCCTAAAAAGAGGTTATACGAGGACAATTTGAATTTTAAAGACTTTACTGCAGGCTGGCATCAATATACATATAATTATACGGATTCTGAGAATAAAAGTTCTTATAAAGAAGGATACTTAATAAATAGAGTGAATGACACTTTGACATATATGATTCCTGTAGACATAATCAAATTAGCCCGAGAATATAATAAACATAATAAGATTGACATTAAATCATTTTATTTACATCAATATAATCAAGAAAACAAATATTTACCTTTAGGATTTTACTGGAATGCTGAAGAAAATTTATATAAAAATAAAAATGATATAATCAAAATTAACAAAGATGGAATCCCATATTTTGTATCTAAATATAAAGACAAACAATATAATAGTGGATTAATTACAAGCTACGCATTAGTCTGGTATACAGATTTTTTAAGTAGCCAAAACCATCAAGATAGAGTTAAATTTATTAGGTGTTCTGAGTGGCTGATAGAGAATCAAAAAAATGATGGTTCTATTGAAATTGATTCTGCTATAAAAACTAACGATAAAATTGAGAATGATTCTATTTCAGTAAAAACGCTGGGGGAAATGCTAAGCGTGTTCGCGAGAGCATACAAACTGACTGGAGAAGAAAAATATAACCAAGCAGGAATTAAAACTTTGAATTATATGTTGGAGAATTGCATATATAGTCGTGATACTTCTGATAAAAATGAAGATATAATCATGGACTATTTAATAAAAGACAATAAGCCATTAGATATATTTGAAAACAACAAAGATGAGAATAGTAAATTTAGATTAGATAATCAATTATATGCTTTGATTGGATTGTGTGATTGGGCGAATACTGGCTTAAACACAGAAAGTCAGGTTTTGGCAAAGGAACACTTCAATTATGGTGTAAATGCTCTAAATAAAATGTTGCCTTTATATGATCTTGATGGATATATTTCAGAAGATTTGACCCACTTTGTTAAAGGTCACGATGTAAGATGTAATGATAATTATAAGATTATAAAGTCAATTGCACTTCTAAAGGCAGTTGCCGAAATTTCTAATGATGAAAATATTCAAATGTATTATGATAAATATTTCAGATATATTCAAGATAATTTTTATAAGCAAAATAAAACTTTGATATTTAATAATTGAGTATATAGTAATTAGAGTAATAACAGTTTTATTGCCAATAAATACACATTATGATAAAATTGAAGCGAAGTAGCCTCTTTTGGAGTATTAATATGAATCATATTTTTAAAAATGAAAAAATTAGAATTTTAACATTAATAATATCTGATATTGTAGCAGTCATTATAAGTTCTTTTCTAGCCTTGGTTTTAAGGTTTGATATTGATTATATACCTAAACACTATCTAAATGTTGTTGTACTTTCTTTGCCATTTTGTGTTATAACAACATTGTTGGTTTTTTATTTTTTCAGGCTATACAACAGGGTATGGTCATATGCCTCTATAGGTGAAATGATTTCTATTATAGAAAGTGTATTTTTGATAGAGGTAATTACAATTTGTTATCATGTTTTTTTAGATGTAGATTTGCCTAGAAGCTACTATCCTCTCAATTTATTTTTACTAATAATTATGGTTGTTATTACTAGGTTTGGTAAAGTACTCGTTAGAGATATCAATTACAATCACAGAAAGCAAAAGAAAACAAAAAAAATAATGATAATTGGTGCTGGATCAGCTGCAGCTATTCTAATTAGAGATTTTAAAAATGAAAATAGCAATGCAACCGTCATCTGTGCAATTGATGATAATATTAACAAAAAAAATAAATACATAATGGGTGTGCAAATAGTTGGCAATCGATATGATATACAAAAATATGCGAAAAAACTTGATATAAATGAAATAATTATTGCAATGCCATCCGTTGCGCCATCAAAGATAAAAGAAATAATTGAGATTTGTCAAAGTCTTAAAATACCAGTAAAATTTTTGCCTTCTGTTGCAAAGAGTTTAACAAAGTCTTCTTTAACGGGTGAAGTTAGGCCTATTCGATATGAAGATTTTTTAGGTAGAGATTCTTTTAAGATAGATGAAAGTGGCATTGCTGAATTTATTAATGACAAAACAGTTTTGGTAACAGGGGGTGGAGGCTCGATAGGAGGCGAGTTATGTCGCCAAATAATTCAATATGAGCCTAAAAAACTCCTTCTTTTTGATATATATGAAAATAATGCATATGATGTTCAGATGGAGCTTGAGCGCCATTATCCAAATGCAAATTTATCAGTTCTAATTGGATCTGTAAGAGATAATAAAAGAATGGAACAAATCTTTCTGAAATACAAGCCGGATATTGTATATCATGCCGCTGCACACAAGCACGTTCCTCTCATGGAGAAATCTCCTAATGAGACAATCAAAAATAATTGTTTAGGAACGCTTAATTTGGTACGACTTTCAGAAAAACACAAAGTTAAGAACTTTATTTTAATTTCTACAGATAAAGCTGTTCGTCCTACGAACATTATGGGTGCAAGCAAAAGAATATGTGAAATGATTGTACAGACATACGCGAAAAGAAGTCACGACACTAGATTTGCAGCAGTTAGATTTGGAAATGTATTAGGTAGTAATGGTTCGGTTATACCTTTATTTTTAAAACAGATTGATGAAGGTGGACCTGTTACGGTTACAGATAAGCGTGTTACTAGATTTTTTATGACTATCCCAGAAGCTGTTTCATTGGTGCTTCAAGCAAGCTTATATGCAAAGGGTGGTGAAATATTCGTATTGGATATGGGCAAGCCAATTCGTATTTACGAATTAGCAGAAAATTTGATAAGAATGAGAGGATACAAGCCAAATGAGGATATATCTATCCAAATTACGGGATTAAGACCAGGAGAAAAGCTTTATGAAGAAGTTTTGATGGATGATGAAGGATTAGAAAAAACTGATAATAATATGATTTTTATAGGCAAACCTTTAAAGATGGACGAGCAGAAATTCTTAAAGGATCTTGAAAATTTAATTACTGAAGCACAAAAAAATGGTAACCAAATAAAAGAATTAACTAAAACAGTATGTAATACATATACAATTAGTAACGATTAAATAATTATTAAAAGTTAATTGGAGATAAAATGATGAAGGAAGAAATATTAAGAAAAATTGAGGACAAGAAGATAATTGTTGGAGTGGTTGGTCTTGGATATGTTGGACTTCCATTAGCTGTTGAAAAAGCAAAAGCAGGATACAAAACAATCGGATTTGATGTGCAAAATAAAAAAGTAGAATTAGTAAATCAAGGGCACAATTATATTGGTGATGTTGTTGACGATGATTTGAAAGAACTCGTTAAAAATGGAATGCTAAAAGCTACAACTGATTTTAATTTTGTGAAAGATGTTGACTTTGTTGCAATTTGTGTTCCTACACCACTTGATGATCACCAACAACCTGATATAAGTTATGTTAAATCCTCTGCTGAACAGATAGCAAAGCATATGACAAAAGGCACGATGGTTGTGTTAGAATCCACCACTTATCCAGGGACAACGGAAGAATTACTTAAACCGATACTGGAAAAAGAATCCGGATTAAAATGTGGAAGGGATTTTTATCTTGGTTTCTCACCCGAAAGAGTTGATCCTGGTAATAAACAATTTAAAACAAAGAATACACCTAAGGTTGTCGGCGCAGTTGGAGAAGATGCAACAGAAGTCATTGCTGCCATGTATCGTTCAGTTCTTGAGGGTGATGTATATGAGGTGTCATCACCTGCTATTGCCGAGATGGAAAAAATACTTGAGAATACATATCGAAACATTAACATTGGTCTTGCAAATGAGATGGCAATGCTATGTGATAAAATGGGAATTAACTACTGGGAAGTAGTAGATGCAGCAAGCACCAAACCTTATGGATTTCAAGCGTTTTATCCTGGACCAGGGCTAGGAGGTCATTGCATTCCATTAGATCCATACTATTTATCATGGAAAGCTAGAGAGTACGGATTTCATACTTCTATGATTGAAAGTTCTATGATTGTAAATGACAAGATGCCCGAATACTGTGTAGAACGTGCTATGAAGATATTAAATAGACAGGGAATGGCGTTGAGCAGATCAAAAGTTCTCGTATTAGGAATCGCTTATAAACAGGATATTGACGACTATAGAGAAAGCCCAGCTATTGATGTTATAGAGATATTAAAAGAAAATGGAGCAACAGTTGAGTTCTTTGATCCATATATTCCTGAATATAAACATAGGGGCGAAATTTTTAGAGGCATAGAAAAAATAGAGGATAATATTGTTTCAAAATTTGATTTAATAATAATTACAGCCTCACATTCAAATGTTGATTACAATATGATAAATGATAATGCCAAAGCTATTTTTGATACAAAAAATGCGATGAAAGATATATCGGTTAGAGACAAGATTGAGGTATTATAAAATTGAAAAAAGTGATATCTATTGTAGGAGCAAGGCCACAATTTATAAAAGCATCTGTAGTCTCAGAAGAGTTGAGAAAAGAGTATCACGAGGTTATAGTCCACACTGGACAGCATTACGATTACAATATGTCGGATATATTCTTTGATGAACTTAAAATTCCTAAGCCAGATTATAATTTGGGAATATCAGGCGGTAGTCATGGTCAAATGACAGGCAAAATGTTGATTTCAATAGAAGATGTCTTGTTAGATGAAAACCCTGATATTGTAGTCCTATATGGTGATACTAATTCAACTATGGCAGGTGCTCTTGCTGCAGTAAAACTTCATATACCCACAGTACATATAGAAGCCGGAAATAGATTTGGTACACTTGATAGTCCCGAAGAAGTAAATAGAATTGTTACAGATCATACATCTAGGCTTTTGCTTTGCTGTACTGAGTCAGCCAAAGCATTTTTGGATAATGAAGGCCTGGGAAATAGATCATTTGTCGTTGGCGACCCTATGCTTGATGCATTTAAGAAGTATTCTAATACTATAGTTAATACGCAGCCAGAAGATTTATTTGATATTGATGGCAATGGAGTTGTTTTACCCAACGGATTTTATTATTTAACATGCCATAGACAAGAAAATACGGAAAATGAAGAATCACTAAAAGAGATTCTTAAAGCAATGGAAGCGCTGGATTATAAGTGCATTTACCCAGTTCATCCTAGAAATATTAGCAGAGTTAAATCTTTAGATAGTCAATTTAATTATAAAAATATCATCTTTGCTAAACCCGTAGGTTACCTCATGTCTGTGTTCCTAGTAAATAATGCGAAAAAGATAATAACTGATTCAGGTGGCTTACAAAGGGAAGCCTTCTTTGCTAAAAAGCAGTGTGTTACGATTTTGGATTTTGTTGTTTGGCCTGAAACGATGGTGAATGGTTGCAATCAACTGTCAAAACCTTTAAAAGACGAAATTATATTAAAACTTGAAACCGAAGTTGATTTTTCGAAATGTGGAACGCCTTTTGGTGATGGAAAATCAGCAGTAAAAATAGTAGAATTGATGAAAAGGTATATGTAATGGAAAAATATTTTTTGTATGAATAATCATGTGTTGATGATGATGTTAAAGTCGGAGCAAATGAAAAAATAGTTTGTGGTTATAACCTCGGTGACTTTTCTGTGGTAGCTGCTAATGCTGTTATAACTAATGATGTAAGAAATAATGCATTGATTAAAATCGTTTATGTGAAACAAATCGGGTAGATATCTGAATGTAGTAACATTTTTAATGATTCATTAATTTGTAAAGACTGTGGTAGAGTGTAAAAAAAGAATAATTAGGAGGATGAAAATGAAATATGCTTTAATTGGTTGTGGAAGAATAGCGATAAATCACATGAAGGCAGCTATAAATAACAATTTAGATATTGTAGCATTAAGTGATATCATTCCAGAGAAAATGGATTCGATTTTAGAAAAAAGTGATATACAGAGTAATACTGAAATCAAGAAATATAATGACTACAAGGATATGGTAAAAAAAGAAAAACCTGATTTGATAAGTATTGCTACAGAAAGCGGTAACCATGCTGAGATTGCATTATTTTGCATAGAGAATGATGTAAATTTGATAATAGAAAAGCCTATGGCAATGAGTATTGAAGACGCTAATAAAATTATAATCGCATCTGAAAAACATGGAGTTAAAGTTTCAGCATGCCATCAAAATAGATTTAATGTTGCAATACAGGAACTGCGAAAAGCTATGGAGGCAGGACGCTTTGGCAAGCTTTCTCACGGCTCAATTCACGTTAGATGGAATAGAGATCATGGATACTATGATCAAGCTTCCTGGAGAGGAACATGGGCTCAGGATGGCGGAGCATTGATGAATCAGTGTATACACGGCATCGATTTACTCAGATGGATGATGGGAGATGAAATAGACGAAATTTACGGTGCTACAAGACAGCAATTCCATGACTATCTTGAAGCGGAAGATCTCGGAATGGCAGTAATTAAGTTCAAAAATGGTTCAATAGGTACAATTGAAGGTACGACAAATGTTTATCCGAAAAATTTAGAAGAAACATTGTACATATTCGGACAAAGTGGTACGGTAAAAATTGGCGGAACATCGACTAATAATATTGATGTTTGGGATTTTGCTGATGAAACTATGGATGATGAAAATAATAAGGGATTGAAAGAGCAAACAAGTAATGTATATGGTAATGGACACACAAGTTTATTTGCAGATGTAATTGACGCAATAGAAAATGATAGGACTCCTTATGTAGACGCTATTGCTGGTAGAAATGCGCTTGAGGTTGTATTGGCTATTTACAAAAGCCAGAAAACTGGTGAACCAGTAAAATTCCCACTGACTGATTTTGCAAGTATAGATATGGAAGGGGAATTTTAATGGCTGAATATTTTGTTCATGAATCAAGTTATATAGATGATGATGCCATTATAGGCAATAACACAAAGATTTGGCATTTTTCCCATGTTATGAGCGGTGCAAGAATTGGAGATAATTGTTCATTTGGGCAGAATGTAAATGTTGGCAATAATGCTATTATAGGTAACTCAGTCCGCGTGCAGAATAATGTTTCTATATATGAGGGCGTAATAATAGAAGATGATGTGTTTTGTGGTCCATCAATGGTATTTACCAATGATCTTGTCCCACGTGCATTTAGTCCTAAGGGTTCATTAGGATATCTAAAGACAATCATAAGGAAAGGAGCCTCTATAGGGGCAAATGCAACTATTGTTTGCGGACACGAGGTTGGTGAATATGCTATTGTTGGTGCTGGCGCAGTTGTTACAAAAGATGTTCTTCCTTATGCATTGGTTGTCGGAAATCCTGCAAAACAAATAGATTGGGTGTGCAAATGTGGTGAACGACTGGGTGATTCTTTAGAATGCAAATGCGGAAGAGAATATGAGTTGTTAAATGATAGATTAATAATCAAGGATGAGAGGCAAAATCTATAATGAAAGTCCTACATGGAATGTCTGAAGTGGCTGGACAATGTATATATTCCGTAAAGGGATTGAGAGCTAATGGAGTATCTGCTGATATGGCGGTTTGGCGCCCAAATACATTTGATTATCCAATTGATATTTCGCTAAATATAGGTAAAAAGAAATATTTATATCCATGGTATGCTTTTAAAATGTTTGTGTTTTTTTTAGGAGCAACATTTAAATATGATTGTTTTCATTTCCACTATGCGCATTCTCTGTTGCCATTCGGACTAGATCTCATGCTATTAAAATCTCTAAACAAGAAAATATTTTTCGAGTTTCATGGGAGTGAATTAAGAGGTCAAATTAATAATATCAAATATCCATATTTTCATAACATATCACAAGTCAAACGGCAGTCCAAACTGATAAAAAAAGAAATTGAATATGCCGACGGGATTATCTTACACGATATTGAATTAAAGCCACATTTACCTGATACAAACATTCCAATTCACATCGTGCCATTAAGGGTTGATTTATCCAGGCTGACGCCTGTTTTTCCAGATGTAAAAGTTAAAAAACCAGTAGTTGTTCACGCACCAAGCAATAGAGGAAGCAAAGGATCAAACTGGATAATTGAAGCTACAAATAAGTTGAAAGACCAGATAGATTTTGTACTTGTTGAGAATAAAAGCCAAGATGAAGCTATAGAAATATATAAAAAAGCAGATATAATAATTGACCAGATATCTGTTGGAGCATATGGCGTATTTGCTATTGAATGTATGGCATTGGGAAAGCCGGTGCTTTCATATATAAGCGATGAAGTTAGGAATAGTCTACCCAATACATGTCCAATTCAGAATATTGAACCTGATACTATATATGACGTATTGAATAAGTTATCATGCAATCCAGATTTAAGAAGAAATATTGGAATGCAAGGGAGAAAGTATGTGGAAGAATATCATGACTATACTAAGAATGCGAAACTCCTTAAAGATATTTATGAGGGACATTATAAAAGATAAATTAGAATTCATACAATAGAAAAAAGATAGCAATATGACCATATATTAATGTTTCGTTAAGCTGTAAATTGAGGAGGGAAAATATGGATTATACATATTCATCATATGAGAATCTTATAGAAACACTTATATGTAATGGGTATAAGCCAATAAGATTTTGTGATGTTTCAGATGAAATTATACAACCTGCCATTATAAGGCATGATGTAGATATGGATCTGCAGAAAGCCGAAAGAATGGCTGATCTTGAAAATAGAATTGGAATTAGGAGTACGTATTTTATCTTATTATCATCAGAATATTACAATATATTTTCTAGTAAAAACATGAAAAGTATTCAAAATATACTTAACTGTGAACATGAAATTGGATTACACTTTGATATAGCTACATATAAAAATGATTTGTCATTAGTTGATTTAATGGAAAAAATAGGTTGCGAGAAATCGTTAATGGAAAAAAATTCGGAATTGAGATAAAAAGTTTATCTTGGCATATTCCAAGAAAGGATTTACTAGGAAAACATTTGGAATTTTTAGATGAATTGGGGGGTATTGAACGCATATGATCCATATTTCTATAACGGATTTAAATATGTTTCAGACTCCATGATGCGATGGCGCGAACCATTACTTGAATACGTTAAAGAAAAAAAGTATAATAAGTTACATATACTTACTCATCCTATTTGGTATAGAAATGAACAGGATATGACAGATCTTGAAATACTTGAGAAAAATTTGCAAAATAAGATTTGTTTACTTAGCAAATACTTAGATACAATTAGACCAGGCTTTGACCAAAATAGAAAGTTTTCATCAAGATAACATCAAGTTGGAGGATTATGTTCATAAAATGAAAGTTAAAAATATTATTGATTTCTTGGACCTAAGAAATGTAAAATATGAATTTAATGGCGATAAAAATATTGAAATTTTAGGTTATTCGAGTATATTTCACTATAAAGAAGGAACTGTTTCATGGCTTAGAGATATAGAAACTTTAAAAAAAAAATAAATTGAATTATAGCGATGATTTCACATGTATAATAACTAAAGATGAAATAGATAGATTTGACCAAACCAATGCTCATATCCGTGTTGCAAATCCTAAAGAAATATTCTTTGAAATAGTAAATAACTTTTGGGGAGATAAATTATCTAGAGAGGTTTCGAATCATGCTATTGTTGAAGATGGTGCAGTTATTGGTGAGAATCCATCAATTGGACCATTTACATATATCTCAAGTCAAGCTCATATTGGTGATAATTGTACTATAGGAGCAAATGTATCAATTAAGGGTCAAGTTGAAATAGGTAATGATTGTGTGATTCAAAGTGGTTCTGTTATTGGAGAAGATGGCTTTGGGTTTGTAAAAGATGCAAATATAATAAAATATGTGAACCATTTGGGTGGCGTAACAATAGGTGATAATGTTCATATAGGTGCTCAAACATGTATTTGCAGAGGTTCAATTGATAATACTTATATTGGTGAATATACAAAAATTGACAATTTATGTCATATCGCACATAATGTTGAGATAGGAAAAAGTTGCATAATAGTTGCTGGCACTACAATTATGGGTAGTGTTCACATTGGCAATGATTGCTGGATTTCAACGAGCATCATTCGGGATTTAAGTAGATTGGGAGATAATTGTACTGTAGGAATGGGTTCAGTAGTTACAAAGGATGTTATTTCAGGGGATACTGTAATTGGAAATCCTGCTTGCCAATTTAATAGACATAATAGTTTGTGGAAATAATTCTAGTTTAGCCTTTACAATTATAAAGTCATAATAAATTATATATTTAATAAAAGGGGGAAATATGAGGGTAAAATTTACTAATGGTAAAATGCTTATAATAGCATGTGTTACAATCATTTTCTTTGGGATAGTAATTTCACATAATTTGTCTGTATTTGCAGAGAGTAACGATGGAACGATTAAAAATCAAGAAGAATCAAATGTTTCAGATAGGATGACTAATGATTTAAGTCCTAAAGAGACTGTAGAAATTAATGAAGAACCATCTGATTACACTGACAATAATAGTACACTTGCTCAAGCAAAAGACAACAATCCTATTGACGAAGGAATTAATAACGCAACAAATACAAAAGAAAATCCAAAGATGGGTACCGTTTTCAATGTTGGATCAGCGGGATTAAATTTAAGACGAGAACCTAGCACAATAGGTGGGAGTGTTGTTCTAGTAATGCCAGAAAATTCAACAGTTAAGATTATTGGCGAAAGAAATGTTGATGTAAGACTTTGGTATAATGTAGATTTTAATGGCTATCTAGGCTGGGCAGTTGCAGATTATATTAAAATTAATGATAACCATGGGGCGGACAATAATGTTAAACCTGGGTTAGATATAAATTTATCTCAAGATGAAAGAGAAAGAATTATATGGGACTATTTGAAAAGTAAGGGATTAAGTGACTATGCAATATCAGGAATTATGGGTAATTTATATGCCGAAAGTGGATTGAATCCTAGAAATGTTGAGAATGCTTTTGAGTTGAACTCTGGATACAATGATAATTCATATACGGAAGCTGTTGATAATGGTTCATATAATAACTTTGTTAATGATGGCGCAGGATATGGATTGGCACAGTGGACATATTATACATTTAAACAGGAACTACTAAATAGAGCAAGAGCAGAGCGGTTGTCGATTGGTGATTTGAATTTACAATTAAAATTCTTATGGGATTGGATTCAGCAAGACTATTCAGCATTTCAATCACTTACTAGTTCAAACAGCGTCAAAACTGCATCTGATATTTTTTTAAAGCAGTATGAAAGACCTTATGATCAAAGCGAAGCAGCTTTAATTAAGCGAGCTAACTATGGAGAGATGTATTTTAATAAATATAAATCTGCAGATACAGGTCAAGATGATGAAAATCAGAGTGAGTATGATGTTTCGGGTGAGTTTTTTTACGACTCAGATGGAAGGTTGAGATATAGGCTTAAAAACGGTTTATATCCAAAAGTGGGATTTATTGAAAAAGATGGACATAAATTTTTCACTTATGGGAATGGTTATATCTATACAAATGAATTCATAACTTTTGGATCAAAAATAATGTATTATATGGGATCAGATGGTAGCATGCAGGTTGGAAAATTTAGGGATAATGAGGGTATGTTAAGATATTCATTACCCGATGGCAACCTAATAGGTAGCAACGGATGGAAAGAAGATGCTGGTGGCAGGTATTTTGCATATAATAATGGATATCTGTATACTAACGAATTTATAACTTTTGGATCAAAAATAATGTATTATATGGGTTCAGACGGTAGCATGCAGATTGGTAAATTCAGAGATAATGCGGGTAGGTTAAGATATTCATTACCTGATGGCAACCTAATAGGTAGCAACGGATGGAAAGAAGATGCTGGTGGCAAGTATTTTGCATATAATAATGGATATCTGTATACTAACGAATTTATAACTTTTGGATCAAAAATAATGTATTATATGGGTTCAGACGGTAGCATGCAGGTTGGAAAATTTAGGAATAATGAGGGTATGTTAAGATATTCATTACCAGATGGCAATCTCATAGGAAGTAATGGGTGGAAAGAAGATGTAGACGGCAAATATTTTGCATACAATAATGGATATCTGTATACTAACGAATTTATAACTTTTGGATCAAAAATAATGTTTTATATGGGAGCAGACGGAAGCATGCAGGTTGGTAAATTCAGGGATAATGCGGGTAGGTTAAGATATTCATTACCTGATGGTAATCTCATAGGAAGTAATGGGTGGAAAGAAGATGCAGGTGGCAAATATTTTGCACATGATAATGGATATCTGTATACTAACGAATTTATAACTTTTGGACCAACCGTTCAGTATTATTGCGATAATGAAGGACGTGTAAAATTATATGAATTTAATGGTATGAGAAAAGGAATTGATGTTTCAGAATATCAAAAATGGATTGACTGGGACTCGGTAAAAGCATCAGGCATTGAATTTGCCATGATAAGAGTTGGGTATAGAGGCTGGGGTTCAGGAGCCATAATTGAGGATAAATATTTTGAAAGAAATATAAGAGAAGCTAAAAGAGTTGGTCTTAAAGTGGGGGTGTATTTTTATTCTGGTGCCATAAACACTTCTGAGGCAATAGAGGAAGCACAATTTGTTATTAATAAAGTTAGAAATTATAGTTTGGATTATCCTGTCGCTTTTGATTTTGAGGATTTTGAAAATACTGAGAGTAGATATTATAAACTTGACAAAAATCAAAGAACGGACATATCCATTGCATTTTTAGAAATGGTTAAAAGACATGGGTATACTCCGATGATGTATGGTAACCCTAATTACTTCAATAATGAGAGATATTTTGATACATCTCGGATTGTTACACAATACAAAGTGTGGCTTGCACATTACTA
>UMIY01002564.1_pt1 | contig 66254 bp, 67 predicted proteins | sample 1965921 | NCBI WGS metagenome assembly UMIY01 (sample SAMEA4836134, study PRJEB28245) | human gut metagenome | biome: gut microbiome; material: fecal sample | place: Denmark | collected 2008
GGTCTAGATATAACTAGACCTTTCTTATTGAGGCTCATACATGAAAATAATCTCATGCACCCGACATGAAAAAGAGCTCCATAATAGGAGCTCAATATAAATTATTTAATTACTCTTCTAGCTGCGACAAATCTTGGCAAATAATAACCTGAGTCGATGTCTGAAATAACAACGCTCATAAGTTGTCCACTTGATGCATGGACCATCTTGCCGCCCCCTATATAAATACCTGCATGTGATATACCAGAACCTGATGTGTTAAATAAAAGTATATCGCCAGGAAGTAAGTCTTCTCTTTCAACAGAAACCCCGCATGAAACAAGTGCTGCTGATGATCTTGGAACAGTTATACCTAAAACACTCTTGTAGCAATAATAAACTAAGCCAGAGCAGTCGAAGCTATCTGGTCCAGCTGATGCGAATACGTATGGCTTACCTATTTGCGATTTAGCAAAATCTATAAGTCCAGCGACATCGTTTCTGCCAGCGTATGCCGATCTGTCTACTTCTACTTTTTCTTCTTTCACTTCTGTTAATGATATATCGTTCTTATGAGCTTTAAATGAATTAGTCCCATCACTTAATGTAAATGTTTGTCCGTCATAAGCAATTACACTAACCTTATCGTTTCTCTTTAATGCAAGAGTTTTATCTCCTGACTTTAAAGTCTTATTAACCTTTGAATATGCTTGTGTTGAATTAGCTTCTTTGATATTCTCTAAATCTTTAATATCAACAAAGCCAACTCTCTTTTTAGAGTCTACAAATATGTATCCATCGTCACTTTTTTGTAATAACTCAACAGTATCTCCTGGTAGCAAGTAATCAAAAGGAGCAAGTCCCTTAGACGCAGCAATACCTGTAAATGACACTACCTTATACATCTTTGTATCTTTGTGCGTAACTATCAAATAATCTTTAGAAATATCTATAGTCTTTCCGCTTTTACTAACTGTATATGAGTCATTATCTTCATTTATTATGTTAACAATTTCTTTATCGCTAAATTTTACATTATCTTTGCTAACGAAAGGTTTAACCATAACGCCATAGTCTTTAAATCCAATCAATGAGATTAGAAATAAAGAAACTAGCAAAACGCATGATCTGTGATTTGAGTTTTTCATTATATTACCTCCCTTAGGTACTAGATATTATATAATAAAATGATAAAAAAATCAAGGAAAATCTTAAATTTCCCTTGATTATCAAATAAATTTTTTAATTTTTTCTTAATTTTAATACTTTAGTAGTATATTATTTATCTTCTTTCTTTACAATTTCTTTAGTATCGATTTCTTTTTTTATTCTAGCGATAAAGTCATCTAGTGATACTTTTCCTTGATCGCCTAAGTCTCTGTGTCTAATAGTAACTGTTTTTGTATTAACTTCTTCTTCGCCTATTATAAGCATGTATTCAACTTTTTCTACTTGCGCTTCTCTTATCTTCTTGCCAATCTTTTCATTTCTATCATCAAGAACAACTCTGTATCCCTTTGATTTTAGTTCATCGTAAACAGATTTTGCATAATCATTGAACTTTTCTGATATTGATAAAATCTTTACTTGTACTGGTGCAAGCCATAATGGGAACTTACCGATAAATTGTTCGATAAGTATTCCTAAGAATCTTTCTAATGAGCCAAATAAAGCTCTGTGAAGCATAACTGGTCTCTTCTTTTCGCCGTTTTCATCGATATATGTTAAATCGAAGTTAATTGGCATTTGGAAATCTAGTTGTATAGTTCCGCATTGCCAAGTTCTGCCTATAGCGTCTTCTAAGTGAAAGTCAATCTTTGGTCCGTAGAAAGCTCCGTCTCCTTCGTTTATAGTATATTTAATACCTCTCTTTTCAAGTGCTGACTTAAGCGCCGCTTCAGCTATATTCCAAGTTTCTATCTCACCCATGAAATCATCAGGTCTTGTTGATAATTCAACTGAGTATTTGAAACCGAATGTGCTGTATAAATAGTCTGCTAGGTCTATCATCTTAAATACTTCGTCTTCAACTTGTGATGGCAAGCAGTATACGTGAGCGTCGTCTTGAGTAAATGTTCTTACTCTGAATAATCCGTGTAATGTACCAGAAAGTTCGTGTCTGTGTACTTGACCATACTCAGAAAGTCTAATTGGAAGCTCTTTGTATGAGTGTTGGCTGTTTGCGTAAACTATAGTTGAGCCTGGGCAGTTCATTGGCTTGATTGCATAATCTTTATCATCTATCTTAGTAAAATACATATTTTCTTTATAGTGATCCCAGTGACCGCTTCTGTGCCATAGGTCTTCATTTAAGATGATAGGTGTTAAAATTTCGCCATAACCATTCTTAGCTAAAACGTCTCTCCACCATGATAAAAGCTCGTTTCTAACAACCATTCCGTTTGGATGGAAGAATGGGAATCCTGGTCCTTCGTCATGCATGCTGAATAGATCCATCTCTTTACCAATTTTTCTGTGGTCTCTAAGCTTTGCTTCTTCAAGTCTTGCTAAATGCTCATCAAGCATCTTCTTCTTAGGGAAGGATACAGCATAAATTCTTTGAAGCATTTCATTGTGTTCGTCGCCTCTCCAATAAGCGCCTGCTATTGATAATAGCTTAAATGCTTTTATCTTTGAGATGTCATAAAGGTGTGGTCCTTTGCATAGGTCAACGAAATCACCTAATTTATAGAATGAAATATGAGCATCTTCTGGAAGGTCTTCGATTAATTCAACCTTATACTTTTCTCCAAGTTTCTTAAAGTGCTCAATTGCTTCATTTCTAGGCATTTCATATCTTTCAAGAATACCGCCTTCTTTAACTATGGCAGTCATTTCTTTTTCTATCTTTTCAAAATCTTCTGGAACAAATCTATGTTCTGTATCGAAGTCATAGTAAAAACCATCGTCAATTGATGGGCCTATCGCGAATTTAACGTCCTTGTATAATCTTTGTATTGCATAAGCCATAAGATGGGCTGATGTATGCCAAAATATAGCCTTACCTTCTTTGTCTTCAAATTTAACAAATTTTACTTTACTATCTTCTTCTAGCGTTTCTTGTAAACCCATTGTTGTGCCATTAACAACGGCTCCTAATACATCTCTTAATAATACTTCTGATATGTCTTTGCATACATCATAAAGTTTGACTCCTTTTTCATACTCTCTACTTGAGCCATCAGGTAGTGTTACATTAATTTTTGACATTTTTACCTCCTATAATATTAATGGTGAAATAAAAAAAGCCCACCATCCCTCAAGGGACGATGAGACCGTGGTTCCACCCTAATTACTTCTTTTCTAGAGCTATAACGTGCTCAACTCCGTGATTCCTTTCGGATCCGATTCAAGGTTAGTCTTCATATAAATGCTTATAGGAAAATCACAGCCAGCATTCCCTCTCTTGATAAGCTTAAGTATACTACTCTTCCTCTCATTATCTTTAAATATTAATTTATTATATAGTATCACAAAGACTTTGCTTTGTCAATAGTTTTTTGGCGCATCTAAAAGGAGTCGAACCTTTGGCCTGCTGATCCGGAGTCAGCTGCTCTATCCACTGAGCTATAGATGCGAATAGTTTTTAATCATTTATACTTATAACTATGAGATGATTATTCAATGGATTTATAAAAATATAAATTTATGTATAAAAAAAGAAGTGCGAACACTTCTTTTGGTGCGGGAAAGAGGACTTGAACCCCCACGTCGTTGACACTAGATCCTAAGTCTAGCGCGTCTGCCAATTCCGCCACTCCCGCATGTTGGTGATCCATCCGCGACTCGAACGCGGGACACCCTGATTAAAAGTCAGGTGCTCTGGCCGGCTGAGCTAATGGACCAAATTTTAAAAAAATTATGGGGTGGATAATGAGATTCGAACTCATGACCTCCAGAGCCACAATCTGGCGCCCTAACCAACTAGGCTATACCCACCATATCTCTGGAATTAAGATCACTTACTATGTTCAGCCAAACTAGTCAGTTCTCTTAACAAGTACTTTGCTATTATAACAAATAAAAGAAAGCTTGTCAAGTCCTTTTTTAAAAAATCTTTACATTTTATTAATTTCTTTTATTTATTATTTAGTAAGTGCCTAATCTCATCAAGCACTCGTTTATTATACAACTATTATCCATCTTTGTCAATAGTTTTTTTTAATTTTTTTAATTTTTTTGTTTTTTTAAGCTTCCAAGGTTCTTTTGATTATATAAGAATAGTATTACAGCTGAAAGTAAAATTAAAACTATGCCTATATATTCTATCGGTTCAATCTTGTCTCTAAAGATTATAAAGCCAAGTATCGCTGAGAAAATAACTGATGTGTAGTTATATATACTTACCTCGCCTGCTGGTGCATATAGATATGCAATTGTTAATAAATATTGACCTAAGCCTCCAAACACGCCTATTAAAACTAACCATAGCCAATCAATTGGAAGTGGGCTCTTATATGTTAGTACTAAAGGTACAATTAAGCAAGCACATGTAACTGCGCCAAAAGCAAGCATAATTCTATATGGATTCTCAGTTTTTCCAAGCGCACCTATTATAGTATATGCTCCTGCTGCGAAAACTGCCGAGAATATGCCTGATAGTGCTGGAATTAGATTGTAATTACCCGATGGATTTGTTACTAAGTAGGCTCCGACAAAAGCAACGACTAGTGACATGATATGAAATCTTGTTAATTTTTCATTTAAGAATATCGCCGCAAATATCATTACAAAGAAAGGTGAACTCTTTTGTAAAATAGCTGCATTTGCTGTTGGCAGATTCTTTGTTGCATAAAAATACATAACTGCGCCGAATAAACCTAAAAAGCCTCTAAAAAATAGAGCAACTCTATGTTCTTTTACAGGAACTAGACTTTCTCCATGTTTTTTAAGCATTACAATGCTAAATATTGACAATAAGAAATTTCTAAAAACAACTTGTAAAAATATGCTTACACCTTCTGATGTAAGTTTAACAGCTATCTGCATTAGTGAAAATGCTAATGCAGAAGCTATCATACATAATATACCCTTGGTTTTATCTTTCATTATTTAAATACAACCTCCATTATTTCTTTATCTAAGTCTAAGCTTCCATCTTCTTTAAGCTTCAAGCTAAAGTCCTTAGTCTTATCGCCATTCTTAACAGTAAAAACAAACTTATCAAGATCACTGTCTGATATAGCTAGCTTTAATCCAAATTTTTTACCTAAAGTAAATGATTCACCATCTCCCTCAGAGTCGCTTGACTTAATCACAAGATCAGTCTTGTCATCCTTTGGTATGATTAGATATTCTTTAGCATCGTCATTCTCGCTAAGACGTAATTCTTTTACATTGTATGCGGCAAATAAATCTTCCTTGTCGTTGTTATAAGTAACGTTTGCTATAGCAAGGATTTCATCATCTTTAAATTCGTCAAAATACTTGATATTTACCTTGTCCTTCATATCTCCAGCTTCTTTTTTGTCATCTTTTTCTTCAGCCTTATCATCAGCTTTATCTTTTTCCTCTGTTTTTTCTTCGTTAGCAGTTTCCGTCTTCTTCTCTGCTTGCTTAGTGCTAGGTGCTGAGCAAGCAACGCTTAGTAATGATATTGCTAATAGTAGTGAAATTAATATTTTTTTCATAATAACCTCCAAAAAATAATCTCTAATAAATATTATACACTTGATAAATATAATTGTCAACACGATAAAAATCTATAAATAATATAGAAAACTGCTGGCACATGGCTCAGCAGTTAAAATTATATCTCAATTAATCTAAGAACTGTGACTAAAACTTCCTGTCTTGTCATATTCTTTTTTGGATTAAATCTTTCTTTTGTATCGCCAAGAAGCATACCCTTTTTAATAACGCTATCAATTGCGCTAAGAGCCCATTTGCTCGCATCATCGTATTTAAGTTTATTCTCAAACTTGTCTTCCGCCTTGATTATGCTAGAGAGTTTATCCAAAATTACAGCTACTTCTTCTCTTGTAATTTTTCTATCTGGTCCAAAAGTTTTATCCTTATTATAAGTTAATAAATTTAATTTATATGCTTTCTTCACGGCAATGGATTTTGTGTCATTGACTTCTTCTTTTTCAAAATCCTTAATTGTCTTTTTGTACTCAAGCGCCTTGATTAGTGATTCAATAAATTCAAGTCTAGTCGCACTAGAGCTCATATCCTCCCTCATCGACTCAGTTACCAAGCCAAGTGTATCTGCTTTATGAATAAAATCAGCCGCCCACGAATCATAATTTTTTGCATTTAGAATATAGTTAAAAATAATAACGTTCGAAAAATCGCCTTTTTTAGCATTTATTATAGGTCTTATCCTAATTTCAAGGCTCTTAGAAAATTTTATTTCTTCTTTAAAACTGTGTACATATTTGCGAGTTTTTTCTTTATATTCAAGTGTGATAAGATTGTCAAAATCATCGCTAAGCCATTTGTGATTATCTATTTTGTAGTCAAGCTCCAAATTTTGATAAGCTTCATTAGTATCGATTTCAATCTCGATTTTATTATTTTCAAATTTAGCTGATTTAATATTTATAGTTTTGATAGCTTCCTCAGCCATGAGCCTAGGTGAAGCAAGGCTTATTAGCATAGCTATTACAATTAAAATTATCGTCTTTTTCATTAGAATATTGCTATCGGTTTTTTTGCTATATACATTCTTAAGAAATAAATTAATAATAAATGAACTGGATAGAATGCATAGAAGAAATATTTAAAACCCTTTCCCCTTTCTCCATTATATAAATACATTAGTACGAAGGCTGTCATTTGATAGTAAAAACCATAGAAAAAGCGTGTTGACATACCAACCATTAAGTTTTGGAATTTATTAAATCTCACAAAATACATTAAGATTATTAAAATTACTCCAAATATATCATAATCAGTTCTTAAAAATTTGGCTGCAAATATACAAAGTAATACGCCAGCTATCCTTATAAATGGCTGATTTGCAAATTTTTCTATGATGATAAGTGCTGCTAAGCCTAAAAATAATGTAAAGAATACGTTTTGATAGTTTGGATCAAAAATTGTGTTTGAACTTACTAGGTCAAATGGCACTTCTGAAATAAAAGCGAATATAAATAATCTTAGTGCATATTTCATTCTGTTTCTTGTATGCATAAAGCCTTGAACTATGAAGAAACAGAAGAGTGGAAAGGCAACCCTGCCAATCACTATCCTACCAAAGAAGTGAATTTTATCCATCATCTCGCCTGTTACGTATGATCCGCCAATGGTGATGTTTGCAGCGCTGATTATATTTTGATACAAGCCCACTTCAAAAATTCCGTATACTAAATGGTCAACAAGCATTGACAGTATCGCTATAAACTTAAGCTGTGTTTGATTTAATCCCCAAATTTTTTTATTTTCAAATAATTTTGTTTGTGCTTCCATTTTAATCTCCGTAATTTAGTTTATTAATGATAGGAAAGCCATCTATAACTTCAATTTCGCATATTCTAGCGTTTTCTATCTTAAAATTGTAATAAGCTTCTTTCTTGCCGATAACTATGGACAATATAGTCTTGATAAAGCCCTCGTGCGATATAACAACTATGTCCTCATCAAGCTTTGACTTCTCTTCGTAAAATTCTTCTGCGCGCTTCCTTAGATCAGTGAATGATTCGCCGCCAGGAAACTTAAATGTAAATGGCTCCTCAAAGCGCTTCTTTGTCTCTTCAGGATAAAGTATCTCAAGTTCATCGAATGAATGTCCTTGAAACTCGCCTAAATCTATCTCCCTAACCCTCTCATCAATTTCGTATGAGTTAACGCCAAGTAGATCAGCTGTCTCTTGCGCTCTGAGTAAATTTGATACAATAACTTTTTTATCGCTAATATCTTTGTACTCATCTCTTAAGGTCTTTACCTGAGCCTTGCCATTAGCCGATAATTTAGTATCGACGCGTGATGTGATCTTTTTTAAATTGTCTTCTGATTCGCCATGTCTTATTAAATAAAATTTCATATTACCCCCTATATGATGAATAAATTCACTGTTTCCGATAATTCTATGGCTGCGCCAATAATATCTCCTGTCGCGCCATCTATTTTCTTAAGTGAAATTATATACAATATTATAAAAATTATTGCTTCGATAATTAAATACATTAAAACTTTGTAATCAAATAAAATGCTCGCTACTATAATTACAAAATTCATAAAATTTATTAGAAAAATATTTTTGCTATCTTTAAATGTCTTGAACAAAGTGCTGCTATCAGCGCTTTTAAAGTAGATAAAAGCATTCATCGCAAGTGTTTTTGAGTAAATAAATATAAATATGTATTCCCATTTAAAGCCTTGCACAGCTAGCTCTCTAAAAGCAAAAAATTTTGCCGCAAGCACAATTACTATGCTTATTACGCCAAAAGTACCGACTGTAGAATCCTTCATTATGGCCTTCATTCTGTCCTTGCTTCTATTTGATAAAAAGGCATCGGCTGTATCGGATAGTCCATCCATGTGCAGCGCGCCTGTTATAGCCAGATAAAAAATTATATTTAGTAATGCAAGTAAATCCATGGATATTTTATCACGCAAAAATATTGTCGGAACAAATGTGAATAAAGCTATAATTAAGCCAATAAAAGGAAAGAAACATAGCATTGCTCCTATGTTTTTCTTATTAAAATCAATTCCTATATTTATTGGCACTCTAGTTAAGAATTGCAAGGCTAGTATTAGTCCCTTCACTTTATCTTCACTCCTATGGACGCTATAACGTAATAAACCTCGTCCGCATTTTTAGCGATGTATTGATTGATTTTTCCGTGCATGTCTCTAAATAGTCTCGATAATTTTGCTTCTGGCACAAGTCCTGCACCAAGCTCTGATGAAACGATAATTAAATCAGCATCCATTTCTTTTATATTTTTAAATAAAGCCGCAAATTCATCTATCACAAGTTTTTCTACTAAAGATGCGTCTTCATCAGTAATATCTCTATCTTTAATGTGATCAAAAAGTATGTTTGTGAGCATATTCGTCACGTCATCAAGAAAATAGTATTTAGTCTTCATATCGATGGACGCAAAGTTATCATAAGCTTCTATGGTAGTCCACTTAGTATTGCGCCTTTCTTTATGAAGTGCAATTCTATTTGCAAATTCTTTATCGATGGCTTTGGCTGTGGCTATGTATGTGACGTCATCGACACCCTTATAAATATCTTCAGCAAATTCACTCTTACCGCTTCTTGCTCCGCCTAAAACAAGCTTAATCATTGTCTTTATTCATTTCTTTTTCAAGATTTGCGATATATTCTTCTGCCTTTTTTTGATTGTACTCTCTAAACTTTTTTATTATATAATCATAACCCTTTGGTCTATGAGGTAATAAACAGTCAGAGCAGTCCTTAATACCAGCTGCCATCTTATAATTGCCGCCACACTCTTCCATTAGATATAAAGGACAATAACAGAACAAGCAGTTAAAATCCTCAGTATTATCAACTTTATGGCAAGGCATGTAAGCACATTTCTTGTTATTAAAAAATCTATATGAATCTTCCATAATTAGCCTCCACGTAATTAATTAATTCATCTATGCTATGTATAGCATTTTCTTCTTCTCTTGTAATTATAACACAAATAATATTTGTTTGTAAACAAGCATCAAGTTTTGCGTCAGTTCCGCCTACCTTGCCACTTTCTTTGCTCACTAAATATTTTATATCGTACCTATTGATTAAAGCGACATTTTCTTCAAGTGTGAAGGGACCCATCTGAGCAATGATGTTTTTCATTTCGATATGATTGTCGTCGCAAACCTTTATGCTCTCGGCGCTTGGCAAGACTCTATAGATAAATCTATTCTTGCCCTTCACTTTTTCAAAATCTTTTATCCTGTTCGAACCAGTCGTGAATAAAAAATTTTCTTCTTTATCTTTTAACGTGTCAATATATTTAAAAGCCGCCTCATATGATGGCACTCTAACTATATTATCTTTTTCTTCATAATCCAAAACGCTTCTCGCATAACGAAGGTAGCTTATATTCATCTCTTTCGCTGCCTCTGAAGCGTTCTTAGTTACTTCAACTGCGAATGGATGTGAAGCATCTATAATCATGTCGATATTATTTTTTTTGATAAAATCTTTAAATCCGTCCTTATTCATCCTGCCCATGATTAAATCCTTAGACGCATAAAGTTTTTTTCCGCTCTCTGTCGCTACCGATAGATATAATTCGTACTTGTCCTTAAGTCTTTCGTATATCTCTTCGCCTTCGCTTGTTCCGCCTATGATCAGTATCATAGCTTGTATCCTCTAGGTGTAATGAACTTGCCATTCTTAATATAGCTTTGGCTATTGCCAATGATGACAGTCGTGTTCATCTCGCAAAAATCATAATCAACATCATCAAGCGTACTTATTCTATAGTCCATGCCATCTCTAAGAGCGTTTTTAACCATGGCAATAGGTGTCGATGCACCGCGATATTCTCTAATTATATCAAGCGCTTCTTTTAAGTTATCTACTCTCTTTTTGCTCTTTGGATTATATAGAGCGATGACCATGTCAGCATCAGCGCAGTTCCTAACCCTCTTTAGAATAAGATCCCAATCAGTAAGCAAATCTGATAAACTAATTAAAGCTGTGTCATGCATTAGTGGCGCACCAACAACGCTCGCTGACGAGAATGCAGCGCTCACGCCAGGAACCACCTCGATGTTTATACTTGGATCTATTTCGTAAACAAGACCAGCCATGCCATATAGGCCTGAATCACCTGTTGATATAATGGCAACAGTTTTACCTTTATGGTACTCATCTATAGCTAGCTGACATCTTTCTTTTTCGCCAGTCATGCCAGTTTTGATAATTTCTTTGCCAGCTATAAAGTCCTCTACATAATCAAGGTACTTTGTGTATGCGACTATTGTTTCTGCTTCTTTAATCGCGTCCACTGCCTTAAAAGTCATATTTTCTTTTGAACCGGGTCCTATGCCCACAACATATAATTTATTCATTCTATATCTCCTCTGTAATTGAAAATGTTATTGAATCGATAATCTTTTTTGTTAAAATAATTTTGCCGCCAAGTAGTTTTGCCGCCGCCTCGCTAACTGAGTAAGCGCCTGTAATTTTCTTAACAAAATCAGACTTTTCCGAGACATCTACCTCGTTAAGTTCATCTGCTGTATAAAAAATTAGTTCTCTATCATATTTTTTGCAAAGCTCTAGAAGAGCCTCTTCGTCTTTTTTTATATCGATTGAGCCAAAGCGCTTAATTGCCTTTGGATTTATGTCCATCTCTTTAAGAATTTCTTGAAAAGCTTTTTCTAAAACAGCAAAGTCCGTTCCTCGTCTTAGTCCTATGCCCATATTGTATTTTTTCTTGATAATATAAAGAGTATTTTTATCATCATTTTCATTATAGCTTTCATCTTGGATTATGGCGTAGTCCGCTTCACTTCTATCGTTCGTGAACTTTTCATATTTAAAATCAAAATCATCTGCATCTAGATAAATTTTTTTATTATTTACTATGGCCCCCATAATTATGGTAAGAGCTTCCCTTGAGTTATATGCAAAATCATTGTCCCTTAAATAAATGTCAAGCGCTTCTATACCTCTATTGTCAGACGCTGTTGTTATGACTGGCTCGGCGTTTATGGCCTTAGCAATATCAATGGCAAGCTCATTTGCCCCGCCTATGTGACCAGATAAAAGCGATATAACATGCTTTGCCTTGTCGTCAATCACAAGAACTGCTGGATCTGTGTATTTATCCTTGATTAAATGAGCAATTTTACGAACCGCTATGCCAGTAGCGCTAATGAAAATTATTGTTTCAATTGAAGACCATTCTTTTTCTAAAACTTTATCAATATTTTTATCTTTATAAAAAATTTCTGCATCAAAGCTAGCTGCTATGGTTTTTGCTATAGCAAGACCGGCCTCGGTGTAGGTGATAATAATCTTATTCATGCGCTTTTCTATACTCAGTCGAAAAGCTTGGGTCATAAAGTTTACTTCTTTCGTAATGAGCGTTAATAAAGTTGCCAACAAGTATTAAAGCATGCTTAGTAATATTGTGCTCTTTGGCATCTTTAACAAGATTTACGATGTTTGTATAAATAATTTTTTCGTCAGCCCAAGTAGCCTTATAAGCGATGACAACTGGTGTGTTTGGATCTTCGTAGCCTTTTAATAGAGCTGCTTGTACCTTTTCTGTTAGCGAAGCCGATAGATAGATTGCCATAGATGTCTTGTGCTTAGCTAGCTCAGCTAGTTTTTCAGTCTCAGGCACCTTAGTCCTTCCCTCCATACGAGTGATGATGAGCGTTTGACTCACTTCAGGTAGAGTGAATTCCTTAGCTATCCTAGCGCAAGCAGCTGTGGCACTTGTAACGCCTGGAATCACTTCATATTTGTATCCAAGTAAGTCCAGCGTATCTATTTGCTCTTTAATTGCTCCATATATACTTGGGTCGCCTGTATGTAGTCTAACTGTGTTTAGGCCAGCTTCCTCTGCTTTTGTAAACTCTTCTATAACTTCTTCCAAAGTCATCTTAGCTGAGTCAAATACCTTTGCGCCCTCTTTTATCCCAGATAATATATCCTTCGATACTAAAGAGCCAGCATATATAATCACGTCCGCTGCATTTAATAATTTTAGTCCCTTAACTGTAATTAAATCACTATCCCCAGGTCCTGCACCTACAAAACTAATCATTCTTTTCACCTCTCACAATAATCACCGGATTTTCAGCTATCATCATCTCAAGCTTCTCCGCCCTAGACACATTTATCATGTATGTATCAATGTTTTTATAATTTCTCTTTTTTAGTAAATCTTTAAACTCATAAGCATTTTCAAAAATAATAAAACTAGCGATTACAGTAAAATTATTTTTTTCATCAAGCTTATCCATAATGCTCTCTAAATTTTTTCCTGAGCCGCCGATGTAAACCTTGTTAAAATCAGCTCCATCCATTCCCTCAGGCGCCTTGCCCTTTATGAGCTTAACATTATTTAGACCAAACTTTTCAAAATTTTTCTTCGCTACATCTATAGCCTCGTCATTTCTTTCAATCGTAGTGACCTCTTTACAAATGACGGCCATTTGACAAGTGACGCTGCCAGTGCCCGTGCCTATCTCCAAAACTTTGTCGTCTTCACCCACGTCTAGTAAACTAACTATTGCGTTTCTCTTTATGAACTTCGTCATAGGCACTTCGCCTCTGATGAAGTCCTCGTCCTTAAACCACTTCATTTATAATAATCACCACCGATAAACTATTTTCTATATCAATCTCATCGTCTGCATCGTAAGTCTTAATTATTTCTCCATTTTGAGATAAATTTGTGCCAACGATAAATTTTCTTTTAATATTTTTTTCGTCCAAATATTTTTTTATAGCCTTTGGATTATTGTCCTTGTCGCATAAAACTATAACCTTATCATTATTCATAACTATGGTTTTAAAGCCATCATCAAGCTCTCTTCCGTGAAGCGAATAAGTTTTTGCCTCGTTCCAATTGACTTGTGCTTTGCTCATTAGGTACTGAAAAGCTGTTATAGACGGGATCACTTCGTCAATGGCTATGCCCTCACGCTTCAAGTAGTCAACCGCGCCAAAAAATGATGGGTCGCCAGATAATAATAAAACGCCTTCTTTAATATCTTTTAGATCTTTAACAGAAATTTCATTTATATGAGTGAATTCATCTTCAAGCTCTTCCTTGACCCTTTTAAACGCATAGACCTTAGAAGCATTTTTTATAGTCCTATAGGCTCTAACGCTCATATATTCACTTTTACCTGGTCCTACTCCAACAACTATTAACAATCTAATACCCCTTTTTCAAACGAATATACTTTTACATCCACGTCAAGCGAATCATCTTTTAAATAAGTTTTGACACGCTTTTCGCAGCCTTCTTCCATTGCGCATAAAACGTCCTTGTAGCCTGCATCATAAAGATAATTGTAGCATTTTTCTGCTGTGATAAACGCATCCACCTCTTTAATGAGCTCATAAGGCTTATTCATCATCGCTAAATAATACACAAAAGCCTCCATACGAGTGTCGGCGTTCTTTGAGTGCGTGTTGAATACACCTATCGAAAGCTTTGCAAATTTACCTATGTGACCAATAAGTGTAATTTTTCTAAAACCAATTTCATAAGCCATCTTTAATGAGTCGCCGATGTAATTGCTCGTTAAAACAACATTTTCTTTTATGCCTATGCTATTAGCCTCTTTAAGACCGTGACTGCCTGGCGTAAGAACGATTTCTCTCGAACCTTTATCAAGATAAAGCGTTTTTATCTCTAAATTTATAGTTTTAAGAAGAGCATCTTCGCTCATAGGCTTAACTAGCCCAGTAGAGCCGATTATCGAGATGCCGCCCTCTATGCCAATGTTTGGATTAAAAGTCTTTTTGCCAATCTCAACACCCATGGGCGTAAATATAGTAACGTCAGCGCCTTTATCAGTTAAAAGCTCGACTTCTTTTGTAATCATCTCTCTTGGCACCTTATTTATAGCGTACTCACCTTTTTTGCCAAAGATTGAATCGTTTGTATAAATGCCAACGCCTTCGCCACCTTTGATAATGACCTTGCCATCATCCCTTAAAGAAACTTTTGAAAATATCTCTATGCCATTGGTTTGATCAGGGTCATCTCCAGCGTCCTTTATAACCGAGCTTATAGCGTAGCCACTCTCCTTTTCATTAGAGTTGATAGCAACGTTAATAGTCTCATTGCAAGGAAGGTCTATATCATATTCGCTAACTGGAGCGTCAAGTAAATTTATAAGCGCTGCATGTGTCGCAACAGCCGCACATGTGCCAGTTGTGTAGCCATATCTAAGGCTTTTACCATCAACTATATCGTACTTATTCATTTTCTGTATAGAATATATAAAAGCGCGTTAATTATTGATGCTGCTACGTTTGAACCGCCTTTGTTGCCCACTGTCGAGATTTGTGCTATGCCTACTTCTCTAAGCGCTTCCTTTGATTCAGCAGCTCCAACGAAGCCGACTGGCACACCAATAACTGCCTTTGGATGAATTTTTTCTTCTTTAATCAGTTCTATGATTCTATATAGAGCGGTTGGCGCATTGCCTACTGAGTATATGGCGATGTCTTCATCTATAGTCTTCTCTATCGCTTGGTAGCTTCTTGTTGTTCCTTTTTCTTTAGCAAGCTCCCTTACGTCGTCGTCCTTAATGTGATTAATGATCTCGCAGTTAAGCTTTTTTAAGCTAGTTTCATTCACGCCTGCCATAGTCATCCTTGTATCAGTATAAATCTTGGCACCATTTTTAAGCGCATCAAGTGCTTCATCAAGAAAATTATTTCTTATATCGATTATGTTTTTATAATCAAAATCGCCTGTCGAGTGAATCATTCTCTTCACTATAAGCTTTTCGGTATCAGTAAATTTTGTTCCTTCAAGCTCCTTATCGATTATGTCCATACTTGTGTTTTCAATATTCATGGGGTTGTTGTCGTAATTATACATCATTTTCACCTCTTAAACTATCTATCTTTTTATAAAAATATTCTTCATCTTGAACAAAGGAAATGTTTTGTTCAATCGCAACGACTCTTTCGTTTGCAAAAGAGCTCGTCCAAGTGTCTTCTCTATATGGTTTTTCTACCTTAAATAAATTAAATTCGTTATCACTTAAGCTGCTCTTATGAAATTCTTGTGAATGGAAAATTTTGTCTTGATCAAACAAAAAATTCTTTCTAAGCGCTTTTAGATAAGCGTAACCAAAGTTATGAAGCCTTTTTTCGCTAACAGCCTTGCCTTTAATAAGGCCAAGCATCTTGTGCTCGTTAAAGCTTTCTGCTAAAAAGTAAGTCGCTTCACCTTCGGTAAATATTTTTCCGCCATTATCATAATATTTTTTTATGCTTTCTAAGGATTTTGATTTTTCGATTATCTCTAAATAATCTTTTAAATTGCCTCCTCCAATGTAGAGTAAATCAGCTTCAGGAACTTCTTCCTCGTCTAGCACAGAAAAATATTTCACATTAAAATATTTTTCTAGAAAATCAATATTCTCTTTGTAATAGAAATTAAATGCCTTGTCATAGGCTATCGCTACTCTAGTTTTTGATCTTGGAAAATCTTTTTTTGCTTCTGTCTTTGCCGCTTCGAAATATTTTAAAAGTTTTTCAAAATCTATCTCTTTTTCTAATTTTGCAGCTATTCTGTCAAGCTTCTCATCAAAAACCTTGATATCGCTTGGCAGTTCTAGTCCAAGGTCCTTGTCCTCTATAACAAAGTCCTCGTCCATTTCGATATTACCAAAAACTTCTAAGCCAAGTTCTTTTTCTACTAGATCCTTATATATCGTATATAATTTTGCATGTGTTTTATTAAATATGACGCCAACAATATTATCAGCGTAGTCTGTAAAGCCTTTTAGCTTAGCAATTAGTGAAAACATCTCGCCCTTTGGTGTAAGTACTAAAACAGTTTTAAGTCCCAAAGCTTTTGCATTAGCATAAGTTGATGCCTCCATCGTATTATATATGCCGTCTAGATAGCCCATGACTCCTTCTAGAACACAATAGTCCGCATCACTTGCACCTACTTCAGTTGCGCCACTCTTTTGCATGAAGATGTCAACATTGCCATAGTCACCTTTAGATGCGAATGAGCCGAGCCTTGAATCGATAAAATCGGGGCCGCTCTTAAGGTACTTCACTTTATTGTTTTTATTCGCAAGCAGTCTTGCCAAAGCTAAACTTATAGTTGTCTTGCCGCTATTTGAGTTCATTGCGGCTATGCATATACCTTTCAATTTTCTATCTCCCTTAGTTTTTCGATTAAATAATCATTCTCTTCACGAGTTCTTATCGCAAGGCGCACGTAATTTTTCCCAATATTCTTGTAACCTTGCATCCTTCTTATTAATATACCCTTTTCTAGCATAATCTTATACATTTCTTCGTCATTATATTTTTTTAATTTAATTAAATAGAAATTCGCATCACTATCTATCATCTCAAAATTTTCAAAATCTTTATATAAATTTTTTAATCTATTTCTTTCTTCTTGATAATATTTTTTTGTTTGGCTTAAATATTCTTCGCTATTTGCCAATAATTTTGCTGCTTCATTTTGTATAAAGCCAGTCGACCAAGCAAGACTCAATTCATCGTAGTAGTCTTTGAAATCCTTAGGCGCATAGGCAAAGCCAAAGCGCACGCCTGGCAAAGCAAATGTCTTTGTCATGGCTCTTACAATAATCACGTCTTCATCCTTAAATAATTTTATGCTGTCATAATCATGCAGAGTAAACTCAATAAAGGCCTCGTCAAGTAAAAGTGTCGCACCATGCTCTTTACAAATTTCTTGCGCCTTAATTAGTTCTTCTTTTTTTAATAATCTGCCATTAGGATTATTTGGGTTAGTGAGTATAAGTAAGTCATTCTTCTTTAAAATATTTAATTCATCAAAATTTATTTTAAAATCCTTATAATTTATTCTAATCAGTTCTTTTTTGTAAACACTCGCTCTAAGCTCGTACTCGTAAAACGAAGGGTCAAAAATAACCACTCGACTCGCCCTGTGTATCGCCTTATCAATTATCTCTATAGACCCATTGCCCAGGATAATATTAGACGCATCACAAGCCAAGTAAGTGGCTACATTATCTATCGCTTCTCTCGCCTTTATGTCAGGATAAACATTGACATGGTCAAAATCTTCCCTGATAATTGAGAAAAGTCTTTCGTTCATATTAAATACGTTTATGTTAGAGCTGAAATCTATGAGTTTTTTATCATAATCATAAAAATTGGCTCCGTGCATAATTTACTTCCTTTTCTTTAAGTAGAATAGCGAGATATAATCGTTATCCTTGCGTATTTCTACCTCATCTGTAAGATACATTTCGTTCGGCATCGATATTCTCTTAAAATATTCAGCCTCGTAAGTATCTTTAAGCTTTAAAACAGCTTCTTTATTAAGAGTTCCCTTAAGTATAACAGCTCTGTCAGGCTTTGCCGCCCCAACTAGCTCTGTATTATCGCTTATCACAAGACTTTCGCCCTTTTCAATAAGCGGCTCTTTATTCATGGCAGTCAGTGCCACGAAAGATGGCATACCATTGACAATATTTATATTTATCTTTTTATCAAGTATCTTAGTTAGATTCATAGGTGTTGAGAAAACTGCCGCATCGCCTATAGTTACGAAGCTCACGTCTCTATACTCAGCTAAAGCCTCTTCCAGTTTAACTTTTAATTCATTATATAAAGCTTCGTTAGCACTTTTCATATCAAACGGCATCTTGATGATTGGCTTATCTTTAACATAGCTCATAACTGTGTCAAGAGCAAGATTACGACCTCTATTGTCAAGAACAAAGACAGCGTTTGTATTTTTTAAAGTAAGTATAGCCTTGACAGTTAATAAATCTTCATCTCCAGGCCCAACGCCAACTATGTTTAGTAGCGGCTCTTCCATTGCCTTAACTTTTTCTATAGAGTCGTTTAAGAAATAATCTTCTTCTCCAAGACCCTTGTCAATAAGTTTTACTTCGTAACCAAGCTTTTCTAGCCTTGACTTGATTGAGTCCTCATCATCAGACGCTATATCTTCAAGCATGTGAACGCCTGAAACTAACATGAATGGCCTTAGATATATTGTCTTAGTATCTTTAGATAAATTTTCTATCACACTATCAAGATCAAGCTCGCCTTCTATGCTCATCATGTGATACTTATCATTATGTGCTCTAAAAGCATTGTCAATGTCTTCGTATATCCTATCAGCCACGTGATAAGTACCATGACCCACATAAATAAATTCTTCGCCTTCGTTTAATTTAAAGGCAGTCATTCCATCTATAAGCTTAGCTATATCCTTGCTATTACTGATAAATGGCGTAGTCAGTCTATTTGAAACATTTTTAAGCTTCTTATACTCTTCTCCTGGGATAATATTTGTCGAAACTACTCTTATATCCTTGTAACCAGCTTCTTTAAGCTTCTTAATAGCCTCGCACTCATCATCAAAAGACATGCCCTTTTTTTCAAGTATCTTTTTAACTATCCTTGAAGTGAAGCATATTTTAATATCACAGTCATTAAATTCATTTTTAAAGCCATTAATAAATTTATCAATGACTCTTTCGTGTTCCCTAAGCCTTGTTGTGCCAAAAAAACTAAGTAATATTGCCTTTTTCATATGAACCTCCATAATATGTACTCGAGAGAAAAGGAAAAATAGGAGAAGCGCGCCTTTTCTCTCGCCGGTTTTTTGGAAAATAAAAATCCTTGAATAGGGGTATCAAGGATATAAAACATACATATTTAGTAAGTTTTTCCTTCCCACCGAAGAAGTAACTTTATACGAACGTTCTAAAGATATCCTGACTTATAGATCAACCTCATCTAAACCTTCCCAGTTTCCCAGTGGTATACATAGACTCGTCACTATTTACAGTAGCGGGGGCTGTGCTGGATTTACACCAGCTTCCCTTTATATTGAACATTCAAAAATTACACCTATATAATATCATATATAAAAATTTTTTTCAAGTGTAATAATAAATTTTTATAAATTTTATTATTTGTGATTCAAAACACGGACACGACTTAATTAGAGCTATATAATATGTGCATACTTTTTCAAAAATAATTTCCTAAAAATTTAGCTTACAAAAAAATGCAGAGATGTAAAACAATTGTTTTGACATAACTGCATTTTTTTATTTTAATATTAATTTTAAATATATAGCTACGATTGCTAATATCAATAAGGCAAGTGCCTTATACATCGCTTTTATGGTGAAATAAACGCCATTTTTATTTACTTTCTCATCTATATCGCCAATATATGGTTTATCGACAATTTTAGAAAAATATTTGTGTGGTCCACCTAAACGAATTTTTAGGAGTCCTGCTATGGGCGCTTCAAGGAAGGCACTATTTGGGCTTGCATGTGCATATCTATACTTAAAAAATGTTTTGCATGCGTAGAGAATATTTTTATTAAAGATGTTCGTGATTAATATAAGAAGCGCACTTAATCTTGCTGCCACTAGATTGACTAGGTCATCTATCTTTGCCGCGAAAAAACCAAGATCACCATACTTTTCATTCTTGTAGCCCCACATTGAGTCCATGGTATTTATAAATTTATAAACTAGTCCAAGTGGTGTATATATCGCGATGTAGATAAGCGGCGCGATAACGCCATCTGAAGTGTTTTCGGCGACTGTCTCAATAGTCGCCTTAAGTATCTCTTCTTCGCTTAATTCACTTGTATCGCGGCCAACTATGTAGGAAAGCCTCTTACGGCCTCTCTCTAGAGAATGCCCTAGCTCTTTTACGACCATATCTGCCTCGAAGTGAAGCGAGCGCGCTGCAAGACACACATAGACCATATATGAAGTGTAGATTAAATATAAATATTTATTGATCTTAAATAATATTATTGCCAAGTAGCCGAATAAAAAGGCAAGGCTAATGTTGAATAATACTGCAGCTAAGCCAAGCAGCTTCAAAAAGCTGCCTCTCGCCTTTGTCCTTCGAATTAATTTTTCTTCAAAGCTAATGACATTGCCCATGACTTTAACTGGATGAAAAAAGTTATATGGGTCCCCTAAGATTAAATCAAACACAACGCCTATAAGTATGGCGATGAGTTTATAAGCCAAGTATTGCATTTAACTTATCTATATCGATGGCTTCTTCAAATACTTTAGCAAGTCTATCAATCTCGTTATTCATCGCATCGTGCTCTGCCATGTGAGCATTGACTTTTTTCTCGTAGTCGTGAAGCGAGTCTTCGTCTGCTATCTCAAGCTTTGTGTATGGCACTATGCCAAGGCAGTCAAGACCTGTTAGCTCGTGAAGCTTTTTTATGCCTTCATCTAATAGGCTCGCATCGCCTCTAAACTTGTTGATGATGTAACCCTTTATCCTCGCTCTATCTTTTTCATCAAGTATCATGTAAGTGCCGTAGATTGAAGCAAAGACTCCACCCTTATCAATATCCGCGACGATAATTGCATTAGTATCGGCAAGTTCAGCCATACCAGTATTTACAAAGTCATCTTCAAGTAGATTTATCTCAGCTGGCGAGCCGGCTCCTTCTATAATCATGATGTCATATTTTTTCTCAAGTTTTTCAAAAACTTCTTTTACTTTCGCTTTTAGCTCTTTTTTAATCGAGTAATACTCCTTAGTATTCATGTGCTTATATAATTTGCCAAGCACATAGACGTCGCTACCTGTGTCAGACGATGGCACTAGAAGTATTGGGTTCATGTACTCGTCTGCCTTGATGCCCGCGGCGTAGGCTTGTATCGCTTGAGCGTTACTAATAAGTTTTCCGTCTTGAAGCTTAAATGAGTTTCTCGACATGTTTTGCGATTTGAACGGACATACCTTGTATCCCTTGCCTTTATAATATCTGCACATAGCAGTCGCTATCGTCGATTTACCTGCGGACGATGTCGTGCCGTATATCATTATCTTTGCCATTTAAAATTCCTCTTCGTTGTATTCAATAGTTCCTAAATCAGTCTCTATAGAAATTAAATTTTTCTTCCATTCTCTATATTTGGCCACTTCTTCGCTTATCGCCTTTATTAATATTGACACGCCAAATATTTTCGACGCTATGATGAAGAAAGCATTTTGCTTGTATGAATTTGGATACAAAACTATTAGTAGTCCTGAGATAATAAATAGCATATTTTTCTTTTCAATGCCTTTATAATGGCCATTGTAATAATCTTTAACAAGGTCCAAAAAATCATTAATTAGGTCTTGATACTTTGCCAAATCAGTATTTGTTTTGATTGCTTCACCGATGTCGCCAATCTTGTTCATGGCTTCATCCTTATTGAAATTACCAATGTTCATGTCTTTTAAAAAATCAAAGTTCATATCTACACTCCCTTTTTTAATACAAAATAAAAATTCGATCCTTTTCCGTAGCTGCTCTCCACGCCAAACTCTGCCTTGTGAAGCAAAAGCACTTCGCGTGCGATGTATAAGCCGAGGCCTGTCGAGTACTTTTTAAGCTCATGGTTAGCGCTCGAGATGTAGTAGCGGTCCCAAACCCTCTTGATGTCCTCTTCCTTGATGCCCATGCCGTGATCAATAACCTCGTATCTAACGCCTTTTTCCTCTTCAGTGATCCTTACAAGAACATCTTCATCTTCATTTGAGTAGTTCAGTGCGTTTGATAAGTAATTATATATAACGCTTCTAATCTTCTTCTCATCAGCCATGACCATGGTATCGCCACTTACGTCTAATTTAATTCTTTCTCTATTTTCAGCAGTATTTAATTTATCTATAATCTCTTTGGAAATAGCTTCGAGCGAAACCTTTTCTAAATTTAGTTCACCAAGGGCACTTACATTCTTTGACGCTTCAAGCATCTCGTTAATCATCGTGTTAAGCCTATCTGCTTCAGAGATGATGGTGTCAAGATTCTCCTCACGTTTTTCTTTATTATCACCAGTTATGTCCTTAATCATCTCAGCATAAGACTTTATCACGCTCAGAGGCGTTTTGAAGTCATGAGATACATTGGCAATGATATTCTCACGAAAGTCCATGGTCCTCTTTAAATCGTCATTTGCACTCTCAAGACTCTTCTTTAGCTCTTCAATCTCTTCGTAGCCGCCCTCTTCTTCTACAGAAAAGCTCTTTGTACCCAAAAATTTGGACGCTTCTGAAAGATTTTTGATTGGCTTAGTAAGTTTTTTTGCTAAAAAATATGAAAGAACAAGTGCCAAAACTATTGCAACGAGACTTATGTATAAAAGCTCTTCCTTTAGCATCTTCTTAACCGAGCCATCTTCATCGAGATTGTCAATAAGCTTCATATATAATTTTGCGTTAACCGTTTCATATCTCTTTAAAAATACAAGGTATTCTCTATCGTCATGCTTCTTGATATAATCAACGCTATCTTCATTACTTTTAACAAATTCAAGGTCTTCCTTATCAAGCTCAAGTAGATAATTTGGGTACAAGACCAAACCATTCTCATCGAAAATAATTATGCCGAGCCTAGTTTTGCTTGCAACATTATTTAAAAACGAGACAAGATCTCTTCCTGAATAAGATGAAATTTCCTTTTCAGTGTTTTGAATGAGTTCTCTCTTCTTTTGCGTGTATATCTCTTTGAAGAAAACTATGTTAAATAGCCACATTGTTGATAGTATCAGTATTGTGAATACCAAAAAATAGCTTATTAACTTTGTGAATAATGATTTATTCTTCATCTTTTTTCTCCAGCTTATAGCCATATCCACGAACTGTGCTGATTATATCCTTTTCAATGCCTAGTGAGTTTCTAAGCATCTTTATGTGTGTGTCAACAGTTCTATTGTCTCCGAAGAAATCATAACCCCAAACATTTTCAAGTATGGTGTCACGCGATAGAGCTATGCCTTCATTTTGACATAGATAAGCAAGTAGCTCATACTCTTTTGGAGTTAAATCTAATTTTTTATCATTGATATAAGCTTCTCTCGCATCGAAATCTATTTTCAAACTGCCATTAACGTAAACATTAGCTTTTGACTCAGTCTTGTGCCTTGCAAGTATCGCCTTGACCCTCGCCATAACTTCACGCGGGCTAAATGGCTTGACAACATAATCATCGATGCCTATCTCAAAGCCATAAAGCTTGTCATACTCCTCGCCTTTTGCGCTAAGAACAAGAACTGGCACGTCCTTTACTTCCTTAATCCTCTTGTAAGCTGAGAAACCATCAAGCTTTGGCATCATTATGTCTAAGATGATAAGGTCTATATCATTGTTATTAACTTTGTTAAGCGCGTCGATGCCGTCAACTGCCTCGATCACCTCATAGCCATTAATGACTGAGTACTCCTTAAGTACGTTTCTTATATTTTCATCGTCATCAGCTATAAGTATAGCCCCCATATCATCACCTCTATCAATTTTTACCCGATAATAATCTTTTTAAACGCTTTATGTAATCAGAGCCTTGCATTAACAAGGCCCGAATAATTATTTTAAACTGTCTAGATAATCTTTTAGCTCATCTATATCTAGGATGGCTCTTTCGTTGTCACCAAGTATAAGAGCTGGTATGCCGATATTGCCAGCGCTCTTTGCTCCGTCAAATTCGCTCATTGTGTCTCTTGCCTTTAAGAATTTTTTCATGCTCGCAAGATTTTCTGTGATGTCAAGGTACAAAAAGCGTACGCCCGATTCCTCCATCAATGCCTTGAATGGTCCGCAGTCTGGACACATAGAGCTACCAAAAACTATCTTCTTTACTACTTCACTCATATGAATTCTCCTTTACTCATATATTTGCTATTTATCTTATCTTCATTGTAATGGTAATGGCAGTTTTTGTCAAGAAAAAAGAAAGACCCAAGCTAATAGATCTTTCTTCGTAAAGCAATTTATAAATCTTTAATATTCATCTTATCAATTTCAGAACTTGAATCATTTTTATGTTTAAATATAAAATATATTACTAAGTAAATTACTGTAAATGTATTAGCGAATAAAAATATACCTAAAACACTCATAAATAATGGGCCAATTTTCAGTCCATTAGGCACCACATAATTTGCTAATACAATCAAAGAAAATATAAAACTTAGTGACGGAAGAATTAAACCAAGATACTTGTTTTTTTTCTTTGATAAAAATACCTGTAAGAATATCGATAGCAATAAAGTAAGTAAAACTATCATCATAGTAATTAAAATGTTTTTCATATTAATCAGCCCCTTTTTCTTTCTTATACTCTGAAACTAATATCTTAGCCGTTTCAAAATCAATTTTATCGTTCAGAGCTAATCTCTTAATTAAAGAGACGTATGGTTCGCTCTCAACATCCTCGCTAATTTGTATTTTTTGTATAAGCCTATCAAGCCTAAGCCTAACTGTTGGATAAGTAACATCATATTGTTTTGCAATCTCTTTTAAGGATCCAGATGCTAGTATAAATCTCTTTATGAAAGATATGTCTTCATCTTCAAGATTTGCCATCCATTCAGGAACTATATTTATCGCCATAAAATCACCTCTTCTTTAACTATATTAAGTATATCATTTAACATTATTAAAGTCAATAGTAAAGTTTATTTTAATTTTTTTGCATCAATGATGATTTTATCAAAAAAAGAAAGACCCATATAGATCTTTCTTGACATAATTATTTATTTGATATTATCCCAAGCTTATCTGAAATAAATTCTTGCTTGCCGTCTCCATCTATCTTTATAGTGTAAACGCTTTGAACAACATAGCCCTTGTCTCTATCGCCTCTCTTCATAATAAGCACAGAATATAATTTGCCATCTTCAATATCGTAAGTGACTTCTGTAAGTATCATATCATCTTCTTTGCGTGCTGACTTTTTATTAAGTTTAACCTCGTTAACGAAGCCAGACTTAAAGTTTTCAAGCTCTGCAATCTTTTCTTTGATGTACTCTTCGTCATATACTTCATCAAAAGTTTTATTAAAGTCTTCATCAGAGACGAATGAGCTTGGTGCTTTCCAATCAAAGTCTTTATATTCTTTTTCAAGGGCATATTCTTTGCCTTCATTCCACCTTGTCAATTCAATTTTAAATATAGGCATCTTAATATTATTTTCTATGCTAATATCATCTATAGCATCTCTATCGACATTATCTAAAACTATATCGTTCTCTTTAATCTTCTTAATATCATCCAAGCTCACATTGCCCGCCGTAATTATGATGGGCTCCATCTCACTTGTATCGACATAATTAATACCATCTTTTCTTTCAAGCTTGTAATCATTAACTGCTATCACTATAGACTTAAGAAAGTCTTTATAATAAATCTTTCCTATGCTTTTTGTATAGTTTTTATTAAAGCTAGAGTTTTGATACTCACCATCAAGATAAGTATTCTTGACGTTATACACAAGCTCTTTAACATTCCAAGCGCCACTCTTAGCTGATGAGCTAATTCTTGAATAATCTTTCCAATACTTCATTATATCTACATCATCAATGTAGATGCTGCCAGTAAATTCATCGGCAGCAAAAAACTTGTGCCTATAATTTAAATCCATGTGCAAAGTTGATTCGCTCCACTTACCATCTCTATATACCAAGGCTTTCACATCACTTGTATATGGAAAGCTAAGTACTCCAAATCTAATAAAAAAGATTATTGCCAATATGATTATAAGTATTATTGTTTTCTTTTTCATATTGAACGCCTCCTTACTTAAGATAATTATATCACATTTAGAAATATTTGCGCGAAAAAAGAAAGACCTAAACTAATAGATCTTTCTTTATAAATTATTTAATTACTACTGTAAATATTTTGTTCTTAACATAAATCTCTTTAACAATGTTCTTGCCTTGCTTTGACTTTTCAAAAAGTTCGTGTGCATAAACTTTTTCTTTTACCTCGTCTTCGGAGGCATCTCTATCGATCTCAACAGTATATCTAACTTTGCCGTTGAATTGAACTGGTATCTCTATAGTTTTGATTATAGTTTTGTCCTCATCAAAGCTTGGCCAAGTTGATTTATAAAGTTCTGTATCGAAGCCCACCATCTCATTGATTTCTTCTGTGATGTGTGGTGCGATTGGATATAGAAGTGTGATATATGTCTTAAGCTCTTTTCTTGTGATGCTTCCCTTTGAAGTAATTTTATTAAGTAGTTCCATAAGTTTAGCAACTGCTGTATTGAACTTTAAGTTTTCAAAGTCTTCTGAGACTTTTTTAATAGTGATGTGAAAATCTTGTTCTAAGTCTTTAGAATAATTTTCGTCGTCATTCAATATATCCATCAAGCGATAAACTCTTTCAAGGAACTTTCTCGAGCCTTGTATACCTGTCTCTGACCACATAGCAACTTTTTCGTAGTCACCCATAAACATTTCAAAAACTCTAAGTGTGTCTGCACCATATTGTTCAACTATGTCATCTGTGTTGATGACATTGCCTCTTGACTTACTCATCTTTTCGCCGTCTTGAGCAAGTAGCATACCATGTGATGTTCTCTTTTGATATGGTTCGCTTGTTGGCACTACACCTATGTCATATAGAAATTTGTTCCAAAATCTTGAGTAAAGTAAGTGAAGTGTAGTGTGCTCCATACCGCCGTTGTACCAATCAACTGGCATCCAGTACTTAAGTGCGTCCATGGATGCTGGTGCTGTCGTGCACTTTGGATCAGTATATCTTAAGAAGTACCAGCTTGATCCAGCCCAGTTAGGCATAGTGTCTGTCTCTCTCTTAGCAGGTCCACCGCAATGAGGACAAGTAGTATTAACAAAGCTATCAATCTTAGCTAGAGGTGACTCGCCTGTGTCAGTTGGTTCATACGCTTCAACGTCTGGTAGTGTAAGTGGTAGATCCTCTTCATTAAGTGGCACCCATCCACATTTTTCGCAGTATACCATAGGTATAGGTTCTCCCCAATACCTTTGTCTCGAGAATACCCAGTCTCTTAGCTTGTAGTTTGTTTTAACGACGCCTACTTTTTTATCTTCAAAATATTTAATAATTTTTTTCTTTGCTTCGTCAACTGATAGACCATTTAAAAAGTCTGAGTTAACTAAAGTGCCTTTTTGTGTATCAGTATAAGCTTCTTTAGTGATATCGCCACCAGAAATAACTTCTTTAATCTCTTCGCCAAAGGCTTTTGCAAAGTCATAGTCCCTTTGGTCGTGACCAGGTACTGCCATGATGGCTCCTGTACCATATGTCATTAATACGTAGTCTGATACGTAGATGGCAATTTTTTCTCCATTAGCAGGGTTAATTGCAGTAAGTCCATCAATCTTAACTCCAGTTTTTTCTTTAACAAGCTCAGTTCTTTCAAAATCAGATTTTAATTTAGCCTTATTTTGATATTCATGAACTTCGTCAATATTTTTGATAATATCTTTGTACTTTTCTATAAGCGGATGCTCTGGTGAGATAACCATGTATGATACACCAAAGATGGTATCTGGTCTAGTTGTATAAACTTTTAGCTTGTCATCTACTTCATCTATATCAAAATCAAGCTCCATGCCATGGCTTCTGCCTATCCAGTTAACTTGTTGTGTCTTAACTCTATCGATAAAATCAACTGTGTCAAGGTCATCTATAAGTCTGTCAGCATACTTAGTTATAGCTAGCATCCATTGAGTCTTAACTCTGTGTTCAACTGTATGGCCGCATCTTTCGCAGTGGCCTTGAATAACTTCTTCGTTAGCTAGACCAATCTTACAGCTTGGGCACCAGTTTATATTCATTTCTTTTTTATAAGCAAGACCCTTTTTGAATAATTGTATAAATATCCATTGAGTCCACTTGTAATATTCTGGATCAGTTGTGTTTATCTCTCTGTCCCAGTCAAATGAAAGACCTAGTGATGTCAATTGATGCTTGAAGTGAGCAACATTTCTCTTAGTAACATCCTTTGGATTCATTTTGTGCTTTATAGCATAATTTTCTGTTGGTAGTCCAAAAGCGTCCCAGCCCATTGGGTACAAAACGTTGTATCCTTCAAGTCTTCTCTTTCTAGCAACTATATCAAGCGCGGTATAACTCCTTGGGTGACCAACGTGTAGACCTTCTCCTGATGGATATGGGAACTCAACCATCAAAAAGTATTTTGGCTTGTCTGAATCGTTTTCTGCATGAAACGCTTTATTGTCCGCCCAAATCTTTTGCCATTTGCCTTCTATATCTTTATGATTATATTCTTTCATAGGGTCCTCCTAGAATTCACAGTGATGAACTGTTCTTGGGAATGGTAGGACGTCTCTGATATTTTCAATACCAGTTATATACATGATAAGTCTTTCAAAACCAAGACCATAACCAGAGTGAACTACGCTGCCATATTTTCTTAGATCCATATACCAAGTGTATGAGTCCATATCAAGTCCTAGCTCATTTATTCTCTTTTCAAGTTTAGCATAGTCTTCTTCTCTTTGTGAACCGCCAACAATCTCGCCAATTCCAGGAACTAAGCAGTCCATAGCAGCAACTGTCTTATTGTCTGGGTTGAGCTTCATATAGAAAGCCTTGATGTCCTTTGGATAATCAGTAACAAAGATTGGTTTTTTAAATATTTGTTCAGTTAAATATCTTTCGTGTTCAGTTTGTAGGTCCATGCCCCACTCAACTTTAACATCAAATTTTTCTTCATGTTCTTTTAATATTTCTATAGCTCTAGTATAAGTAACTCTTTCAAAATTAGAGTTTCTAACGTGATTTAGTCTATCGATTAGGCCTTTGTCAACGAATTGATTGCAAAAATCAATTTCTTCCTTGGCATTTTCCATAACATAGTTAATTACATATTTAAGCATTGCTTCAGCTACATCCATGTTTTGATTGTTATCCATGAATGCCATCTCTGGCTCTATCATCCAAAATTCTGCCGCATGTCTAGTTGTATTTGAATTTTCTGCTCTAAATGTTGGTCCAAATGTATATATTTTTGAGAAAGCCATGGCAAATGTTTCGCCCTCTAATTGACCTGATACTGTTAAATGTGTTGGCTTGTCAAAAAAGTCTTTGCTGTAATCAACTGCACCATCTTCTGTTCTTGGTGGGTTATCTATGTCAAGTGTAGTTACTTGGAACATTTCTCCTGCGCCTTCAGCATCTGATGCTGTAAGTATTGGTGTGTGCACATAAATGAAGTCTTGTTCGTTGAAAAATTTGTGTATAGCAAAGGCTGCTAGTGATCTAATTCTATAAGCTGCTCTAAATAGGTTAGCTCTTGGTCTTAAGTGAGCTATGCTTCTTAAGAATTCCATAGAGTGTCTCTTATTTTGTAGTGGGTAATCCGCTGTTGAATCGCCTAAAACTTCAATCTCTTCTGCCTTTATCTCAAAAGCTTGTTTATTGTTTGGTGTAAGAACTAGCTTGCCCTTTACTCTGATTGATGCGCTTAGATATAGCTTTGAAACTCTTTCAAAGTTTTCTAGTGTGTTATCATAAACAACTTGAACACTACTAAAGAAGGATCCATCATTAATTTCGATAAAACCAAATTCTTTTTGTGCTCTTAAATTTTTTATCCAAGCTTGAACCTCAATAGTTTTTCCGTCAAGCTCCTTATAGCTCTTAAAAAGTTCTCTAATATCCATACCCTCACTCCTATTTATAATCTTCTACTGTAATACTTTCAATTACAACGTCTTCTAGAGGTTTGTCGTTTTCGTTAACTTGTGATTTTGCAATCTCGTCAACAACGTCCATACCCTCATATACTTCGCCAAAAACTGTGTGCTTATAATCAAGCCAGAATGCGCCGCCGATCTTTTTGTAAGCGTCAACAACAGCCTTTGGATATCCTTTTTCTTCGCCAGCTTCTTCCATTTGCTTGATGATGTCATCTTGAACAGCTTGGCCTTGTACGATAAAGAATTGTGATCCGTTAGTGTTAGGACCAGCATTGGCCATGCATAGAGCGCCTCTGAAGTTTCTTGTATTTATATCAAATTCATCTTCAAATGGTCCGCCAAATATGCTTTCTCCGCCAGTTCCGTTACCATTTGGGTCACCGCCTTGAATCATAAAACCATTTATAACTCTATGGAAGATTAAATTGTCATAATATTTATCTTCTGCGTGCTTAGTAAAGTTCTCTACTGCCTTTGGAGCTACTTCAGGGAATAATTTTACCTTGATTTCGCCCTTATTTGTCTTTATAGTTGCTACCTTGTCACCTGCTTTAGGATTTTGTAGTTGAACAAGTTCTGCATCCTCTGTAGTTACTTCGCTTTCGCTTCTTTCTTTTTTCATTTCTCCCTCACCACCATTGTCATTTTTTTTGCTACATGCAGTTAAACTAAAGCACATAGCCATCATTAATAATAATAAAATTATCTTTTTCATAATTCCTCCTACTTAAGTATTCTTTTTTGGCTAACTATATTTACACCCAAATCTAAAATATTTTCCTTTATTACATCACCTACGTTTGTAGGTGCCTTTGCGCGCAAATTAAATATTTCTTTTAATATTGCTTGATGATAAATTTTCTTCACTTTTTTATCAGTTTTTACTGGCAGACCTGAAACCATCAGACTATCTATCCTAATCTTGCCATAAACGTAGTCGTCCTCTTCTTGAAGAAGGCTTTTTGCGTAATTATATCCTCTTCCGCAGCGATTGCCAGAAATTTCTTCACCATCAATTTTTATACTGCAGCAAACTGGGCAGCAGACGCATTGTACCATCATGCTATCACCCTCGGTTCTATCTCTTTTTTAAGTATAATCTTAAACCAAACATAAGCAACTATCCCCTTTAATATTGACGATAGTGAAATTGCTATCCAAACGCCATCTAGTCCATAGTATTTCATAAAGAATATTGCAAATGGTATACGCATTAAATTTAGTATAACTCCAGAATATGATGGCTCCTTCGTTCTACCTATGCCATTGAAAAATCCTGTTACGCCTATCTCTATAACCATGAATAATTGTGAAAATCCAAGTATTCTTAAGTAATCAGCTCCAGCCTGCATCGCAACTGGGTCATTTGGTAAAAACGCTGAGAATATCGGAGTTGCAAATACTATAAGTAATAGTGATGTAGCTGTTCCAAGCGTTGTCATGATTCTCATGGATTTTTTAAATCCAAGAACTATCCTATCATAAGTACCTTTACCAAAGTTTTGTCCAGTAAAAGCTGTGTTTGCAACTGAGAAGCCATTTGCTGTCATCCAAGATATTGACTCTATCTGCGAGCCTATCGACATAGCTGAAACTGCATAAGCGCCAAGCTTTGTTAAATAGCCTGTTAATACCATAGATACCGCTGCGTGACACGCTTCCATAAGCGTCATTGGTATGCCAAGTTTAAGTATGTGATTTGTTATTTCACTTGGCACTTTTTTAAGATAATTCACTCTAACATAAATTAAATCATTTTTAAAGCCTATGTAAATATATATTAAGAATATTACTAAAGTTGCTATAACTGAGGCGATTGCTGTACCCATAGCTCCCATGTGAAATACAAATATAAAGACTGGGTCTAAAACCATGTTTACTAATAAACCGATTGAGCTTATTATAAATGGCGTCTTGCTATTGCCCATGCTATTGAATGTAGCGGCAAAGAGTGGATTTAAGAACATAAAGGCTAAACCAAAGGCAATTGCTACCATGTATTCACTTGCTAGCTCTTGAACAGCTGCGTCACCCTCTTTGAATGAATATAGTCCTATGAGCTCATTGTGAAAAATTATAAATATAGCTGTGATCGTCATGGCAATTATAAGGCCTAATCTAAAACCGCCGCTTATATAATCTTTAGTTTTTTCTAAATCTGATTTACCAAAGCTTTGTGAAACACCAACAGATAGTCCAACTTGGCACAGTATTATTAGTGAGCTAATCAGCCAAAGGTATTGACCGACTATGCCGACGGCCGCAACCGCCTGTGTACCAACTTTGCCAAGCCAGAACATGTCTGTGATTTGATATGACATTTGCAAGAGCGAGGTGCCCATCAAAGGAATTGCAAGCTTAAATAGTATTGGTGATATTTCTCCTTGTGTTAAGTCTCTCGTATCTCTCATCTAAACATCTCCTTGATCAGTAGTTATTATTACACCATTGTCAGTTAATACTAGTGTGTGTTCGAATTGCACGCACTTGCTGCCATCCTTTGTTCTAGCAGTCCATCCGTTCTTGTCAAGCTTCATAGCCGCAGAGCCCATGCATATCATTGGCTCTATAGTAAATGCCATGCCCTTAACTATTCTTGGCCCTTTTATGCCAGCGTCGTAATGAAAAACTTGTGGGTCCTCATGCATGTTCTTACCAATACCGTGACCAATAAATTCTTTTACTATTGAATATCCCTTTGGTTTAGTAAAAGCTTCGATGCACTTACCAATCTCGCCTATCCTAACGTTTTCATCAACTATGCTGATGGCTTTGTACATTGCCTCTCTTGTGTGATCAAAAAGTTTTTGATCCTCTTCAGAAAGTTTTCCTACTGGATATGACCAACATGAATCAGCCATCCATCCTTTGTAATTGACAACCATATCGATGGAAATGATGTCGCCATTCTTAAGAATTACGTCCTTGCTTGGAAAACCGTGGCATATCTCATCATTAACTGATGCACATATAGCATAAGGAAAACCTTCGTATCCTTTTTGCTCTGGATAAGCGCCTTGACTGACTATGAAATTATCAACAAAATCGTTTAACTCCATAGTTGTTACGCCCTCTTTAACCTTGTCTCTCAAGGCGTGATGCACGCTGATAAGTATCTTGCCTGCATCAATCATTTTATTAATTTGATCCTTTGTTTTTAAATAAATCATATAATACTCCTTTTAAGTCTATTCTATTATTATATATATTTTACGCCAATATGTCAAGAAGTTCACAGTCATATAGAGAATTTATCTCTTAACTGTGAACTTCTTAAATATTTTATTAAATTATCTAATTCTTAGTGTGTTTATAACTGATATAAGTGTTACGCCAACATCGCCAAAAACCGCTAACCATAGAGGTAATTGTATGAATAAAGATAAAATGATGATGGCCGCCTTAACAAATCCTGTGAAAATTAAATTTTCTAAAATAATTTTGTTAACAAAGTGTGATGTATCGAAAATATTTACTATCTTTTCAATTCTATCATCCATGATAACTATATCAGACGCTTCGATGGCTGCATCTGAACCAAGTGCTCCCATGCTTAGACCGATATCCGCTCTCTTAATAACTGGCGAGTCATTGATGCCGTCACCAACAAAGGCTACGAGGCCATCTTTACCTTGTTCTTTTTCAAAAAACTTTATTTTATCCTTAGGAAGTAATTCTGCCTCGAATGAGTCTATGCCTAAATCGCGAGCAACTTTTTCAGCATATATCTTAGTATCGCCTGTAAGCATAACAGGTTTAACATTTCTTTCTTTAAGCTCATTAACTAATCTCTTTGTCTCTTCTTTTATTTCGTCTTCTATATAAAGATGCGCTATAAGTTTATCGTCAAGATAAGTGTCAAGAACTTTGTATTCACTTTCCTTTTCACTTGTAATAACTTTTACGCTGCCAAATTTTGTTTCAGCTGCAACGCCATTCTTAAGGCTTGTGTAAGAAATTATCTCATCTTTATCAATATCCTCTCTACTATCAAGTATAGCTCTTGATATAGGGTGTTTTGAGTGATATTCGGCAAGTCTTGCTAAGTGAAGTGCCTTTCCTTCATCTATGTCAAAGGCTTCTACACTAACTAGCCTAAATTTACCGCTAGTTAATGTGCCAGTCTTATCAAAGCAAAATGTTTTTATATTTCTAAATTGATCTAAGAATTTTGTTCCTTTAAAAAGAATACCGTTTTTGCTCATCTTGCCTATACCAGAGAAATATGCTAGTGGCACTGAAATGATGATTGCGCATGGACAAGATACTATTAAAAATGCAAAGCATGTGTGAAGAGCTTCCTTAAGCGGCATTATTTTTAGTACTGGTGCTACAAGTGCAATAAGCGCTGCGATAAAAACAACAATTGGTGTATAAACTCTTGCAAATTTTGAAACGCCTGTCTCAAGATTAGCTTTATCGCTTTGTGAGCTTCTAACAAGATCTTGTATTCTAGCTGCTGTCGAGTTCTTAGCAAGTTTAGTAGTTTCTATAATTAAGTATCCTTCCTTAACTATGGCACCTGAATAAACCTCATTATTGACATCTACATAAACTGGTTCTGACTCACCGCTTATGTGAGCGTTATCAACTTTTGCGCTTCCTTCAATAACTATGCCGTCTATGGCGATGGACTCGCCTTCACGAACTATTATCTTAGAGCCAACAGCTACTTCAGATGGTTCGCTTTGAATTTCTTTGCCATTATTTAAAACAGTAGCAAAAACTGGTGACTTAACTATAAGCTCTTTAATTTTATCTCTTGATTTATCAACTGCGATGTCACTAATGATTTCACCAATTTGATATAAAAGTGCTACTAAAACTGCTTCTAAATACTCACCTATAATTATGGCGCCGACTGTTGCGACTGTCATTAAAAATTCTTCAGCAAGTATACCACGAAAAACTCCTTTAAGTCCATGTATGATTATATCGTATGAAATAACAATGTATGCTAGTCCAAAAAAGACCATCTTATATGGACTGTCAATGAATAAATATGCAGCTAGTCCTAAAAGTGATAAAGCTATCCTTATTAAAAATATTTTTGAAAAGCCTTCTTCCTCTTCTTCTTCGCTCTCGGCTTCACCGCGTGTAACTAAAACGTCTGGCTCTAGGTCATTAACATATTTTGTAATATCTCTTAAAGCACCTTCAGCGTCAGACTCTTCTTTAATTTCAATTGTTAAAACTGAATTGATAAAATCCAAGCTAGCGCTTTCAACTGATTCATGCTCATTTGCAAAGCTTTCTATCTTTTGTGCGCAATTAGCACAAGTAAGTCCATTTAAAATTAATTTTTCCATGGCCGCCTCCTATATATTTTTATAATTTTTTTATTTTGCATTCATATATAAATATGAACACATAAACATGTATTTATATGTTAATAATAATATAACATAAATTAATTTAAAATGCAAGACTTTTTTAAAATATTTTTATTTATTTTAACACTTTTGTATACATTTATTAGATTCTATATGTTATAATCAATATATATAATAAAGGAGGAAACATGCAAGAAATTATCGAACTAAAAAAATTAAAAAAAGCATTTAAGATCGGTAAAGAAAGTCTTCTTGTACTTAAAGGCATAGACCTCACTCTATATAAGGAGCAAGCGATATGCATTGTTGGACCATCTGGTTCAGGTAAATCTACTCTTTTAAATATGATGGCGGGACTTGAAAAGCCAAGCTCGGGAGAGATAATTGTCGGCGGCATACACATTGAGAATCTTAATGAGGATGACCTAACTAAGTTTAGGCAGCTAAACATTGGTTTTGTGTTTCAGTCGTATAACCTCATCCCTACCCTAACTGCACTTGAAAATGTAGGTTTAGGTTTAATATTTAAAGGCATTTCTAAAAAAGAAAGAGATGAGCGAAGCGCGTATCTACTCGAAAAGGTAGGCCTAAAGGATAGAATGAAGCACAAACCAAGCGAGATGAGTGGTGGTCAACAGCAAAGAGTAAGTATAGCTAGAGCTTTTGTAAACAAACCGAAGATAGTCTTTGCGGACGAACCAACAGGTAACCTTGATACTAAGACTAGTGTCGAGATTATGGAACTAATGACTACTATGACGAAAAAAGACAAGCAAACGCTTATCATAGTAACTCATGACTTAGAAACAGCAGTCTACTCGGACAGGATAGTTCACGTGCGTGACGGACTGATTGAGAAGGACGAGATGAACACAGATAAAAAGGAGGCACAATTAAGTGAAGAAGATATTTAGCATTTTATTAATTGCTATAATGATGATAAGCACCTTGAGTGTAAATATGTATGCAGGTAAACCAAGTGATCCAAGTAAACCTGATGAAACACCAACGCCAACACCAGCTCCTACTCCAGTAGTTGAAGATGATTTGTTTTTGGTATCAACATCTACTGAAGAATTAAAACCTGGTGATGAAACTACAATATATTTTGAACAAGATAATCCTGGTTATCGTAGATATTACAATTATGCTGGTGATTATGAAATCTATTCAGTAAGAGCTACTAGCGATAGCCCAAATAACTGCTATGTTATTAACTCATATGGCGGAATGAATGGCGCTGAAGTAAGAGTTAGAATCCCACAAAGTGCAGAAGCAGGTACTTATAGGATTAGCCTTGTTGGTAAAGCAAAGCGCAGAGGCGCTCATGATGGTGCACCTGTTAAGGTTGAGGGTGAAGCTTATGTAAGAGTTAACGGAGGCAGTCAAAACAAGGCTCAACTAAAGATTAATAGAGTTGACGTTCTTCCAGAAGCAAATATCGTTCCTGGCTCTTATGTGGCCTTTGGTTATGAAATTGAAAATATTTCAGATGTTTTGGCTAAAAACGTTGAATTAAACATATCTGGTCTTGCTGCAGCTGGCTTATCAGTTAAAGGCGGCACTACTACTCAAAAAGTTAAGGCTATTGAGGCAGGTAAAAAAATCTATTTATATTATGAGATGAATGTAGCAAAAACTGCTAAATTTGGTTCTTATGAAATAAAAACTGATCTAAGCTATGAAAGTGAATTCAATAAAGAGCCAATCAAAGAAGAGACAACTGCCTTTATCAACATCGGCGGAGATGCTTCACAAGACTCACAATTAATTATACAAGACTTAAAATTCCCTTCAGCAACACTTGGCGTAAACAAAACATTCGATGTAAGCTTTAAAATCAGAAACCAAGGTCAATCCGTTGCTAAGAGGATCAGAGCAAGCGCTAAGAGCGATGACCCATCAGGTGTTGTATCAAGATCAGTTTCCGATATACTTGTTAGAGACCTAGCTCCTGGCGAAGAAGAAACAGTGAGCTATAAGTTCTTTACAACAAAGGGCGGCTCAACTAAAAACTATCCAATCAATATTAAGATAGAATATCTTGATGATTTTACTGAAGGCAAAGAGCCAAAGACAGTTGAACAAATTGTTGGCGTTTTCTTAAATAATCCTGAAAATGTTGGCGATGGCAAAGATGCGAAGAAATCAACTCCTAAGCTAATCATTGACAGATACGAATTTGAGCCAAAACTTCCACTTGCTGGAAACGAATTTGAAATGAATCTATCATTCTACAATACAAACGCTAAAAAAGCTGTTAAGAATATTAAGATAGACCTAACAAGTCAAGACACAAGTAAAAGCGACTCAAACACAGCTGGCTCATCAGTATTCACTCCTGTTGATAGTTCAAATACATTCTATATCGGTAGAATTGCTCCGAGCGGCAAAGTTGAAAAAACTATCAAAATGTTTGTCGTTCCAGACGCTACAGCAAAAACTTACAATATCACAGCTAATTTTGAATATGAAGACGACGAAAATAACGAGTACAAATCAAGTGAAAACATTGGCGTACCAGTTTATCAAGAATCAAAACTTGATATAGACCCAATAAATTATCAAACAAACGCCATGGTTGGAGATAATATTCCAATCACTGCAAACTTCTACAATACAGGTAAGGTTACTCTATATAACTTCAAAGTGACTCTAACTGCTGATAATGCTACTGTTAACAATGGCACATACTATATCGGTAACTTTAACTCTGGTGGACAAGACGTTTATGAAGGCTCAATCATGCCAAATGAACCAGGTGAAATAAAGGGTAAGCTTAAATTTACTTATGAGGACTCAACTGGTGAAGTAAAAGAAAAAGAAGAAGATATCAATATAACTGTTGAAGAGGCTCCTCCAGTAGATGAAAACGCTGGACCAGACGGCATGCCAATGCCAGATGGAGCTATGGGAGAAGCTCCTTGGTATAAAAAACCTTTATTTATAATTCCAGTGGCACTTGTAATTTTAGGAGCTATAGGCTTTGTAGTATTTAAAAAGCTTAAAAATAAAAAGAAAGAAAAGGATTTGAAGATAGATGAAGACTAAAGATCTAATATTGATGAGTTTGAGAAATCTTAATAGACGTAAATTAAGAACCTTCTTAACAGTATTAGGTGTAGTTATTGGTTCTATATCCATCATCATGATGATATCCTTAGGCTTTGGTATGACGGATTCGACTAAGAAGCAGCTTGCATCAGCGGGTTCACTTACTCAAATTGACATCTACCCTGCCAATAGATATGGAGGTATGGATGAGGAAGATGATAAGAAGAAACCAAAGACTAATAAGGTCGGAAAGCTTGATGATGCCACTGTTGAACAGCTTAAAAAAATTCCTCATGTTGACGCGGTTTTAGCAACTGAACAATTTGATGCTAGGATAAATGTAAAAAATTTACAAGGATATGCCACATTAGTCGGTGTAGACCCTGCTGAATATGCTAAATTTGATATAAAGCTTGATAGCGGTAGACTTCTTCAAGAAGGCGATATGAACAAAGTAGTCATGGGTAGAGACGTTCTTAGATGGCTACGCAATCCGCAAAGACCTAATAGGAATGGTTCTTCAAAGGATGAAGAAAGAGATCCACTTACAACCAAGATGTTTCTTACTTTAGATACAGGCACTAGCTACGATCCAGATGGTCAAAGTACTGAACCTAATAAGCCTAATGTAAAATATCCCATCGAAGCGGTCGGTGTATTTAGAGACGATGATTACGAGAATAATTATTACATCGTTATGCCTATAGAATATTTAAGAAAAATTAAAAAAGATGCCAAAAAATTACAATCTGGTGCCAATCAAAATATGTATGGCGGATATATGATGGGTAGACGTGAAGATAAAGACAATAAATATAATAACATCAAGGTAAAGGTCGATAACGTTGACAATGTTCAAATTGTCCAAGAGCAAATAGAAGCGATGGGACTTAAGCCTCATTCCTTAAACGATATCTTGGTCGAAATCAATAACTCATCTAAAACTCAAAGACTAATACTTGGCGGTATCGGTGCCGTATCATTACTAGTCGCAGCTATCGGTATCTCCAATACAATGGTCATGAGTATATATGAAAGAACAAAAGAGATTGGTGTTATGAAGGTTATAGGCGCAAGCGTTTCTGATATAAAGAAAATGTTTTTAACTGAATCAGCCTTCATCGGTCTACTTGGTGGCTTGGTAGGTATAGTCCTCAGCTACGCGATAAGCACACTCTTAAACTACTTGGGCGTGAAATATGGTTTTGCAGGAAACATGTCAGGCGGCGGCTTCTCACCAGATTTTGACCCATCTCAGTTAAAGATGTCAATCATACCAGTTTGGCTTGCACTAGCGTCTTTAGTTTTCTCAGCACTTATAGGTATAGTATCTGGTTACTTCCCTGCTAAGAAAGCAACTAAGCTAAGTGCACTTGAAGCGATGAGACAAAACTAAATATAATTACAAAAGAGTGAGCAAATTAATAATGCCCACTCTTTTTTTGCATGACAATGGCGATAGAAGATACCATCGCCATATATTTTTTATAAATTATTTTTCTTTAATTATTTAGCTGGCTTTACATCTCTTACTAAAAATACTGTATTAAGCGCTCTGCCTGCATTTCTATAGTATTTTCCGTTCGCATACATAGCGCTCGATGCGCCGCCATCAAGGTTAAAAGCATCTGTGCAGCCAAGGTCTTGCATTATGCCTGTTACTTGTGCCATAGTTCCTGAAGTAGTTACCATGACTAATTGATTTGATTTATTGATGCCTATCAAGGTTCTTGCGCCTGCTCCTGTAGTCATCTTTGCTTCCATGCCTTTAACATAAGTTTCGTACACGCTCTTAGAGTTTTCTATTAGTAGTGGTCCAGCTGATATTATCTCACTTACCTTTGTATATGAAATTTTTTCTCCATTGTAATCAAACTCAGTTTCAGTCACGAAGCCATCGCTAGTTTTCTTTGACAAAACTAATTCAAGTTCAACTGTTCTTCCCTCTTGGAATCTATCCGAAATATATTTATCGTCGCAAGCATCTTTACCATAATAAATTATGTAGCCATTCTTTGGCAAAACCATATTTTCAGATGATTTATATACTTTACTTACTTTATTATCAACAACTTCTATAACAGTTCCGCCGCCAAACTTAGTAGCTACATTTCTGTATGAATTGTATACATAAGCAGTCTTTTCACTCGTTAAATTGCCATTGACATTCCAAATTTCAAAAGTATTTGCTTTTTTATTTATCCAATCATTTTCTCTTTGTCCATCAAGAAAACCATTGTAGCGAAGAAAGCCTTGTACTATCTTAAATTTATTCTTATCAAAAACAAGTAGACTCGCGTGATTACCTGACATGTTTATCATCTTGCCCTCAGTCATTTGCGTGCCATAAGGATAAAAGCCGCCCTTGTACGCTTCGAAATAATTTGCGTTTATCGCAGCTCTTGGCTTATATGAAGCAATAAAATTTTTAAAATTTGTAACACCAACTTGCTTCATATTTGGCTTAACTACCTTAAAAGCAGTAGTAGCGTCAGATGTAACAGTAATTACATTGCAGCTTCTATTTCTAAGCTTAACTTGTTTTACCTCAGTCTTTGCAAGTAGATTCACTTGACTTAATAAAAACATGCCAGCTAGGGCTATACTCATAATTTTCTTCTTCATAAAATTACCTCTCTTCATTTACTTTATTCTATTATATAAGAAATGAAAAATAATTGCAAGAGAAAAGCCAAGATTTCTCTTGGCATATATTAGTACTCAATATTATTTTTTAAATATTCTCTATATTTTAATAAAATTTCATAAATTTCATCAAAATCTTTGCTCTCGCAGATAGCGTTCTTAACTTTTGCCGCGTTTCTTAGTCCCTTGATGTATTGGAGTAGCTGCTTTTTCATATTATTTTTTAATAGCTCCTTGGGATATAATTCTAAATCTAGATCCATATGCCTTATAGCTATGTCAATTTTTTGATAATCTTTAGAAATATATTCCTCGCCTTTTAAGTAGCTAGCTATCTCTTTAAATAAAAATGGATTTGCAAGCGCTCCTCTGCCTATGGCAACTCCACTTGCACCTGTCACTTCAAGTATCCTATTGTAATCATCAAGACTCGCCACATCGCCATTAGCAATGACAGGTATATCGACTGCATCTACAATCTTTTTGATGTAATCCCAATTGGCGCTTCCTGTGTAGAAGGCTTCTCTAGTCCTTCCATGAACGGTGATTGCATCTGCTCCTGCCTCTTCTATCGCCTTAGCATTGTCCACACCACTTAAGTGCTCATCGTCCCAGCCGATGCGTATTTTTACGCTAATGGGCTTAGCTGAAGCACTTTTTGCAGCTTTGACTACCTTATATACTTTTTCTGTATCTTTTAAAAGCGCACTGCCATCGCCATTTTTCGTAATTTTTGGCATAGGGCATCCCATGTTGATGTCTATGATGTCAATGTCCATAGCGTTTAGATGCTCATCAATTGCTCTTTTGTAATCATCTTCATTGCTTCCAAAAATTTGTACTGCGTAGATGGCTTCATCTTTTATTCTTTTAGTTAAATCTAAAGTTTTTTTGTCATCATGAACAAGGCCTTTGACATTAACCATCTCAGAGACTGTCATGCCAGCACCAAGTTCACAAGCTATGTGCCTAAATGCATAGTCAGTAAAGCCTGCCATCGGCGCCAAGACTAGTGAATTTTTTATTTCAAAATTCGATATTTTAAGCATGATTCATCTTATATATTTCGTAAAGACCTAGAAGAGTTAGATTTGGCTCGATTAAATTAACATATTCGCTGTATTTGGCAACTTTTTCTGAAAGTCCACCAGTTGCAACGATTAAAAGCTCTTCCTTAGTCTTACCTATCTCTTCCAAAATCTTTTTTATGATGTAGTCCATCTCACCGATTTTTGAGTTCATAATACCGCTTTTGATGCTCTCAACAGTATTTTTGCCAAGAACGTGCTCAGGCATTTCAAGCTCAACGCGCGGAAGCTTTGATGTTCTCTCAGATAGAGCGTCCATCGATATCTTAAAGCCTGGTGTGATGATGCCTCCAAGGTAGTCACCCTTTTCATTTAAGTAGTGATAAGTATTCGCTGTGCCTAGGTCTATGACTATAGCTGGCTTATTTGTGATGGCTCTTACAGCTACTGAGTTTACTATGTTATCTGAGCCAACCTCCTTTGGATTATCCATAACGATGTTGATCTTTGTCTTTAATTTTTTGCCGACAAGCTCAGCATCAACATTAAAATATTTTTTAATTGAATCAATAAGTGGTCCTGTCACAGGAGGCACAACCGATGAGATGATGGCTGCATTCACTTCTTTTGCATCAACTTTTGCAAAATTCAAAAAATCATGAAAAATAATGCCATATTCATCCAAAGTTTTATCCTTATCTGTGGATAGTCTAAAGCTTTCTATCATATTATTATCGTCGAACAAACCTAAAACTATGTTAGTATTTCCGACATCCATTGCTAATAGCATAATTATCTCCTCTCAATTGATAATACTCTTGAAGCGATTACTGTCACAGCCACAATCGCTATGATGAGCTCAGGTATTGCGTTTGTTGTTGCAATTGCAAGTATATAGCCCTTTGCAGCGCCTGCTTCAAGTCCAAGCGCTCCTTCAATGAAGCTTCCATAAATTAAATACATAAATGATAAGACAAGTCCAGTGTTTGCAAGCGTTCCAATAAATGCTGGCACTACTAGGTCAAGTCTATACTTTTTTGAGCCTTTAATGATAAAGATGAGTATCATTAGCGTAATTAATAAAAATCCTACGTTAACTAGCTTGTTTATGACTTTAATCTCAGGACTTGCGATGAAAAGGATGACCCATCTTAAATAATAGATAAAAATTAGTGCAAAAACTGTTAAAGTGATTGCCTTATTTGTTTTTTCATCTCTTTTGTTCATAAATTTAAATACAAGACCAGATACTAAGCCTATCAAAATTCTTGGCACAACAGCTATAATTGGATTTAAAAATACTAGTGATATAGGATTTGGCTTGATTATAGCATTGATTATGCTTGTTATGCCAAAGACAAAACCGACTATGGCCCCAATAAGTGGACCTTCTAGTATGCCCGCCAAAATAACTGGTATATGTAGTGTTGTTGCATTTGTTAAACCTACAGGAACAAAACCTATGGGCGTAAATGCAAATAGTAGTACTATAGCTATATAAATAGCTGCGTACGCGACTCTTTTCGAGTTCTTGCTCATGTTCATTAAATTACCTCCATTCCGGTTCACTAAGGATACCGTTTGATTTACGCTAAATATTATAGCACAAAGACAAATCCATTGCAATGATTAAAAAATAAGCAGCCATTTCTGACTGCTTACCCTGTAATAATTATAGTTTACTAATTAATAAAATTATTGAAGTATTGTACCTACTAAAATACCGTACCAGTTGCCTAGAACGTATCCAAGTGTACCAACTAATAGTGCTGGAACAATAAGTGCTTGCCAGCCCTTAGATACAGCCATAGCTGCTGCTGTTGTAGGTCCACCAACGTTTGCGTTTGAAGAAATAATGATTTCTTCGATAGAGAATTTGAAAATCTTTCCAAATATAAGTGATACGATTAAGTTTGTAAATACTATGATTGCTGCTAGTAATAATAGTAGTGGAGATTGTTCGATGATTAACTTTAATGATGCTGGTGCACCGATTACTGCGAAGAATAGATAAATTAAGAAAGTACCGATTTCTTGGCTACCGTTAATCTTTTCGAAGAAAGAGCTAAATACTGATGCAAGTATCATAGTGATAGTTGTCATGATTAGATACTTGTTACCAAGTAATCCGTTTAATAATTGCATTACAAAGCCATCTGTTGGTATAACTGATCCTAAGAATGAAGCAATAAGGTCAGATACAGTAACGATTAGGAAGGCACTTGCAACTACTGTTGCTATATCAAGTAATGATATATTCTTTGCTCCCCAATATTGAGCTGCCATAGTCTTGCTGCTATCTTTAAGATCTGCGTTCTTTTCAAGTTCATCAATGTATGGATGCTTGTAAGCTTTTTTGATGAATGAAAGTCCTGGTAGAGCAATTAAAACGAAGAAGTAGATAGCCATTAATAAGTTATCTGCAACTAGAGCGGCACTTGTAACTGATTGATCAACTGCATAGTTGTCAGCCATAGCTACGAAGTTAACGCTTCCGCCTGTGTATGTTCCTGTGAACATAGGGATAATTCTACCAAGGTCATTTATAGCGCCTCTTAAGATATAGAATGCTGCGAAAGAACCAAGTATTGTTCCTACTGAACTTAATAGATAAATAATAAATACTCTTCCTGATTCCTTAGCAATTTTCTTAATATTAGCTTTGAATAATAGCATTGGTACTGCTAGAGGTACTACATAGCCCCAAACTGCATCATAAACTGGTGCATCTGTTGGGATTAGGCCCGCGTTTGAAAGTATCATAGTGATAGTTAACGCTAAGATACAGCCTGTTACTTTGTTAGCCCATTTGTATTTTTGTTCTAGGAATATTGCTAAAGCAGCTGAACATGCTAGAACTGACCAAAGAGCCCAAGTGTTTTCAGGCGAAATAAAACTTGCTAAAAACATAAAATCACTCCTTTATAGTAAACTATTACAATAGTTATTATATCATTTTAGAAAGTATTTTTCAAGTTTATTGTAATTTTTATTGTAAATTATTTTCGTTGCCGTAATAATTTTGCCTCTTTGTGATAATATAATTTATTTTTTGCATAAGAAAAGCGACTAAATTTATAGCCGCTTAATAATCTTATTGATTTTCTCCAAGAACTTCTAAGAATTCTTTTCTATTGATTGTTTCTTTTTCAAGAAGTGTTTGTGCTAATTTTTCAAGTTTATCTTTGTGTTCCAAAAGTATTTGAGTTGCTTCTTCTTTTGCTTTCAAGATAAAATCTTTTATTTCTTGATCTATAGCGTATTGAACTTCTTCTGAATAAACTTTTGTTCTGCCGTAGTCCCTGCCTATGAAAACGTTTTCGCCTTCATTGTCATAGCAAACTGGTCCAAGCTTATCGCTCATACCGTATACAGTAACCATGTTTTTCGCAAGATCTGTTGCTCTTTCAATGTCGTTTGATGCACCTGTAGATATATCTTTAAATATAATCTCTTCAGCTATCCTACCGCCAAGTAGTGATTTAAGCATATTCTCCATCATGGACTTAGTTGTGTAATTAAAATCTTCTTTTGGAAGATATTCTGTGAAGCCGCCTGCTCTTCCTCTTGGAACTATAGTTATCATGTTAACTGGATATAATTCATCTGTGTAGTGACTAACTATAGCGTGACCTGCTTCATGATAAGCAACTATCTTTCTTTCTTTTTCTATAACAGTTTGTGATTTCTTTTCTGGTCCAGCAACTACCTTGATTGACGCTTCTTGAACAAGTCTCATAGGTATCTTGTCAAGATTTTCTCTAGCTGTTAATAGTGCTGCTTCATTAAGAAGATTTTCAAGGTCAGCTGGTGAAAATCCTACTGTTTTCTTAGCAATATTTTCTAAGTCAACATCTTCATCAAGCTTTTTATTCTTTGCATGAACTTCAAGTATTGCCTCTCTAGCCTTAACATCAGGAAGTGAAACGTAGATATTTCTATCGAATCTACCTGGCCTTAATAAAGCCTTATCAAGTATATCTGGTCTATTGGTTGCCGCCATAACGATAATGCCTTCATTTTGAGTAAAACCGTCCATCTCTACAAGTAATTGATTAAGTGTTTGCTCTCTTTCATCGTTGCCGCCGCCAAGACCTGCGCCTCTTTGTCTACCAACTGCATCAATCTCATCTATAAACACAATGCAAGGTGCATTCTTCTTTGCTGTTTGGAAAAGGTCTCTAACTCTTGAAGCACCAACGCCGACAAACATTTCTACAAAGTCTGAACCGGATATAGTATAGAAGGGTACTCCTGCTTCGCCAGCAACTGCCTTTGATAGATATGTTTTACCTGTACCTGGCTCGCCAACAAGCAAAACGCCCTTTGGTATTCTTGCGCCAAGCTTGATATATTTCATAGGATTTTTTAAAAAGTCAACTATTTCAAATAATTCTTCTTTTTCTTCTACAAGTCCTGCAACATCTGCAAATTTAATGACTTTACCATTGACAGTTTTTGATTCTCTCGCTCTAGATCTGCCAAAATTTTGTGGACTTGTTCCATCTTGTCCTCTCGGTGCAATTAACGCACGCATGATAAACATGAAGAATAGCATAGATCCTGCCATCATAAGTATATTTATCATCATGGAGTTATCCTTAGGCATGCTCACATCGTATTGAAGCTTGTTTGCTATAACTCTATCTTTAACATAATCATCATATATAGACTGCCAAACATTTGGATCTACCTCAACATAATCACTTTTACCGTCATTTTTTGTATATTTAAATCCATAGCCTTCTTGGCTAATTCTCTTTACTTTTCCATCTTTAATATCGTTTATGAAAGTATTGACATTGGCTCTATCCTCCGAGAAAAAACTTCCCGAGAAAAATCTCAAAGAGAAAAAAACAAGTATCAATATAAATGCATAAACAATTATATTTCTAATTGAAGATCTTTTCAAATTATTCCTCCTCACCTAAACAAGTTTCATCTAAAACTCCTATGTATGGTAAATTTCTTAAGTGCTCGTTAAAATCAAGTCCGTAGCCAATGATAAACTTATCTGGTATTTCGAAACCAACGTAATCAACCTTTATATCTACAACTCTTCTTTCACTCTTATTAAGCAGTGTAACTATCTTAACTGATTTTGCTCCCTTGTTTAAAAGGTACTCGTGAAGACACTTAAGAGTGTATCCTGAATCGATGATATCTTCAATGATAAGTACATCCTCACCCTTTGGATCAAACTCCATATCTAACTTGATATTGACCTTGCCATCGGATTTAGTTTTGTTCCCATAGCTTGATGCTCTCATGAAATCAACTCTAAGCTCGTGATTGTCAACATTTTTAATAAGGTCAGCCATAAACACAAAGGATCCTTTTAATATCCCAACAAAGATTGGGCTCTTTCCTTTATAATCCTCTGTTAATTGTTTTGCTAGTTCTAAAACTTTTTCTTGAATTTGTTCTTCAGTGAACATAATTTCTTTAATTCTATAAGCCATAATTATCCTCCATTATAATGTTAAGATAGTTCTTTGTTTTTGTGCTTGCTCTGTATTTATTAGCTATGTCGTAGCCAATAACACAAGCTATATCCTCATCATTTGTCAAAAATAAAATTTTAGCTCTTTCATCTGAAGAAATTTTTTTATCAATAAAGTAGTCCTTAATCTTTTTTGAGCCACTCATGCCGAAGGGGTTGAATCTGTCTCCACTTCTTCTATTTCTAAGACTAAGCTTTCCCTTTAATAAATCATAGTCGAGATATTTTTTGCTAAGAATTTTATCACTTAAGACAAATTTAAATTTTCTTCCATAAATATTGTATACTTTATCTAATTTAAAGTCAAGCGATATTTCTTCTGAAAACTCATTCTTATCAAGCACTTTGAATGTGGTTTTATCAAAATCATTTACAAGATAATGTTTATTATCTATGTCATACTTTTTACCCGAATCGAGTAAAATTAAATTGATCATCTCTTCAATATTTTCTTTACTAATATTATTTAAATATTTTAAATTTTCTTTTAAAAATTTTCTTAAAATAATAGTTTTTTCATAGTGATGAAGCTTATTAAAACCATCTCTGTCAATGCTACCCGCCTTGACTATGCTTTTATACTTATCATTTATAATAATCTCAATATATTCATTATTCTCTTTAGAGATGGCTGCAAGTCTAGCCATAGATGCAATTACATTCTCATTAAAATTCTTTTCAATAAATGGTATCATCTCGTTACGAATAAGATTTCTCTTGTAATCGTTGGTGAAATTAGTCGAGTCATCAACGTAATTAATATTATTTTCTTTTAAATATTCAAGAATTTCTGATTTCTCAAAGCAAAGTATGGGTCTTATGTAAAAATCTCTTCTTAGTGGAATTGATTCAAGTCCGTCAAGTCCTGTGCCTCTAAATATATTTAGCATCATGGTCTCTGCTACATCGTTTTCATTGTGAGCTATGGCAACTGAATTTGCCTTGTATTTATTTTTAAGCTCTTCAAAGAAGATATATCTTAACTTTCTACCTGCTTCTTCACAAGTTAATGAATGCTCCTTGGCATAGCCCACCATGTCAATGTGCTCTACTTCATATATAAGACCATATTTTTCAGAAAGATTTTTTACAAAATCTTCATCTCTTTGTGCTTCTGCTCCTCTGAGGCCGTGATTAACATGGCAAACTATAATTTTAAGTCCATATTCTTCTTTAATACTAAGAAGCATTTCAAGCATAAAAACAGAGTCAGAGCCACCAGATACAGCGCTGACTATGGTATCTGATTTATTTATTAAATTATTTTCTTTGATGAAATTTCTAAATTTTTCTATACTATTCATACTAACCTCTACCATAGATAAAATATAAAGAAAATTAAAGGCTGAACAATTGTTCAACCTTGCTAAATACTTATTAGACTCAGAAGCAATTAATTTCTATAGTCACCTTTTTTAGAATGATAACTGCTTCTTCTGTTTTCTTTAAACTTCATTTGATCCATCTTTTCAGTGCTTTCTTTCAAAAACCTTGAAATTTTATCTTCGAAGCTTAAATCTTGAGATTCTGTCCTTTCTCCTTCCCAAGTATAAGCTTTTCTTGCTTGTGGCTTAGAAAAATCTCTTCTTGGTTTTGAGAAATCTTTTTTATTATTAAAATCTTTTTGTTTAACAAATTCCTTTTTTGGAAGAGTTTGCTTAATTGACAAACTTAGTTTTCCGTTGTCATTCGACAAAACTTTAGCTTTAACCTCTTGTCCCTTTTTTAAAACATCTGAAACATTTTCTACGTAATCATTTGATATCTCCGAGATATGCACAAGACCGTTTTGTCCACCCTCTATCTCGATAAATGCTCCAAAATTAGTTATATTAACAACTTTTCCACTCACGATGTCTCCAACTGAAAGCGTCATAAAAAACAAAATCCTCCTTAATTATTATTTGTTTTCTTTAAATATATCTGTGTCGACTTTGTCAACAACTTTTATCTCTTTAGGCTTGATCATGCCTAATTCATCTCTAGCTATTAGTTCAATAAATTCTTGAGTTTTAGACTTAGAAAGCAATACCTTTACATTTGATATTTCGTCCTTAAGTTCTGCAATCTCTTCTTGCTTTGCTTTATCTTCTTTCACTAATTTATTGTAAGTTGCTATTTGATTATAAAAATGGATTGATACAATTAAAAATAAAGATATAAGACCTAATTTAAAAGCAGTAATGCCACTTTTTTTATTTTTCTTCATAATCATCACTCCTTACAAATCATAGCTCTTTATACATCAGCTTAGCTTGATCCTTGTTTGGACTTTCAAGCAAGGATACTACCTCATAGCTTCTGTGGTCTTCATTAAACGTTGTCGTTATAATGTCGCCAACTTTTAAATCATCACCTGGTTTGGCTACTTTTGAATTTATAAGTATCTTGCCGCTTTTTGCAGCATCATTAGCTACTGTTCTTCTTTTAATAATTCTCGATAGTTTTAAAAACTTATCAAGTCTCATGAAATCACCCTTATGTACATCGTAGAAAGTCAGGCATAGCCTGACTTATCTACTTATTGCGTTTTAAGAAAATATCCTTTTGGGACTATTTTGCTTTCTTTTTACCTTTAGTGTTTACAGTTTCCTTTAAAGTCTTACCAGCTTTGAATACAGGAGCTTTAGATGCAGGAATTTTTATTTTTTGTTTAGGATCTCTAGGGTTTCTTCCTTCTCTAGCTTTTCTGTCCTTTACTTCGAAAGTACCAAAGCCTACTAATTGAACCTTTTCACCGCTCTTAAGTGTTTCAGTAACAACACCTGTGAAAGCGTTAAGACAAGCTTCAACGTCTTTTTTTGTCATTTCAGTTTTTTCAGCCATAGCTGCAACTAATTGAGATTTGTTCATAATAAATCCTCCTTTTAAAAAGTGCTTGAAAAGCCATTCGTGGCTCTTCTATACTTATATTATAACCTATTTTCTCTAAAAATCAAGGTTTTTTTGCATTTTTTTTAATTTTTTATGAAAAAATAGCGATTTTTTTGCTATTTTGATATAAAATCTTCAATTTTTACCAATTTTAGTAAAAGTGCGAGGCCACCATAAACTATTATACCTAATGAAATCGATAGCGATGTTGATATTAAAAGTGAAAATCTCATGCTTAAAAGTTCATAAGCTACCTTAACCGAAATTGCCATAAATATGCTTACAGCTAAAACTTTTAATGCATAGAACAATAAATTATATTTTTTATCAAGTATTTTTTCCAAATCGATATAATTTAGTATCATCGCCACTAAAAATGCAGCATTTGTACTTATAGCCGCGCCCTTTACATTGAAGAATGTAATTCCTGTTAGTATATAAGTTAAAATTATCTTCACAATTGAGCCAATTACAAGATTTTTAACTGGCTTTTCAGGTTTACCAACCGCTTGAAGTATAGCTGTTAGAATTTGTATTAGGCATAGAAAGATTAAACTAATCGCTAATATACTAAGTAATTCTGCTGTTCCATTGATTGCTTCTGGTGAATTATTATAATAAATTAATGATATTATAGGCTTACTTAAGGCAATAAATCCAAGTGCACAAGGAAATGCAAAAAGACAAGTGAACTTAAGTCCTGTAAATATTGTTTGATGCATTTTTTCGTTATCTTTTTTAACCATGTATGCTGAAACTAGTGGCACTATACTCATTGACAAAGCTATGGATATAGCTTGTGGCATGTTAATCAGTGTTGTCGCCATGCCCTTTAGCCATCCAAACATATCGTTAGCTTGTTCCATAGTATAGCCGATATCTGTTAGTCTCATAAAAACTAATTTTGTATCGATAAAATCCATAAGAGGATTGATTGATGCACCGATGGTGATTGGTACTGCAATTGATAAGATGTTTCTTATAACTTCTTTATCTCCATAGACAAAGCCGCTTTGATCTAATTTTTCTTCTGCCTTATATGATTTAAAATTAAATAAAAATACTATAAGCAAAAATAAAAAGCCAAAGAAGGCACCGATTGAACCGCCTGATTGTGCTGCGCCTGCTGCGACAGCTACACCATACATCTTAAGAGCATACTTTGTTAGTACAAGCCCAAATATTAACTTAAATAACTGCTCAATAACTTGTGAGATGGCTGTCGGAACCATATTTTCCTTGCCTTGATAAAAGCCTCTAAATGATGACATAAGTGGCGCAAATACAAGGGCTGGTATTAGTGCAACTAATGAGTACCAGCTGTTTTCATTTTGTAAAAAGCCAACAATTTGGTGACTGAACACATAAACAAAGAGTGCACTCGCTATGCCCAAGATGAACATTAGCTTTGTCGACTCTCTGAATACTTTATGAGCTGCCTTTATCCTGCCTAGTGCATAATTTTCTGAAACGAGCTTTGCAACCGCTATCGGTAGGCCTGCTGTTGATATTGTTAAGAGTATTTGATACACAGGATAAGCCGCTTGATAGTAGCCAATCCCTGTATCCATGATGATGTTTGTTATAGGTATTCTATATACAGCGCCTATAATTTTAACTAAAATTCCTGCTATAACAAGAATAAAGGTATTCTTAAAAAATTTATTTGTTTTTTTCTTTTCCATATATTAATCTACGAAGTAGTAGCCTACCCCCCATTTAGTCTTTAAAAATTTTGGTCTCTTGCTGCTCTCTTCTATCTTATTTCTAAGTCTTCTGACATGAACGTCAACGGTTCTTTCATCTCCATAGAATTGATAGCCCCAAACCTTTTCTAAAAGGTCTTTTCTTGAGAAAACAACTTCTTTATTCGAAGCAAGTATATATAGTAAATCAAATTCTTTACCTGTTAATGAAATTTCAACGCCATCTTTGAAAAGTTTTCTGCCAATGGTGTTTATGGTAAAGTGATTAAACTCAAGTATACTGTTCTTTGAATCATCGCTTGCGCCTTGAACTCTTCTAAATAAGGACTTCATCCTCGCTTTAAGCTCAAGAATATTGTATGGCTTAACTAAAAAATCATCTGCGCCATATTCAAGTGCAAGTATCTTTTTTATCTCTTCCTTATTATTTGTTGATATGATTATGCCGACATTTGAGTCTCTTCTAATGTCTTGACATAGGTTTAAACCGCTTTTGTCTGGCAAGTCTATCTCCATTATAATTAAATTGTACTCATTTGGCTTAAGAAGCTTTTGTGCCTCTTCAGCGCTATATGCTGTATCTATAAGATACTCATCTTGTTCTAGACTGTATTTGAGCCCCTGAACGAAGGTTTCATCACTATCTATTAATAAAATCTTTTGCATATATTTTCCTACCTTTTTAATACTCTCTTATCGCCAAGCCTCTTAGTTAAATTGGCTTTGTCAAAATCTTCAAGCAAAGCAAGCGATATTTTTCTATTTGACGAAATAAGGTCTCTGAACTCAGCTAAACTTATCTCTTGATTATTATTTAAAAACTTAATTAGCTCTTCTCTTGCATTTAAGAAGGCTTTGTAGCTTATATAGTCATCTTGAAGCCTGTATATGCTCTTGCTAGCTTGTAAATCTTGTAGTGCTTCATTTAAAAATTCTGGATTAATCTTAATTTTTTCTTGAATTTCTTCTTTTGTGATGCCATCATATTTTGCTTCTTCAATCATATTTAAAACCATGTCCATGGATTTTTTGTCTTCATCCGATAAACTTGGTGCGTAGCCCTTGATTGAGACAAGCTCGCCATTTAATTCTAAGCTTGCTTCATCAAGTATAAGTCCAAGAACATATTCATAAAGTTTTTGATTGTTATTAAGTTTTTTGAAAAATCTATTCTTAATCTCTTCTTTAAAAATTCCTCTTCTAAGTGGATATTTTTCATAGTATTTATTTAAATGAACTATAAGTTCTTCGTTCACATTTTGTATATATCTTAAGGATATAGGATAAAGACCATTTTTAAGCTCATAAACTTTTATTGCACCTTCATTAACTAATTCATTTAGCTCTTTATCTACTAAATCTTCTGATTTGCTTAATAATTTAGCAATTTCTTTTTTATTTAAGAAATCATCTTGTCTTGTGTAGATAAGATTGTTAAGAACATCTGTGTCTGAGCCGCTTTCATTTATTTTAAATTCTTCAACAGCATCTTCATCGAAACGTTTTTTCTTCTTTGGATTAGTTTCAAGTATGACTCCACCAGCTATTGTCGACATTGGTGAGTAAAATCTTAGTATGAACCTATCCATCCTCTTACAAACTGTTTCGCTCTCAAGAATTAGTTGAGCGTAGCCTTCTTCTCCAGGATTAAGCACATCTCTATCTAAAAGTACAACTCTAGCTAGAATTTCTTCAGTGCCTATATATAAGAAGACTCTCGAGCCATTCTTAATAGCTCTTTCTTGATCCTTAATACACTCGATCTTTACGTCAATAAGATTAGTGTTCTTAAGTGCATCAGGAAGGCTTATTACGCTGCCCCTATGTATATCTTCTTTTTTAACGCCAGGAATGTTTAGAGCGCATCTTTGTGAATCATAAGCCACATCTTGTGACTCTTGATGCACTTGAATGGATCTGATCTTAGTCTTGATTCTCTCTGGATATATCTCGATCTCATCTTGTAGAGATAGCTTACCATCCATAAGAGTGCCTGTAACTATGGTTCCAAAGCCTGATATAACGAAAACTCTGTCTATAGGAAGTCTTGGTGTATCGTTCTTTTCTTCTTTTTCAAAGCTATCAGCATGCTTTCTTAAAATATTTTTAATATCATCTATGCCCTCTAAAGTTTTGTTAGAAACTCTAACTATCTCAGAATTTTCAAGAAAAGTGCCTTTCAAAGTATCTCTGATATCTGAAGTAACTAATTCTATCCACTCTTCATCAACTAAATCAGTCTTAGTTAAAGCAACAAAGCCGTGTTCAACGCCAAGCATCCTAAGTATGTTTAAGTGCTCTATCGTTTGAGGCATTATGCCCTCGTCAGCTGCTATAACAAGCATAACAAGGTCCATGCCACTAACGCCTTGAACCATGTTTCTGATAAATTTCTCATGGCCCGGCACATCGACTATACCTACTCTTAAATCTTTTTCAAGATCAAAATAAGTAAAGCCAAGCTCTATCGATATCCCTCTTTTTTGTTCTTCCTTAAGCCTATCTGTTTGTCTGCCAGTTAGCGCGCGTATTAAAGAAGTTTTACCGTGGTCTACGTGACCAGCAGTTCCAAGTATTAAATGTTTCACTATTACTCTCCTAAAATCCCTCTAATTTCATTTACAATAATTTCGTATTCTTCTTCGTCAATAGTCCTTAAATCAAGCAGTATCTTATCCTTGTATATCCTTACAATTATTGGTATTTCAAGGTGTCTAAGTTTTTCTTCAAGCTTTGCAGCCGATATATTTTTTGGATCGATTTCAATTGCTTTTGACTTAATAAATTGGTTTGGAAGTGAGCCACCGCCTACTTCTGAAGCTGTTTCAACTATACTTAATTCAGCTCCATTCACGCCTTCAAGCATTGAGAATAGTTTTCCCGCTCTTTCCTCAATTGATTCATAAGATTCAGTTATCATCTTTATAGTTGGTATCTCAAATGTTTTGTTCTTATCAATATAATAGTTTAGTATTGTTTCTAAGGCTGCTATAGTCATCTTGTCTACACGAAGTGCTCTAAGTAATTGATTCTTCTTGATTTGACTGATATATTTTTCCTTGCCAACAATAATGCCTGCTTGTGGACCGCCTAATAGCTTGTCCCCGCTGAAAGTAACTACATCTACGCCACTTACAACTGATTCCATAACAGTTGGTTCATGCTCAAGACCATAATCCTCAAGATTTATCAAAACACCTGAGCCAAGGTCTTCTATAAGAGGTAAATCGCCTTTTATAGTCGAAAGTTCTCTCGCACTAACGCTTTCAGTAAAGCCTAAAATTTTGTAATTTGATGTGTGAACTTTTAAAATCGCGCCAGTCTCTTCATTTATAGCGTTTTCATAATCTCTTAGATGAGTCTTGTTTGTTGTGCCGACCTCTCTAAGTGTCGCTAAACTTCTTTCGCAAACATCAGGTATTCTAAATGATCCACCTATCTCGATAAGTTCGCCTCTTGAAGTGATCACTTCTTTGTTCTTGCTAAGCGTATCAAGTACAAGCATAACGGCTGCAGCATTGTTATTTACTACGAGTGCCGCCTCTGCTCCAGTAATCTTTTTAAGTTTTTCTTCAATATGAGAGTATCTTAGTCCTCTTTCGCCTTTTTCAAGGTCATATTCAAGATTTGAGTAGCTTGATAATAGCCTCATAATATTTTCTTGAGCTGTTTTAGGTAATTTTGATCTGCCAAGATTAGTATGAATGATGACACCTGTAGCATTTATCACAGGTCTAAGACTATAATTAAGCTCATCTTGAAGCCTTTCTATAACAGCCTTATCAATATTTTTAAGCCTAGCTCTAAGTGAGTCCTCATCAAGACCCTTCTTGATGTCTTCTCTCATTTCGTCTAAGATATTTCTTATAGTATCGTTTATAAGTCCAGCGTCGTGAAGCTCGAAAAGCTTCTTGATCTCTTCATTTTCCATGACTTGATCAACGCCTGGGATCATTCTAAATAAATTCATATCACACCTACTTAATTAAAATATATTTATCGTCGAATTTTTTTGCCTTTGCAATAATATTTACACCAAATGGAAGGTCTATCCTTTCCATATATGTCTTTGCGTCCTCTTCTGATAGTGAAATCAATAGTCCTCCAGAAGTTTGTGGGTCAAATAAAAGATCTTCCATCTCTCTTTTAATTTTACCGTCTATTCTAAAATTATCTCCAACAAAAACTCTGTTGTCATAAGCACCTGCCGGAACAAGGCCCATCATCGCATAATCAAGTGCTCCTTTTAGCACAGGAAGTTTTTCTGTATAAATTTCTACTGTTACATCAGTATTTCTAAGCATTTCGTATACGTGGCCCATAAGTCCAAATCCTGTTATGTCTGTGCATGCGTGTACATCAAGGCCATCCATGGCATCCTTTGCCTTCTTATTAAGTGTTTTCATAACTAAAACCGCCTCATCTAAGGAGTCTTTATCACAGATGCCGCCCTTGACAGCTGTATTTATTATGCCAAGTCCAAGAGGCTTAGTTAATATAAGCACGTCGCCATCCTTAACGCCAGTATTTCTAAGCACTTTATCTGGATGAACAAAACCTGTAACGCTCATGCCGTATTTAAGCTCGTCGTCTTGAACAGTGTGTCCACCTATAAGCAAGGCGCCTGCTTCCTTAACCTTGTCAAAACCGCCCTTTAATATTAATTTTAATATATTTGGCGATAAACAATTTGGGAAGCACGAAATATTCATCGCAAGTATTGGCTCTCCACCCATAGCATAAACGTCTGAAAGTGAGTTTGCTGCCGCTATCTGACCAAATGTATATGGATCGTCAACTATTGGTGTAAAGAAGTCTAATGTTTCTATGATGGCTCTGTCCTCGCTAACCTTGTATACAGCTGCGTCATCACTTGTTTCTAGACCTACCAATAGATTTGGGTCTGGTGCACTTTTTTCTAGTCCTTTTAATATTTGATCTAAAACCTCCGGTTTTACTTTAGCTGCTCAACCAGATGTCTTAGCGAAACTTGTTAATTTTACATCTGCATCATTAATCATAAAATCACCTTCCATTTACACATATATAATCTTTCATATTTTTAAATTTATTTTCACCGATTCCATCTATGTTCATGACATCTTCAATCTTTTTAAACTTTTTCTTCTCTCTATAGTCAATAATTTTTTGCGCAGTTTTCTCGCCAACACCCGGTATTGAAGTTAGCTCAAATAAATCAGCCTTGTTAATATTAATCTTCTTAGACTGTACAGCGCTTGCTGCATGACTTGTCTCATCTGTTTCATTAGCTTCACCTTTAGCAGGAACAATTATTCTCTCCTCATCTACTAGCTTTTCAGATAGATTGATTTGGTCTATGTCAGCATCTTCAGTAAGGCCGCCCGCTTCTTTCACAAGATCATCCATACGAGTACCAGACTTCATCTTATATACGCCTATACGCCAGGCTTTTTAATCTCGCCAGTGATGTGAGCATAAATATATGCATCGACCTCGTCACTTTCATCCAAAGAGTCTTTAGAGCCCGTATCAAAGGCCTTATCAACTTTTACATCTTTGTCATTTTGATTAAAAAAGTCTTTATTCATCATATTTACAAAAAATATTATTAGTAATATTATAAGAAATATTTTTATTCCTTTTTTGATTTTATCGATGTCCATAGAATCACCCAATATATTATAACACAAATTTGATAAAAATGAAACAACTTTATGAACTTTTATTCATAAAGCTTTATAATGCTTGCAATTGCTTATACTTATATGCAGTCACCGTCCATTGTAAATGGACTTATAGTTTTGCATCTATACCAATAAAAAAATAGAAGAGTTAATTAAATAACTCTTCTATAACTCTTCTACAAAATAACAAGCTTAAGAGGTTCTTGCTCTTCTCTTAAGTTATACATATCATAACACAAAAAAAGAGAAAAATCAAGAACATTTTTAGGATGTGAAAAAATGGAAGAACTAAAAACCGAACTAATACAAATAACAAGCACGCCAACCGTTAAAAAATTAGCATAAAAAAAGGCATAGACATAGTCTATACCCCTGTGGTGGTGGAGATGAGGGGAGTCGAACCCCTGTCCGAAAACCCTTCCTAAAGAACTTCTCCGAGCGCAGCTTTTTATCAAATTTCACTAAGACCAATTTAAAAAGCAAAATAAAGTCTTAGCTAGCTTTAAAATAATCTTTTAACTTTTAAGCTTGGCTAAAAGATTTTCTCGTCTAAGTTGACCCAATATAAAGCCGTACGAGAAAACTCTATATTGAGAGATGCCTAACTAGGCAGCGTATGCAAAATTATTGTTTTCTGCGTTTATATTTTTTTGACAGATGTAACGTATCCATCGATCCGGCTCGCTATTCTAAATTCCAAATCCCCGTCGAAACCAAAATTCATCCCCGTACTTATTATTTTTACCCAAAATCTCTCTAAACATAACTATGATAATAATTTAAGGTGCGCTAGGCACCCTAAACTATATATCCTTTTGATAAATTCTATATGTTATATTGATTTTTGCCCCAAAGCTTTCAACGTCATTCATCATATCTCTATTGTACTCCCAAATCGTTGAGCCTTCAAGCTCTGTGTAACCCTTTTTAAGCGCGTTTAAATAAGTTTTTAAGTACATAACGCTTGTAACACCTTTTTTTCTATACTCTGGCACTACAAATAAAACGAAAAATCTAATTCTATTAATCTTTCTCTTATAATACAAAAATTTTAAGAATCCAAATGGGAATAATCTTCCATTCATCTTTTTAATAGCTTGATTATAATCTGGAAGTGTTATATTGAAACCGATTGGCTCGTTTGTTTTATTGTCTCTAGCTATAAATATAAGATCTGAATCGGCAAATGGTACTAGCTGCTTAACTATCTTTCTGATCTCTTCTTCTCTTGGTGGAGCGAAGTCGTCCCACTCGCGTGGCAGTGCTCTTTCTAGAACGTTCATGATGTCCATGGCGTCCTTATCAACATTAGTAAGATCAATATTGTCCACTCTAAAATCAAATTTCTTCATTGCATAAGGAACTAGCTTTTCATATCTCTCTATGTCAGCATTTCCAATGGTGTCCTTGTATGCATAGCAGTCAAAATACTTTTCAAATCCATACTTTATAAAAAAGTCATTATAATATTTTTTATTGTATGTGTTCATGATAAATGGCTGTGCATCAAAATTATCTACGATAAAACCTCTATTATCCTCGCCGCCTGGAAGTGATAGAGGCCCCTTGACCTTTGTCATGCCATGAGATTTTAAAAATTCTATCGCCTTATCAAGAAGTTTTTCAGCGTACTCATAATTTTCCACGCACTCAAACAAAGAGATGTACCCTTCTTTAAAGCCGTGATACTCATTAATAATGTTATTCACACCAACTAAAAGTCTTCCAACTACTTTATCATCATCATAACAGATGTACTTAGCATTTGGTCCGGCTTCATTTAGGTCGTTGTCAACACCTTGAACGTACTTAATATAGTCACTTCTTAGTGGCGGAACAAAATTTTTATCTCCTTCATAATTTTCATAAATAAAATCTACGAAATCATTTAGTGTTTTTTTGTCATTGACTTCTTTTATACTTATCAATGTAAGCACCTCTCTTTTAAATATTCATACACATCTTGGCTTAAGTATTTTTTAATGCTTTCAAAATCAGTTTCTATGCCTTCTCTAAGCTTTGATGCGCTTATATACTCGTCATTTATCTTTTTTCTTTCAATAAATTCGCTCTCAACACCATATTCAAAAAGTATTTTCTTCATCATCTCATTGTATTTTTGAGTAACTTTGTCAATGGGTTCTGTACCAAAATATCTTTTTTTGATATTTAAGTCCTTAGCTATGCGCTTTGCAAATATCTTTGCGTCAAGCTCTGTATATACCTTGAGTTTATCTGTATCCTTCTTTAAAAAATATGTTGGGAATGTCGCTCTTGAAATAATGTATGGACCTGATTTATACACATGTACACGGTCATTATTATGATAATGATTTTTAACTATCTCATATCTATCCTTAGCGCTAAAGTATGAAGCATCCTCTTCTAAAACGAAAATTATTAAGTCACGAGCCTCTTCTAAGGCTTTATCTACTAGATATTCATGACCAAGTGTGAGTGGATTTGCATTCATTACTATTGCGCTATACTCATCTTTATCAAGGTCTTTCTTAATATTTTGAATCCAATCAGCATATTTAAAGAATCCGCCTTCTAATAGCACAACATCTTCAGTTTTTTCAATAACGTCCATAGATAATGAAGTGAAAATATTTTCATTTTTTGCCTTGGTGAACACAAAATAAGTTCTGTATCCCTTGGAAATGATATCTTCAAGCGCACTATTGATCAGCTCTATGGCTAGTCCTTCGCCTTGATACGCTTCATCGATGTAGAAGAATTTGATTAGATTCTTCTTTACTGATACTGTGGCGATTATATCACCAGCATCTCTTATAACGTAGCTCGCATCAACATCTTCATAGATAACTTCTTTATCTAATAAAAATTCTTCAAGAGCCTTTTCGCTCGATGAGCCTCTAATTATTTTATCTACATAAAACATAGCTAATCCACTATAACGCCGCCTCCTACAACAGTTCTGCCATCGTATACAACTAGGCTTTGTGAAAGAGTTATAGCTCTTTGTGGCTCTTCAAAAGTAACTGTGTAAGTACCGTCGTCATTTTTCTTTATTTTTGCTTTTTCATCATTCGATCTATATCTAACTTTTGCTGTATATACCTTATCTTCATCGATCTCATCAATTGAAATCCAGTTGACATCTTTAATTATAGCAGTCTTTTTAAATAAATCCTCTTCTGGTCCAAGAATAATCTCGTTATGGATTGGATCTATCTTAGTCACAAAAGCTCTTTGACCTAAAGCAACATTTAGTCCACGCCTTTGGCCTATTGTGTAGTTCCTAATACCATCATGCTCGCCTAAAACTTTGCCACTTTTATCCTTAATAGGACCCTTCTTGCTAATATTTTCTGAATATTTATTTAAAAACGCCTTATAATCATCGTTTGCAATAAAGCAAATCTCTTGCGAATCCTTCTTATTATAAACAGGTATGCCGGCATCCTTGGCAATGGCTCTAGTTTTATCCTTGTCCATAGCACCAACAGGGAATATCGCGTCTTTTAATTGATCTTGCTTGATATTATATAAAAAATAGCTTTGGTCTTTTCTGATATTTGAAGATTTTTCTAGATAATGAATGCCATTTTCTTCGTATTTTTCAACATAATGACCAGTTGCAATAAAATCAGCATCAAAATTTTTCATCTCATCGTGAAATCTTTTGAATTTAATATTTTTATTACAAAAGATACAAGGGTTTGGCGTATGACCAAGCTCGTACTCGCGGATGAATGGCCCAATGACCTTCTCTTTGAAGTCTTCCTTGTAATCAACCACGTGATGCTCTATGCCAAGATAGTCTGATACTCTCTTTGCGTCCTCTATCATCCTTGTGTAATTGTCTCTAATAATATCGTCGCACAAATTAAATGTGATGGCTACCACATCGTATCCAGCCTCTTTTAATAAATATGCGCTGACGGAGCTATCTACCCCGCCCGATAAAGCTATTAAAACTCTCTTCAAACTATTTCGTCTCTCTTTCTATCAAATCAACTAAATCTTTAGCTAATCTTTTTAATTCATCTTCATCCTCGCCCTCAAGCATAACCCTTAGAAGTGGCTCAGTGCCTGATGGTCTGATGACTACCCTCATGTCTGGATTGTTCTTTGTTAAATCATCTATAGCGTTTTTAACGCTTTTTATATCTAAAACTTTATTTTTTATCTCATTATTAACTTTTGCGTTTAAAAGCACTTGTGGATATGTTTTCATAAGTCCATTTAATTCAGCAGCTGTCTTTTTTAACTGGGTCATGGCATTTATCAAAAATATCGCGCTCAAAAGGCCATCACCAGTATTTTGATAATCTTTTAATATTATGTGACCCGATTGTTCGCCGCCAAGTGATAAATCATCCTTAATTAATTCAGCTAGTACATATCTATCGCCAACGCTAGTCACATCAAGCTCTACGCCAATAGTATCAAGATACTTCTTAAGACCAATGTTTGACATGATAGTCGCAACAAGTTTATTCTTCTTAAGCTTATCGTGTTTTTTCAAATATGTCGCAAGCGCTGCTAATATATGGTCTCCGTCCATAATCTTGCCTTCGTTGTCAACTACTAATAATCTATCTGCATCGCCGTCAAAGGCAATGCCTATATCTGCCTTATTGACTTTAACAGTATCTATAAGTGATTCTAAGTGAGTTGATCCGCAGTTTTTATTGATGTTTCTGCCATTTGGCTCGTCGTGAATGTATATCATTTCAGCGCCTGATGCGTTTAAAACTTCTTTCGCAGTCACATAATTTGCTCCATTGGACATATCACAAACAATTTTAAGGCCGCTATAATCATTCATAAGCGTACGTAAATAGCTTACATACTCAGTTTTATCAATCTCATCAGTGATGAAATTACCAAAGCGCTCTGGTTTTTTAAGCTCCTTACACTCAAGCATATTTGTTTCAATCGCTTCTTCTACTTCATCAGCAAGCTTGTAGCCATCCTTGTTAAAAACCTTTATGCCGTTGTATTCATAAGGGTTGTGCGATGCTGAGACAACGATACCGAATAAAGAATCGTTTTTGCTAATGATGTAGCTTGCTTCTGGTGTCGATGTTACGTTTAAATCGTATACATCAAGTCCCATAGATGTGATAGCTGCTGCAAGTGATAGCTTTATCATGTCCTTTGACTCTCTTGTGTCACTCGCTATAAAAACTTTTTTGCCCTCACCGCCAATAAAGTAGTCTGCTATATATTTACCTAATTTGTATGAAAATTCACTAGTTAAAAACTCGCCAGCGACGCCTCTAACGCCGTCTGTGCCAAATAATTTCTTCATTATTCTTCCTCCATATATTCTTTAAGAATGGGGAGCAAAGTTTCTCTGTCGTTCTCAAGCTCGCCCAAACTCACCATTTCTTTAATTTTTCCAAGTGCGTGCGCAAATTTTTTGCCTGGTGCATAGCCCATGGTAATCAAATCATCGCCGCTAACAGCAAGTTTCAGCTCGCCGCTTTTGTCAAGACTATCCTCTATCTCTTTTATATAAGACTCAAATTTTGTGATATTATCAAGCTCTCGTCCAGGTCTCGTCGCAATGCTATCAGACCTAATTAAATCAAGATAGCGATAGATATTGTCCTTGCCATAGTAATTATAAAGCCTTCTCACTGCCTTGATGCCAAAGTTCGGGTCCTGCTTCATATGCTTTAAGATAAGGTCGCGAACCAGATTTATGGTCTTCTTATCATAATTAAAGCTCTTTAAAATATCTACTGCCATCTCGGCGCCGACCTTGTCGTGATCGTAGTAGTGCGAGATGTCCCCATCTTCAGAGCGTGTCAATGGTTTTGCGACGTCATGAAATAAAGCCGCAAGACGCGTTGGAAGGTCTTTTTCAGTCGCTTCAACCGCCTTCATCGTATGAGCAAATAAATCGTAGCTATGATAAGGATTGTTCTGGTCGTAATTAAACTCGGTATCAATCTCAGGAAGCACTTCCTTCAAAATGCCCAGCTCGTGCATAAGAGTAAAAGCAAATTGAACATTGTCAAGAAGCAAAATCTTGTTAAATTCTTCGCGAAATTTATCTTTTGATAGAGTTTTTACAAAATATGCATATTTTTTCGCTGCCTTAAAAGTCTCTTCCTCTATCTCAAAACCAAGCTTCGCCGCAAAGCGCACTAAACGCAGTATTCTCAAGTAGTCCTTGGCAAAACTTTCGTAAGGATCAATCACAGTTCTTAAAATTTTCGCATCAAGATCCTTTTTCGCGTCCATATAATCATATATATTTTTATTCTCACCCATTAGCATGGTGTTTATGGTGAAGTCGCGCCTAATAAGGTCTTCCTTAACATCACTAGTAAAACTTAAAGTGCTCGGGTGCCTGCCATCAGCGTAATCATCTTCTCGCCTAAAAGTAGTTATCTCAATCGCATTCTCGCCCTTAATCTTGACAGAGCCATATTTCATAAATTTAGTATCAAGCTCGTAATCATTTAAAAGATTTATTATTTCATCAGGCCTCTTAGCCGTGCAAATGTCTATGTCGTATACATCCTTGCATAGCAAATAGTCCCTCACAGCACCCCCAACAATGTATGAGGAACTTCCTAATCTTTTCAAGATATCAATAGCGTAATCTAAATTTTTCATAATATACAATAAATTATATCATATTTATAAGAAAAAATCAAAAATATGTAAATGTAAAAGAAAAACAGCCACATAATGTAGCTGTTAATCCATTATAAAATTTCTTTTAATTTTTCGCTTTCATATAAACAATAATCTTCAACTCTATCGACTTCATAATCAAATTCATCTATGACCTTTTCAAGAGCTTCTCTATTTTTAATCGAAGTGGCTAAACTATTGCCACAGGACGAAGAAAGATCTCTCGGTGTTGGTATAATGAGTGATTCGATGCCAATCTCTTTGAGTTTATTATTTAGCATAAGGCACGATGATATTGAATAAAATGTTACTATGACAACATTATTTTGTTGCTGTGATTTCAAAATCTTCTCCACTTTCCTTAACTGCTACTTTGTAACCAGCATTTTCAAGAAATCTTGAAACATTTTCTTTAGCAACTTCAATATCAACTAAAACTGTAATGCTCTTAGTGCCTTTGTCAGCTTCATTTTTTGTTAATATAACTGGTTCTGGACAAGAAAGTCCTCTTGCATCTATAACATTATTTGCCATTGTGAGCTCCTTTCTTTCTTTCAGCTATGATGTAGCAAGCAGCTATAGCTACTAGTACAAGTCCAACTATGACAGCTACTCTTCCTGATGGTGTAGTGCCTTTACCTGATGAAGCTAGGTTAAAGTTGTGTGATGCTGCTGCTCCGCAGATAAGACCGATAACTGTCATGAATGCGTCTGTATCGCCTTGTGAAGCAAGTATAGTTTGTCTGATTGGGCAACCGCCTAGTAATACTGCTGTTAAACCAACTAAACTCATTGATAAGAAGTTCCATAGGTGTTCTGAGTGAGCGATCGGTTGTTCAGCAAAACCTAGTTTGAATTGTCCTAGAGCCATGTTTAATACAGCGTTTGCAAGAACTATACCTATGATGCCATATAAGAAATGGTAGTCTTTAATTAAAACTGCGTCTCTAAAGCCAGCTGCTGTACAAAGTCTTGTCCTTTGTAAGATAGCTCCAACTATAAGTCCTGCGCATAATGACATTACAAATGGTGCGTGCATTGAGCCAGGTCCCTTTGCTGAGAAGTTTATAAACATAGGTTTAGCTAGTGCTAGAACTAAAAGTATTACAGCAAATATTGGCATAATAAGTCCTGATAATTTTGATTGATCATGGTTTCTACCAAGTGAGTAACCTTTTTTAATAAATACAATACCTACTAATATACCGCCTATAAAGCCTAGTAAGCCTACTACAGCATTTAGGTCTCCAGCTCCAATTCTTAGAAGCATTCTAAGCGGGCAGCCTAAGAATACTAGAGCGCCTATCATCATTAAGAAACCGTAAACGAAACGAAGTGCTGGGTTTGAGCCACCCTTTGCTCTAAATTCGCCTGTAGCCATAGAAATAATAAAAGCACCTAATATAAAACCGATGATTTCTGGTCTTATATATTGAACTCCCTTTGCTCCGTGTAAGCCTAGAGCTCCAGCTATGTCTCTAAAGAAACATGCAACGCAGATACCCATGTTGCCAGGGTTACCGAAGTGCATTAATAAGGCTCCGATTATACCGATAATGGCGCCTCCAATGAAGATCATTAAGTTTTGTTTTTTCTTCATAATATCCCTCCTTTATATGAGTATATCATAATTATAAGACTTTTTCGTTATTATAAGAAAATTTTATAGTTTAAGTCTTTATTATAAGAAATTATTATTAAAA
>UMIY01051300.1_pt1 | contig 64501 bp, 57 predicted proteins | sample 1965921 | NCBI WGS metagenome assembly UMIY01 (sample SAMEA4836134, study PRJEB28245) | human gut metagenome | biome: gut microbiome; material: fecal sample | place: Denmark | collected 2008
TTAATTCTGAAGAAAAGAAGAAAATGTTTAATTTGTCAAAACAGTTAAAAGTTACACCTTCAGTAATTATATTATCTGCTTTTGGAGAGACGTTAAATAAATGGTCAAAAAATTCTAATTTTTGTATTAATTTAACAGTTCTTGGAAGAAATAAAAACATTTTTAATATAGAAAAAGTTGTTGGAGATTTTACAGGCGTTAATATATTTTCTATGAAGTATGATAAAGAAAGAAGTTTTAAAGATTCTATAGTAGAAAATCAGTTAAATTTATTAGAAGATATGGAGCATGATTCAGTATCAGGAATCGAGGTTTTAAGAAATTTAGGTAGAGAATATAAAGAAAATATTATAATACCTATAGTATATACTAGCACATTAGGAACTTTTGATAAAGATTATAATTCATCAATAAATAGTAGAAACATATCATACAGGATGAGTCAAACACCACAAGTGTGGATTGATTGTCAAGTTTCGGAGGAAAATGGTGGAATTTTAGTAAACTGGGATTATAGGGTTGGCGTGTTTTCAAATGAATTGATTGATAAAATGTTTGAATCTTTCACTGAGTTATTAAGTAAATTAAGCAATAACAATACTAGTCTATTAAATGACACTGATCCAATAGGATTGGACAAACATTTTTACACTGTTAGAAATGAATTAAATTGCAATAAAAAAGAATTTCAATCAAAATTTCTTTATGATGGATTTTTGGAAAGTTGCAAATTATATCCTAATAAGACAGCTTTAATTACAAATGATGGTGAATATACTTATAATTCATTAGAAAAGCATGTATATAAGATTTTAATATCGTTAAAGGAAGCTAAGGTAGAAAGTGGAGAAGTTGTGGCTATAATGCTTCCAAAAGGCGTTTGGCAAATCGCAGGGGTATTAGCAATATTATTAAATGGGGATATATATTTGCCTATTGATATGGAGTTACCAACTAATAGAAAAAATGATATTATTAAAAATTCATGTGCAAAATATATTATTGCAGACAGTAATCATATATTGGATATTGAAGATAGTGTAAGAATTATTAATGTGGAAACAATAGATAATATTGAGAAAACAGAAGCAAACTTAGGTGACATAAAAATAGAATCAAAAAATTATGAACAACCAGCCTATATTATATATACTTCTGGAACAACTGGAATACCTAAAGGTGTTTTAATGTCTCATAAAGCAGCCATGAATACTATTTTTGATGTAATTGATAGATTTGGATATGACAAGAATGATGTTTTTTTAGGATTGGCAAATTTAGCTTTCGATTTATCAGTATTTGATGTATTCGGTTCTTTTACAGTGGGAGGTACTTTAGTTTTACCAGATGACAATGCTAAAAATAATCCTAAATATATATTGGATTTATTAGTAGTACATGGGATAACAGCATGGAATTCGGTGCCAGCACAAATAAAAATGATATCAAATTATATTGATGGTCTAGAAGTTATACCTAATTTAAAATTAAAAATTATTTTATTATCAGGAGATTGGATACCGGTAGATTTACCAGAAAAATTATTTTCACAAATTCCCTCAGCAAATGTTGTGAGTTTAGGAGGAGCTACTGAAGCAGGAATATGGTCAATTTTTTATGAAATTCCTAAAAATTATGTTAAGAAAAATAGTATACCTTATGGAGCTCCATTAACTAATCAAAAATTTTATATATTAAATGAAAGTCTAGGAGATTGTCCACCTGAAGTTCAAGGAGAAATATATATTGGGGGCGATAGCTTAGCTACAGGATATTTCAAAGATAGTAATTTAACTAATGATAAGTTTATATTTTTAGAAAGAGAGAATGAGAGAGTTTATAAAACGGGTGATATTGGAAAATATGATAAAAACGGAATAATCGAATTTTTAGGAAGATTAGATAGTCAGGTTAAAATTAGAGGGCATAGAATAGAATTATCAGAAATAGATGCAATATTAACTTCAAGAGAAGAAATTCAAGATGTTGTATCAATCATAACAGGTGCTAGTATAGAAGATAGAAAAATTTCAACTTTAGTAGTCCCTAAATTGGCAAAAAATATTGAGGAAAGTGCAAATGAATTAACCAAATTAACCAGTAAAGAAAAATGCTTAACGAATAATATTGATAAAAATTTATTGGTTAGTTGGTATGATTCTATGAATAAAGTTGTATTATCAGATATTCTAACTACATTTATAAAAAATGATATATTTATAGACGCTGAAATAACTTATGATTTTAATCATATAGTAAATAGCCTAAAAGTTCCTGAAAAACTTCATAAATTGCTTAGGAGATGGCTTAATGTTTTAAATGTTGAGAACATAATTACTGTAAATGATAAAGGATATATGTTAAATAAATCAGTTTCATTAAAATACATTGAAAATGATGCTTTGTGGGATGAAATGTATAATAAGGAAAGTGAGTTAAATTATAGCAAAGATCTTTTGGATTATTTAAAAAAATCAAGTAATGTATTATCCGAGTTAATATCAGGAAAAGAAGATCCACTTAATTTGTTATTCCCTAAAGGAAAAGTAGATGTGGCTATGGCTGCATACCATGACAATATTATTAATATAATTATGAATAGTTTAGTAAAAGAAGAAATGGAGTATTTAATTTCAAATGCAAATAAAAAATTAAATATACTTGAAGTTGGCGCCGGAGTAGGTGGAACAACAGTAGATTTAGTGGATATATTAAAAGACAAAGACGTGGAGTATTATTTTACAGACATATCTAAATTTTTCTTAAATAATGCAAAATCAAAATTTGAAAGCTATAAATGGATGAAATATGATTTGTTTGATATTAATATTGATGTAATGGAGCAAAGCATATCGCCTTTCTCTTTAGACGTTATAATAGCTGCAAATGTATTACACAATTCTAAGAATATCCATTTTGTTATTGAAAATTTAAGGAAACTTTTAAGACCAAACGGTACACTAATTATTATAGAAGAAACAAAGGAAGCATATTCTCTTTTAACTTCTATGGAGTTTAAAGATGGGTTAACAGGTTTTACTGATGAGAGATTAGAGCATAATCAAACATTTATAAAAAGTGAACAGTGGGAAAAAATATTTAGCGATCATAACGCTAATATTATATATGAATTCCCCAGAGGAAATAATAACTTAAAGGTTGCAGGGCAATCAATTTTCATAGTAAGATTTAATGAAAATTATTCTTCACTTGATAAACAAGAGTTAGTGAAGTATATGGAGATTAGATTACCTGAGTATATGATTCCATCAAATATACTTTCCGCACCATATGTACCACAAACATCAAATGGGAAAATTGATAGAAAAGCTGTAAAAAAATGGTTTGATACACACGCTAAGAACGATAAAAAGACTGCTATAGAGGATTTGCCTAGGACAACATTACAAAAACAGATAGCAAAAATATGGTGTGAAGAATTAAATATTGAGGAAGTAGGATTAAAGGATAATTTTTATTTAATAGGAGGAGACTCATTATTAATAGCACAAGTTATAGGAAAAATAATAGAGAGAATTGATGAAGCGAAGACTTTGTCATGGGATGACCTATTGAGAGAAATGATGAAAAACCCAACAGTAGAGGGACTATCTAATGTTATTTTAAAAAGTACAGTCCAAAATGAACAAGATAAGTCATTGGTAAAGCTTAGAATGGTTAACCCATCTGATGCAAAAAAAGCAATAGTAGTTTTTCATGCAGGCACAGGAACTTTAACGCCCTATAACTCATTAATATCATATATAATCGATAAGGCTGAAGATGAAACTTCTATTATGGGATTTACCTTTGGAGATGAAGCTAGTTATTTGTCAATACCAGTTAAAAATACTTTCGAATCATTAGGCAAAAAGTATGGAGAAATATTAAAAAACATGGATTTTTCAGAGTATATTTTAATAGGACATTGTGTAGGGGGGTTAATTGCATTAGAGGTGGCCAATGTATTAGAAAATAGCAGTAAAAATGTTTCAAGTGTGACATTAATAAGTACAAGTATTGCTGATAAAAAGGAAGATACTTCATTGCATTCGGTTGAAGAAGGAGTATTCAATAACGCAGTTCAAACTAGTTTGTATAATGAATTGCTATTGGAGAGAACTTTTGCTAGCTTAATTGGTGCAGATATCGGTAAGTCTGGTTATAAAATTGATAATCAAACCTTACAAAGTGTCATTGAATACTTGATATTCAATAATAAAGGAGATATATCAGTAAGTTCTTTATGTAGTTTAACGGATGATTTTTCTAATGTTAGAGAAGAATTTATAAGATTGAGAGAGATGGACGCTACAGAAAGAATGAATAATTTATATAATACAATTGAAAGACCAAATGGAGATTTGATGGAACACCAGAGAAAAATGTTAAATGTTCTGTATAGAATATTTGCCCAAAATTTTAGGTGCGTTGCTTCATATAAGCCAAAGGCTTGTAAAAGCAAATTAAGAGTATTTGAATGCGAAAGTCCTATAGCCAATTTTTTCCCTAGCCTTTTTTCAGAAGGAAAAAATACATGGGAGAAATATGCAGAGAATGAATTCTATTTTGATACTATTGCTGGAGATCATATTTCTTGTATGAATAGTCCATATATAGAAAGTAACATAAGTAAGATTTTAAATTTATAGATGAGAGGTTTTGATTTTTATAAAAACTTATTTCAACAATAAATGTTTGAATATACTTTATAAGGAGATGCTTATGAAACAAATTGCAATTTTAGGTAGTGCTGGCGAAATAGGAGAAAAAATATTAAATATATTAAAGAATGATTTTAATATTAAAGCGGGCTATTACAAAAAACATCTAAATAGAATGAACAATAGAGTTACGTATTATCATGTGGATATTATGGAATATGAAAGCTTGCGTCAGTTTGTTAGTGGATCAGATTATGTGATTAATTGTGCAGGTTCATCGTATATGAATGGTATTTATGTGGCAAAAGCTTGTGCAGAAGAAAATGCCATTTACATTGATCCTTTTGGTGATAACTTTCTTGAATCTCAGATAAAGGCTGATAGATTAGATGGAATATTTATATTATCCTGTGGATGTTTTCCTGGAATGACAGGTATTTTGATAAGGCATTTGTGCAATAATCTGGATAAAATTAATTTTATAGAAGGATTTACATTTGATAATCAAACACCAGGTATTTATGGAATAGTAGATTTCATTCTGAGTGGAATAAATGGTTTTGGAGAATCTGATTATTATTACAATAGGGAAAAGATAAAGGATACCAAGATAAAAATAATAAAAAATAATGAAAATCAAGATATCTGTTTTCAAAAATATTACACCGCAGAAATAAAAAGAATAATAAAGAGGTATTCGCCTAGAGAGGCAGTTTGGTATAGCCCACTATTAAGTGCAGATATTAAGGAGTTGATGCAAAAAGCAATTATAGAATATTTAAGGCATAAGAATTATTATATAGTAGTGGATTATGCGAAGAAAATTCAAGAAATGATACTAGAAAAATATAGTAATGAAAAAAAATACTGCGAAATTACCATAAAATGCTCTGGGGAAGAGAAAGGGGAAATAGTTAATAATTCTATTAAGCTCATAAATCCGTTTGGGAGTAACATAAGTGCTGTAGTCATAGCTTCAATTATATATATACTAGATAAAAATTCTATGGCTAAAGGAGTTTACTACGCTGATGATATTGTTGAATTTTCTGAAATTAAAACTCATATGAATAGCTATTTTGAACTTTATGTAAATGATAAATTGTTGGATTTAGGAGGGATATCGTATGATGAAGGAAGTATCTAGATGTCACTTTTTTGGATCTATCAATCATCCTAAAGTTATGTTAATACATGGAATGGGATTTTATTGGGAAAAATGTTTTGAAAATATTATTGATACATTGAAGGAAAGTTGTTATTTAATAGTTCCGGAAATTGTAGGTCATCATAACGTTATAGAAAATACTAAAATCAGAGTTGAAGATATAGTACAAACGATAGAGAGTATCATGATGGAAAATAGAATAGAGAGAATAGATGTGGTTTATGGTATTTCATTCGGAGCGATATTAGCTAGTGAATTAGCATTTAGACATATCATTAGATTTAATAATTTGATTCTAGATGGAGCTCAATTTGTCAATATGGGGATATTAAATAGGATATCTTCCATTATTATGGCAATTCAATTCAAAAAAATAATGAAAAACAAACATATGAATTCATATATTAAATCACAAATGGGTTATCTAAATAAGAATGAGATAGAAATATTAAAACCATTAATGTGCGAAAATATTAGTTTTAGTTCTTTAGTGAGTTCAGCATATGCAACATATTCTTATAAAATATCGAATAAGGATTTTATAGATAGCAATCTGATATATATATATGGTGAAAATGAAATATTTTCTCAAAAATCCGAGCAATTGTTAAGGCAACATTGTAATAAAACATTTGAAAATAATATTTTTTATAATAGAGGACATGCTGAAGTACTAAGTAAACTACCAAATGAAATTACTAAAATTATAAATAAAACATTAACTCAAGTACCTTCCATAGGAGTTGATTTTGATGAGGGTTTTAAAATTGGAAAGAAGGTATAAGGATAATTCAAAAATTAGTGAAAAAAATGATTATAGGATGGTAGTTGACTATGGGTGTGAAGGTTTTGGAAGGATTATAACTTACACAATTTTTGAAGGAATTACTATTGTTTTTTTGTATTTTGATACTGAAGAAATATTTAATTCTAAAGACTATGATACTGATATTATATCCATAAGTTACTGTTATAAAGGGAGGTATGAATGTGAATTTAAGAATCATCAAAATACACAGCTTCCAATGGGATATTTTTCAGTTAATGGAACGGAATATCTCCCATCATATTTTCGGTTTCCTTTAAAAGTCTATGAAGGGATTTCAATAGTGATAGAAAAAAATAAGCTTTCTAAAAATATGATGGATATACTTGAAGTATTTAAGATTAACTTAGAAAAAATAGATGATGTTTTGAAAGATAATAAAATATGGTTTGTAAGAAAAGTCAATAAAGAGCTAGAACATATTTTTTCTGAATTGTATATAGCTGAGAACTCCGAGAATTTAGGTTATTTTAGGATAAAGACAGTGGAGCTTTTACATGAAATTAATTCTATAATAAAAAAACAAAATAAGGGATTGATTTACTATAAAAATAGTGAACTGAATGAAGTTAAAAGAATTTGTGAGGAAATGAAAGTAGGGATTGATAATAAAGGTGTTATTGCAGATATAGTTAAAAATTCTGGTATCAGCTTACGAAAATTTTACGATATTTTTGTTCAAATTTATGGGACAACACCATATGCTTATCTAAAAAAATATAAAATGAATGTTGCAGCCAATTATTTAGTGAATACTGATAATAAAATTATAGATATAGCTCTAAGTTTAGGGTATAGTAAACCAGGAAAATTTACGGAAGCATTTAAATCAATTTATGAAGAGACTCCAAATGAATATCGTAAAAAAAGAAAACAAGAATGGGATATTTGATGCATATTATCACTACAAATGGGAGAGAAACAATATAGTATAAATGGTAAAATAGACTCAGGTTAGGTTAACCTAACCTGAGTCTATTTTTTATTGGGGGTGATTTGTATTGATATAAGACTAAAATTAATATTATTTATATTATGCAATTTATTAGTTTTTACTAGAAAAACGCTTATCTTTGGTATTTTAGTTTTTTGTTTAATACTTACATTAGCTTTTATTTTAGGTCAAGGGAAGCTAGGGATAAAGCACATAGCAAAGTATATTATTTTAATAGGAGCAGAATATATATTGATAAATTCACATGTATTTATTCTTGGAGTTTTAGGCTCTATTGTTATATTTATAAGACTTTTACTTCCTATAATATTTTTTGCTGATTTAATTATGGAAACTAGTAGATTAAATGAACTTATGGCGGCTCTTTATTATTTCAAATTACCTAGAAGTTTTATTATTACTTTAGTTATTAGTATACGTTTCTTTCCAACTTTAAAACAGGAACTAAAAAGTATTTATGATGGAATGAAGTTGCGAGGTTATAGACTAAGTATAAAAAACATGATATGCAGACCTCAAGTATTAATGAGTGCTTTATTGACTCCAATAATAATGAGATCATCAATTATTGCCGATGAGATAGGTATAGCTGCAGTAACAAGGGGGATAGATTGTCCAAAGAAGCGAAGTTCTTATATAGATTTATCAATAACGAAAAAAGATTGGATAGTATTTTTTGCATTTATTTCTCTATTAGTTATATTTATGTTTATAAGCAATGCTTCTAAAGGGGAGATTCTATGATAGAAATTAAAGATGTTAGTTATAGATATAAGGAATCATCAAATTACTCATTAAAGCGAATTAATTGTAAAATAAAAAAAGGCGAATGTGTTTTAGTTACAGGTTCTTCAGGATCTGGGAAATCAACTTTTACAAGACTGATAAATGGGCTAATTCCCAAAGAGTATATAGGTAGTTTTTCAGGACAAATAAAAATTGATGGTATTAATCTTGAAATGTTGGAAATGTGGGAAATCGCAAGCAAAGTAGGTTCTGTATTTCAAAATCCAAGAAATCAATTTTTTAGCTTAGATACTACTGGTGAAATTGTTTTTGGAATGGAAAATTTAGCTTTTTCTTCAATAGAAATGAAAAAGAATTTTGATGAAACAATAAAAGACTTAAGAGTTGAATATTTATTGGATAAAGATATTTTTAATTTGTCTGGAGGGGAAAAACAACTTATAGCTATAGCTAGTATTTATGCTCTTAAACCAGAAATTTATATTATGGATGAACCCTCAGCCAATCTTGATAAAATGAACATATTGAAGCTTAGAAATATCATTAAAATATTAAAATCAATGGGGAAAACTATAGTAGTAGCAGAACACAGAATCTATTATCTTATGGATCTTATAGATAGAATGATTTATATGGATAAAGGGAAAATAGACAAGGAATTTTCAAAAGAAGAACTGGTACAAATGAAAGGAGGGGAATTAAAAAAATTAGGAATTAGAAGTTTCTATCCAGTAGAAATCGAGCCATCATTTAAAGAATTTTCTGAGAAGGGGGAAAACATTCTAGAAGTAAAAAACTTGCAACTTCCTTATGGCAGAAATAAGAATACTGTAAGTTTCACCCTTAAAGAAAATGAGATTATGGGACTTATAGGCAGTATTGGTTGTGGAAAGACTAGTTTGGGAAGAACCCTATCAGGACTAATAAAGGAAAAAAGTGGACAAGTCTATTACTATGGCAAATTATTATCTATGAAAGAAAGAAGCAGAAAAATATACATGGTAATGCAAGATCCAGATTATCAATTATTTATGGAGAGTATTCAAGAAGAATTAGAACTTGCTAATCTTGAACACTATAAGAAAAAAGAGCTTAGTAAAATTTCTTATGTCTTAGAAGAGTTAGATTTATTGGAATATAAGGATGAGCATCCGATGGCCTTATCAGGAGGGCAAAAACAAAGAGTTTCTGTTGGTGTGTCCCTTATGATGAATAGTCAAATCATTATATTCGATGAACCAACCAGTGGCTTAGACTACAGAAATATGCTTAGGGTATCAAAGCTTATAAAGGAGTTGTCAGATAGAGGAAAGGCAATTATAGTCATTTCTCATGACAATGAATTTATTAATAATACTTGTACAAAAGTATTTAGATTAGATTAGATCATTGTAATTTATATAAGGAGGAAGAAATGAAATCGAGAGATTATATTAGTTTAGGAATTTATACTGTTTTGTTTTTAGTTGTTACTATGATGGTTATTTTTGCGTCAGCTATGTCAGTATTTGCTTATCCATTTGGAATAGCATTAGCAGCAATACCAGGTGCCATTATTTATTTTTTAATGAGGTTGAAAGTTCCAAAAAAAGGAAGTGTTTTGTTAAGTGGGCTGGTTATCGGAGCTATTGAATTTTTAATAGGAGCAGGATGGCCAGTGGCTCTAGGCATATGTGTTGGAGCTATATTAGCAGAAATAATTACAAGTGCAGGAGACTATAAGAAATTTTGGCAAACAGCTATAGGATATGGACTATTTATGACTAGTTTTGCTATAGGGACATATGGACCAATTGTATATATGAAAGAGTTTATTGAAAAGCAAAAAACTTCAAATAGCCTAAATCAGGAATTTATGAATTCGTTGGAAAAATTTTTAGATCCTAAATTATTAGTTCTTATAGTGGGAGTAACTTTTTTACTATCTGTAATAGGTTGTTTTTTTGCAAAGAAAGTATTGAATAAAAAGCTTAAAAAGGCAGGAATTATATAACTTTTAATAAGTTAGAAAGGAGTTTTATATGGAAGTAACAAATAAAGAGAAAAAACGAAAAACAGGGCTATCCAGATGTTTAGAAATAGCTAAGGATAAAATGTTTTTGGTGATTTTGTCAGGAATATTTTCGTCTATATCTGCTATTGCTAGCTTTGTTCCTTATATAGCAGTTTATTTTATTATTCGACTGGTTTTGTTATCTTATCCGGATATTCAGAGTATTAATATAAGTGAAATTATGAATTATGCATACTTAGCACTTCTAGGAGTTGTTATCAATATATCAGCATACTTCATAGCTATATTTTCTTCACACTATGCTGCTTTTAATACTATATATAGATTAAAGATTAACTTTGCCAAACACTTAAGTGAAATTCCTCTAGGATATCATATGAATATAGGTAGTGGAAGATTAGGAAAGATTATGAATGAGAATATTGATAGTATTGAGGGATTTATTGCCCATCAGTTTCCAGACTTTGTTGCCTCAATTACTGCACCAATTGTCATGATAGTAATTTTATTTACTGTTGATTGGAGATTTGGTGTTGTAACCATGGTAGGTATAGTATTAGCCTTTTTTGTACAATTTTTAGGATTTGGACGAAAAGATATGAAAGAGAACATGGGCAAATATCAATCGGCATTAGAGGAAATGAATAGTGCATCTGTAGAATTTGTAAGAGGAATCCCTGTATTAAAAGCTTTTAATCAAACGGCTAGTTCCTTTGAAAACATGAAAAATGCAATTGATAATTACACTAAATGGGTTTTAGCTTTTTCCCTAGGATGGAAAAACTATATGCCTGCTTTCACAACTATAATCAACAATATTTACTTATTGATTATACCTTTTGGCATTATTGTAGGGAGTAAGAGCCTTGATTTTAAAGGATTTATGATAAACTTCATATTTTATTTGATATTTGTTCCAGCTGTAGCTGGTGTATTAAATAAAATAATGTATATTTCTGAAAGCTTTTTACAAATAAATGGAAATGTTGAAAGAATGGATGAAATTTTAAACTTGAAAAAGTTATACAAGACGAAAGAAAATAGAACTACTGATAAGTATGATATAGAATTTGATAATGTTAGTTTTTCTTATGATGACGACAGCAACTATGCTTTAGAAGAAGTATCTTTTCATGCTAATAACAATGAAATTACAGCGGTTGTAGGACCATCTGGCGGAGGTAAATCAACAATAGGAAATCTAATATCTAGATTTTGGGACATAGAGGTTGGAAGCATTAAAATTGGTGGAATAGATATTAGAGATATGACCTATGAAGATTTGATGGATAAAGTGAGTTTTGTTTTCCAAGATAATTTTCTATTTAAAGATAGTATTTATAACAATATTAGTATTGCTAATCCTAATAAGACAAGGGAAGATGTAATTCGTGCCGCAAAAATGGCCCAATGCCATGATTTCATTGAAAAATTGCCAAGGTCTTATGACACTGTTTTTGGAGAAGAAGGGGCTTATTTATCAGGAGGAGAAATACAGAGGATCGTAATAGCGAGAGCTATTTTGAAAGATTCCCCTATAATAATTTTAGATGAAGCAACAGCCTTTAGTGACCCTGAAAATGAATATCTAATTCAGGAAGCATTTCAATCATTAGTCAAAAATAAAACAGTTATAATGATTGCCCATAGACTTTCTACTATTAAAAATGCAGATAAAATTTTATTTATGGAAAAAGGAAAACTTTTAGAAGAAGGAAGGCATAGTGATTTAATAGCTAAGAATGGAAGATATAAAGCTATGTGGGAAAATTATACAGCTTCTATTGAATGGAAACTATAGGAGGGCTATATGAAAAAATTAAAAAAGTATTTATATATATCAGATAAGGGATATAAAAATTTAAAAAAAGCTGTATTTGCGTGTACTGTTACAAATATTGCACTTATGTTACCTTTTGTAATTACAACTCTGATTTTTGGAGAACTAATTCAAGGTTTTATTGATAATAGTATTAATTGGAATAAAATGTGGCTTTTATGGGGAGCAGGATTATTTTCGGCTGTAGTCGTATTTTTTGCTGCGAGAAATGATTATGAAAAAACATATGTAACTTCATACAAAGAGTCCAAAAACACAAGATTCAAAATAGCGGAACATTTAATAGATTTGCCAATGAGTTTTTTTAATGAAAATGATTTGTCGGAAATTACTAGTAATATGATGTCAGATTGTTCAGCTATGGAATCTATGCTTAGCTCTACGATTCCTCCACTAATTGCAAACTTGATTTCTGTTAGCCTTACTTGTATCTTACTTGCTTTTTTCGAGTGGAGATTAGCGATTCTAGTATTTTCTACAATTCCTATTGCTATCATTGTTGTTATGATTAGCAAAAAACACCAAAAGAGAGCTTTTGAAAAGCATAGAGAATCAAAAATAAGAGTGTATTCTCAAATACAGGAATATCTTGAAGGAATGAAAGTTATTAAATCATATGGATTAGGTGGAAAAGAATTTAAAAAGCTTGATGAAGCTTTGCTAGTATTAAAGAAAATGGCTATGAAGGTAGAACTTGTTGTTGGAATATTTATGTCTAGTGCCAGTATTATACTACAAACAGGTATAGGGGTTACTATATTTTTTGGAACAAGAATGTTGTTAAAAGGAGAGATTAATTTAGTAACGTTATTAATGTTTCTGTTGATTGTAACAAGGATATATGGACCAATTTTAGCCATCCTATCTCAGTTATTTAATTTACTAAACTTAGATGTAGTTACAGGTAGAATGAGACAGCTTTTATCAGCTCCAGTCATGTCTGGAGAAAGTAAAGAACTAAAAGATCTAAGTATAGAAGCAAAAGATATTACTTTTTCATATAATCAAGATGAAGAAGTTATAAAAAATCTTTCATTTAAAATTAATAAAGGAAAAGTATTCGCTTTAGTTGGAGCATCAGGATCAGGTAAAAGCACTTTGATGAAACTAATTGCAAGATTTTGGGATGTTGATAAAGGAGAACTATCTTTGGGAGGTGTAAACCTTAAAGAAATCGAACAGGCTCAAATTCTAAAGAATATGTCCATTGTATTCCAAGATGTCACTTTGTTTAATGATACTATTTTTAACAATATTAGAATAGGTAATTCTAAAGCAAGCAAAGAGGATGTAATTCATGCAGCTAAATTAGCTCAGTGTGATGAGTTTATAAATAGATTACCTGATAAGTATGATACTTTACTCGGTGAAAATGGCAGTACTTTATCAGGCGGGGAAAGACAAAGAATATCAATAGCAAGATCTATTCTTAAAAATGCACCTATCATCTTATTGGACGAAGCTACTGCATCTTTAGACCCTGAAAATGAAGTTCTAGTTCAAAGAGCTATTTCTGAGCTAACAAAAAATAAGCAGGTTATAGTTATAGCACATAAACTAAAAACGGTTGAGGGAGCAGATAAGATATTAGTTATTGACAAGGGAAGGATAGTTGAAGAGGGCAACCATAATGATTTGATGGAAAAGAAAGGCCTATATGAAAAAATGTATTCACTCCAAAAGCAAAGCATGAACTTTAGTATAAAAGAATAAAAATATAATAATAAGTAGCAAGAGGTGGTTTATTATGAAACAAAACATGAAAGAACAGTTATTGACAAAGAATCCATTGTCTTTAATGTTTCAATTATCTATACCAGCAGTAATTGGGATGGTAGTTATAGGTCTATATCCACTTATGGATGGAATATTTGCTGGACAAATAATTGGTGAGAATGCTATGGCGGCTTGCTCAATAGCTATGCCACTTACATTTTTTAATAATGGGATTGCAACGCTTATAGGGATAGGTTCGGCATCCATTTTATCAAGAGCCATGGGAAAAGGTGATAATGATACTATAGACAAACTTATGGGAAATCTTATCTATTGGGTTATCTTTTTTTCAACGATTATAACAATAGGAGGAATACTTCTAGGACCATATTTTTTAGATTTAATTGGGGCAACAGGAGAAATAAAGGCATTAGGCATAAGGTATTTAAGAATAATATTTCTAGGCTCAATTTTTGTAAACTTTACCCAGTCAGCCAATATGGTTATGCGTGGTGAAGGACTTATGAAAAGAGCAATGAGTATCATGGGACTTGGTGCCTTTATCAATATAGCTCTTGATCCAATACTAATGAAATTAATGGGTGATTATGCCATTGAGGGAGCAGCTATAGCAACTGTAACAGCACAAGTAATTCAAGCGGTTATTACTCTTTATTATTTTAAGAGTAAAAGTGAAAATGTAAAAATAAAGAAAATAAAGAAAGAAAAAGATATATCAAAGGAAATGTTTGGAGTAGGAGTATCAGCTATGATCATGCAAGTATTTTTCATGGTTCAACAAACATTGCTTTATAGACAAGCTTTTAGATATGGAGGAGATCCAAATGCAATATTAATGTCAGCAACTTTGAGATTTTATGGATTTTCATTTATACCAATTTGGGGAATGAGTCAGGGGTTACAGCCGATTATTGGTACAAACTTTGGAGCAAAACAATACGATAGAGTAAAGGAAACTATGAAGATATTTTCTATAGGAGGAACAGTACTTGCAGCAATTTTTTGGTTACCAGCACAAGTATTTTCAAAACAGTTACTTGGTTTATTTAAAGTAAGTCAGGATATAATTTCAAGCGGAGTTAATAATTTCAGAATATTCTATTCAGTATTTATTCTTTATGGAATTATGATTATGACAATAACTTTTTTCCAAGCGATTGGGGATGGGAAAAAAGCTGGAATGATTGTAATGCTAAGACAGTTAATACTACTTGTTCCAGCCTTACTTATATTACCAAGAATATTTGGAGCAGGGGCTGTTTGGTGGGCAGAACCAGTTGTAGATTTTACTATGATAATGGTAGGTTTAGCAATGCAAGCCAAGGCTCTTTCAAATATGAATGCAAATAATTAAAGATGTAATTTTTATAATATTTTTATGGGAAAAATATTATATCAGTAAAGATAATTCGATAATTGAAAGATTACCTGCTAATAAAAGAAAATTACAAATACAAGAAACTAGTGTAGAAGTATTTATTTCTAAAGGTTTTGCATAGACAACAAAGACAGACATATAAACAAGCAGGAATAAACGCAGGATGTTTGTATAACTATTGAAAAATAAGAATTATATTTTATCTGAATTGATTTTTGAAAGATTTAGTCTTATAAATTTTCTAGAATTGACATTGAATGAGGTAGATAGAGTTTTTAATACAAACATTAGAAAAAAATTATAGATAAGATGTTCAAATGTCATGAATTTAGGTTTATATATGCCATATTTTTAGTTGAATCCAAAGCTAATCAAAATTGAATAAACAAATAAAACTAAGGTTTATAGATTATTTTAACAAGAAAAACTTGGATAAGTTCATATGCTTGGAAGGAAATAAATTTTATGAGAATCTAGAGCTATTAACACTTTCTACAGAATTTTTAGATATGAAGCAGAATTAATGCAAATATATCTACTTTTAGTGATATATATAAATGTGATGGAGGTAGATATATCAATGAATAAAACTATAAATAAAACCACGATAAGAATACCTATCTATTTTAATATCATGTTTATGTTAACTTTTTAGGTTTAACAGAAAACAGTTTTTAGTTTTAAAACTCCTATTTTTCAGAGGACTCGACATGCCTAAATGCCGCAGTCCTCCTTTTTTATGCTCAAAAATCGAAAAACGAGTAAAAAAAGGAGGACCAAAGGATGTCAGATAATGATAAAGAAAAATACATTTATGTTAAGGGTAAAAAAATATATGTACCTGATGAAGTGTATAGAGCATATAAAAAAGAGATTAATCATGAAGCTCATTTGAAGCGCCTGGATATAAAGCACGGTGTATTTCATTTTGGAGATTTTAATACAAGTGTTGTAGATATTGCGGATAAGAGTATTGATGTTGAAAAGATTATTGAAACTAAAATGCTAATAGAAGATCTGCATTGTGCATTAAACAATTTAAATGAGGAAGAAAGAAACCTAATCAAATTACTATATTTTGATGATAAAACTCTCATAGAAGTTGCAAAACAAAGAAACACAAATCCAATGAAAATTAGTAGATTAAGAAATAAGATTTTAGACAAACTGAGAAAACTTTTGGATAGGTAAATCAAGTAGGGGACAGAGATATTTTTCTCTGTCCTCTATTTTTTTAAAATTTTTCAAAAAAATATTCAAAAAAGTGTTAAAAGTTGTCCTGAAAGTAAGGTTTATATATAGAGGGACTTTTATACCTCGTTATATATAGATTTGAACCTTGACAACTGAATAGACCAAGACAGGACATTAACCATTTGTGGAGCTTTATAATTTCTTCGCCATGACTTTTCTGCTGATAAGAGTTTCGGTTTAAATAAATACTCTAGTTAAAAGAAGGATAAAAGAAAACGAGCGACAAAAAGAAATTATATATTCAGCCTAGGAAACTGATGCATTGAAGCAAATGGGGATAATGATACTTCTACAGTTGTTGCCGGCTCATCTTGAAAAGGGGCGGTGGTGAAATTCCAATGTCGTGACCTACACGCCTGTTAATGTCAAAAAACTTAAAAATATTGAAGATAAGGAGAAGATATTATGTGTGATGAACATAATATAAATACAGAAATGAAAACAGATAAAAAAGATAAACAGATGATAAATCAAATTGATGGTTGGAATATAGAAGTTAAATTTAATGAAAATGGATTTAGCTTAGAAAATTTAGTAGAGGAATACATCAAAGAAAAATTTTCGGTCTATTAGGGGCTGACAAAAAATATAAGGAGCGTTATAATATTTTTGTGGAAGCCTAACCTTGGTTTGATTTATTGTATGTAAATTGAACTAAAGGAGGCTTTTTTATGTTTAAAAACAATTTACCAAAAGAAAATTTGGCAGTTATGTATTTAAGATTATCAAAAGAAGATGGCGAAAAAATAGAAAGTAACTCTATATCCAATCAAAGAGAAATTATAAACTCTTATGCAAGAAAAAATCAAATTACAATTGTCAAAGAGTATGTGGATGATGGATATTCAGGTGCAAATTTTAATCGTCCCAATTTTAAAGAAATGATAAAGGCTGCCTATGATAGAAAGTTTAATACAATTATTGTAAAGGACTTATCAAGATTCGGAAGAGATTATATAGAAGCTGGAAAATATATTCAAAGAATATTTCCTGAAAATGGAATAAGATTTATATCGGTAAATGACAATTACGATAGTAAAAGTGCAGATATAAACGATACACACCTTATACTTCCAATAAAAAACTTCATCAATGATAGTTATTGCCGAGATATTTCCAATAAGGTAAAAAGCTCCCAGAAGATAAAAAGAGAAAAAGGTGATTTCATCAGTGCCTTTGCACCCTATGGATATAAAAAATCAGAAAAGAACAAAAATAAGTTAGTGGTTGATGAACAAGTTGCTAAAAACATTAAAAATATATTTGATATGAAGCTCTTGGGATATTCCTCAAAGGCAATTGCAGATGAACTAAATCATTTAGGAGTTTTAACTCCAAGAAAATATAAAGAAAGTCAAGGATTTAAGTGTAATGGATTTCAAAATACAAAAGGTGGAAATTGGTCAGCAAAGACAGTAAATAGAATTATAGAAAATGAAGTATATATTGGAAATACCTTACAAGGAAAGAGTATTACTTTAAGTTATAAAAATAAAAAGCAGATAGAAAAAGAGAAAGAAGAATGGATAAGAGTAGAAAATACCCATGAAGCAATTATAAGTAAAGAAGTTTTTACTATTGCAAATACTATGTTAAAAAGAGATTTGAATAACTCTCGTGGAAAGGACAAAATTGATATTTTTACAGGAATGCTTTTTTGTAAAGAATGTGGAAGTTCTTTGATTAGAAGGACTGTAAAGTATAAAAAAAGAGAAGAGATTTTTTATATCTGTTCAAAGTACAACAAGGAAAAATCTTGCACAAGACACAGCATAAAAGAAGAAACCTTGATAAAAGCAGTATCTAAAATAATGAAGTCCTACATTGAATTTAATGAAAATCTATATTCTAAAGTTCAGCGTATAGATATAAATAAAAATTTGAAAGACAATCAAATTCCTATACTAAGACGAGAAAAAGCAATGACAGAAGAACTCTTATCTTCCCTTTACCTTGACCTAAAAGAAGATGTTATTAGTAAAGAAGAATATCAACTTTTTAGAAAAAACTATACAGAGAAATTGACTAAATTAGATGAAAGTATCGAGTATAGATTGAAAAAACAGGAATATACTAAGGAGAAGATTGACAAAAATAAGAGTTGGATCATCGACATTAACAAGTATAAAAATTTATCTGAAATAGATAGATTGTCTGTTGTGATGCTTATTGATAAAATTTTTATTTCTGAAGATAAGACGATAGATGTTAGGTTTAATCATACCGAAGAATTGTCTTTACTTGAAGAAATGACAAAAACGGATAAGCCTGATATTAAATCTAACACCATAAAAAAGAAAAGTGTCTATATAAGTAGGAAGTCAAAAACTATTCCCACTGTTATGAATAAAAGTCTTGTAAGTGCTGAAAGTGAGGTATGCTATGGCTAGAACAAAAAATAGGCATATATCACAATCAGAAACAGAAGTTGTAAAAGTGATTGAAAAAATATACATTGCCGGTATTTATGCTAGATTATCACAGGAAAGAAAGGAAGCTTACAGGGATAAAAGTAATTCACTTGAAATGCAGGAAGAACTTTGTATAAATGCTGCAAAAGAAAAAGATATAAAGATTTTAAGAGTATACAAGGACTATGAATATTCTGGAACAAATTTTAAAAGACCTGCATTTATTGAAATGATGGAAGATATCCGAACAGGTAGGATAAATTGTATCATAGTAAAAGATATGTCAAGGTTTGGTAGAGAGTATTTAGAAATCGCAAACTATATCGAAAAAGTATTTCCATTTTTGGGAGTTCGATTTATTTCCGTAAATGATAATTTGGATACTAAAGACGGTATAAAATCAGATCAGAGTTATGAAATAGCAATAAAAAATATCTTCAATGATTTATACACAAAAGATATTTCAAAGAAAATAAAAGCCTCCAAAGAAATAAAAATGAAACAAGGGTCTTTTATAGGAGCGATGGCTCCGTATGGCTATAAGGTTGATAAAATTGATGGAAAAAGAGTTCTGGTGATGGACGAAAAGGCATCAGATGTAGTAAGACTTATCTTTTATATGGCAGGTCAAGGTAAATCCAATATGCAAATAGCAAGAGAATTGACTAAAACATATACGACACCTGATGAATATAAAAGAACAGGTAAAATTTTTAAGGATAAAGAAGATACAAAACAATGGGATATTTCTTATATATCAAAAATGCTTTCTGATGAAGTATATATTGGGAATTTGATTCAAAGAGTATACTCAAATAGACATGATCCAAGTAGGAAAAGTAAGTTTCGTGATAAAGAAGAGTGGATTATAACAGAAAACACCCACGAAGGGTTAATAGACAAAACTACATTTGAAAATATCAGAGAGATAAAGGAGAAAAAACAAAACTATCTACCTTACCATTCACTGAAAAACATAATAAAAGACGGAAAAGAAAATGTTGGAGTAAAAATTCAAAGAGATCATAAAAAAGAAGGAAAGTATGACGACCTTATACAGTGCAGTGTTTGTGGTAGAAATTTGAAAAAACAATATGGACCACGAGGACTGAAATATCATGATGAGATTTGCTATTGTTATTATTGTAAAGGTGGAGACAGATTAAAATTAGAAAAATCTCATGTCAGAATATATGAGACAGACCTCGACAAAATTTTAGTAGATACCTTAAAAAGACTGTTTTCAAGCTTTTATAAAAAGGATAAAAGATTACAACTAAAAATATATTTAGAAAATATAAGTGCTGAAAAGATAAATCAAGTTTCTATAAAAACAGATGTAAATAATAAAAAGATTGCTTCTCTTAGGATCAATCTACAAGAACAATATGAAAACTATGTTAAAGGAGAGGTTCTTTTAAGTGATTTTAAAATAGAAAGTAAAAAAATAAATAATCAAATAAAAACCTTAAAAAATGAGTTAAAAGTTTTTGATGAAAGAATAAGAAATATAAAAAAGAAAAAAAGAGAAATTATAGAATTTATAGATGTACTATTTTGCTGCTTGGATGCTAAAAGCATAGAAGTTGATAAAGAATTGGTCGATACATTAATTAGCCATATAGAAATATCAGAGTATAAGCAGGTTACCATATATTTTAAGTTTAAACTTGATAAAGATATAGGAAAGCAGTTGGAGGTAGAGCATGAATAAGATAGCTATATATTTAAGACTTTCTGAAGAAGATTATCACAAAGTAGATGAAAGTGTAAGTATAGTAAATCAAAGAGATTATATAAAAAGCTACATTGAAAATGAAACATCTTTAAAAAGTTGTGAAATAGAAGAATATGTAGATGATGGATATTCTGCTACTAATACAAATAGACCTTCATTTTTAAGGCTTATTGAGGATATAAAGAGTGGTAAAGTAGGAACTATAATTGTAAAAGATATGTCTAGGTTTTCAAGAGATTATATTTTGCTTGGGGATTACTTAAGCAATATATTACCATTTCTAAAAATACGATTTATTGCTATTAATGACAACTATGATTCTTTAAAAGAACAAGGCAATGGCTTAGATACAGATACACAGTTTAAGACATTGTATTATGATTTATTCAGTAAGGAATTATCTGAAAAGGTAAGAAGTTCTATTAGGCAAATTAAATCGCAGGGGAAAAATATAAATTGGGCAGCACCTTTTGGATATATTAAAGATCCTAAAGATAAACATAGTATCATCATTGATGAAAAAACAGCTTTTATAGTTAAAGAAGCTTTTGATTTATTGCTAAAAGGATATTCCTGTATTCAAGTGGCTAATATATTTAATGAAAAAGGTTATATTACACGCTCTGAACGAAAAGAAGAACTGAAACTTTCTGATTATACTGGAAATTTAATTACTGGAAGTGAGGTAAAGAAAAGAGTTTGGACAAATGCAGCTATCTCACAGATTACAAGGAACGAACTATATACAGGAGATTATGTATATAATAAATTCAAAGAAACAAAAATAGGTGGAAGAAAAAGAATTTTACTTCCTGAAGAGGAGTGGAAAATATTTCCAAATACCCATGAAGCTATTATTTCAAGAGAAGTATTTGATGAGGTAAAGAAAATAAAAGAAAAACGAAGTTTTGGGGGATATACAGGAAACAAAAATCGTTCTATTTTTTCTGATAAGATTTTTTGTAAAGAATGTGGTAGACATATGAGTTTTCGATGTGACAGTAGACAAAAGAAGAATTCAGATAAAATATACAAGTACAAAAGTTATTATTGTAATTTATGTAAAGATGAGAAAACACCAAACAATATCAGAGAGAAAGATATTATTGAACTTATAAAACCCAAATTAAAAGATTTTAAGATTCAAAACACATTAAATGAAGAGAAAGTTATAGAACACAAGAATGTAGAAGAAGATATTCTAAAGGAAATATCCATATTAAACAGTAATTTACAAATCATCTATGAAAACTATAAAAGGAAAAATATTTCAAAAGAGGAGTATTTAAATGAAAAAACTCTAATCCAAGATAAAAAGGTATTGCTAGAAAATAGACTTGATGAGTTTCAATCATATATAGTCAATTCAGAGAAAGCAACGGATATTACAGTCTTAGACGAAGAAAATTTATTGAAGGCTTATGTAGACAATAAAATTGATAAAATAATTGTATCAAGAAGTGGAGAAATACAAATTATGGAGAAGTATTAGTTTGTATAGTTGAAGTTGTAACAAAATATAAACGAAAATTTCTATATCATAAAATGACTACTATGTCAATAGTGGAGATACTATTTATTTGCTAAATGTGGTATAATACAAATATGAGCGAGGAGAAATTTATTAAAATTTAGAATAGCGGTGGTGAAAATTTATGGTGAAGAAAAAATTTTATGCAGTAAAGGTAGGTAAGACACCAGGGATATATGGCACTTGGAGTGAAACGGAGGAACAGGTTAAAGGATTTCCGGGAGCTGTGTATAAATCTTTTTCTACTGAGGAAGATGCAATAAGATATATATCTTGTGAAGATATAAAAGAAATTAAAAGTGTATCTGATGAAACGTCTGCAATAAATAAAAAAATAGAACAGGAAATAAAGAACTTACGAGATAGAGAAGTAATTGCTTTTGTAGATGGCAGCCATTCTTTAGATGCAGATGGAAAAGAAAAATACAGTTTTGGTGTCCTTCTTTTAACCAATGAATCAGAAGACAGTCTATATAAGGCTTTTATAGATAAAACTTATATGGATTCAAGAAATATTGCAGGTGAAATTGAAGGTGTTAAACAAGCTATTTTATGGGCTATTGAAAGCAATAAACAAAGAATAAAAATTTTTTATGATTATGAAGGCATTGAAAAGTGGGCAACGAAAGAATGGAAATCTAAAGTCAAGATTTCACAGGAATATAGTAAATTCTTTGATGAGAAGTCAAAGTTGATAAATATAGAATTTGAGCATGTAAAAGCTCATAGCGGAATTGTGTATAATGAAAAAGCGGATGAATTAGCAAAAAAAGCTCTCTTGTCGCAAGGGTATAAAACATATAATGATGGATCTATCTATTTTATAGGTTTTCAAAAGCAAGATTGGCTTAATATGGTAGAATCACTCAATAATGAAATCAATGAAGAAGATATTAAAGATAAAATTAAGGTAGAAGAATCTAGTCCAAAAGATTACTTAGATAAATTGTTACTTGTGTTTGACGGTCAACGAGTGATTATTAACTGCTACAAAGGTAATAAATCTTACGTTCAAGGGAAACAGAGTTTGCTGTTTCAGAAAATTATTTCATTGGCGATTGAAAACTTACCAACAGATAGTGCTGTTATAGAAGTCCTAAATACGTATCATGCTTTAACAGTAGAGAAGCCGGAGGTTGAAAATGCTTTTTCTACGTTATTGCCTAATTTTCCAATTGATGATAAAGATACAAAACTTAGAAATACTTTATTATCCGCAGTATTTAATACACTAATAACAGGCTATATGCCGGATTATACTTGTCTGGTTACACCCCTTTTTAGAGCGATGGAATTTTATTTGCATAGAATTTTACATGATAAATTAGGTAAGAATACAACTAGAACAGGAAAAGATGGCAAATTTAAAGGGAATGATTTTGCTTTCTTTGATGAAAATGAAACAACAGGAAATTTTGAATATAATTCATCTGCTGTAGGCTTAAGTTCTAATCAAATAGATTATCTTAATAAGTTATATAGTAGCTATAACAAAATGAGACATCCATATTCACATTGGTCAGAAAATTCAATGGATACTCATGTTATAACGGATATAAAAACAGCTCATGAATTAATTTTGGAAGGCTTGCAATTTATAAATAAATATTATATAATATTCTAGTTACTTTTTTGTATAAATGATTTAAGAGGAAGGAGGAGATATTGTAATGAAACCATATTTGATAAATAGTTTAAAAAAGGATGGATTTGATGCTATAATAACATTGTTGGATTACCAAACTCAAATATCAAGATGTTTAAAATCCATTAGAATGTCTCCGAACGAAACAAGAAAACTTTTGATAGATACTATATTATGTTCAGGAATGAATGAGTATCGTTTTATTGAAACTACTTTAAATGAAGATGGAACAATTAATTTAAATCATTATGACTATGTTAATGTGGACAATGATGTACTAGAAAAAGCAAATGAGATTCTAAAATATCAACCCGCTTTTTTAAGAAATTCTGTATTGCCGGAATCACAAATAAAAAAAATAGCACAGAGTTAAATACACTGTATACAATATGACGCATCAAAGCACTTAAAGAAATTTAAGTGCTTTTTTAATATCAATTACTTGACATTGTAGGGCAAGTCAACTTTAGCAAAATTAATAGCTGGATATTGGGATAGCATGGAAGGAAATATAAATATTGGTGGACACAATCTTAAGGAAATTCCATTAAAGCAATTATATAGTTTGACCGCCTTTGTTTCTCAGGATAATTTTTTGTTCAACGAAAGTATTAGGGAGAATATAAGAATGGGCAATCCAAGTGCCAGTGATAAAGAAGTAGAAGACATTGCTAAGAAATCGGGTTGTCATGATTTTATTATGAAAATGGAACATGGTTACGATACGGTTGTCGGAAGTAGTGGGAGCCATGTTTCTGGTGGAGAAAGACAAAGAATATCAATTGCAAGAGCAATGCTCAAAAATGCACCTATTGTAATACTTGATGAAGCTACTTCATATATAGATCCTGAAAATGAAGTGATTATAAAGCAAGCTTTATCAAAGCTTATAAAAGATAAAACGGTGATTATTATTGCTCATAGGTTATCAACTATAACAGATGCAGAACAAATATTCTTAATTGAGAATGGAGAGCTTGTTTCACATGGTAAGCATGAAGAACTTATGGAAGATTCTGAGTTATACCAAAAGATGTGGAATGCCCATATTGGAGTAAAGGATGGTGAAATAAAATGATAAGTGCCTTAAAGAAAATTTTAGACTTCTCAGGTGATGAGAAGAAAAATGTATACCATTCTATATGGGTAAGTTTCTTGTTTGCAATTTTTCACATGCTCCAAATCAGTGCAATATACATTATTGTTAAAGCTATTGTTGAAAAAGATATGAGTATGACACCTGCATGGATTGCTTTGATACTTCTTGTTATAAGCATAGTTGGCAGAAGTGTTGCAAATTATTATTCACAGTTACAGCAATGCCATGCAAGTTATTTTATGGTGGCAAATAAAAGAGTTGCAATAGGTGAAATGCTCAAAAAAATACCTATGGGATTCTTTAATGAAAATAATATTGGTGAAATCGTTGGAATTTCTACAACTGTTTTGGAAGATGTAGAAAATACTGCGGCAATGGTTATGGTAAATACCTTATCTGGTTTTATTAACACAATAATTTTTACAATAATGATTTTGGCTTTTGAATGGAGGATCGGTCTTATTGTTACAATTGGATGCTTGTTGTACTTATTAATTCTTTCAAAAATGGAAAACAAGTCAAGAAATGTTCTTCCTAAAAGACAAGTGGCATCGGCAAAATTAGTTGACACTATTTTAGAACAAATAGGTGGAATGGCTGTTATAAAATCCTTCAATTTAACAGGGAAAGGAGATGAAAAAGTCAGAGATGCTATTGAAAATAGTAGAAAAATAAATCTTGATTGTGAAAAACTGTTTACACCTTATACGATTTTGCAAAATATTCTTTTGGATTTGTTTAGCATTTTGATAATAGGTGCAGGTATTTTCTTTTATATTAATGGAGAACTTTCATTCTTAAATACAGTTATGACGATTATAATTTCTTTTCTTGCTTTTTCTCAAATAAAATTGGCAGGAAGTGCAACAACCTCTCTCAGAGTTGTTAGTGGATCTATTGAACAAACAAAGAAGTTAGAGGAATTTCCACAGATGGATATTGATGGAAAAGACATAAAGCCTACTACTTTCGATATTTCTTTTGATAATGTAGAGTTTTCATATTCAGGCAAAAAAATCCTTGATGATATTTCGGTCAAGATACCACAAAAACAAATGACAGCTATAGTTGGAGCTTCAGGAGCTGGAAAAACTACATTTTGTAATTTGATAGCGAGATTTTGGGATGTAGAGAAAGGAGAAATCAGCATAGGTAAACATAATATTAAAGAATATTCATTGGAGTCATTAATGAGACAAATTAGTATGGTTTTTCAAAATGTTTATTTATTTCAAGACACTATTGAAAACAATATAAAGTTTGCCAAGCCAGATGCTACTCATGAGGAAGTTATAGAAGCTGCAAAGAAAGCGTGTTGTCATGAATTTATTATGAAACTTCCTGAACAATATGAAACAGTTATAGGAGAGGGAGGTGCAAGTTTATCTGGTGGAGAAAGACAAAGAATATCTATAGCAAGGGCTATGATAAAAAATGCCCCGATTATTATTTTTGACGAAGCTACTGCAAATGTAGACCCTGAAAATGAGGATAAACTACAGATTGCTATGGAAGAACTTACAAGAGATAAAACTGTAATAATGATTGCACACAGACTAAAAACCATAAAAAATGCAAATCAAATTCTTGTCTTGGCTAATGGAAAGATAACGCAACAAGGTACACATGAAGAACTTATTCAAGTTGATGGTATCTACAAAAAATTTGTTGAAGCAAGACAAGTGGCAGCAAAGTGGCAGTTGTCATAAGTTATAAAAATATTGAAAACAACTGGAGGAAGTCATATGGGAAAACAAGATATGAAAACACAACTATTAACCAAAAGTCCTAAAGAACTGTTATTTAAGTTGGCAATTCCCGGAATAATCGGGATGATTGTCATAGGATTGTATCCATTTATGGATGGTGTGTTTGCAGGATGGCTCATTGGTGATTATGCTATGTCAGCCATTAGTGTGTCTATGTCCTTAACGATTATAAATGGAGGAATATCGGCATTGATTGGCGTTGGAAGTGCCTCAATACTATCAAGAGCAATCGGAAAGGGCGATAAAGAAACGACAGATAAAATATTCGGGAATTTTTGTTACTGGGTAATATTTTTTTCTGTAATTATCACGATATTGGGTTTGGTTTTTGCACCTCATTTTTTAGATTTGGTAGGAGCTAAAGGAAATATTAAAGAACTTGGTGTGAGATATTTAAGAATAGTTTTCTTTGGCTCTATATTTGTGAATTTTGCTCAAGCGGGAAATATGACAATGCGTGGCGAAGGTGCATTAAAGCAATCAATGATGATTATGGGCGCGGGAGCTATATTAAACATTATTTTAGATCCTATTTTTATGAAGTTGATGGGTGAATATGCGATTGAAGGTGCAGCTATTGCAACTGTAATATCTCAAATTGTACAAGCAATATTGACATTCCACTATTTTTCAAAGAAAAGTGCTTTTGTAGGGATCCATAAAATTCAAAAATACAAGGCAATTTATAGCGAAATGTTCAGTATAGGAAGTTCAGCAATGATGATGCAAATTTTATTTGCAGTACAGCAAACATTTTTGTTTAAGCAAGCCTTTGCGTATGGAGGAGATGATTGGGGAATTTTGATGTCTGCTACAATGCGATTATATATGTTTTCCTTTATTCCACTGTGGGGTATGAGTCAAGGCTTACAACCTGTTATTGGAGCTAATTTCGGAGCAAAACAATACGGAAGAGTAAAAGATACGATGAAGATTTTTATGTATGGTGCAACAATTCTTGCAGCTGCTTCATGGATACCATCAATGTTTTGTTCAGAAAAATTACTATCATTATTCAGTGTGAGAAGGGAGATTATTGAAGTTGGTGTTGTAAACTTTAAGATGTTTTATTCAACATTCATCTTATATGGAATTATGATTATGACACTTACATTTTTCCAATCCATAGGAGATGGAAAAAAAGCAGGCATGATTGTAATGCTTAGACAGTTAGTTTTATTTATTCCTGCAATATTACTATTTCCAAAGGCATTTGGAGCGTCAGCAGTTTGGTGGACAGAACCTATCGTAGATTTTAGTATGATTATGTTGGGACTGTTTTTAATGCTTAATGGACTTAGGAAAATGGGAAAAGACAAAGCATAAATACAAGGACATTTGATATAAAAGCGAAAATAATCAAAAGAGGCTGTAGGTATGGATGCTATTTATCTATAATGAACGGAGGGAAAGGGAGATGAACAAGTGTATAAGTTACCTTGTAGAATTGAAATGGAATAAAAATACTCCTTTTTTCTATAATTCTTGTAGTTGTCTGTCTTTACATTTTCTCGTCTAAACAATTAAATATAGTAAAAGAAAGAACGGATTTCTTTCATTTCAGAGGACTTCTTATGCCAAGATGCAGGAGTCCTCCTTTTTTGTCTGAAAAACAAATAGACAAAAAAGAAATGGAGGAAACTTTATGGCAAAAGAGTATTACCTTTATGTCAGAGGGCAAAAGGTAAAAGTCAGTGAAGATATTTATAAAGTCTACTGGCGAGAAAAAGAACACGAAAAGTATTTGGAGCAGGTGGACAAGAAAAACCACTTGCTATTTTTTTCGTCTCTAAATCACGATGGGAATTTTGAAGATAATCTAGAAGATAAAAATGTTGATGTTGAAAAAGTTGTAGCTACACAAATGATGATTGAAGCACTAAGAAATGCAATGTCAAAGTTAAATAAGGATGAACGAGAAATAATTGAAAGATTATATTTCAATGATGAAACACTTCGTGCAGTATCAAAGACTCAAAATATATCACATACTGCTTTAATAAAAAGGCGAGATAAGATTTTAGAAAAACTAAAGAAATTTATAGAAGAAATATAGTTTCTGGTTACCAAAGAGGGCAAATTTTCCTTTATAAAGTGAGGGGAGTTTTGTCCTCTTTCTATTTTAAAAGCAATCTAAATAATATTTGAACCTTAACAATTGAATAGACCAAGACAAGACATTAATCATTTTTGGAGCGTAATAACCTATCCGCCAAGATCTTTCTGCTGAATAATTCGGTAAAACAAGTACTGCTAAGCAAAAAGCAAGGGAAGAAGAAAGGGAGCGATAAGTAAGAGTTTGAACATAGGGAGGGATACCCTATTCGCTATGAAGAAAATGAGGATAATGATACTTCTAAGGTTGAAGCCGGCTCATCCTGAACAGAGGCGGAGGTGAGATTCCTATGTTGCTAATCCAATGCACTTGTCAATGTCAAAAAACTTTAAAAATATTAAAATAAATATTTTAAATATATTATTTGGAGGATTTATGATTAATGAAAATATAAAAGTAGTTCGTGTTTGTGAAAAAGCATTTCTAACATTAAAAGAAGCATCTGAATATTTTAATATTGGTCAAGATAAAGTTAGACAATTAACGGATGAAAATGATTGCGATTTTGTATTATTTAATGGTAGTAAGCGTCTTATTAAGAAAAAGTTAATGGAAGAATATTTAAATAGACAGTTCTCTATTTAATCTAAAACTATATATAAAACACGCTTAATGCGGTATAATAATTATAGCGTGTCTTTTATCAAAAAAGGAGAATTTTTATGGTAAAAAGACGCAAAGATAGTAAAGGGGTTGTTTTAAAAGACGGTGAATATCAAAGATCAAATGGCACTTATGAATTTAAGTGGCAAGACAAAATAGGTCGTAGAAAATCTATCTATGCGAAAACTCTAAAAGAATTAAGAGAAAAGGAATTAGATATTTTACGCAATACTATAGATGGAATCAACAACGAAGGAAGTAGCTTATCTGTAAATGATACTTTTAAGCTATGGACAAAGGTAAAAAGAGGTTTAAAAGATAATACCTTTAAAAATTACATCTATATGTATCAACAATTTGTCGAACCGACTTTTGGTCGCATTAAACTATCTGATATTAAAAGATCTGATGTTAGAAGTTTTTATAACAGATTAAAGGAAGATCAGGGATTGATGGTTTCTACCATAGATTGTGTTCATACTGTCTTACATCAGGTTTTAGAATTAGCAGTGGATGACGAATATATAAGATTTAATCCATCTGACAATGCTTTGAAGGAATTGAAAGTAGCTTATCGAAATGAATCTCTGAAGAAAAAAGCCATGACAATAGAAGAACAAGTGCTATTTGAAGAATATTTATCTAATAGTGATGAATATAAAAAATGGTATCCAATATTCATTGTTATGCTTTGGACAGGAATGAGAGTTGGAGAAGTTACAGGATTGCAATGGGACGATCTAGATTTTGATAATGGTCTTATAAATGTAAATAGGACTTTGGTATATTATAGTAAAGGTAAAGGATTAAACAATAGATATGCTATTAATACACCGAAGACAGTATCAGGTAAGCGAAGTATTCCTATGGTTCAAAAAGTAAAAGATGCTTTTCTTATGGAAAGAGAGTTACAAAAGACTTTTGGAATCGAATGTTGTGATTCAATCGATGGATTTAAAGACTTTGTATTTTTAAATAGGTTCGGAAAGGTTCACAATAATGGAACACTTAATAAAGCTTTAAGAAGAATTGTTAGAGATTGCAATTTAAGTATAATGGATAAAAATAAATCGAGCTCTAATGATATTCTATTAGTTCCACATTTAAGCAATCACATTTTCAGACACACCTTTACTACAAGGCTTAATGAACAAAATATAAATACAAAAGCAATGCAGTCTATTCTAGGTCATTCTGATATTAGTACAACAATGGATATATATGTAGATGCAACAGAAGATTTTAAGATAGAACAGATGGGAGAATTTGAAAAAGCGATGAAATTTATATTTTAGAATTTACGACAGCTTACGACAAATTTACGACAATTTGCTAGAAATCTATAGGCACTTATAGAGAGTTAGCAAATTGTCGTAAATGGAAAAGTACCATAAAATAGACTTTTATAGAGATTTAGACAATTATCTAAAGTAGAGGGGATTTTCCCAACAATGAAGCCAATAGGAAAAGAAGTTGCAGAAATAAATGCAAATAAAGCAGCAGATGAAAAATCAGCTGTAAAACTTGATTTATCAAAGATAAAAGTTGAACCACTATTTGAAGAATTTGTAGACTTTGACACTTTCTCAAAATCTGATTTTAGAGTAGTAAAAGTTAAAAATTGTGAAGAAGTTCCAAAATCTAATAAACTTTTGAGATTCACACTTGACGATGGAACAGAAGAGGAAAGAACAATCCTATCTGGAATTAAAAACTTCTACTCATCAGAAGAATTAGTTGGAAAAACTCTTGTGGCAATAACAAATCTTCCACCAAGAAAGATGATGGGAATAGAATCCTGCGGTATGCTCCTATCAGCAGTTTGCGATTATGACGGCGAAGAATTATTAAATCTTCTAATGGTAGATGACAAAATCCCAGCAGGAGCAAAATTATATTAAAAGAACACGCTAATTATGAACTGGGGTTTGTTATGAATCCCAGTTTAATTTTTATAATTAGATTAGCTAGCATATTTCAAGGAGACAAGCAAATTGTAATTGAAGCACTCAGCATAGCATTTTTATTTAGTCCATTTGGATTACCCAAATTAGACGTATATGTTATTGGATTATTAGAATTATTAAACTATACAATAAAATCAATTTAAAGAAAAATAAATATTAGATAATCTCAGACGATAGAAATTTAAAACTCTATTGTCTTTTTTTATACTTAAAATTAGGAGGTTAATGGGGTTGAAAAAAATTTTTATTGGTGGTATTATTAAAATGACAAGTACACATAAGTACACTTCTGGAACAGGAGGTGCATCATAAATATTATTATAAATACCGATTCTAGCGAACCAATTTATGAACAAATCGAAAATCAGATAAAAAAACAAATTATGAATGAAGATTTGAAAACCGGAGATTCTATACCATCTATGAGAGTGTTGGCTAGAAATCTTAAGGTAGCTGTAATTACAGTTCAAAAGGCTTATGAAAATTTACAAAAAGATGGATTTATTGAAACTATTCATGGCAAAGGCAGTTTTATATCAGCAAGAAATATTGAATTACAAAAAATAGAAACATATAAAGAAGTGGAAGATTTAGCAAAGAAAATTGTCAAGAAAATACAATCAAGTTCTATTTCAATAGAGGATTTGATAGATTTAATAAAAAAGATATATGAGGAGGGGCAATGATGGATTCATATGAAAATAAATTTGCATTGAGGGTATCCGGATTAAATAAAAAGAATACAACAAATGATTTTTCTTTGAAAAATATAAATATTGAAGTACCTTATGGGTCTATTGTAGGAAATATAGGAAGAAATGGAGCGGGGAAAAGTACTACTATTTCTTGTATACTTGGAATGTTTCAAAAAGATGATGGAAAAATAGAGATATTTGGTACTGAAGATTGTAATCAAATAGATGTTAAAAAACACATAGGTGTTGTTTTAGATGAGCCAAACTTTTCATTATTATTAACGCCTAATGAGATAAATGAGGTAATGAAATTTAATTATAGTAATTGGGAAGAAGATAGTTTTAAAAATTATTTGAATCGATTTAAATTACCAATAGACAAGAAAACTAAGCAATTTTCATTTGGAATGAAAAAAAAGTTATCGTTGGCTATAGCATTGTCTCATGAAACAAAACTTCTCATATTAGATGAAATTACTTCAGGGTTAGACCCAGTAAGTAGAGATGAGATTTTATGTATATTATTAGAATTTATAGAAAACCCAGAACACTCGGTATATATATCATCACATATTACAACAGATTTGGAAAAAATAGCTGATTATATAGTTTTTATGGATAATGGTAAAGTCGTGTTGAGCGAAGAAAAGGATGAATTGTTATATAACTATGGGATACTTCGCTGTACTGATACAGAACTAGAAAAAGTTGAAAAAACGGACATCATTTCATACAGGAAGGAATTTGGGAGGGCAGATGTTTTAGTAAAAGATATATCGAAGATAAAGAATAAGTATAAAGAATTTGTTGTGAATAAACCAAATTTTGATGAAATGTTATTAATATTAACAGGGAAGGAGGACTAATATATGAAAGGTTTGTTGTTAGAAATATATTATAAAAACATTAAAAATATTTTTATAATGAATGCATTTTTAATTTTAGTATGGATCCTAATAAATTTATTTGCTGACATACAAATTATTGTTTTTGCGTATTTTGCAGTAGTAATCTTCGCTAATAGTTTATTGCTACTTTTATCTCAAAGAAAAGATTATGATTTAAAATTATATAAATATGAATTCATGTTACCAATAAAAAGTAAAAATATAATACTATCAAAATATGTAAGTCAAGTAGTTATTATTCTCTTCTCTATATTGATGTTGATTATTTTGAATTATATATCAATTTATCTTGGTAAGCATTATTTTGATTATGGTTTTTCGGACTTAATATCTTTGTTAAATGTTCTATTAGGTCTTATTTTACAATTAGTATCAATCTTCTACTTAGCCATGTACTTTATTGATTTAGAGAAAGGTGATTTGTGGATAGTTTTAGGCTTGATTGGGTCTATAATGCTAGTATCAATAGAAATATTTGCATTAAATAGGCTTGGATTTTCTAAGTCAGGAGGAAATATTGTACTTTGTATAATATATTCGGTAATATTTTTAATGTCTTTTGCATTGAATTCAAAGAAAATGGAAAATCTAAAATTAGATAATTAGGATGAATGATGACATATCTGTATTAGATATTAGATATAGAATTAACAAGTATAATAAGTGATTATATTAAGATTCAGAGTTGCTGAAACTAAAATATGGTCTTGTAGTAAGGATATAAAATAGAAAAATATTAAAACGTGGATATCTTAGACGATAGAAATTAAAAATTCTATCATCTTTTTTTATTACAAGAAAGGAGTTTTGCATGAAAAAAATTAGAACAAATAAAACAAGAATCAAAAGAAATAAAAGATAAAACTTATGATACAGAAGAAAGATTAAGGCAACTAAAAAATCAAGAACAAAAGATATTAAAACAAGACATAGTAAAAAGAAGAAAAGAAAGAACTCATAGACTAATAACAAGAGGAGCAATCTTAGAAAGCCTTATAGAAAATGCAGAAGAACTAACAGATGAAGAAATAAAAATCCTACTAGAAGATGCAACAAAAACAAAAGAATTTAAAGAAACACTAAAAATAATTAGAGAAGATTAAGAAAAATAAATACGAACAGTCTGATTACAAGATTATGAAATAATGTTAGAATAAAAATATTTTTGGTATAATAATATGAAAAATATTTGTGAATAATGAAAAAAACACTAATGCAACTTTCTGTTGCGAAAGTGCATTTATGCAATGATAGAAATATACCTTGTAGTTTGATAGACTATAATTATCAAACTACAAGGAGGTTTCATATATGAATTTTGGTAAAAAACTTTTTAAGTTACGAAAAGAAAAAGGAATGTCTCAAGAAAATTTAGCGGAGCAAATTGGTACAACAAGACAAGCTATTAGTAAGTGGGAAAATAATCAGGGATTTCCAGAAGTTGAAAAATTGCTTCAACTTTCAAATGTTTTTGAAGTATCTGTAGATTATTTATTGAAAGATGACAAGACAATTAATTGTTCTAATGAAAAGGGTTATTATGTAAGTAAAGAGCTTGCAAAAGGATATATTGCAAACGAAAAAAAGATTAGTTTTTTAATAAGCTTATCTTTCATGTTTTTGGCTTTTACAGGAATTCCATATATAATTTTCCCCAATGACGAATCTATTACACATTTAGGAATGGCAATCTGTGTAGTTCTTGGGATTGGGTTAATGGTATTTGGAATGTTTGCTGAAAATGAGCAGTATAAAATATTAAAGCAAGAACCTTTGTTGTTTGATTATGAGTATCTAAAAACATTAAGGAAAGAATATGATTTAAAAAAAGGAAATACATTTTTATTGCAATACCATCAACAGTTTTGTTTATTTTAGGTCTTGTTAGTTTAGGGTTAACTGCTGGTAGATGGTCAGACTATAATTCGTTTGTATTTTTTGGTTTTGGAATAGGATTGTTTGGATTTGCATATTCATCAAATGTTATGGGAGCATACGAATTATTGGTTAAAAATGAGCAATATTCATCAAGTCTATCATTTAAGATAAAAAGGAAGTTTAGAGATAAAATAGACAAATTTTAGTCTTTAAAATTTAATTAAAGTTATTTTTTATGAACAGTAAATTGAAAAAGGTTTACTGTTTTTATTTGTCTAAAAACGGAAGGAGGATACATGGAAGAAAAAAACAATAAAAAATAATTAGAGAAAATTAGGAAAAATAAAATAATCAAATCACCCTTAGATTTTCTAAGGGCGCAATTATACACCCTAAAGGGTGCTTGTGTGCCTTTAGAGCCAAACCCTTGCAGGGAGCAACAACCGTTCGCTTTTTAAAAATCAAGGGTAAATAAACTCGCTAACGCTCGCCCTTGACTTTTAAAATTTGAAATGAAATAAACAATTAAGCCGACTAACTGCCTGTACCCGTAAGGGTAAAACAACAAAAATTAATTCAGTAGTCGGCTTTTTCTATTCTATCATTTCAAAACGCTCATTCACAAAGTGGATATAAAAATCTATTAAGCCTCCACCTAAAACAACAAAAAAGGAGGCGGGAATGAATTTTGATTATTTTTATAATAGGCAATCTGAGATGTATAACTTCATTAGGTTACCTATGGTATTGATGGAAGATGAGATTTTTAATGGCATTTCTATTGAAGCTAAAGTTTTGTATTAATATATGCTTAATCGAATGGATCTTTCGTATAAAAATAACTGGATAGATGAAGATGAGTAAACTATCACGATATGATCAGAGACGATTATAAATTTTAATGCAGGGGAAGAAGTGGAGCAGTCTATACTCGTGAACCTGCTGTTATGAGAAGACTTGATGCGTTAGTTATCGAGTTCCAAGAGGTCTTTAGGTACATAGACTATAGAGATATTGACAAGACCTATGAAATGCCAAAATCAGCCGTTAGTTATCGTAAGCCAAGAAAGTTATAATAGGAGCAGAGATAGCAAGCTACAAAAGGAATGAAAAAATAAATAGTTCTCAATAAATGCTTTATTGTTACTTATAGTCCGTTGACTCATAAGTAACGAAAAATACATAATAATATGATGGAGGTAATGCTAATGATTACAGAAAAAGTTGGTCAAAGAATTAAAGATTTGCGAACTGAAATAGGTATAAGTCAAGAAAAATTGGCACTTAAAGCTGAAATTGATAGAACCTATTTGGCAGGTGTTGAAAATGGCAAGAGAAACCTCTCGATAAAAAGTCTTGAAAAAATCATAAATGCACTAAATGTTTCATTTCACGACTTTTTTGAAGGTATATAATCGTTGACTATGAGTAACATAAAATGTATTATAAGGGGTAGATGTACATGGCAAATACAAAAAAACGTAGAGATTACGAAATATATGAAGATTATTGGAAGTTCACAGCAGCTTTAACAGATATATATGGTAGTAAATTTAAGAATGCATTAAGTGTTATTGTTAATTTCATTGATAAGAACAAGATTGTGTTGCAAGAGAATGCAGAAGAAGATAATAATTTTAATGCATTGCCATTATATAAAAACTTGCAAGAAATGCTTGCAGAAATGATGAATTTTAAAGGTTCTGATGCGACATTATCAGCAAGAAAACTAATCAATCTTTATGTAAAAATTGGTTTTGTTTATCCGTTTTTAGTAGGATATCATCCATTAGTAAAACAGTTTTTAAGGGCTGATAGTAAAGAAAAGAAGAAGACTATTTTTTCAAAGATTTTTTATGAAAATGCATCGTTGGCATCTGGAACAACTGAGGATAATTCACACTTAAAGCATGTGAGTTTCTTTTTGCAAACATTAGATTATAACAAGACATTATCAAATGATGATTTGACAGCTTTAATGGTCACAGATATTACGCAATACAGAGCAGGATATCTGACAAGAGAGCAATTGGATGAGCAGTTTAGATTTGCCAAAATCAATAGTTTTGAGAATAGGAAGTATAATCAGATTGCCCATTTGATAGCATATTTGAGAAACTTTATTGACTTAAAGTATGATAAAGATAACGGTAAATTTTGGTTTGCAGATGATCCTGATATTGTAGATAAAGAATTTGATGCAACATACCCAAGAAACAATATTAAACATCGTATCTATAAACAAGAGCTTAAAGATGAAGCAAAAATTCGTTATGGTGAAATTGTTTGCTTCTTTGATAAAAAACCCCACAAGGTATTAATAGCATCCCATATTAAGCCTTATAAGCATTGTATGAAAGAGGGTAGGGAAGACCAAGCGTATGACCCAGAAAATGGATTACTTTTAAACCAAGAAGTTGATTCATATTTCGATAAATTTGAGATTTCTTTCTCTGATGATGGAAAAATGATCATTGGTAAAAAAGTGCCAGAAAGTATAAGGGTTGAGTTTAAAAAACATAGCCTTGACCAAGATGTTCTTACATCTGCAAGAAAAAGATATCTTGCATATCACAGAAAGATTTTTAATGAGAGGAATGAATAACAGTAGATGAAGTACTCATATATAGATTTGTTTTGTGGAGCAGGAGGGTTGTCTTTTGGATTTGATAAAGCAGGTTTTGAAAATATTTTTTCTGTTGAAATTAATCCAGAGTTTGCTAAAACATATAAAAAGAATTTTCCTTCACACAAATTGCTTGTAGAAGATATAAGAGACATATCTAATGATACAGTAAAGGAATTGGTTGGAGGTAGAGAAATTGATATCATTATTGGTGGACCTCCATGTCAGGGTTTTTCCATAGCAGGAAATATAGGTAGGACATTCATTGATGATGAGAGAAATAGACTATTTAAAGAGTTTGTAAGATTTGTAAGTGAAGTAAATCCTAAAATGTTTATAATGGAGAATGTGGCTGCCATGGCGACCCATCTGAAAGGTAAAACAATAAAGGCTATTGTTGATGCATTTGAACATGCAGGTATGGGATATAAAGTAAAATGGGAAGTCCTAAATACTGTTAATTATGAAATAGCCCAAGAAAGAAGAAGAATAGTTGTTGTGGGTGTTAGGTCTGATTTGGATACAGAGTTTAGTTACCCTACTCACAGCACAGTTATTAAAACTATAAAAGATGTTATTGGAGACCTTCCACCATTAGCAAGTGGAGAGCAGAGCAATATTCCTAATCATGTTGCAATGTCTCATAGTAAGCAGATGCTTGAAAAAATGAGCTATATAAAAGATGGTGGAGATCGTTATGATATCCCTGAAGAACTTAGACCAAAGTCTGGAGATGTTAGGAAATATATAAGGTATGATAGCACAAGACCTTCTGTTTGCGTAACTGGTGATATGAGAAAGATATTTCACTATGAACAAAACAGAGCATTGACATGTAGAGAGTTGGCAAGAATTCAATCTTTCCCAGATAGTTTCGTGTTTGAAGGTAAATCAATTCAAATACAACAACAAATAGGAAATGCTGTACCACCAAAGTTGGCAAACTTTCTTGCAGAGCAGGCAAAGGAGACACTTGATAATGCATAAATATCCTAAAGTTAATTACATTGGAAACAAAGAAAAGCTTGTTCAATGGATTATATCTGAAATGCCAGTAAAAAAAGGCAAAGTACTTGATATTTTTGCAGGTGGTTGTTCTGTATCATATGCATTGAAAGATGCTGGATATGAAGTGATTGCAAATGATATTTTATATGCAGATTATATAATAGCAATGGCACTGATATCCAATGACACAGTAGCGATTAGCGATGATGTGTTTGAGACTAAAATAGACTCAAGAGAGGTGTCCTCTATTCGAAACAAAATATCTTTTTTAGAGGATAGATTATATTATCCAGATGAAGTAGATGAATTGGCAAGGTTAATTGCCATCTCTGAAAAGCTTGATGATAGTCAAAAGTATTTGTTCTTAGCATTGGTTCGTAGAGCGATGATTCGAAAGCTACCATACTCGAGAATGAATGTTCCTTGGAATCAAATTCAGCAATTGCGTGATGAGGAATATAGCTATCGAAAATATAAGAGAAAAAGAGCATATCATAATCAGACATTTGAAAGTCATATGAGAGAGAATATGAATGAGTACAATAGTGCTATATTTCAAGGAAGATCATGTGAAATATATAATGTTGATGTAATGAGGTTGGCAGAAAATATCTCGAAAGTTGATGTAGTTTATATGGATCCACCATATCCTTCAACTATGAATAATTATGATGCGTTTTATGGATTGTTTGATGAGATGTTTTCTAAAAGAGCAACGCATATGGACTTTACAAATAAGAGTACTTTTTTGAATAATCTTGAAGAACTAATTAAAGTTTTGAAGAATAAAACAAAGTATATTGTATTGAGTCAAAATACAAGAGTTCAGCCAGGAATGGAAGAGATAATGGAAATGTTATCAAAATATGGTAAGGTAGAGCTTAAAGCGAAAAAACATAATTATCAAGTTACCGGAAGAGATAATAAAAATTCAAGTAAAGAATTATTATTCATTTTGAAATTGTAAAACAAGATATTGTGTGCCAAGAGGTAGCAAGTAATCTGAACAGAAAACTTGCTGCCTTTTTTATGCAACAAAAAAATCATGGTAAGATAAACTTAAAAGTTAAGATTAATTTAAAAGATAATGAATATAGTTTATATAAAAAAAGTGCATCAACTTAGTTTTAAAAACTAAGCTGATGCACAAAATAATCTTATAAGAAAAATTTCCCTTACATAAAATAAATTATTTTACCTTGTCAATATAGTCGCCGTAGCCTTCTTCTTCCATTTTATCAAGTGGAATAAATCTCAGTGATGCACCATTTATGCAATATCTTGCACCACCTTTATCTATAGGGCCATCGTTAAAGACATGGCCAAGATGGGAATCTCCATTTTTACTTCTAACTTCAACTCTACTCATGTGAAGTGATTCATCACTTTTATAATTTATATTTGAGTCAATTGGTTTTGTAAAGGAAGGCCATCCACAACCTGCATCATATTTATCCTTTGATGAAAATAGGGGCTCACCACTTACTACATCCACATATATTCCATCTTCATAAAAGTTGTCATATTTAGATGAAAATGCTCTTTCAGTTTTATTTTCTTGAGTTACATTATACTGCTCTTCTGTAAGTTCTTTCTTTAATTTGTTTTTATCTTTTTCCATCAATTCACTTTTTGATTCAAGTGGCTTTGATGCCAATGCCAAATTTATATGGCAATATCCGCCTGGATTTTTGTCTAAATAATCTTGATGATAATCTTCTCCAAGGATAAAATTATTCAAAGGTGCAACCTCAACGGCAATTTTTTCATCATAATTTTCTTGTTTTTGTCTTATTATTTCATTGATTACAAGTTTGTCATTTTTATTTGTATAGTATATGCCAGTTCTATATTGTCTCCCTTTGTCATTGCCTTGTTTATTTATAGAAGTTGGATCAATTATTCTAAAGTAATGCTCCAAAATTTCTTGCAAAGAAATAATATCTTTATCATAAATTAATTTTAGAGTCTCTGCGTGATCTGTCTTTTTTAAATTACTGTAGTTAGTTGAATTTGTTTTGCCATTTGCGTAGCCAACAGAAGTGTCAATGACTCCAGGGATTTTTTTGAAATAACCTTCAACGCCCCAAAAGCAACCGCCAGCTAAATAGATTTCATTTTTATTTTTTACATGGCTTATTTCTGCCGTTACTTCTTTTTTCTCCAGTTCATTTGAACTTATTATTGGATCTTTTTTTAAGAACTTAAAACTTATAGCAATTAAAAGAATAAGTAAAAGACCTATAAAAAATACATTTTTATTCATTTTATCACCTCATAATATTTTTTTAAGAAATACCCTACTAAAAATTGATTTAAACCATTTTAAAATTGAAATTATTTAAGAAATGGTTAAAAAAAATTAAGAATTATATGATTTAATAAAAATCAATTTAGTTTTAGCAATTGAAGCTGAAAAAATACAAAACTGCAATATCATTTTAATATAAAGAAAAGAGCTGAGATGGATTTATCTCAGCTCTATTGCTATATCAGAAATATTTTATTTTTTAAATTGTTTTAGAAGATTTAATATTTTAAGAAGTAAAACAATTTTAATTACATGTAAAAGAGTGTAGGGAATAAGACCTGTGAGGATTGTCATAGTCGCTTCATATTTTTCCATAAAATCACATCTCCTTAAATAGCTCTTTTAATTTATTTAATATTAAAATTAAAAGTATGATCTCAATTATGTTAAAAAGATATTGAGGTTGAATTAGCGTAAGGAATTTTATTATTTGCATTTTCATAATTAAGCTCCTCCATTAAAAATCTAAATAAAAAATCTTATTACAAATATCTTTAGTCTCCATTTTTATATCTATGTAAGTTAAGGTACATTTTTACACCTTCTTATTAGCTTTAATTGTAAAAAATTAAAGGGCTTATACTTTTATCGATTTATCACATTATATCACAAAAAAAGAAAGTAAAGGTATAGAAAGTTTAATGAGAAATTTTAAATTAATTGGCAAGAATAAATATTTATAAAGCCCTTCTACTAACTTCAACTCTTTTCTTTTTGTGGTATAATTTAAGTGTTAAATTTTAAGTACAAATCGAAAATAAGAGGTGTAATGTGAAAAAAACTATTAGAGATTTTGATTTTAATGATAAAACTGCTCTTGTTAGAGTTGACTTTAATGTCCCTATAAAGGATGGCAAGGTTACTGGCGACGATAGAATTGTAAAGGCTATTCCAACTATTGAATATTTAATTGAAAATGGGGCTAAGGTAGTTCTTATGAGTCATCTTGGTAGACCTAAGGGAGAATACAAGGAAGAGTTTTCTCTTGCTCCTGTTGCTAATAGGGCTGCTGAACTTTTAAAGAAGGATGTAAAATTTATCCCTTCAAAGGAAGTTGTTGACGAAAAAGTTATAGAAGAAGTTAAAAATCTTAAAAAAGGAGAAATTGCTCTTCTTGAAAATTTAAGATTTGTTAAGGGCGAAGAAAAAAATGACCTTGACTTTGCAAAGAAACTTGCAAGTCTAGGAGATATTTTTGTAAATGATGCCTTTGGAACTGCACACAGAGCTCACGCTTCAAATGTTGGTGTGACAGAATTTTTGCCTTCTTGTGCAGGACTTTTAGTTGAAAAGGAAATTAAATATTTTGAAGAAGCCCTTAAAAATCCAGAAAAACCTTTTGCTGCAATTCTTGGTGGTTCAAAAGTTTCTGACAAAATTGGCGTAATCGAAAATCTATTAGAAAAAGTTGACACACTTGTAATTGTAGGTGCAATGGCAAATACTTTCTTAAAGTCCAAGGGTCTTGAAGTTGGTAAATCTCTTGTGGAAGATGACAAATTAGACCTTGCCAGAGAAATTATGGCTAAGGCAATTGAAAATCATGTGGAATTAATTCTACCAAAAGATGTAATTGTAGCTCCAGAACTTTCTGAAGATGCAAAGGGAACTTTAAAAGATGTAGAAGATGTAAGTGAAGATGACATGATCCTAGACATTGGTAGTGTTAGTTTAAAAGATATTGAAGGCTCTCTTGAAAAAGCAAATACTCTTGTCTTAAATGGACCTTGCGGAGTTTTTGAAATTGAAGAATTTTCTCATGGAACTATTGAACTTGCAAAAATTTTAGCAAATCTTGATGCTACAGTAATTGTCGGCGGTGGAGATTCTGTTGCTGCAGTTGAAAAGGCTGGTGTTGCAGATAAACTTACTCACATTTCCACTGGTGGCGGTGCAAGTCTTGAAATGCTTGAGGGTAAAAAACTTCCTGGCATTGAGGCAGTTGAAGAAGCATGAGAAGAAAATATATTTGTGGAAATTGGAAGATGAACAAGACTTCTTCTGAAGCAAGAAATTTTGCAAAAAAAATCAATGAATTTGATTTTAAAAATGTAGATGTCCTTCTTGCTCCAAGTTTTATTTCTCTTGAAAGTTTTAAAAATAATATAAGCGAAAAGATTGAAGTAGCGGCACAAAATATTTCTCAGTTTGACGATGGTGCTTATACTGGCGAAGTTTCAACTTCTATGTTAAAGGATATTGGCGTTAAAAATGTCATCATTGGTCACTCTGAAAGGCGAGAAAAGTTTTTTGAATCTAATGAAATTGTTAATGCAAAGGTAAAAAGGGCTCTTGTAGATGATTTTCATGTGATTCTTTGCCTTGGCGAATCTCTTGAAGTCAAAGCTCAAAATAAAGAATTTGATTTCGTAAAAGATGAACTTCTAAAATCCCTTGATGGAATAGAAAACATTGAAAATATAACCATTGCTTATGAGCCAATCTGGGCAATTGGCACTGGAAAAACTTGCTCATCAGAAGATGCTGAAAATATGTGCAGAGAAATAAGGGGCATAATAAATAAAAATTACGGAGAAGTTTCTGAAAAAATTAGAATTTTATACGGTGGATCGGTAAAACCATCTAATGCAAGAGAAATTTTATCTGAGGATAATATTGACGGAGTTTTAGTTGGTGGAGCAAGCCTTGATGTAGATAGTTTTGTTGAGATTATTAAAGCTGGTGAAAGCCTATGAAACCAACAATGTTAATAATTTTAGATGGACTTGGCATAAGAGACAGCCAAGTAGGTAACGCAGTTAAGCTTGCTAAGACTCCAACTATTGATGAATTATATAAAAGTTGTCCTCACACAGAAATTTTTGCTAGCGAAGAGTATGTAGGACTTCCCCATGGACAAATGGGGAACTCTGAAGTTGGACACTTAAATATTGGTGCAGGTAGAGTTATCTATCAAAATCTTACAAAGATTACTGAAGCCATAAAATCTGGAGAATTTTTCAAAAATCCTGAATTTAAAAGAGCAATTGACAATGCAAAAAAGAACAATTCAAAAATTCATCTAATAGGGCTTGTCTCAAAGGGTGGAGTGCATTCACACTTTGATCACCTTTTGGCTCTTATCAAGTTAATGGCAGATGAGGGAATAGAAAAAACTTACATCCATGCAATTACAGACGGCCGTGATGTTTCGCCTCACGCTGCTATAGATGACATAAAAGAACTTCAAGATGAAATCAGAAAAATTGGCAATGGAAAAATTGCCACAATTTCTGGAAGATACTATGCTATGGACAGAGACAACAGATGGGAAAGAACTAAAAAATATTATGACAATTTAACAAGCCATGCTGAATTTGTTGATGAAGATATTTTAACTTATATAAAGTCTTCCTATGACAAAGACATCACTGATGAATTTTTACTGCCAGCAAAGTTTGTAAAAAATTCTGAAATAGAAGACGGAGACTCAATTATAATTTTCAACTTTAGACCTGATAGAGTTAGACAAATTACAAGGGCCTTAGTTGATGATGATTTTAAGGGATTTGAGAGAGAAAAAATTAAGACGACTCTTGTTACAATGACAGACTATGATAAAGATATAAAAAATAAATTTGTTGCCTTTAAGGACGAAATTCCAAGGGATACTTTGGGAGAAATCTTAGAAAAAAATAAAATTAAGCAACTAAGAATTGCCGAGACAGAAAAGTATGCCCATGTCACATTCTTTTTTAATGGAGGAAGAGAAAATCCCTTTGAAGGAGAGGACAGAGTTCTTATTCCTTCGCCAAAGGTTGCAACTTATGACTTAAAGCCAGAGATGTCTGCCAATGAAGTGACAGATGCCGTAATTGAAAAATTAAAGGAAGACAAGTATGGCACAATCATTTTAAATTTTGCAAATACAGATATGGTTGGTCACACTGGAGACTTAAAGGCAGCCATAAAAGCTGTGGAAACAGTTGATGGTAATTTAGCAAGAATTTTAAAAGTCTTAAAAGAAAAAGATGGCGTGGCAATAATTACTGCTGACCATGGAAATTGTGAATGCATGATTGATGAGGAAGGGAATCCTGTTACAAGTCACACTACAAACCCTGTGCCAGTTTTTCTTTTTAATAAAGATGCAAAACTTAGAAGTGGCGGTGCACTTTGCGACTTATCGCCAACAATTTTAAAGATTATGGGAATTGAAAAGCCGGAGCTTATGACTGGTAAAAGTCTATTTTAAGTTATAAATTATTTTAATTAGGAGGAATTATGAGTTTAATTGATTACGTTTATGCGAGAGAAGTTCTTGATTCAAGGGGAAATCCAACAGTTGAAGTAGAAGTTGGCACAGTTAATGGTGGCTTTGGTTCTGCTATTGTGCCAAGTGGGGCATCAACTGGTGTGCACGAAGCTGTTGAACTTCGCGACGGAGAAGAAAGATATAATGGCAAGGGCGTTGAAAAGGCAGTTAATAATGTAAATGAAAAAATTGCAGAAGAATTAATTTGCTTTGATGTCTTTGACCAACTTGGCATTGACAAAATGCTAATAGGACTTGATGGCACAGAAAACAAGGGAGAACTTGGTGCTAACGCAATCCTTGGAGTTTCAATTGCAGTTGCAAGGGCTGCTGCTAATGAAGCTGGACTTCCACTATATCAATATCTTGGTGGAGTAAATGGAAAGACTTTGCCAATTCCAATGATGAATATAATAAATGGTGGAGAACACGCTGACAACAATGTGGATATCCAAGAATTTATGATTATGCCAATTGGAGCAGAAACTTTTAAAGAAGCTCTTAGAATGGGTGCAGAAGTTTATCATGCCCTTAAAAAAGTTTTAAAGGACAAGGGACTTTCAACTGGAGTTGGCGATGAAGGTGGCTTTGCACCAAATCTTGAATCTAATAAAAAAGCCTTCGACTGCATACTTGAAGCTGTAAAGGCAGCAGGTTATGAGCCAGGAAAGGACATTGTACTTGCAATAGATGCAGCAGCTTCAGAATTTTATGATGGAGACAAGAAGAAATATGTCCTTGCAGGAGAAGACCGTGAATTTACATCAGAAGAACTTTCAAAATTCTATCAAGAACTTGTAAATGAATATCCGATTTATTCAATAGAAGACGGACTTGCAGAAGACGATTGGGAAGGTTGGAAGCACTTGACAGAACTTATTGGCGACAAGGTCCAATTAGTTGGCGATGACTTTTTCGTTACAAACACTAAGAGACTTCAAGAAGGAATTGAAAAGAAATCTGCAAATTCAATTTTAATAAAATTAAATCAAATTGGAACAATCACAGAAACTCTTGATGCAATTGAACTTGCAAAGAGACACAATTACACAGCTATTATTTCTCACAGGTCAGGAGAAAGTGAAGACTCAACAATTGCTGATTTAGCAGTTGCTACGAATGCAGGTTTTATTAAAACTGGTGCACCAGCAAGATCTGAAAGAGTTGCAAAATATAATGAACTTCTTCGCATAGAAGATGAACTAGGCGACCTTGCGATTTACCCTGGATTTGATGCTTTCTTCAATTTAAAATGAAAATTTATTTTATAAGGCACGGCGAGGCAGAAATTTATGCAGATGATGACTTCAAGAGAAAGCTAACAACTCTTGGCAAAAGAAAATTAGAAGTTTCTTTTACAGCTTTTGCAAATAATTTAAAGGACAAAAGAAGTTTTAAAATCTATTCATCGCCTCTTGAGAGGGCAAAGGAAACTGCAGAGATTTTGGCAAAACATCTGGACTTAAAATATGAGATTAAGGATTATCTTGCGGGAGCTAGGATAAAAGACATCTTAAAAACTTTAGATGAAAATGAAAATTATATTTTTGTATCTCATGAACCTTTTATATCAAATTGGATTTATCAACTAACAGGCGAGATGAAAATTATTTCAAGAGGAAGCATAAATTTAGTTGAAATTGCTCCAAAGGATTTTTTGAGTTAAGATTAAAGAATATTTGAAAATATAGTTATTATTTGATGAATTTAATATAAGAATAATTATTAGGAGGAAAATTATGAATAAGAAAATCACTATGGCATCAGTTGCACTTCTATCACTAACACTTGTTGGATGTGGCGGAGCAAAAAACAAGGCAGAAGAAAATGCTCCAAAGGAAAACAACAAACAAGTAGAAGCAACTAACAATGCTAAAACAAATGAAGAAGCAGTAGCTCTTAAAGACGGAACTTACACAGGAAAATCATCTGATGACGATTACGGCGGACATATTGAAGTAACAATTACAGTTGCTGACGGAAAAATTTCTGACACTGTAGTTAAAAACCTTCAAAAAGATGGTACTGAAAAGGGCGAAGAATATGGTAAAGAAGCTGGAGAAGAAGGACACAAGACTGCACAAATGACACTTGAAGCTTCACAAGGATATGGAAAAGAACTTACAGAAAAGGGTTCAGTTGAAGAAGTAGAAGCAGTAACTGGCGCAACTCAATCATACAACCAATTCGTAGAAGCAGCAAATGACGCAATAAACCAAGCAAAATAAATAAAATAATTTTGAAACAAAGCACTGGCAGATGTCGGTGCTTTTTATTTCATAGCATATCATAGCATGAACAATCAAGAAATGTAATTTTATTTTTGTTAAACTCTATTTCAGAAAGGGAGTGAGAAAATGAATTGGATACAAGGAATACAAGCTGCCATTGATTATGTTGAAGAAAATATAAGAGATGATATTGATTTTGAAAAAGTTGCAAAAAGAGCGTATTCTTCATCTTTCCATTTTCAAAGAGTGTTTAGTATTCTATGTGGCTTTTCTCTTGGAGATTATATTCGAATGAGGAGACTTTCTCTTGCAGGCGAAGAACTTTCAAAGGGAAATGCAAAAATTATAGATATTGCCTTAAAATATGGATATGAATCGCCAGAAAGTTTTTCTCGTGCATTTACAAAATTTCATGGAATTTCTCCAAAGGAAGCCAAGAAAAGTGGAAATGTAAAAATTTTTACTCCCTTATCTGTAAAGTTAATTCTAACAGGAGGTAGCAAGATGAATTACAGAATTGAAAAAAGAGATTCTTTTCAAATTGTTTGTAAAAGAAAAAAAGTTGAAAAGCCTATGTCGGGAAGTGGAAGTGAAGAAATTAATAAAATGTGGAAGGAGTGTTCACAAGATGGAAGTCTAAATAAGTTAGTTTCATATATCCCTCAAAATTCTGCTATGAATGGTTTACTTGGCATTTGTTTTACATCTGAGCTAGTATCAGATAATTTTTCTTATGGAATAGGTGTTGAATATGATGGTAGAAAAGTTGATGATAATTTAGAAATTGTCACTATACCCAAAAATACTTATGCAGTTTTTACAGCTAAGGGTAAGATGCCTGATGCTTTTATAGAAACTTACAAAAGGATTGTCACAGAATTTTTTCCACAGAGCACACAATATGAATATGCGTCTAATGTAGAGTTTGAAGTTTATTATTCAGATGATATTTTAAATCCAAATTATGAGTGTGAGATTTGGATTGCAGTAAATGAAAAATAATTTAATAGGTTTTTTTCTTTGTCCTTATAATGAAACATTACTTATAAGGGCATTTTTTGTTGACTAAAATTTAAAATATATTAAAGTGATTAGAAAATTTTTAAAATTTATAAATTGTGATAAAATTTGTTTACAAGATAGTGGTAGGTGATTAAATGAAAAAAATAATTTTAATAGAAGACGATGAAATTTTATCAAATCAAATTTATAAATATTTGTCTGCAAATAATTTTGATGTGGAAATTTGTAAATCTTATAAAGAGGCGATAAATAAAATAAATAATTCTTTTGACTTGGCAATTTTAGATATAAATTTGCCCGATAGAGATGGAATCAACTTGTTGAATATTTTGAAAGAAAATAATGTTAGGGTAATAATAACTACAGTAAAAAATGATGAGAAATTTATCGTGAGAGCTTTAGATAATGGAGCTGATGATTATATTACAAAACCCTTTAAGCTTTCGATCCTAAGAGCGAGAATCGATAAAACCCTTAGAACTGCTCTCGTTAAAGATGATTTTATTAGCTTTAAGGACCTAACTTTAAATAATAAGGAAGGAAACTTTTATTATAAAAATAAAAGATTAGATTTGACTTCACAGGAATTTCAAGTAATGAAATTATTTATAAATAATCCCAATAGAATTTTTACTAGAGAATTTTTACTAGAGAGATTTTGGGATAGGCGAGAGAAGTTTGTCAACGATAATACACTTACTGCTACTGTTAAAAGAATAAGAGATAAAAGTGACAGAGACATTATTAAGACAATTCGTGGAATAGGTTATAGGATGGACTGATGATTTATTTATTTTACTTTGTGAGTTTATTTGCTCTATATTATTTTTTAAAGAAAAGACAAAAGAAAAGAATTGAAGAATTGGAAGAACTTATAGATAGGCTGGGAGAAAAAAATTATTCGATTCCCATGGTGCAAGATGACTTTTCAATCCTTGAAGATAAAATTTATAAAATTTTTATAGAACTTGTTGAGGCGAGAGAAAGCCTTGAGATAAATTCAAAAAAACAAATTCAAAACTTAGAAGATATTGCCCATCAAATAAAGACTCCAATTACTTCAATGTTTTTTGATTTGGAGATGATCGATAAGGATGAGGACAATAAAAAAGAAATTGAAAGACTTGAGCTTCAACTTGAAAGGCTTAACTCTCTTGCTGATATTTTATTAAAGCTATCTAGTCTTGATGCAAATGTAGATAAAATGGAAAAGAATGAAGTTTTAATTTCAGAAATAATTGAATACGCCTTAGATATTTTAAGAAAAAGTATTGATGAAAAAAACATTAAAATTATATTTGATTATGAGGACTCTGAGATAAAAGTTGATTATTATTGGGTTTCTGAAGCCCTAATAAATATTATAAAAAACGCTTTAAATCGTGAAGAAACTACAAAAATTAAAATTTCTACAAATAAGAATCCAATTTACACAGAGATAATAATTGAAGATGACGGCGGAGGTATTAAAGAAGAAAACTTCAAAAAAATATTTGAAAGATTTTACAAGAGTCCTGACTCTAAGGGCTTTGGCATAGGCCTTGCTATGGCAAAATCTATTGTTGAGGCAAACAATGGAGATATCTCTGTAAAAAACGAAAAAGATGGTGCGATTTTTAAAATTAAATTTTACAATGTCACTTAAAAGTCATTTTAATCCTTTATTATTGAGACAAATAGAGGGAGGTACATATGGAAATTGTTAGAACTGAAAATTTATCAAAAACTTATGGAAGTGGAGAAAATCTTGTAAGGGCAATTGATGATGTTAATTTAAAAATAGAAAAAGGAGAATTTATTGCAATTGTTGGACCAAGTGGATCAGGCAAGTCAACTCTTCTTCACTTGTTAGGTGGTGTGGACAATCCAAGTTCTGGAAAAATATTTATAGACGGCAATGACATCTCAAAATATTCATCAAAGGAATTAGCACTTTTTAGGAGAAGGAAAGTAGGTCTAATTTATCAATTTTATAATTTAATCCCAAACTTAACAGTTAGGCATAACATTGAGTTACCTTTAAAGCTAGATAAGAGAAAAATCAATGAGGAAGTCTTTTTAAATACAGTTAGAAAGCTAGGGATAGAAAACAAGTTGGATTCTTTTCCAAGTGAACTATCAGGTGGTCAACAACAAAGGGTTGCCATAGCAAGGAGTCTTATCTATTCTCCGTCACTTGTACTTGCTGATGAGCCAACAGGAAACTTAGACCGAGAAAATTCAAGAGAAATAATTGAAATTTTAAAATATTTTAATAGGAGTTTAAAACAGACAATTATTGTAATCACCCATGATGAGTCCATAGCCCTAGAGGCAGAAAGAGTAATAACAATAGTGGATGGAAAAGTAGTGGGAGATGATAAGAATGAATAAGAAGAATATCTCAATCTCACTTTCACTTTTTATAACTGCAATTTTCTTTACATTTTGCCTTTACATTGGATATGTAAATAATAAGTTTGATTATGAACATTTTAGGAACAGATCAATTTATGATGCTAGAATTAAGACCGATACAGTTTTTGGTGAATCAAGTAAATTAAAAGAAATAAAGAATATTAAAGAAGTGGGAGAAGTTGCAGTAGAAAATAATTCTGCCAAGCTATCTAAAAATGTCTTAGTGGTAAATTACATAGACCAGGGTTTTAACAAGATGTTAGAAGATAGTATTTTAAAAGAGGGAAGCTTTGCTGCAAAAGATAATGAAATTACCATACCGAAAAGTCTTGCAAAAAAAGAAAATTTAAAAATTGGCGATAAGATAAAAGTAGAATTTGGAAATAGATTGGTTGATGGAAAGCTTATAAAGCCAGTTTCAAGTGTTACTAAGGATGAAGAATTTATAAGAAAAAATAGCAAAGAATATGTAATAAGTGGTCTCACAAGAAATCTTTACAATGAAAATATGAAGATTTTTTATGCTTCTACTGTCATAGGAAAGAATGCAAAGACTAATAGTTTTGTAAGATTTGATAATTTTAGAAAAGCCTACAATAATAAAGATAATTTAGAAAAAGATCTTGCATCTGCCTTGAATAAAGATAAAGTAGAACTTGAATATAGCGAGATAATGAAAGATTACTATAATGTTGATGGAAGTCTTTTACAACAAAATAGGCAGATTATTGTAGACTCTATTTTAATTTTTGCTACAATCCTTATTTTTATATTTTTTGTAAAAAATATTTTTACAGTTTGGGGACTAAGAAAGATAAGAGAAATTTCAATGTACAAGTCCATTGGTTCAACAGATTATCAAATTTATAAATTGCTTTTAAAAGATGGATTGAAAATTTCACTTCTACCAATAGTTATGGGACATGTTTTCGGATATGGGGGAATCAACCTACTTTATCTTGGTCTTCAAAAAATTGTAGAGGAAGAGGAAAAACTCAAATATATAGAATTTTCGTCAAGGCTTTCACTTGTAGTTTTATTAATTTGCTTTTTTATAATTTTCATAGCAATACTTGCTCCAGCTAAAAAAATCGCAAAGATAAATATAATTGATGGTATAAAGGGCAACTTTAGTGACAAAAATATAAAACTAAAAAGGAATAAAGATATTTGGAAGGAATTAAAGATAAATAATTTAAAAACTATTTCTTCTCAGAGATATATTTCTGCAATTGGAATGATAATTGTATCAATTTTTTTGATAGTTTTCTCTATGGCAAAGTACAATAGGGTGAAGAATACTTACACTTACAATACGAATATTAATATACTAATTCATTCAAATGAAGCTGAAGTTCCAAATGTCTTAAAGGATATAATGAAGACTACAGAAAATCACAGAGCCTTCCTTTCAACTGAAAAATATATTTCCCTTAGTAAGGATCAAAATTATTCAGATGAGTTTAGGTCTCTTAATTTAGATGAAACAATCCGCAAATATTATGATAATGGCGAAGATTTTTATCTCGATGGAATTATTACGGCCTTAGATGATCAAACTTTTGAAAAAATAGGTGGCAAAAAGGGAGAGGCATTGCTATTAAATAGGGTCCAAGTCAATCCAAATGCACCTATTGATGGATCAGAAACAACAAAATATTTTAAAAACATAAATAGTTTAAATTACTCTATAACAGAGAAAAAAGATTACAATTATTCAATCAAAGTAGATAAATTAATCGATGACACAAAGGACTTTAGGCAAAGAAGACTACCTTTTTATGTGAATTTATATGTTGATTTTGAAACATATTTTAAATTATTAGATGAATGGAATAAATATTATTTAAAAAACAATAATGACTTGAGAAGAAACACCTATGAACTCTCAATGCAAGTTGATGAAGATAAGTTAGACGATATAAAGAATGAAGTTAAAGACAGATTAGATTCTTCCATTGCCTACAATGAAACTTATAATTTAATTACAAGCAAAGATGAAGAAGCAAATCGCATGAAAGATGTAAAAACTTTTGGGCTTATGATAATTTCTATTGCAAGTATAATTTTTATTTTAAACATAACTAATGGATATTCTTCTATTAATTTAAGTTTAATGGCAAGAAAAAAAGAAATTGGATCTTTAATGTCTTGTGGAATAGATGAGGAAGAACTAAAAAATAAATTTATAAAAGATTTTATATTCGAGGAAATAAAATCTCTGGCAATAGTTTTAACAGTAAGCTTTGCTGCTTTATTTATAATTGCAAAAATTTCTCCAACAATGGATATGAAAATTTTATTATCATATTTTGAATATAAATATTTCCTTGTTTTTGGAATTTTGATTTATGGTATAAATATCTTAATCTATAATTTATCTTTAAAAAATATTTTAAAAACAAGTCCAATTGATTTGATAAGAGAAGTAGACTAGGAGGTAGTCATGAGAAAAAATATTAGCAAATTATTATTTTTTATTGGCATAGGGGTTTTTATAATTTCATATTTACTCCCAGTAGATTTTTTTGCTGAGTTTACAAATTTAAGACCCACAGGTCTTACAAGTTTATTTATCTGCAGGATCATAGGACTTATTGGTCTTGTCTTTGCAATTAAAGAGAAGTCAGTTTTGTTTGGAGTATTAAATTTTTTATTAATTATAATATTTCCACTCTTTATGTTTATTAACAGTTTAATATAATTTATTTTAAGTGATGTTAGGGATAATTAATTTTATTCTTAGCATCACTTTTTATTTAATAATTTTTATGAATTCGACTATACTAGAAATAAATCAAAAATAGCAAAAGATTTCGATTATAGTCGAAATGATATTGAAAAATAAGATTATTTCGAGTATAATCGAAACTAAAGGAGGGATTTAAATGGATTATATTTTTAGAAACAAGTACATTGAAAAAATAAAGAAATTTATTGACAAGCCCATAGTAAAAATTTTAACTGGCATGAGGCGTGTTGGTAAATCTACAATTTTAAATATTATTAAAGACCAGGTCTTAAAAGATGTGCCTGATGAAAATAAAATTTATATGAATTTTGAATCCTTTGAGTTTTTTGATATTAAGGATGACAATGAATTAAAAGATTATTTAAGTGAAAAATTGAAGGACAAAGAGGGGAAGGTTTATTTTTTCTTTGATGAAATTCAACTTGTTAAGGATTGGGAGAAGGTCATAAATGGGCTTAGAGTTAGCCATAACTGTGACATTTACATCACTGGATCTAATTCAAAATTAATCTCTGGCGACTTAGCCACACTTCTTGCTGGTAGATATGTAGAATTTGAAATTCAACCCTTTACTTTTGATGAATTTTCAGAAATTTATAGAAGTTCAAATTTAAGTCGAGAGGAATTATTTCAAAAATTCATAAAAATTGGCGGGATGCCAGGCTTAAAATATTTTAATCTGGAGGAAGAAGTTTCGCAAAAATACTTAAACGACATTTATAACACAGTCCTTGTAAAAGATGTTTTAAATTACAACAATATAAGAGATGTGGATATTTTTAATAGAATTTTAAGCTTTGCCATGCAAAATATTGGCGCAAACTTTTCTGCATCTGCTATAAGAAATTATTTGAAGAGCGAAAATAGAAATATTTCCGTTGACACTGTTTTAAATTATTTGGAATATTGCAACAAGGCCTTTGTGTTAAAAAAAGTTCCAAGATACGATTTAGGAGGCAAAAAACTTTTAAAGGTTGATGAGAAATATTATTTGACGGATCATGGTTTTAGACAGTCCATGGGATTTTCTAATGTTAAAGATATTGAAAAAACTTTGAAAAATATTGTTTACATTGAACTTTTGTCACGAGGATACAGCGTAAAAATTGGAAAAGTCAAAGATAGAGAAATAGATTTTGTTGCAAAAAAAGGCGAAGATATTTCTTATTTTCAAATTGCCTATTTAATGGAAAATGAAGAAACTAGAGATAGAGAATTTGGAGTTTATGATTTGATTAAAGATAATTATCCGAAATATGTTCTTTCAATGGATAAACTTGATTTTTCACAAAGGGGAATTGTTCACAAAAATATCATTGATTTTTTGCTCGAAAGTGAGAAATAATTTTTTTAATAGACTTGAGAAACTTGTAAATAAAATTAGAAAAATATATAATTACTTGGGGTTAGACCCAAGTTTTTTATTTAAAGGAGAAATGATGAAGACTTCATATATATTAATGCTTATTACAATCATCTCAAAAATCTTTGGACTTTTGAGAGAGAAAGCACTTGCTTACTTTTTTGGAGTTGGCATGGTTGCAGATATTTTTCTAATTGCCTTTCAACTTCCTATGACTTTTACCAATGTCATTAGTGGTGCTGTTGCCAATGGTTACATACCAATGTACGATAAAATTGAGGAAAGGGAAGACAAGAAAAAAGCTGATTTATTTACTGCTAATCTTTCTAATGTTATTTTAATTGTATTTATAATTGTTACTATTATTTCTATTATTTTCGCAAGACCTCTTGTAAAATTAATGGCTGAAGGTTTTGAAGGAGAAAAGCTTGAAACTGCTGTATTTGTATCAAGAGTTGCCATGCTCTCCATTGCAGTTACTGCTGTTAGCTCAATTTATAAGGCATACCTTCAAATTCATGAAAAATTTATTATTTCTGTCCTTCACTCAATTCTAATGAATGTAATTTTAATTGGAGCTATGGCAATATCAAGAAATCTTGGCATAAATTATCTTGCCATAGGAATTTTACTTGCCTTTGTTTTGCAATATGCTATTTTTATAATGCCAATTAAAAAACTTGGATACAAGCACAGCTTAAAAATTGATTTTAATGAAGATATGAAGGCAATGTTTATTTCTATTCTTCCGATTTTAATTTCCACTTCTGCAATTGAAATTAACTTTATGATTTCTCGCTCCATTGCATCGGGAGCTTATGCGGGAGGAATTTCAATTTTAAATTATGCCTACAAACTACAAAGTTTTGTAACAGGAATAGTTGTCACATCAATAATAACAGCTACTTATCCTAAGCTCGCAAATTTTGGCTCAAAGAAAGATTATGTAAATTTAAAAACTGCACTTTCAGAAGGTCTTTCAAATATGCTACTTCTAGTTGTGCCGGCTGCCTTTGGACTTTATATTTATTCCTTTCCAATTGTAAATCTACTTTTTGTTGGCGGAGAATTTTCTGTTGATGATGCAAGGATTACTGCTACAGTATTATCTTTCTTTGCCTTTGGTGTAATTGGAATTGGAGTTCGTGAAGTTATATCCAGAGTTTTTTATTCTCTTGGAGACAACAAAACTCCTGTTATAAATTCTGTTTTAATAGTAGTGATAAATATTGTCCTTGCTTTTATACTTTCAAAAGTGATGGGAATAAGAGGGATAGCTCTTGCAACTTCAATCTCCTTTATACTTGGAGCCCTTGCACTATATATTCCTTCTATCACATTAATTGGAAATGTTTTTGATAAAAAACTTTTTACTAATGTAATAAAAATTACTATTTCATCAACGGCAATGGCATTTGGCTCAAAGATTTTCTATAACTTTTTAACAAAGAGTTTTGGTTTAAATTTATCACTTTTAATTTCTATAGTTATTGCAGGTGCTATATACTTGACTTTACTTATTGTATTTAGAGTTGATGAGATAAGAGAAATTAAAAAGTTCATATTTAAGAAATAGCAAAATAGGGAAAAATACCTTTAATTTTACTCTTTAATAGTGTAAAATATTACTTAATAAAGGAGTGATAAATATGAAGGTAATTTTTCACGTAGTTGAAGAAGATAAATGGTCTGCTGTAATTTCAAATGTTAGAGATTTACTAGACACTTTCGATGATATACAAGTTGAAATAATTGCTATGGCTAAGGCTGCGGCACTTTTTAACAGGTACTCTGGAGTTGATTTCGAAGGAGTTATGGGAAATCCAAAAGTAAATATTACAATTGGAAAGAAAGCTTTGGAAGATAATAGACTTACAAAGGAATTGCTACCTCATAGCATCAAAGTGGAAGACTTAGTTATAACAAAAATAGTAAAACTCCAAAACGAAGGTTACGCTTATATTAGACTTTAAAAAAGATTCTGCCAAAAGGCAGGATTTTTTTTGCTTTAAGGCTTGAAAGTTGCCATATAAAATGATAAAATACATATTTGCATAATAATAATTAGAGTGGTGATTTGTACTCTAATTGGAGACACTCATTTGAAAGGCTAGGGTGAGAAAATTAATGGTACATCCTGTTAAATATGGGAAACGTGAGAGAATGAGTTTTTCTCGTGTAGACGAAGTTATGTCACTACCAAATCTCCTTGACGTGCAGACTTCTTCATACAAATGGTTAATTGAAGAAGGGTTAAAGGAAGTATTTGATGATGTATCTCCTATCGAGGATTACTCTGGAAATTTAATTTTGGAATTTGTCGATTATTATTTATCTGACGAGATTAAATATGATATTGACGAATCAAAACAGAGAGATACTAATTACTCTGCGCCATTAAAGGCAAAGGTAAGGCTTATCAACAGTGAAACTGGCGAAGTAAAGGAACAAGAAGTCTTTATGGGCGACCTTCCTCTTATGACACCAACTGGTACTTTTGTAATTAATGGAGCAGAACGTGTAGTTGTTTCGCAACTTGTAAGAAGTCCAGGAGCATATTACAAAGAAGAAAGAGACAAGACAGGTAAGAAAATCTATTCGGCAACACTTATTCCAAATAGAGGAGCTTGGCTTGAATTTGAAACTGATGCTCAAGGCGTAATCAATGTAAGAATTGATAGAACTAGAAAACTTCCTATCACTGTTCTTTTAAGAGCCTTGGGAGTTGAATCTAACCAAGAAATTATAGATGTTCTTGGCGAAAGTGAAGCACTTTTAAAGACATTAGAAAAAGATATTACTACTAATAAAAATGAAGCTTTACTAGAAATTTATAAAAAGTTAAGACCAGGCGAACCACCAACAATTGATTCAGCACAGTCACTTTTTGAAAATATGTTTTTCGATGATAGAAGATATGACCTTGCAAAAGTTGGAAGATATAAATTTAATAAAAAGTTAGGAATCAGTGCAAGAATAGAAAACAATATTCCTGCAGAAGATATAATTGACCCTATGACTGGTGAAATTTTAGCTGAAGAAGGAGAACTTCTAACTAGAGCAAAGGCTGAAAAAATTGAAGCAGCTGGAGTTAATCAAGTTCTTATAAAGACTGATGAAAATTATGAACACGCAACAGATAAGACAATAGTAATAGGAAACAACTTTACTTTTGTAGATGCTTATGAACTTGACTTTGATATGGAAGAGCTTGGCTTTAAAGAAAAAGTTTATAGACCACTTTTCGATGAACTTTACGAAGAGTTTTCTGAAGATACTGAAAAATTCAAGGAAGAACTTGTAAAGGCTCATAGAGAACTTTCTCCAAAACATATTTTAATTGACGATATTATCGCCGGTATTAATTATGAATTTGGACTTATGAATAATGTTGGTTCAGTTGACGATATCGACCACTTGGGAAACAGAAGAATTAGGTCTGTTGGAGAACTTCTTCAAAATCAATTTAGAATTGGTATTTCAAGAATGGAAAGAGTTATTCGTGAAAGAATGACAGTCCAAGATGCCGATGCAACTACACCACAATCACTTATAAATATTAGACCTGTGACAGCTGCTATAAAAGAATTTTTTGGTTCTTCACAACTTTCACAATTTATGGACCAAAACAATCCTCTATCAGAATTAACACACAAGAGAAGGTTATCTGCACTTGGACCTGGTGGGTTAAGCAGAGATAGAGCTGGATTTGAAGTGCGTGACGTCCATAACTCACACTATGGAAGAATGTGTCCTATTGAGACACCAGAAGGTCCAAACATTGGACTTATAACATCACTTACAACTTACGCAAGAATTAATGATTATGGATTTATCGAGACTCCATATAGAAAAGTTGTTGACGGAGTTGTAACTGATCAAATAGATTATCTAACAGCCGATGTTGAGTACGAACAAATCATTGCACAAGCTGACGAAAGGCTTGATGAAAATAATAAATTTGTTGAAGACAGAATTGCAGCCAGAGGTCATGGCGGTAATGCCGATATATTTGACATTAAAGATGTAAACTACATGGACGTATCACCTCAACAAATTGTTGCAGTTGGTACTTCTATGATACCTTTCTTGGAAAATGACGATGCCAACAGAGCCCTAATGGGTGCAAACATGCAGCGTCAAGCAGTGCCTCTATTAAAAACTGAAGCTCCAGTTGTTGGAACTGGTATTGAATATAGAGCTGCTAAGGACTCAGGTGTTGTAATAGTTTCTAAGAACAAGGGAACTGTTAAAAAAGTTGATGCCGTTCATATTGAAATCGAAAGAGAATTTGATAAGGGCATTGACACTTATAAATTGCACAAATTCATGGGCGGCAACCAAGGCACTACAATTAACCAAAGACCTATTGTAAATGCAGGCGACTCCGTAGAAGCAGGAGAAATTATTGCCGATGGGCCAAGTACAGACCAAGGCGAAATGGCTCTTGGCAAAAATATCCTAATAGCCTTTATGAACTGGGAAGGATACAACTATGAAGATGCCATGCTTGTAAGCCAAGAACTTGTAATTGACGATGTATTAACTTCACTTCACATTGAAGAATATGAATCTGAAGCTAGAGATACAAAACTTGGACCTGAAGAAATAACTAGAGATATTCCAAATGTTGGCGAAGACATGTTAAAAGACCTTGACAGCAGAGGAATTATTAGAATTGGTGCAGAAGTTAAGCCAGGAGATATTCTTGTTGGAAAGGTAACTCCAAAGGGAGAAACTGAGCTTTCTGCAGAAGAAAGACTACTTCGCTCAATCTTTGGCGAGAAAGCCAGAGAGGTAAGAGACACATCCCTAAGACTTCCTCATGGGGAACATGGTATTGTTGTCGATGTAAAGACTTTTAATAGATCAGATGGCGACGAACTTCAACCAGGTGTAAATGAAATGGTAAGAGTTTTTGTTGCTACAAAGAGAAAGATTCAAGTTGGAGACAAGATGTGTGGACGTCACGGTAACAAAGGGGTTATTTCTAGGGTAATGCCTAAGGAAGATATGCCTTACATGCCAGATGGTACACCTATCCAAATTGTTCTTAACCCACTAGGGGTTCCTTCTCGTATGAATCTTGGACAAGTTCTTGAAGTTCACTTGGGACTTGCTGCAAAAAAACTTGGATGGCATGTTGCCACTCCAGTATTTGATGGTGCTAACGAAGGCGACATCTTTGATACACTTGAAGAAGCTGGATACTCAAGAGATGGAAAGATTCAACTAAGAGATGGTAGAACTGGAGAAGAATTTGACCACCCTGTAACTGTTGGTTATATGTATATGTTGAAACTTCACCATTTAGTTGATGAAAAAATCCACGCTCGTTCTACTGGACCTTACTCGCTTGTTACACAACAACCTCTTGGAGGTAAGGCACAATTTGGTGGACAAAGATTTGGGGAAATGGAAGTTTGGGCACTTGAAGCTTATGGTGCTAGCCATACTCTACAAGAAATGCTTACAGTTAAGTCTGACGATATAGTTGGTCGTGTTAAGACTTATGAAGCAATAGTTAAGGGCGAAAATATTCCACAACCAGGAGTTCCTGAATCCTTTAAAGTTTTAATAAAGGAATTACAATCACTTGCTCTTGAAATTCAAGTGCTTGATGAAAATGGAAATGAAGTTGATCTTGAAGTTGATGAAGATGAATTAACAAAAATTGACAACATTGACGATAAAAACACTGAATCAGAAGATGATATAAAGGAACTTATTGAACACACAGGAACTGCAAATATTGGCATCAGAACAATTTCAAATGATGAAGTTGAGTCTTTTGAAAACAGTCACTTCTATGAAGATGAAGATGAAGAAGACGATTTTGATGAATTCGATGAATCTGAAGATTAATTAGTTATTTTTAATTAATAGGAAAGGAGAAGTGCTCCTTGAGCGAACATGAATTATTCCATTCAATAAAAATTGGACTTGCTTCACCAGAAAAGATTAGATCTTGGTCTTATGGCGAAGTAAAAAAACCGGAAACTATAAATTACAGGACATTAAAACCTGAAAAGGAAGGTCTATTTTGTGAAAAAATATTTGGACCAACTAAGGATTGGGAATGTTCCTGTGGAAAATATAAAAGAGTAAGATACAAGGGAGTAGTCTGCGAAAAATGTGGCGTTGAAGTCACAAAGGCTAAGGTTCGTCGTGAAAGAATGGGTCATATTGAACTTGCTGCTCCAGTATCACACATTTGGTATTTTAAGGGCATACCTTCAAGAATGGGTCTTGTGCTAGACATGAGCCCTAGAGCTCTTGAAAAAGTTTTATATTTTGCATCTTATGTTGTAACGTATGTTGAACCAGGCGAAACAACTCTTTATGAAAAACAACTTCTTTCAGAAATTGAATATAGAGAGTTCAAAAAAGAATATGGCGACAAGTTTACTGCAAAGATGGGTGCAGAAGCTATTAGAGATCTTCTTCAAAAAGTTGACCTACAAAAGGAAAATGACGAACTTCAAGAAGAACTTCAAGATGCAACTGGACAAAAGAAAATTAGAATTACAAGAAGACTTGAAGTAATAGATGCCTTCATCCAATCAGACAACAAACCTGAATGGATGATACTTGATGCAATCCCAGTAATCCCACCAGATTTAAGACCTATGGTACAACTTGATGGTGGAAGATTTGCAACAAGTGACTTAAATGATTTATATAGAAGAATTGTAAATAGAAACAACAGACTTAAAAAGTTAATGGACATCAATGCTCCAGATATCATAGTTAGAAATGAAAAGAGAATGTTACAAGAATCTGTTGATGCTCTTATTGACAACGGAAGACGTGGAAGGCCTGTAACTGGACCAGGAAACAGACCACTTAAATCTCTATCAGAAATGTTAAAGGGTAAACAAGGACGTTTCCGTCAAAACTTACTTGGTAAGAGAGTTGACTACTCTGGTCGTTCTGTAATCGTAGTTGGACCAGATCTAAAATTCTACCAATGTGGACTTCCAAAGAACATGGCTCTTGAACTTTTCAAGCCTTTCGTAATGAGAGAACTTGTAAAAAGAGATTTAACTTACAATATTAAGTCTGCAAAGAGAATGGTTGAAAGAGGAAAAGACGAAGTTTGGGATGTACTTGAAGATGTTATTAAGGATCATCCAGTTCTTCTTAACCGTGCACCAACACTTCACAGACTTGGTATTCAAGCCTTTGAACCAGTCCTAGTAGAAGGAAAAGCTATTAAGCTTCATCCGCTTTCTTGTACAGCATATAATGCCGACTTTGACGGAGACCAAATGGCTGTCCATTTGCCACTATCAACAGAAGCACAAGCTGAAGCAAGACTACTAATGCTTTCAACAAATAATATCTTGGCACTAAAGGATGGTAAGCCAATTACTACTCCTACTCAAGATATGGTTCTTGGTTCATATTATTTAACTTTAGATAGAAAAGATAAATTAAAGGGCGATGGTTCAATTTATAGAAACTTTGATGAAATGTTCCATGCTTATCAATCAGGATTTTTGCACCTACAATCTCATGTAGCTGTTAGAAGATATGCTGATGAAAATGACAAGAGAGGTAAAATTGTCCCATCAACTGTTGGTAGATTTATTGTAAATGAATTTATCCCACAAGACTTAGGCTTTGTAAATAGAGATGAAGACAAATATTCTCTTGAAATAGACCAGGTTGTAGACAAAAAACTTCTTGGAAAAATAATTGAAAAGACTTACAAAAAACATGGAAATATAAAAACTGCAGAGCTACTTGACAACATCAAGGCTACAGGATATCACTACTCAACTATTGGAGCTGTATCTATTTCAATGGGTGACGTTGAGATTCCTGACACTAAGCCAGAAATTTTAGCTAATGCAGAAAAAGAAGTTGCTAAATATGAAAAAGCCTTTAGAAGAGGTCTTATATCTGACGAAGAAAGATATGAAAAAGTAATTGAAATTTGGAATAAGGCAACTGATGACTTAACTGACGATGTAATGGACGGCTTTGATGCCCTAAATAACATTTACATCATGGCAGATTCAGGAGCCAGAGGTTCAAAGAACCAAATCAGACAACTTGCAGGTATGCGTGGACTTATGGCATCTCCTTCAGGTAGAACAATCGAAGTTCCAATCACTTCAAACTTTAGAGAAGGTCTTTCTGTACTTGAATTCTATATGTCAGCCCACGGTTCTAGAAAGGGACTTGCCGATACGGCACTAAGAACTGCCGACTCTGGATATTTGACAAGAAGACTTGTAGACGTTTCGCAACAAGTAATTGTATCTGAAGAAGACTGTGGAACGGATGAATATTTAGTAGCTAGAGCCTTTAAAGATGGAAAAGAATTAATTGAATCTCTTGCTGACAGAATTGAAGGAAGATATTCTTTCGAAGATATAGTTAATCCAGAAAGTGGAGAAATTATTGTAAAGGCGAATGAATTTATTTCTGATGATGATGCAGTTCTAATTGAATCACTTGGTATAAAAGAAGTAAAAGTAAGATCAGTCCTTGGATGTAAAACTAAAAATGGAGTTTGTGCACACTGCTATGGTAGAAACCTTGCAACAGGCTCACAAATTGGAATTGGAGAAGCAGTTGGTGTAATTGCAGCTCAATCAATTGGGGAACCGGGTACACAACTTACAATGAGAACTTTCCACACTGGTGGTGTAGCTGCAGCAGCAGATATTACACAAGGTCTTCCAAGAGTTGAAGAACTTTTCGAAGCAAGAAAGCCAAAGGGACTTGCAGTAATTGCAGAACGAGGCGGTATTGTCGACATAAAAGAAACAAATAAGAAGAGAGAAGTTCTTATTACAGCAGAAGATGGAACAGTTGACTCTTACAACATCGTCTATGGCTCAAGACTAAAAGTTAAACAAGGCGATGAAGTTGAGGCTGGAGATGAACTTACACAAGGTTCTGTATATCCACAAGATTTACTTCGTGTAAAAGGCGAAAAAGGTGTACAAGAATACATTGTTAAGGAAGTTCAAAGAGTTTACAGACTTCAAGGGGTAGACATCAACGACAAGCACATTGAAATAATAGTTAGACAAATGCTATCAAAGTGCAAAATTGAAGATGCAGGAGACACAGATTTACTTCCGGGCGCACTTGTAAATGTAGTTGACTATAAAGAAGCAAATAAGATTGCAATAGAAGAAGGCAAAGAACCTGCTACTGCAAAAGTAAATCTTCTTGGAATTACAAAAGCATCACTTGCAACAGACTCTTTCCTATCAGCAGCATCCTTCCAAGAAACTACAAGAGTTCTTACAGATGCAGCTATAAAGGGAAAAGAAGATATGCTTGAAGGCTTAAAGGAAAATATTATAATCGGACAACTTATACCAGCAGGTACAGGCGCTCGTATAAATTCCAAGGTGCAAATTGGAATCGACGAAAGCCTAAAAGAAGATTACAATATCCTTGAAGACTCAGAAGTAATAACACAAGATGATGTAAAAGTAGAACTTGAAACTGTAGCAGAAGAAGAGTAAATTAAAAAAATATATTCATAAAAAATAAATTTTAAGTAGGTTGATTAGTCAGCCTACTTTTTTGTAATTAGAATACCCCCGGTTGGACCGGGGGTTCA
>UMIY01019059.1_pt1 | contig 63831 bp, 52 predicted proteins | sample 1965921 | NCBI WGS metagenome assembly UMIY01 (sample SAMEA4836134, study PRJEB28245) | human gut metagenome | biome: gut microbiome; material: fecal sample | place: Denmark | collected 2008
TTGATTGCCTTAAGCGACTCTATAAGGCTTGGGGCTTCGATGGTTTTGGCTATGTGCTCGACATATTCAAGAACTCTGCATGGGGTAGTTGTGGGATCAAGAATTAACTTTGCATTGCGGGGCAGGTTTTGCAGAGCCTGATAGACGTCGTTATATGTTTGGTTTCTTAAAGTATAAAGCTTGGCACCCGAAAGTGATATGAGGGCGTAGGCGTAAAATAGCGGGCTGTCGTCAAAGTCACTTCCACGCTTGTTGAAAAACCAAGCTACATCGTCTAATGCCGATACAAAATAATAGTCTGCGCCATTTTTTTTCATCTCTTCTTGCACTCTTGATAACTTTGACGAGGTTGATTCGCCAGATATAGAAATATCTAGATCGATAATAGGATTTGATTTTACCGGCGGGCGATTTTCCCAGATTTTTTCAATAAAATTGCAATCTATAATCTTAAGACCAGTATCGCAATTTGGCGATGAACTTGACGTTGGCTTCGCAGAATGAACATTCGAAAGCACAGAAAACGCTGAGGTTGTATATACTCCCATATCTACAGCAAGGGTGTTGATTGTTCCAGCTTTGTTATATCGATGAATAAGTTTATCGTATAATTCAGTATCCTCATAGCCTAGCTTCATTAGTTTTATTTCGGGTGGAAGCTGTTCTGCGGCCTGAAGAAAATATCTGCTATCTGTCCAAAGGAAACCCTCGTCTTTTGTTATGAGGACGTCGCCTGCTGAACCTGTAAATCCGGTCAAGAATGAAATTTCATGATAATGAGCATCAAGCATTTCGGAGCCGTGAGGGTCGCTCATAGGAATGAGATAGGCATCAACGTTATTTTTAGCCATTAGATTTCTTACTTTTTTGATTCGGTCTGAAAAAATATCTTTATTAATTTTGTCCATGAAAATCCTCCATTTCTAATATAGGAATGTATGTTACTATTAAAAATCTATGATTCCAATATAGGAATATTATTGCCAGTTGAGAAGCAAAGTGCCTGGTTAAATTTAAGGAACTCAAATTAGCACATTTTTCTTAAGGCTTGGAAAAAGACCTGACGGCATTTTAATCGCAAGATAATAGGCGAATAGGCCTATGAGGATGCCAGTTGCCATACCTGAAAATAGAAGTACGGGGAAGTAATAAAATATTTTGATGTTGGATACGAGCTTAGCCGCCACAAGTATTTGACCTAGATTGTGAAATACGCCTCCCGCCATTGAAACTCCGACTATACTGAATTTGTTAGTTTTTTTGAGGATAGCCATAACAAAAAAGCTTAAAAGTCCTCCAGATAGTGAGTATACCACACCAAACGCTCCTGAAAAAAGCAGCCCCGAGAGAGTTATTCTAACGAGGTTGATTGCAAGAGCATACTTCCATTCTAAACCATAAAGAGCAATTATTATGAGAAGATTTGCAAGTCCGAGTTTGATTCCCGGGATTCCAAAATCTATGGGGATAAGGAATTCTATGTATGAGAAAATGAGCGCAAGGCATGAGAGCATTGCAGCAATAGTAAGTTTAGAAATGCTTGCTCCTCTTCTATAATAAATATGTGAGTTTTTATTAGTTTGAGATGACATCTATATCATCACCCCCATTTTTTTGACTATCTACAATCTCTACTACAACCTGATTAGGAAGACAGATTATAGCTTGGGCTGTATTTGAAATTCTACCTTGATGGACACAATTCTGATTCAGGCAGTCCGAAAATGACATTGAAACTTTGCCGTTCTTTATGGTAATATTATTGTGATGGCCATTATAAACGACCTTGATTGTCTGGTCTTTGCTTAGGTCATAGGTGCCGTATAATTGTCCACCTGTTTTAATTAAAACTTGTTTTCCGTCTCTTCCACTATCGGATATAAAAAAAACTGTACTAATTCCAAGGACGAGAAAAATCAAAAATAAAGCCAAATCGGCTTTCCTTAAAATTGAGGTATTTATGAAAAAATTAGGTTTAATATTCTTACTCATAATCGTTATAATTATATCACAGACGTCATGCTCGGTAAAGCATGTCGGAAACTCGAAATCAGAAGAAGATCAGAGTGCACCGGTTTCAAAAGAGGGCTTCTTTTTTGATACAGTGTGCAAAATAACAATATTCGATATGGATAATATGAGCAAAGAAAATGCAGAGGATGCTATAGATAAGTCATACAAGGAAGCCGCTAAGTACGAGAAAATTTTCTCAAGACAAGTGGAAGGCAGTGAGGTTTGGAAGCTTAATAACAAGGGCGAGCTGGAAGCTTCCGATGACCTGTTCACAGTGATTCAAACAGGGTTAAAATATGGGGGAATCTCGGGTGGAAAATTTGATATAACTATGGGACCCGTGCTTGACCTTTGGAAATTCAATAAGGAAGGTATAAATCAGCTTCCAAAGGAAGAAGATATCAAAAAAGCATTAGAGCTGGTAGACTACAAAATAGTCGAAGCGTCAAAGCTTAATGATTCGCAGAATTTGGTGAAAACTGCTGGCAGCGGCTCTGAAATAGACCTTGGAGGGATAGCAAAGGGATACATCTGTGACAGAATTTCTGAATCTTTATCGGACAGAGGCGTAACGTCGGCAATTGTCAATCTCGGTGGCAATATAACCGTAATTGGAGAAAAACCAGGGAATAAGCCTTTTAATGTTGCTATTGAGAAGCCTTTTTCTGAAAGAAAAGACATGATTGGGATAGTAAAGATGAAAAATGGGACAATAGTAACATCAGGCACATATGAGAGATATGTAGAAGTCGGTGGCAAGAAGTATCATCATATTTTGGACCCTGCAACAGGTTGGCCGATAGATACAGATGTTGTGAGCGTGACTATTTTGTCGAAAATAGGAAATTCAATGGAGTGTGATGCCATGTCAACAACGGCTTTGCTTCTGGGGTCGGAACGTGGGCTACAGCTTATAGAGCAAGCACCTGAAATGGAAGCACTTTTTCAGCTTAAGGACGGGACTATAACAAAAAGTTCGGGATTTGAGTATGAGGAAGGTAGATAATAAAGACAAAAAGTGATAAAATATTTTGTAGGTTGAATTTACAAACATGATTGGAGGATTTTAGAATGGATTTTATCAAAGATATTACTGAAAAGCTTAAAGGAAAGGATGCCAGGATTGTTTTCCCAGAGGGCGAGGACAAGAGGATTCTGGGAGCTTGTGCAAGACTTGCTAAGGAAGGTGTTGTAAAGCCTGTTGTGCTTGGAAAAAAATCTGAGGTTGAGGCAACGGCTAAAGAAATAGGCGTGGACCTTTCTGCTTTAGAATTTGTAGACATTGAGAAATCCGATAAATTTGATGAGCTTTGTGAGGCTTTTGTTGAAAGAAGAAAGGGTAAGGTTGCCCCAGAAGATGCAAAGAATATTCTCATGACGCCAAATTATTTTGGTACGATGATGGTTTATAAAGGTTATGCGGACGGCCTTGTTTCGGGAGCGGTTGGCACTACAGCAGATACGGTAAGACCTGCGCTTCAGATAATAAAGACAGTTCCAGGAATGTCAAGGACAAGTGGTGCATTCTTCATGCTAAGAGATGATGAGATGTATTTGATGGCTGATTGCGCTATAAACATTGACCCTAATTCTGACGATTTAGCAGAGATTGCTGTTGCTTCTGACAAAACAGCTAGACAGTTCGGCATGGAACCTAAGATTGCGATGTTATCTTTCTCGACAAAGGGCAGTGCAAGCCATGAACTTGTTGATAAGGTTGCAAATGCTACGGCAAAGGCTCTTGAAATGAATCCTGAGCTTCAGCTTGACGGCGAGCTTCAGTTCGACGCTGCATTTGTTCCAAGCGTTGGAGAGAAGAAGGCTCCAGATTCAAAGGTTGCAGGACATGCAAACGTATTTGTATTCCCTTCGCTAGAGGCTGGAAATATTGGCTACAAAATTGGTCAGAGATTTGGTGGCTTTGAAGCTGTCGGTCCAGTTCTTCAGGGCCTTAACAGTCCGGTTAACGACCTTTCAAGAGGCTGCAACGAGGAGGAAGTTATTTCGCTTGCAAAGGTTACAGCTGCACAGGCTAAACTCTAAAAATACAAAATAGATTTGTATGTAATAGATTGATTATTGAAAACTAAAAATATATGAGGCTGAGAGTAGTTAGAGTGAGTGTGAAATTCATTCCAGATAGATTGCTTTCAGCCTCATTTATGTTTCAAGTTCGTTCCGCTCGATTAGCATCACATTTTATATGATTGTACTCTTTATCAAGATTTTTTTCTTTGAATGCTATATTGCTAAATGTGAAGTTTTTCAAGGAAGAATCTATGTATATTAGTAAATCTTTCGAAAAGTCATCCATTACATTTTCACCGTAAGTGCTAACCGCTAAATATCCATTCTGCTCTGACACTTTCTTTATCAGAGTGTAGAATGCTCTGGCAAGCCTGATATCTTGAATCATGGACCAATCAGCGTTATTGGCTATATAACAATTATAGTTTTTTACAGATGAGGGTATTATAAAACATAGGGCTTGTATGTCATCCTCAATTAAATATTTTCGTAAATCCACCTCAAAATTGTCTACTAGCTTTTCAATGATGATAGATAAACCGAAGTATTTTATGTTAGGACATGAATTTATTTCAATAGAATAGCGTTGTTTACCTGGCTGCTTGGTATTGAGTGGGGGCTTTTCGGTTTCCATTCCCTTAATCTCTTTTTGCTTTTCAATTAATTCATTGGATGGTGATATTCCAAGATTTACTGCTAATTTATTTCGAAATTCAGAATAGTAGAGCAAAGCAGCACTTTTTTGCCCTAAAGCTGAATATATATCGAGATATTCCCATGCGATTTTTTCATCAAATGGTTCTGATTGGCTAAGCTCATCGAGGAGTAATTTGCACCTTTCAAAGGCTTTTGAATCCTTGTAACGTTTAAAGAGTTCAAGATATAGGGATGTTTTTCTGTCTTCAAGACGGCGCCGCGAGGTTATGATAAATTCATTATACTCTTCGCAATTTTTGAAGAAAAACCCTTCCATAAATTCTCCTTTAAAGAGAGCGGCGAGCGTTTCAAGGTAAGCTGTTGAATGAATTTTGTAATCAGAGTGTTTAAGAATATTAACAACATCACAGTCAAATTCATATTGTTGATTAATTTCATATCCATTTGGAATTGTATTTATAATTTCATTTTTTTTGTTATCCCGAGGAAGAAATTTTCTAATTAACCAGAGATTATATCTAAGATTGTATTTCCCTGCGTCTTCAGTGCTTTCGGGCCATAAGTATGAAATTAACTTTTCTTTTGAGATATAGCCCGTATTGTTAATCAGAAGTAAACCCAGCAAGGCAAGTGTTTTCCCTCCAAATTTAGAGGTTATGTCCTTGCCATTGAGAATAATTTTTGTAATACCAAGATATTTTATTTCTACCATGTAATTACCTCTTACGCCTCATGTCGATTAAACAAAATCTCTCCAGACTTTATGGTCATATTCACTTTTACATTTTTTAATAGTGGTGCGGGGGTAGAGAGTATATTTTGATCAAGTATAATCAAATCAGCAAGTAAACCATTTTTGATATTCCCTCGTACATCTTCCTCAAAAATAGAATATGCGCCACTGCTTGTATACATCCGGATTGCTTCAAATATATTACTGCGACTAGATTTGACTGGATGATTCACAACAGAATGGATTCCAAGGAAAGGATTGATTTCACACACATCACTATCTGAGCCAGCACAAATTCTAACTCCAGCGTCTAATATTTCTCTAAACCTATTTGTTAGAATGTATTTTTCGCCAAGGCGGTCCTCGTACATTTTTCCTCTACCTCCCCAATATAACTCATAAGTGGGATTCATAGAAAAAATGATGCCAAGGTCGGATGCTTTCTGGATTTGCTCTTTTGTTGCAAGTTCTACATGCTCAAGTCTATGTCTAAGACCACGAATACCAGATTTGTATATAGCGTACTCATGAGCATTTAAAACTAACTCTATAGCCCTGTCGCCAATAGTGTACAGAGAAAGCTGTAGATTTTTTTCGTAGCATTTTAAAACAAAATCATTTATCTCTTCTTGTGAAAAAAGAAGTCTACCCATATATCCAGGTTTATCGTTATATTCGAATGATAGTGCGGCTGTTCTAGCTCCCATTGTTCCATCAATGTATAAACTGCCACCTACACGAGGCAGTTTCATTTCTTGAATCTGATTTAGGTCGTGAGTCTGATAAAAAAGAAATATATCAATTGGAAATGCGTTATGGTTTTCGTGTAAGAAAATAGCATCCTTGTCGCTGTACATATACCCACCCTCCATTGCGTTGATTGCAGTTATCCCATTAGATAAAATGGAAGGCATAAGGTTGACAATATTCTGCATCCTTCGACGGTCTTCATATTTATTGAGGATATTGGTTCTAAGCACGGCATTCGCACTACTTCTAAATATGCCAGTTGCTACACCGTCCGAATCAGTTTCGATGCCCTGAAGCCTATATGGTATTTTGTAAAATAGCAGACCATAAGTATTGAGCATGCTCACCTGATAATCGATATTATTTATCCAAATGACCTTATCATCAGAAATTTGATCTAAAATCTTTCTATCGGGATACTTACCTTCTTTGAGAAAATTTTCATCAAGCCTAAAACAAAATATTTCTTTATCCAAATTTTTGTCAGCATAGTTTTGTATCATATTGCCAATATCGCTATAATTAGACACATTGGACAGATTTACGAAGTCGCAATTCATAGCTGTTTGAAGCAGATGAAAGTGGCTATCAATAAATCCCGGCAAAACCGACTTACCTTCAGCATCAATCATGGTAGTATTTACATCTTTTAATTTTTTATATTCATCTCCATTGCCTGTAGCAAGAATGTTCTTACCACTGATAGCAACCCAATCCCATGTAATCTCGTCAATTACATCTAAGCACTTACCATTGTAGATTATTTTCTCAGCTTTCATAATAAGTTCCTCTTAAATTTTTTAGTATAATTAATATAAAAAGAGATGGAGCTTGATTGTTTAGAAGATGTGTAGAAGCCGTTAAGACCTAGCAAGTCAAGTCTCCATCTCATTATGTTAATTATTATTGTACCATATATACACAGGAACCTGCTAAATAAGTTTGTTCAATTTTTATGTCTTTAATCTTGTTTTCGGCAACAGAAAATATATCTTCATTCAATACTACTAAATCAGCAAATTTTCCTTTTTCAAGGGTGCCAAGATATTTTTCTTGCCCTGTAGCATAGTGGACATTTTTAGTGAACATAGACAGTGCTTTAAATACATCAAGCTTTTCATTTGGCAGGAAGCCGTTTATAGGAGTGCCGTCTAGGTCTTGTCTTGTTACAGCAGCATACACACCTATTATTGGGTCGTAGGTTTCAACTGGACAGTCAGAACCACCAGTTAGAATTAACCCTTTTTCCATCATGGTTTTCATCGGGTAACTATTTTGTGCACGAGAAGGTCCTAAAAGATATTCTAGCCAATGAAGGTCTGTGCATATAAATGTGGGTTGCATATCAATTACCACTGGAAGCTTTGCCATGCATTCAATAGAAGGTAAATCAGCTATCTCGGCGTGAATAATTCTAAATGGTAATCTTTCAGAGGCACTTTTGCCGGGATTCTGTGTTTCGTAGCTATGTACAGCTGTTTCAATAGCATCAAGGGTTATATCAAGAGCTCTATCCCCGATAGCGTGTATTGCTGGTTGATAACCTTTGATATACGCTTCAGTGATTAATTTTATTAGTTCATCTCTGCTGGAAATAAGTAGACCTTTTGCATTTGGATTGTTGGCATAAGGCTCCCTGAGTGCCGCTGATTCAGAGCCTAAAGACCCATCAGTAAATACCTTGAAAGCTCCATATTGTGTGAGCCTGTATGGGTTTTTAAATTCAGTTGGTGAAATTTTTTCCTGTTCAAAATAGTTATCAAGGCATACTGTTACTCTAAGAGGCAGCTTGTTCTGCTTTTCAAAATTCCTATAGATATTGATATCTTCGTTATACTGCCATATTTGAGCTGCATACGTGTGAATTGTAGTTATACCTTTTGATGACATATCAGATAGAGCCGCTTGGAAGATTTCGTCTCTTGTTTTATTGTTTTCAAGAGGGTTTGGTAGAATATCATCAAAAATCTTTGTTGTCTGTTCTCTCAGAATCCCAGTAGGATAACCATCCTCGTCAAGTTCAATTTTGCCTCCAAGCTCACTAGTTGCATTGCGTTCTATTCCAGCTATTTTAAGGCCTAGACTATTAGCGACTACACAGTGCAGGCAGGTTCTTTTTATCACTATTGGGTGAACATCGCTGATGCTATTCATTTCATCTAAGGTAGGAAATCTGTTCTCTGACCATTTAGTTTGATCGAAGTTGACACCCTTTATCCATTGCCCCTCTTCCGTTTTATTAGCTTTTTCTTTCATTTTATCAATCATCTCTTTAATTGATTTTACATTGGAAAGATCTACATATGTTAAATTTTGGCAATGAGCATAAAGGTGAAGATGAGAATCAGCCATCCCAGGGATCATAGTTTTGCCGTGTAGGTCGATAACTTCTTTTGAAGGTATATTTTGTTCATCACCCACATATTCTATCAGCCCATCTCTTACCCCAAGAGATGAATAGATATCATTAGGTGAGACCATTGTATGAATTTTTCCATTGACAAATAATTTATCAAGCATTTTTTTCCTCCTCTACATTATCATATTCCTTCCAGACGAAGATGCCTGTAATAGCATAGAATGCGGCAACTATTGGAACGAGCCACAACATTATGCAGTACGGTGCATAATCGAGAGTTTTAACACCAAGTACTCCAGAAAAATATACAGCACCTAGGGACCAAGGTAGTAGTGGATCAAGACATATTCCAGAATGTTCACATGTACGAGATGCTACGGTTTTCTTGATTTTCAGTTTTTCATAACCCTCAATGAACATTCTACCTGGTATAAGTATTGAAACATAAGGACTTGCTGACAGCATAATTGTCATGAATCCAGTTAGCATTTGAGTTAAGATAAGATTTCTTGCATTCTTTGTGATAGCTTTCATGCTGAATAGCAAGGTGTTGAGCACACCGGTTTTTTCGAGTATACCGCCGTATGATAGTCCAAGGTATCCGATAGAAACTGTCCACATCATGGATTGTAGGCCGCCTCTGTTTAGAAGTAGGTTTACATCTTTGCTTGGGGTATCTATTTTGAAACCATAGTTCATGTAGCTCATCATATCAACGATATTATATCCTTGAAGAAGAACTGCTATAATCATTGCCACCATTGCTGATGTAACTATTGTTGCAAGAGCATTTATTTTTTTCAGAGCAAATGCAAGTACAATTAGCATTGGTATAAGGCTTATTATGGCATGAGTAGCATCGAGATTGAAGCTTGATGAAAGAATTTTAAGTGTTTCATTTACTCTTTCATTATCAATTTCTACAGCTGAGAATTTTGTTTGTATAACACCGAAGAAGATGATGGTAGCTATGTATGCGGGGATAGTAGCTGTTGCTACACTTTTAATATGGTCAAAGATATTAACTTCGCATGTACCAGATGAAAGATTGACAGTGTCAGATATTGGTGACATTTTATCTCCGAAAATGGCACCGCAGATAATTGCTCCAGCAGTCATCGCTGGCGGAATATTTAATCCTCCTCCGATTCCCATAAGTGCCACGCCAAATGTCGCGGCAGTTCCCCAAGATGTTCCAGTACACAGTGTAGTGATGGCACAAACTAAAGTGGCTGCGATTAGGAATATTGATGGCGAAATAATTTTCAGACCGTAAAAAATAAGCGTTGGGATGGTTCCAGCTGCAATCCATGCAGGAATCATAACGCCGATAAACATCAGTATCATCATGGATACTGTTGCAATTTTGCACCCGTGAATAATGCCTTCTTCTACAAGTTGAAAGTCTGTTTTTGCAAAAATTTTCAGCATAATGACAGCAAATACAGATGCGAATATCAATGTCATATGCACATCAGGTTCGCCTACTAGAATTAGCTGAAGAGCAAAACAGACTACCAGAAAAAGTACTATTAGCAGACTTACTCCAAGGGAAGGTGATTTAATGTTTTCTTTTGTTTCGTTCATAATGAGTTCCTCCTTTTCTGCAATTATATTTAAAAGTGTTTGATATAATTTGCTAAAATATGTTTGTTAAAAAAATAATTTTATTTGCACTTAAACTCAAAATAAACGAATGATAAACTTTTAACCAATACAACCTTTAATAGCAAATATTTCAGGATATATGATATACTATGCTTGAAAGTATGAGTGGATTGGCATTTATAGTTATTTAGTATTCAAACCAGTTTAAAATTTGAGGAGGGAATTTTGAAACCGATTACGATAGAACTAAAGCGGGGAAATAAGACGAACCCTTTGTACAACCAACTATATGAATACATAAGGACTGAGATTATTTCTGGAAACATCAAGAATGGAAGCAAGCTCCCCGCACTCAGGCGTCTTGCAAAAGACCTAAATCTAAGCATAACGACTGTCGAGTTTGCGTACAACCAGCTATCTGTTGAGGGATACATAGAAAGCAAACCGCAATCGGGATTTTATGTTGCGAAAATTCCAGGTCCTGTGATGATTAACAAGGCTCAGGCAGGAAGCAAGAGCAAAACACACGATATTAATATGGTCAGTGAAAACGATGTACCAGAATGGGATGCTTCGAAAAAGAAGTACATCACCGACCCCAATGCGTTTGATTTTAAAAAGTGGCGGAAATCGCTGATGCGTGTAATCGATGAAGAAAGCAATCTTCTCATGCAGGAGGGAGATCCACAAGGCGAGGAAGCGTTGAGATATGAAATCAGCAAATATGTATTCAATTCCAGAGGGGTAAGATGCCAACCGAACCAAGTGGTCATAGGCGCCGGAACTCAGCAGCTGACCTCTCACCTTGGACGTCTTTTAAGGCACGTCGGAATCCATCTTGTATGCACCGAGGACCCTGGTTATCAACCCGTCAACAAAATATTCGAGGACCAAGGCTATATACTCAACAAAATACCTGTTTCCTCTCAAGGAATAGAGATAGAAAAGCTACCCGAATCTAAAGCAGCTGTATATGTATGTCCAAACAATCAGTTCCCGACGGGAGCCGTTATGCCGATTGCAAATAGGTACGAGCTACTCAAATGGGCAGATTTAAATGATGGGCTGATAATTGAGGACGATTACGATAGTGAACTCAGGTATTTTGGTAGACCTATTTCTTCGCTCCAAGGGCTTGAGAACTACGAAGAGAATTCTCATGTTTTGTATCTCGGAAGCTTCTCAGCTACGCTTTTTCCGTCTGTGAAGATAAGCTACATGATTTTACCAAGACAGCTTGCAAACAAGCTGGATTTTATACTTGAGGGTTACACCCAGACATGCTCAAAGACCGAACAACTTGCACTCGCACACTTTATGGAGTCTGGATATTATTACACAAATATAAAAAAGCTAAGAAATCTCTGCGGAAGAAAGCTAGCTGCATGCATTAAAGTAATAGAAAGCTATGGGCGTGATTTGGTGATGGCTGATAGAACTGAGTCAGGATTATATGTAATTTTGAGCGTAAAAACAGATATGAGCGAGAAAGAAATGGAAGTAATCGCAGAAAATATGGGAATATTGGCATATTGCTCAGATGATATAACACCGACAAAAGGGATGAAATCCATAATTTATTATTTCTCGAGGTTGCCCGAGAATCGGATTCAAGATTTGACAAAGAAGATGATTGATAGTTGGCTGAGGCTGATTCGCTGAAAATAAATAGAATAACTGATAATAACAGTGATAAGGAATTGAGAGGACCTCATTACAAATACAAAACGGTATATCTAAATCCTGTATATAAAAAAGTATCAGGCTATGCGGTGAGAGGAAGGTGATTATGGAATGTTTGTAAAAAAAAAGATAATATACTTAATATCAATTGTTTTAGTATTAAGTATATGGCTAAACTTTTATTTGATTACTCCAAGTCAAGATGATGAACATTACATACTTGGAACTTATGTAATTGAAGATAAAGACCCTTCCAATAACACATATTTTGCTTTTAGAGAAGATGGCATGTACGAAGTTTATACGCCAGAAAAGATTTTATTTAATGGGCAACTAAAAAATATAGATTTAAAGAAAAATAATATCTTTCATATAAAGGATGAGCAAGTTGACTTTTATATCGTTTTTATGGGAAAGGATATATACGCGTTAGGATTTAAAGGGGGGAAATATCCTCTTAAGAAAATATCTTCTGTTTATACAGTGATAAGAACCGCAGAGCCTTAGAATATCTCGTTCAACTTGAAAGAGAATTATCAGAGAAATAGAGCAGTAGCATGGTGTAGCCACTGCTCTATTTGGTTGTTTAGCTTTAGTTGTGTTTGTTTAACTTTTTCGGTTGGTTGGTTTTAATTATCTAGCCATGATGTGATTTCATGAATGCGTGAAACACTATTTTGCTATAGGAATGACCACGTAGTTAGCCAATTCCGTGATTAAGCAAGTATCGTGCAGCCCTGATTTCATCGGGTAGTATGCGCATCAGATGTTTTGTTGCGAAAATGCTGTCTGTACCATATTGCCTGAAGCTGTCAAGGATGTAAAGTACGAGATGCCCGCGCAGACTGATACTGCGAAGTGATCCAAAAGAAGCTAAGGACACGAGGGTAGATAATCTATTTTCGACCGCTTTGGTGTAGTTAGAGCGAAAAATGGAAGTCTGTTTGATAAGTGCATCATTGATTTTGTTTTTATCATAGAGCTTTGTAGGTATAACTTCAAAAATCTCACAAAGATAATCTAGCTGCGTCAGCTCGTTATCTTTAAACTCTCCACGTTTAAACGTATACTTTTCACCATCGAGAATTTTAAAGGCCTTTAAAGTATCAAGGTAACCAAGTATCATCGCTCTCTTGGTATTTTCAACCTGAAAACTCAATATAAAACCAAGCTCAAATTTCGGACGTATTAAAATATATGTTTCGTCTGAAGGCCCTTCAGGAACTTTGACGGAATCATTTCTATCAAGTTCAACGGCAATAATGAATTTTGCATTCTTTTGGCGGGCCATAAAAACGGGAAGATTATTGGAATATCCACCGTCAATGTAGGTTGTGCCATCAATTTCGTATGTGTGAATTGCAGGAAATGCTGCACAGCTTGCTGCCATGAAGTCAAGGAGCCTACCCTTTGGAATATCTTCTTTCCACAGGTAGCGAGGATTCATAGATGGGAATTCTGTAGTGACAAGCCCGTATTCCATAGGGCTTTTTCTTATTTTGTCCTCGTCCATATATATGTCTAGACCTTTTCGAAGCGGTGTCGAACTCGCTCCACCGTGGCGCACGAATTCTCTGAAATAATCGATGTTACTTGGATTGCTGCAAATATCAAAAACCGTATCAGTTTCCATATGTAGCCACATTTCGATTGCAGCTTCAACTTCCTTTTGGGCATAACATGCACCTATAAGCGACCCGACAGACGTTCCTACCACAACATCAGCCTTGATTCCAAGCTGATCTAACGCCTTAATTACACCACATTCATAAGCGCCTCTTGATCCGCCGCCACCAAGGACTAGACCGACCTTATTTGATTTTGCTTTTTTGATTAAACTGTTCATATTTATACACCTATGCGAACTACCCACTGTCTAAAGCCGATGGGCTTCATGCTTCAATATATTTGGATAAGTTGGGAAACCCACTAATATAGCATACTCAGAAAACATAATTGAATATTTATAACGCTATCTGTGAAAGAACAATTTTATTTTGTAAACAAAATATCTGCCTGTCATGTAGTCGCGAAGTGCCTTGAGGTTAAAACTACTCAAACTGTGTCCGATAAATTGCTTGACACCTCGATATACTATGCTATGCTTTTTGCCGGGCTTGTATAGCTTGTTATCGACAATGTATTTTGCAGCGGCATAGGTTTCATCAAAAATATCACCTATGGCATTGCTATACATGATGCTGTCCTTGCCGTCACGAATCATACTGGTAGCCATTGCAAGAACGATGCTCCCATATCCACCGTCATTTCCGACCGCATCGATAGACTTAGACTTAAAAATTGTTGATAGCGTGTCCAACGCATTTTTTTCATCAAAGTCGCCATTTTTAGAGAATGCTTTGATGGCGTTCTTTAGAGCAGGCAGAAGGTTCCGACTGGTGTAGACCTTTGCGGGATTTAGATTAAAAAATCTTGCGCAACAGTCAGCACCCAAGAGCTCATCCTTATCTTTGAAAGTGCCTTTTTCAAAGCAAAAATAGTCACCCTCATATAGACCCAATGCCTTCTTAGCATCGAGAAATCCCATTTTAAGCATAGACCTTTGTCTGTCGGAGTCAAAGTCGAGCGGAAATCCGAGCTCCCATTTTGATGATATGATAAGCACCTTGGCTTTTCGCTTTCGGTCCCACTTTCTCTCAATCCCATTCCCAAGAAGATCAATCGCATAAACGACATCTGCACCGCGATCAATTGCCATCTTCACAGGCATTACATCTAAATATGCACCGTCTATAAATTTTTTTCCATCAATCACATGATACTTTATCATCGGAAAGGCAGAAGCACTGGCAAGAACATAATCTTGCATTTTACCGCGTGGTATTTCATCCTTCCACAGCCTGTGAGCTTTAATCCTAGGAATTTCAACGGTAACTAGACCAAAGTCAACTTTAGAATTTCGAATCTTTTTTTCATCGATATATTTTCGGATGCCATCTTTGAGCCCTTTAGGATCAGCGCCATTGTTAAAAATAAAAGCCTTGGCAAAGTCAAATAGATTTGCATCTTTTTCAACTTCAAAAAGCTCATCTGTCTCAAGCTTTGAAAACATGTCAACAGCGACCTTAAGCTCATTTTGACAATATAGAGCACCCACCAGAGATCCAGACGAGGAGCCACAGACTATATCTGCTTTTATTCCCATCTTATTTAGCGCTATTATAGCACCACATTCATATGCACCCTTGGATCCGCCACCGGCAAGCACAAAGGCGATTTTTTTCTTTCTCACATTACTTTCCCCCAATACTTGTGCTATACTGTTATTATATCAGAAAAAAGGGAGGATGTTAATAAAATGGATGACAGGCTTAGAAAAATAATAGATGCAAGTTCAAACATTGTTTTCTTTGGCGGTGCTGGAGTTTCAACAGAAAGCGGAATTCCTGACTTTAGGTCAGAAAAGGGATTATACCATGCTAAAGAAGTATACGGCTATCCTCCTGAAATGCTGATCAGCCATACTTTTTACCTTAAAAATCCTAATCTTTTCTTTAAATATTACAAAGAAAATTTGATATGGCAGGATGTTCAGCCAAATGATGCACACAAAGCCCTCGCTAAGCTTGAACAGATGGGCAAGTTAAAAGCAGTTGTCACACAAAATATAGATGGGCTACACCAGAAGGCGGGCAACAAAACAGTTTACGAGCTTCACGGTAGCGTGCTGAGAAACTTTTGCGAGCATTGCGGTGCATCGTATGATGTGGACTATATTATGAATCCAGCAAACTGCAGGGGAGTAGACACTCTCGAGGGTGGCTCTAGCAAAGACCTCAAAGACGGCAGTTACATACCGGTATGCAATAAGTGCGGTGGGACCATCAAGCCCGACGTTGTTTTGTACGAGGAAGCTCTCGACGAAGATGTAATATACAATGCAGTTGATGCAATTTCGAAAGCGGACACATTAATTGTGGGTGGAACAAGCTTGGTCGTTTATCCGGCTGCGGGCTTAATAAATTATTTTCGGGGTAAGAATCTAGTATTGATTAATAAGACAGAGACAAGCTATGATAATAGAGCAACTTTAGCTGTTCACGATTCAATTGGAAAGGTTATGAAATTTGATTAATTATTTGGTTAGCAATGATGATGGTATAAGAGCGACGGGCATTACAGCTTTGATCAAAGCACTGTCCTCGCGAGAGGGTGTGAATGTTTACGTTTGTGCACCTGACGGACAGCGCAGTGGTAACAGTCAAAGTATATCCTTAAACGGTACCGTGTATGTATCAGAGGTTAAAGTAGACGGAGCAAAGCTTGCGTGGCAAACGAGTGGCACGCCCGCTGATTGTGTGAAAATAGGCTTGCAAAAATGCGAGGAATTAGGCTTAGAAATCGACATGGTTTTCGCAGGCATCAATATGGGAAGCAATGTCGGAAAGGATACACTTTATAGTGGAACTGTTGGTGCTGCTAAGGAAGCAGCAGTTTCAGGCTATAAGGCTGTGGCATTATCTGTAGCAGGACATCACTGCACACATTTTGACGGTGCATGTAATATCGCAATAGAGTATGTTGAAAAGTTAAAAGACTTTCTAACACCAAAGCTTATCCTCAACATAAATGTCCCTGATTTACCAGAGGATGAAATTAAGGGTGTCAAATTCACAAAGCTTGGACCTAGGTACTTTAAAGATAGATTTTGGGAGCATGTAGATGAAGGACCAGGAGCATACAAGCTTGACGGAGCTCCAGGAGACTTTTCGGATTTAGGCGATGAGTATGATGTATGTGCAATGCAATCGGGATATGCGAGCATCACGCCATTGCATTTTGATTATACGGATTACAGAGTTTTGGAGGATTTGAAAAAGTGGGAAATAGAAATTTAAGAATAAAAAGAAATGATTCACTGCTGATAGCTATTGATTATCAGGAGAAACTCATGCCTGTTATGGATGAGGTCGAAAGACTTAGAGATAAGGTCAGCAGACTAACAAGAGGCATTGGTGTTTTAAAGATACCTGCTATTGCAACCGAGCAATATCCAAAGGGACTTGGACGCACAGAGAATTTTGAAGAATTCGAAAAAAATTTAGGTGGTGTAACTCTTGTTGAAAAAGATAGCTTTTCTGCATTCGGAGCACCTGAATTTGAGGAACTCGTAAAAGCCACATCGAAGAAAACTATTTTGTTGTGTGGGATTGAAGCTCATATTTGTGTTCAGCAGACGGCGCTGGATTTTCTGGAGAGGGGATATAGGGTGCTTTTGATTGTAGATTGCTGTTCTTCGAGGAGTGTACTCGATAAGTCTATTGCTCTTTCGAGAATGCAGCAGGCAGGGGTTGAACTTGTAACAGTGGAATCTCTTCTTTTTGAGATGATTGAAGGGAATAAAGATTCTGAATTTAAGGATATTTCGAGAATTATAAAGTGAACAGTTTAGGAAGTAGTAATAAGTAGTTATATGGAAATTTTTAAAAATAATTTTGACGAACTTTCTGATGATGACAAGAATTTGCTCGATTCGTATTTTACTGGATACCCATATAAGGGTGCGGGCTATACGCTGGTTGCAAATTATGCGTGGCGGAATGTTTATTGTTTGAATTGGGAAGTTTATGAGGATCTTTTGCTCCTTTCGGGGTCAAACTGCATGGATGAAAATCCGAAGGCGATTTTTTCAATGCCTATGACATGTACGGGAGAATATGATGTTGAGAAGCTCAGGGCTGCTGTTTTGTATGCAAAAGAAAAATTTGAGGATGCTGGGTTTGAGTTTAGGATGGGAATGATTCCTGAACACATGCTGCCATTGCTTGATGAGGCTTTTCCTGGAGAAGTGGAATTTATAGCTGACAGGGATGAAGATGAATACGTGTACCTAAAAGAAAAAATGATAACGCTTAGCGGGCGTGCACTGCATAAGAAGAGGAATCATTTGAACTTTTTCAAGAAAAACTACGTATATGAGGCTAGGCGATTAACGCTTGAAGATACAGATATAGTGATGAATCTCGTAAAGGACCTTATAGATGAGAAGAATCCCGATGAAAATGATTTCGAGGACAAAGTGGAAACTATGGATCCGGATGACCTGAAAACTCTCAAGGCAGAGGAATATGCTATTTCGGAAAACATGAAATTCGTTGAGAGTGAAAGGACATATAGTGTAGGAATATTTATTGACGGATCCTTGGTGGCATTTTCGCTTGGAGAAAGATTGACTGAGGACATGGCGGTCGCACACTTTGAAAAGGCAAGAAGTGAGTACAGGGGACTTTACCAGATTGTGGCGAGTGAATTTTGCAAATTATTGCCCGATGATGTAGAATATATAAATAGAGAAGAGGATATGGGCATTGAAAATCTTCGACGAGCCAAAGAATCTCTAAGACCGGAAACATTTACAAGAAAATTTTCGGTAAAGTTTAAACAAAACAGTTGATTTTAAATTCAAAAGAGAGTAATATAAGAACAACAAGTATGTTAATCAATTAACAAATAGAAAGAATAGAAAGTTTTAGGAGGAAAAATTTATGAGAGAAGTAGTAATTGCGAGCGCAGCTAGAACACCTATCGGAAGCTTTGGCGGAAGTCTTAAGACTGTACCTGCAAGAACATTGGGTGCTATATGTATCAAGGAAGCTCTTAAGAGAGCAGGTATTGATGGCGCAGATGTTGATGAAGTTATTATGGGTAACGTTCTTCAAGGTGGATTAGGCCAGAACATTTCAAGACAGATGTCGCTGGACGCAGGGCTACCTGTAGAAGTTCCTGCTATGACAATTAATAAGGTTTGCGGTTCTGGACTTAGGGCTGTTGAACTTGCTGCGCAGATAATCAAGGCAGGAGATGCTGATATTATCGTTGCAGGTGGTGCTGAAAACATGTCAATGGCTGGATATGTAGTTCCTAAGGCAAGATGGGGAGCAAGAATGGGTGACACTAGCATGGTTGACATGATGGTTCACGATGGATTGACTGATGCTTTCCACAACTATCATATGGGTATCACTGCAGAAAATATTGCAGAGCAGTGGGGAATAACAAGAGAAGAGCTTGATGAGTTTTCTGTGAACTCTCAGCACAAAGCAGAGGCTGCTGTGAAGGCCGGTAAATTCAAGGAAGAAATCGTTCCAGTTGAGGTTTCGCAGAGAAAGGGAGATCCTATCGTATTTGATACTGATGAATACCCTAAATTTGGTGCATCTGTTGAGAAGATGGCTAAGCTAAGACCTGCATTCAAGAAGGATGGTGTTGTTACAGCTGCTAACGCATCCGGAATCAACGACTCAGGTGCAGCACTTGTTGTCATGAGCAAGGAAAAAGCTGATGAACTTGGAATCAAGCCTCTTGCAACTATTAAGGGATACGCATCCGCAGGTGTTGATCCTACAATCATGGGCATCGGACCTGTTCCTTCATCAAAGAAAGCTCTTGAAAAAGCAGGTTGCAAGATTGAGGACATGGACCTTATTGAAGCTAATGAAGCTTTTGCTGCGCAGTCAGTTGCAGTTGGAAGAGACCTAGGAATAGATCCTGAAAAGCTAAATGTAAACGGTGGAGCTATTGCTCTTGGACACCCAATTGGAGCTTCAGGTGCTAGAATTTTGATTTCTCTATTATTCGAAATGCAAAAGAGAGATGACGCTAAGCTCGGCCTAGCAACTCTTTGCATTGGCGGTGGAATGGGAACTGCTATGGTTGTTGAAAAATAAGATTTATAACTAAATCCAAGGTTTATGGAATAAATAGGATAGTATTTCTTAGGAATCTACTATCCTATTTTAATTGTTCAGATTTAGTGGTGATTTATCAAAGAGGGGCGACAGTAGAAATATTTACAAATAAAACTTAAATTTTCTTAAGAAAAACAGCTTATACTATTGGAATCTTAGAAAAATTGTGTTAAAATTAACCCAATGTTAGAAAGGTGCATTATTGGGGATTTGGGTAATGATAAAGTTTGAGAATGTAACTAAGTATTATGGGGATAATGTTGGCTTAGAAAACGTTTCAATCGCCATAGATAAAGGGGATTTTGTTTTTTTAGTAGGACCAAGTGGTGCCGGGAAATCAACATTTATTAAGCTTATTCTTAAAGAGATTAATGCTGATTCCGGCTCTATTTTAGTGAACGGAAAAGAAGTAACAAAGCTTAAAAATCACGAAGTTCCGAAATTAAGACAAAGCATAGGCATTGTATTCCAGGATTTCAGGTTACTACCGAAAAAGACTGTTTATGAGAATGTTGCCTTTGCTATGGAAATTTTCAGGTGCAGTCAGAATCAAATTAAAAAAAGAGTGCCACAGGTTCTTGATATAGTTGGAATAGGTAACAAGGCTAATAAGTATCCTGATGAGCTTTCAGCGGGAGAACAGCAAAGAGTTGCAATTGCAAGAGCAATTATTAACAATCCAAAGCTTTTAATCGCTGATGAACCAACTGGAAATCTTGACCCAGAAACCGCTTGGGACATCATGGATATTCTAGAAGGAATTAATGAATCGGGGACGACTATCGTTATGGTCACGCATTCTAAAAATATTGTAGACCAAATGGAAAAAAGGGTAGTTGCGATAGAAAATGGAAAAATTGTTAGAGATGATGTTGGTATATATGGATATGATGAGTCCTGTGAAACTTGTAAGATAGGAGCGTTTTCAACTGATGAACAGTCTGATATATAATATAAAACAAGTTGTTCAACAAATAGGGAGAAATAAAGGTATGTCCTTTGCTTCTGTTCTTGCAATTACAGCAATGATGTTAATTTTGGGATTATTTTTTGTAATTTCTGTTAATATTAACCTGTTCTCAGAGATGATACAAAAGGATTATGATTACGTTGAAGTGTACTTGAAAGATGATGTTGATGAGAAGCAAGTCGACAACATAAAGGGTAAACTTGAAAATATTAGCGGTGTGAAAAACATTGAATATAGATCAAAGCAAGAAGCTCTTAAGATAATGAAACAAAGATGGGGCGAGAGTGGGTATCTGCTTGATTCACTCGGAGATAATCCATTGCCAGATTCTATCGTAATAAATGCAGAAGATAACGAAACGGCGAATAACATCAATAAATTTGCCAAGAAGATAGATGGTGTAGAGGATGTAAAATATTACAAGGAAACGGTGGATAAGCTAACAAAGGCATCGAATTTTCTGCAGTATTCTGCAATAGTAATAATGATATTCCTGATAGTTGTTTCTGTAATTGTTGTTTCAAATACGATTAAACTAACAGTTTTAAATAGATCAAAAGAAATAAGCATAATGAAGTATGTCGGAGCAACGAACTGGTTTGTTAGGGGTCCATTCCTGATTGAGGGGATATTTCTTGGCATTGTTTCTTCAATGATTGCTGCCGCATTAACCTGGTTAATTTATATTCAAATAGAAAAACTGATAGGTGACGATATTATGGTTATATTGTCATCTCCTTTAGTTCCGGCAGATTATTTAGCGGTAAATCTACTAGTTATATTCCTGGCCATAGGTGTAAGTGTTGGAGCCAGTGGAAGTATAGTTTCTATGAGAAAGTTTTTGGATAAATAAGGAGAGAAAAATGGTTAAAAAAGCATCTATTGTTTGTATAGTAGGAACCCTTATGCTTGGATTACTGGCTATAGATTTGCATGCCACAGATGTAAATTCACTAAAAAACAAGCAAAGTGATATTAGCAGTCAGCAAAGTGACTATCAAATGAAAGATAAGGAGTTGGGGAAAAAGATACAAGAAAAGGCTGAAGAAGTTGATGATTTGCAGTCGGAGGTAGATACAACTCAAGCTAAGGTTGATAAACTTGATAACAGTATTCGCATTAAAAAAGAAGAAATGTCCAATCGAAAAGATGGTTTAGAAAAAAGACTTAGAAATATGTACAAAAAAGGAACAGTAAGCTTTGTGGATATAATTTTAAGTTCCAATAATGTTACTGAATTCATATCTAACCTTGAGTTTGTACAAAAAATATATGAAAATGATAAGAATACACTCAAGACGTTAACGAGTGAGCATGAACAACTTCAGAAAGATGAAAAAAAAGTAGTTGAATATAGGGCGACTCTTGAAGAGAAGCAAAGAAAGGTAGCTGAAGCAAAGAAATCCTTGGAAAAAGACCAAGCCCAGGTTAGGAAGCAGATAGAAGATTTAAAACAAGCATATGCTGATTTGGGTAACCAGATATATGCAGCCCAACAGGCAGAAATGGCTAAGCAGCAGGGAAATCAAAATAACTCTAGCAATACTGGATCATCTAGCCCTGGAACATCAGGAGGCTCGTCATATGTTCAGCCTGGATCAACGGGTATTTTCCAGTGGCCAGTAAGAGGCATGATTACCAGTGAGTTCGGATATAGGTCTTTTATACTAAACGGAGCTCCTTACAGTGATTTTCATACTGGACTTGATATAGCTGCTCCAGCTGGGACACCAATATGTGCAGCAGATGGTGGTAAGGTTATAATTGCTGGAGCTATGCCAGTTTCAGGTAACACCGTAGTAATTGACCACGGCAATGGCTTGTCAACTCTCTATGGACATAATAGTTCTATTGCTGTGTCGGTTGGTCAAACGGTATCTAAGGGGCAGGTTATTGCGTACTGCGGGATGACAGGCTTGGCAACAGGCAACCACTGTCACTTCCAGGTAAACATAAACGGGAGACCTGTTAATCCTAGAGGATATTTATAAGGTTAGAATTTAGAACATTTAGAATATGCAAAACAATTTTAACATGCAAGAAATCAACCCTATCATTTTAGAAATATTACATGATAGAGGTTATAATTCAGAAACAGAAATTCAAGAATTTCTTTCAACCAGACCTAGAAAGACATATGATCCATTCCTTTTGCTCAACATGGCAGAGGGAGTGGATTTAGTATTGTCAGCGATTGAAAGCGATGAGCGAATATGTATATATGGGGATTACGATGCAGATGGCGTAACTGCGACATCAATTTTACTTGAATTTCTTTCAAATCTAACATCAAATCTCAGTTATTATATACCTTCAAGATTTGATGAGGGGTATGGACTTAACAAGGCTGCAATGGAAAAAATAAGCAAAGCAGGTGTGGATCTTGTCATAACTGTTGACTGCGGAAGTGTTTCAAAAGAAGAGGTTGAGTATGGGGAAAAACTTGGTCTTAAAATTTTGGTCACTGATCATCACCGCGCAGATAATGAGCGGCTACCGCAATGTCCGGTTATTAATCCCAATCAGCCAGGTTGTGAATATACGTTCAAAGGACTTGCAGGCTGCGGCGTAGCATTTAAGCTTGCCCAGGGTGTAGCTCGTACTATTGGATTGCAGTCGCACACTTACAACAACACTCTAGATTTGGTCGCAATAGGAACTGTCGCTGATGTTATGCCTCTTGTTGATGAAAATAGAACTTTGGTTAAATACGGGTTAATGAGGTTGAATTCTGCAGATAGAAAGCCCCTCAAAATTCTCATAGAGGAAATTGGTTTGAAAGTAGGAGAAGTGACTTCTTTTAACATAGCTTTCGGGATTGCTCCACACATAAATTCTGCCGGTAGAATCAAGGCTGCAAGACTGGGAGTAAAACTTTTCAGAAGCACTTCAGATGATGAAATCACAGAAATTGTTGAAACGATAAAAGACTGCAACAAGCAGAGAAAAACTTTACAGGATGAGATATATAAAGAGTGCTTAAAACGAATTAAAGAAGAATATAAAAATAATAAAAAAATATCAGATTTTATTTTAATTGATCTTGAAAATGCTCACGAGGGTGTGACCGGTATAGTTGCAGGAAGACTAAAGGAACGGTTTTATCGTCCGGTTGCTATTCTAACAAAAACTGAAGATGGATTTTTCAAGGGGACATCCCGAAGCATAGATGGACTTGATATTCATTCGTTATTATCAAAATTTTCTGATTTATTTATTAGTTTTGGCGGGCATAAAGCAGCTTGCGGTTTTACAATATCAGAAAACAATGTTCCGTTGCTGCGTGAAGGCATTCTGGATTTAATGAGAAACGAACTTTCGAAGAACTCTGATTTGTTGACAAGAAAGTGGAATTGGGATCTCGAGTTGGCTCCCGAGGATGTTACAATAAGCTTAGCTCAGGATCTATTGATGCTTGAACCATCTGGAAAATGCAATGAAAAGCCTGTTTTTGCAGTAGATGGTAAGGTAGCGAACCTAAAAACCATGGGAAATGAAGCCCAATATAGACGGTTTCAACTGACATCGGAAAAATCTGATTCTTTTGTTTCGTGTGTGTGTTTTGGTATAGAACAAGGTTCTATTGATGAAATTGTTGAAGGTAGACATGTTAAAGCTATTGGAGATATCAGTCTTAATCGATGGAATGGTAATGTTTTGGCACAGATGAACGTGAAAAAAATCTTTCAAAAAGATACTATATAAAAGATACTATATAATAGAAAAGAGATTTTAGTATGAATGAAGAAAATAAAAAAATAAATAAATCGTTAGTTCCATTTATTCTTGGCGTGGTTCTTACATTGATAACCATATTTGCTATTGCAAAAATTGGTAATTTCGTTGTTGTACATGGGGATGAGAATGGTGTGATAAAAATCATTGCCAAAGAGTACTCAAATTTACCGAAAATTTTGGACGCAATAGATAAAAAAAGCATTTTTGAGTTTAATGAAAAGAATGCAAAGGATGCAGCACTGAAAGCTGTCGTTGATTCTATTGGTGATGAGTATTCTGAGTATCTTACAAAGAAAGAAACTGATGAATGGGAAAGTTACCTAAATGGCGAATTTTCTGGAATAGGTATAAGCTTCCAGAAAAACGATAAGGGTGAATATCAAGTTACTGAAGTATTTAAAGATAGTCCAGCAGAAAAATCCGGAATTAAAATCGGTGATATTATTTTAAAGGTCGATGGCAATTTGTACAAAACATCTGAAGAAATGTCTGAGCATATTCGAGGGGAAAGTGGTACAACGGTTGAACTTATACTGATGAGAAACAACAAGGAAATCAAGGCATCTATTACAAGAGAAACAGTCAAGGAAAAAACAGTATATGCTAAAGTAATGGATGATGGAAGCGGATATATTGTGATTAAGAGCTTTGAGGACGGAACAGCAAAAGAGTTTGAAACTGAACTGTCAGCCTTCGAAAAGCAGGGAATAAAATCCATGGTGATAGATCTTCGTGATAACGGAGGTGGATACATAGATGAAGGAATGGAAATTGCAGATAGACTCCTCAAGGAAGGCACTATTACGTATATGGAGGATGTAAAGGGCAAGAGAAAATATTTTAACTCTGATGAAAAAGCAACTAAAATCAAGTATGTAGTACTAGTGAATGAGAATACGGCATCCACATCTGAGATTTTAACAGCTGCTATTAAAGACAATAATGGTGGCAAAATAGTTGGCAGCAAAACATTTGGTAAAGGCATAGTCCAGGAAACTACTAAATTTAAAGATGGATCCTCATTAAAGCTGACCGTTTTGAGGTATTTCTCTCCTAAGGGAAAGGTGATACACAAGAAGGGTATTAAGCCTGATGTTGAGGTTAAATTTGATCCTAGCTCAGGAACTGACAACCAGCTTGAAATGGCTAAATCACTTCTTAAGCAATAATGTAAAAGGCCTGATACACATGGTGTTCATGTTATAGGTTACGATGTCGATGAAGCAGGAAGCCCATTGGTTTTAGACAATGGATAGTTCACATATAATACATATTAATATAATTGATTGTTAATGATAGACGCTTTAAAATTTTATTGCAACAGTTGATAACTGTTTAAAAAAATGTTATCATTGAGTTAGTGTGATAAAAGGAGGTAGGATATATGCCATATGATTCCAAATTTAAAAGAGATGATATTGATGAACTGTTTGAGGGGATCTTGTCTTTAAAAACTGTGGATGAGTGTTATAGATTTTTTGAAGATATATGTACAATCAATGAAATTAACTCCATTGCACAGAGGCTTCAGGTTGCAAAAATGCTTGATAATAAGTGCACATATAAGGAAATTGAGCAGGAGACCAAGGCATCTACTGCTACTATAAGCAGAATCAACAAATGCCTGGTGTACGGAGCAGATGGATATAAGATAGTTCTTGATAACTTAGCTAAGAAATAGTATCAGCGCCCGAAGGGGCGCTATTTTATTTTCGTATGGGGATTTTCACAACATGAACAAGCAGGGAGACATTTATCTATCCGAATTGACAGACAACAAAATAGACAAAGCTTCGCTCAGATGGATGCTGCTAAACAAAAAAGATATTCCTATTTCAAAAAAAATGGATATATCAATCTCGGAAGCATTTCCTTTTAATGTTTTTTTAATAGACGAAATTGAGTTAGTTAAAAAAACTTCAGATCTTCGATGTTATAATAAAGATAGTGAAAACAATTATGATTCTCATTGTATTGCAGCTAATTTAAAGCTTGAATATTTTGGCAGAGGGAAGCCGTATTTTTCAGATATTAATTTAAATTTCTCGATATCACATACAAGTAAACGCAATAGTAATAATTCGGATATCAATGCAAATAGATCAGCAAACACAATATGGGGATGTGCGGTTTCTGACCTCGAGATAGGACTTGATCTTCAATTCGTAAGGCAAGTAGAATATAATGAAATAGCTGAAAAGTATTTTTCGAAGCTTGAGAATGAATTTATTAATAAATATGGCATTGGTGGTTTTTTTCAAATATGGACAAGGCGTGAAGCCATTGGAAAAGCAGTTGCCGAAGGATTTTTCCTAGAAGATAATGATTTTGGAGGAAGCGTAGGCATAAACCTTGAACTACTTCAAGAAATTAAATACAAGGATAAGAAGCTTGAAGTTTTTACTCATAAGTTTACAGACGACTTGTGGGGTAGTTGCTGTGTAGTAAAAATAGGGTAGGATATGGATAGTAGAAAAACTAAGCTGGAAGCTTATGCTGCAGGTGCAAAATTCGTATCTCGTCGCATGAGAACGGAGAAAGAGGTTATCAAACACTTACTTGATTTAGAATTTACAGAGGAGGAGTCGGCAGAGGTTGTCAATTCACTTAAATCAGATGGATATATTAATGATGAGGAGTACGCTGTTTTGTTCCTAGCGAATGCATTTCAAAAGGGGAGGAGCTTTAATCGTGCGAAACGTGAGCTCAATATGCTTGGAGTTGATGATTTCAGCATAGAAGATGCCTTCTATCGTCTTGAAACAGAGGGACATCATAGCATCACGGGGCGAATTATTTTGTCCGAAGAAGATCGTGCTAATGAAGTAATGCTAAAGCTTCTTGAGAAGTCGGGCTATTCAATTTCAGATAAAGTACCGCGAAAAATATATGCCAGAGTCGCACGAAACCTAGCAGGCAAAGGGTATAATTCAGGTGTGATATACAAGGTATGCAGCAAAATTAATCAAGATAGTGCGCTTTGAAAATATATTGCTTTAAAAATGTTATTTTGTAGTATAGAGAAGCAGAGAAGAACTGCTCAAACAAATCTATATTATATGCTTAGGAGAGGGATATGGGGAAAAAGGAGCGACTTAATAGGACTGAAATGCTGATTGGGTCTGAGGCTCTCAATATTCTTGAGCATTCTCATGTTGCAGTGTTCGGACTTGGGGGTGTTGGAGGTTCAGCGGTAGAGGCTCTTGCGAGAGCGGGTGTTGGGAAGCTAACGTTAGTTGACAAAGATATAGTGGATGAGAGCAACATAAATCGTCAGGTCATTGCAACATATGATACGATTGGAATGGACAAAATAGAGGCGGCAAAGAAAAGAGTTCTGTCTATTTGTCCTGAATGCACTGTAGATGTATATAAGCAGTTTGTTTTGCCTGGGCAGTTTGGTGATATTGGAGATTTCGCGCGTTTTGACTATGTCATTGATGCGATTGATAATGTCTCGGGCAAGCTTGCTATAATTATTGCTGCAAAAAATGCTAGCGTACCAGTAATCTCAGCAATGGGTGCAGGAAACAAAATGGATCCAGAGAAATTTTTAATAGATGATATAAGTAAGACCAAAGTGTGTCCACTAGCTAAGATTATGCGCAAGAAAGTTAGAGAATTGGGATTACAAGATGTTGCAGCTTTGTATAGTATTGAAGAACCAATTAAAACTGGATCAAAAACACCAGGGAGTATGAGTTATATTCCACCTATTGCAGGCCTTATGATAGGGGGATATGTTATACAGGATTTAATTAAGCATAATAAAAAATAATTTCCATTTACTGGGAATAAATTTTAGATAATGTGGTATAATATTTTCAGGGAGGAATTGAAATGAAAAAGGAAATGACAAATATAGATATTTTTTCAGGATTTCTAGGTGCGGGAAAGACAACGCTTATTAGAAAACTGATTGAAGAAGCATATAAGGGCGAAAAAATTGTTTTAATAGAAAATGAATTTGGGGAAATTGGAATAGACGGAGGGTTTCTTAAGGATGCAGGCATAGAAATAAATGAAATGAATTCAGGCTGCATATGCTGCACCCTGGTCGGTGATTTTTCAAAAGCTATCGAAAAAGTAATTGGTGAATTTAAACCTGACCGCATTCTGATTGAACCCTCTGGCGTAGGCAAGCTGTCAGATGTTATTTTAGCCGTTAAGAATCTAAAAGATGATAGGATTCATTTGAATAGCTTCACGACCATTGTGGATGGCAGAAGATACGAGATGTATGCTAAGAATTTCGGTGAGTTTTATAACAATCAAGTAGAGCATGCAAACACAGTTATCATAAGTCACGCACAGGATCTTGATGCGAAGCAAATAGATAAAGCTGTCAGCAAAATTAGAGAGCTCAACAAGGAAGCAGCTGTTATAACTACAGATTGGGATGAACTTGACGGTTCCGTAATTTTAAAAACGATGGAGGAAGGCTCCACAATTGAGAAGACATTAGAAAAGCTAACATATGAGGTTAATCATGCAGACTGTGACCATGAGAACGGTATTTGCCATCATGAAAATCATGGTCATCATGAGGGGCATAATCATAACGACGAGCATAATCATCGGCATCGTCATGTGCACGAACATCAAAACGAGCATTGTCATGACAATCATCACGAACATGATGAGCATAATCACGAGCACCATCACGACCATGACCATCATGAGCACGGACATCATCACGAGCATTGCCATGATCATCACGGTGAGTACGAACATAGCGACGAAAAAAAACACGAACATCATCATGTGCACTGCCACGATCATCACCACGACCACCATCATCATGAGCATGGACACCACCATGCCGATGAAGTGTTTGACAGCATTGGAATTGAAACCTCTAGAGCATATCAGCGAAACGAGCTTGAAACAATACTTTCCAGCCTTAAGGATGATGAAAGCCTTGGAACTATATTAAGAGCAAAGGGTATTTTGCAATCTAAGGATGGATGGCTTCACTTCGACTTGGTTCCAGGCGACTTTGAAATTCGAAAAGGATCTGCAGATGTAATAGGTAGAATAGTTGCAATTGGAACTGAACTTGACAAGAGCAAAATAAAGGAATTGTTCAAAATAAACAATTGATTGGTATAAATGATTGAAAAAGTAAAAACAAATCATAGATTGAAATTTGAGATGTATTTAAGAGGGGAGAAATGAATATACCTGTATTTATATTTTATGGCTTCCTGGATGCTGGGAAGACAAGCTTTATTCAGGAACTATTAGAGGGTGATGATTTTGTCGAAAACATGAGAACGCTTGTAATAATCTGCGAAGATGGCGTTTCACAATATCATAAGGAAAAGTTTGTTTCTGAGGATATATTCCTTGAATATATTGAAGATAGTAACGACTTTAATGAAAAAAATCTTGATTGGCTGCAGAAGAAACACAGGGCAGAACAAATTCTCATAGAATACAACGGAATGTGGAATAAACAAACGCTTGCAAATGGTTTGCCGCCAATGTGGAATGTTGTCCAACAAGCTGCGATTTTCGAATCAAAAACATTCCCTTTATACAATAAGAACATTAGACAGCTCGTTTATGAAAAACTGAATACGGCCGACATGATTTTCTTTAATCGTTCTATAAGAGATGGGTTCGATATGGAAGAATATCACAAAATAGTCCGTGTGGCCAATAATCGAGCGCTTATCATATACGAGTATGAAGATGGTACTGTTGAGCAGGATAACATCCCTGATCCACCACCGTATGACCTTGATGCTGATGTTGTAAGAATTGAAGATGATGACTTCGCTTTCTTTTTAAGAGATTTGATGGACAGCCCTGAGATTTACGATGGAAAGGTGTTAGAATTTAAAGGTAGAGCTCTTTGCACTGAGGAAGGGAACGAGGATTTAGAAAATTTTGCTATTGGAAGACATGTAATGACATGCTGTGTTGAGGATATTGCTTTCCAACCTATTATCTGTGAATATGCCCATGGATGTATTTCAAGACTGAAGCCCGATCAACATGGAGATTGGTTTGTTGTCCGTGGTAAGATGACATTCAAAGAAAGTCCAATGTACGACGGTATAGGTCCAATACTTGTAGTGAGTTATATTAGACCTGCAAAAGCTGCAGACCCTGAATTAGCAACATTTTAAATCTGTTACGTAGGCAAATCTTTCGAGGCAAACTATTTTGTGGTATAATCATTTGAAAATAGGTCTTGACTGTAGAAAAATATATAACAAAAGCTAAAAATTAAAGAAATATGAATAGGTAGGTTAGAGAATGTCAGAATATAGGAGTTCAAATTTTATTCACGATATAATAGATGAGGATAATAGAACTGGTAAGCATGGTGGTGAGGTTGTGACAAGGTTTCCGCCTGAGCCTAACGGATATCTTCACATTGGACATGCAAAGTCGATTTGCTTGAATTTCTCGACTGCGGAGAAATATGGTGGAAGGTGCAACCTGAGATATGACGATACAAATCCAGAAAAAGAGGATATGGAATTTGTGAAGTCGATTGAAGATGACGTGCATTGGCTCGGGTTTGAATGGGAAAATAAATTTTGGGCTTCAGATTATTTCCCAAAGATGTACGAGGCGGCATGTGAACTAATTAAGAAAGGAAAGGCATTTGTTTGCGAGTTATCTCCAGAGGAAATGAGAGCGTACAGAGGTACGTTAACGGAGCCAGGTAAAAACAGCCCTTACAGAGATAGATCTGTTGAAGAAAATATGAATCTCTTTGAGGAAATGAAGTTGGGAAAGCATCCTGAGGGCTCAATGGTTCTTCGTGCAAAGATTGATATGTCATCTCCAAATATTAACATGAGGGATCCGATAATATATAGAATTGCTAACGTTTCTCATCATAATACTGGAGATAAATGGTGTATATATCCTATGTATGATTTTGCGCATCCAATCGAGGATGCAATAGAAGGGATTACACATTCGATATGTACCTTGGAATTTGAGGACCATAGGCCACTTTACGAGTGGTTTCTTAAAGAACTTAATTGGTGGGATCCAAAGCCACAGCAGATTGAATTTGCAAGGCTAAATCTAACCAATACAGTAATGAGCAAAAGACTTTTGAAGGGGCTTGTTGATGATGGCGTGGTAGAAGGATGGGATGATCCGAGGATGCCAACCATTGCCGGCTTACGAAGAAGAGGATATACCTCATCGTCAATACGCGATTTCTGCGATAGGATTGGTGTAGCCAAGTCTAATAGTGAAGTGGAAATAGGACTTTTGGAGTTTTGTGTTAGGGAAGATTTGCAGTCGCAGGTTGAATCAAGAAATATTGTTGAGAATCCTGTCAAAGTTATAATAACAAATTATCCTGAGGGGAAATCTGAAGAATTTACAATTGAGAATAATGGCAAGGTTCCTGAACTTGGAGAAAGGACAATTACCTTTAGTAGAGAAATTTGGATTGACGGTGAAGACTTTAAGGAAATTCCTCCTAAGAAATATTTCAGATTATTTCCTGGAAATGAGGTAAGACTCAAGGGTGCGTACTTTATTAAGTGTACAGATGTTATTAAAAATGCGGATGGCACTATTAAGGAAGTGCATGCAACTTATGATCCAGAAACAAGAAGTGGTAGTGGATTCACTGGCAGGAAGGTGAAGGGTACTATACATTTTGTTGATGCTGCAAACTGTGTGCCAGTTGAAGTCAGAAACTACGGTTATCTGATGATACCCGATGAGAATGGAGAATATCAACTAAATGAAAATTCTATAGAGAAACCGATTGCTTATGCGGAACCTTCAATTCTAGATGCCAAGAAATGTGAGAGATTTCAATTTTTCAGACATGGTTATTACATCGCAGACTCGGAGTTATATGAGGAAGGCAAGGATGGCAGGAAGGTGTTTAATCGAATTGTTGATCTCAAAAGTAGTTATAGACCAAAATAAGGGAATGTAGCAATATATGGTAGATGAAATAATTTTTACTCTTGGTAAAAGCATGGGTGCAGCACTGGTAGCAGTTTTAGCTGGTTTCAGTGCTGTAGCTATATTTAATGGTATGCCGCCTGGTTGGCTGACAGATTATGGAGAAACTCCTTCAGAAGAGCTTTTAGACAGGTCTAAGCCGAGGATCAATCGAAATCCGTGGGCTTATATTTTATCCGTAGTCCTGTCACTTGCCTTTATAAAATTTATATTTATTGATTATCGTTTTTTTGCATGCGGTGTTGTTTTGATGTGGACGCTAGCAGTGATGTCTTTGTCAGATGCCAAATATAGGATAATTCCGGACCAGTTCGTTATTTTAGCATTTATAAGTGGCTTTGGATTTATCCCCTTTATAGATTCGTGGCAGGCTCAATTGATTGGTCTGTTGATTGGCGGAGGCATAATGCTCTTAGTAGCTGTTCTTTCTAAGTTTGCACTTAAGCAGATAGCAGTAGGTGGTGGCGATATCAAGCTTTTCGCAGCACTTGGACTTTGCCTAGGTGTTAAAGGCGTAGTAGCCGTTATGATTCTGACATGCTTAATCATGGGGATATACGCGTTATTTAAGATGGGCAAAGGCGAACTTTCGATCAAAGATTCTCTCCCCATGGTGCCATATATATTTGTTAGCACTGGGCTCTACCTGTCGATTATATGGGAATTACAGCTTAACTTGGAGATCTAAATGGAACAAAATATTTTGCTTTCAATACAATACGATGGGACAAACTTCAGCGGATGGCAGAGGCAGCCAGGTATTAGGACAGTACAGGGCACTATTGAAGATGTTATAGGGGCTGTACTCAATCAAGAGGTAAACATACGAGGTGTAAGTCGCACAGATTCAGGAGTGCACGCTCATCAGCAAATGGCACAGTTTTGTGCTGAGGTAAAAATTCCAATTGAAAAACTTCCATTTGTTTTGAACAATGCACTCGCAAAAAAAAGCGAAAGAAATGGCCTGATGCCGGATATTTTTATTACAGCAGCTCAGCAGGTGCCTATGACCTTTGATGTAAGAGGGGCTGTCGTGGGAAAGAAGTACAGTTATTTTATAGAAACTGGACATACTAGAGAAATTACTCTGCGAAATTCGAGATATTTTGTTGACGAGTATTTATGCGTGGACAAAATGAGAATAGCTGCGAGAGAATTGACGGGAATGCACGATTTTTCGAGCTTTAAGGCTGCGGGAGGAGATCCAGAACAAAACCCGAATAAGACAATATACGGTATACGGGTCGTTTGTGCTGAAAGTGGCAAGAACAACGCACATCAGAGTATTAGGATTGATTTTTATGGGGATAGCTTCCTATATAAGCAGGTTAGAATAATGTCCGGTACACTTATTGATGTGGGTATGGGTAAAATTTCTGAAAATAGAATTACGAGAATATTAAATGCAAAAGACCGTCAGATGGCTGGACATACGGCACCGCCACAGGGGTTATTTTTGGAAAAAATGTATTTTGACAAAGATACTCTTTTGGATGAATCAAGGAATGGAGTTAAGCTAAGTGAGAGTCGTGATAATGGTTAGCACAGGAAATAACAGTATTTAGCTATTGAATTATGAGGGAGAATATTATGGATAATTTAGAAAAGCAAAGACCGTCCTGGGATGAATACTTCATGGGGATGGCAAAGCTGACATCTCAAAGGTCAACTTGTCTGAGGAGAAAAGTCGGCGCTGTGATTGTTAAGGACAAGCATATTGTTGCTACGGGATACAACGGAGCACCTAGAGGGCTTTCTCATTGTGCTGAGCTTGGAGGATGCTTGAGGGAACAGCTAAAGGTGCCGTCTGGACAAAGGCATGAGCTGTGTAGAGCCCTTCACGCTGAGCAAAATGCAATAATTCAAGCTGCTACGCTAGGGCAAAGCATTGAGGGTGCGAGCATATATATAACTCACCAGCCATGCTCAATTTGCTCAAAAATGATAATCAATGCAGGTATAGAAAGAATTGTCGTCGATGAAGGATATCCTGATGAATTGGCGACAAAGCTTCTTGCAGAAGCGGGAATCAAGGTTGTTACATTGGGTCAAAATAATTAAATATGCAAAATACGAATGAACTGAGAAGTCCCTCGGGCATCCCTAATGATTTTTATAAAAAGCTCATCAAAATTGCTGCACCAATTGCTGTTCAGGGCATAATTTCATCTTCTCTTGGGCTTGTTGACAATATTATGGTCGGGAGCCTTGGCGAAGAAGCTCTTGCAGCAGTTGGAATTGCGATGCAGATTTTCTTTGTTCAATATCTTTTTGTTTTTGGATTTGTAAGCGGATGCGGAACATTCGTTGCGCAGTTTTATGGTGCTGGTGATAGAAGGGGTGTTCATAAAACACTTGGATTTGCAATCACCGTATCGCTATTAATAGGTCTAGTATTTTTTGTCGCGGCATTTTTCTTTCCAGAGAGAGTAATTGCTCTATATACTGATGATTTATCTGTGGTACCCCTTGCAAGTACTTACATGAGAACAGGCTCTTGGACAATTCTTTTCTTGGGCTTCAGCATTCCGATAGAAGCCTCCCTTAGGGGAACTCAGCAGACTACTCTACCACTTTATGTTTCCACATTTGTATTTTCCTTAAATACAATACTAAATTATTTTCTCATATATGGTAAATTTGGATTCCCTCATCTGGGTGTTTATGGGGCAGCAATTGCCACAGTAATTGCAAGGCTTCTAGAAATGTTAATACTTGTCATAGTAATTAGCAGGGGGAATTATTTAACTGGCAAAATCTCTGAGTATTTTGACTGGAATAAAGTGTTTCTAAAAAGAGTTTTGAATAATGCAAAGAGCACCACTGGCAATGAGCTCTTTTGGTCCCTTGGTCAGACTGTGTATGTTGCTGCTTTTGCAAGGCTTGGAGTGACCGCATATGCATCGTTTCAAGCAGCCAACAATATTAACGGAGTTTTTATTTTTGCTGGGTATAGCATTGGTGATGCAACGCTGATTATTTTGGGTGAATATCTAGGTCGGAGAGAAAATGCTTTGGCTGAAGACATTGCAAAAAAATTGCTCAAAATTGGTACTATGATAGGTATAATTTCAGCTTTTGGACTCTACTTCATAGGCAAATGGATGCTTAAGCTTTTTGAATTAACAGACCTGGGTCAAACTTATTCTGAAAGGCTCCTTATTGTGATGGCGATTATAATGGCAATCAAGGTTTATTGCACAATTCTTGTAACAGGGATATTGCGTGCAGGCGGTGACACAAGGTTTGCCATGCTTGCTGAGTGTGGGGCGGTATGGCTGATAGGAGTGCCACTGGCTTTCATAGGGGCATTGACCTTGCAACTTCCTATTTACTGGGTTTATGCCTTGATTGGAACATACAATCTAGTTGAAGCTACAATCTTAACATTGAGATTTAAATCGAGAAAATGGAACAAGACCATGATAATAGGTATTGAATCCGAAAATGTTAAATTAGATACAAATTTAAAGTGATGAGCATGGCGATTAACGCTACTTTATAGGTCGATCACAATCTCTTTAAAGACATACCGTACCGTTTGCAAGTATTTTGGCAGAACCACCAACTCTGATTTTCACACTGTTCCCAGCATCCACAGGCACAGAACACACAGTATGCGCACTAACTTCAGAAGGAGCTTGAGATAGCGTAGCGGTAATAGACGATGAGCGTTGCATTGACTCGCCTTGAATTACATTAAGCACGCCATTTGGTGAAAGCATCTCGTTTATGTAAAAATAATATGACAAAGCCCCATTTGAAGTTCCCGTTGCGGCTTCCTCATCAATACCGTAAAGGGGCGCAAAGTTACGACAAAATACTTTTCTCTCAGACGAAAGCTCGTTGTCATAGCTTGTCGCAAATGCATGAATGCCGACAACCTCTAAATCTTTTGACAATTCAGATATCATATCCATATTTGGAACCATTTTATCTAAGTCATTTTTTGATGGAATTGGCAACATTATATCAGGAAGCCCCGTTGAAATTGACATAGGCTTTAGCGTTGAAATAGATTCGTCGCTTGGTACAGAGATTCCCATAGAAGCGTAAATTCTTTCCAATAAAGGATATTCATCAAAGGTTGCGATATGTTTGGGAGGTGCCATATCCATAAGCACTGCATTTTCACTTATCTCAACATTAATAATGCCAGCCTTTGTTTTGAGCCTGATAGAACTGCTATTTAGGTCAATTGCTTTGTTTAGACAGTAAACTCCGCCGATTGTAGCGTGCCCGCACAGGTCGACCTCGTCTGTCGGAGTGAAGTATCTCGCGTGAAAATCGTATTCGTCTGAGCCTTGCTTGGGCTTAATAAACACAGTTTCGGAATATCTAAGCTCAGCGGCCAACTTGACCATTTTTTCATCGCTTGGAAAATTTTCATTTTCACCAAGGATGACAACACCCGCAGCGTTACCGCCAAAGATTTTATCAGTAAATGCATCAACTATGAAAAATTGATATTCAGACATCGATTCCCCTTTCTTTTTGTATAGCTTGGGACACATTTCATTTGTCGAAATAATTATAACAATTTTAGCATTTATGTAAAAATATAACAAGACCGGCATAGTAATTTTAACTATTATAGGGTATAATGTATGTAAGCATTTATATCAATAAAGCATAGAAATATATTCACGATAAATCGCATTGAGTGAAAAATAGGCAATCCAATGGGAAGGAGAGACAGAGTAACCATGAAGATTACACCATTTAAATACGAAGATGGGAAGATGACTGTTTTAGATCAAAGGAAGCTCCCTGGAGAAGAAGTTTATATCGAGATTAATACAGCCGAAGACATCTACAATGCAATCAAAACGTTGGCTGTTAGAGGAGCTCCTGCGATAGGAGTTGCTGCAGCATATGGATATTTTGTTGCACTGAAAAAGTGGTATGATGAGGAAACTAGTTATGCCTTCACAGAAATTAGCACAAACTGTACTCCCGAAGGGTTTTTGCATGAGGCCAAAAAACTCAGAGATTATATAGGTTCAGCAAGACCGACGGCTGTTAATTTGCGATGGGCACTTGATAGAATATATCACAAAATTGAAAAGCTAGCGCTCAAGATGATAGAAGAGTCGGAAGAAGGCTTGCTCTCTCCTGCTGGTGTAGACGAGCTCATTAATATCGCTGAGGAAGAAACTTATGCGATTCACAGGGAAGATGTTGAAGCGTGCAAGTCAATGGGAGAATATGGACTCAAGCTTCTTAAAGATGGCATGGGAATTTTAACACACTGCAATGCTGGCACCATCGCTACGTCGGAATATGGAACTTGCCTAGCTCCGATTTATCTTGGAAAAGAAGCAGGTTATGACTTCCACGTGTACGCTGGTGAAACAAGACCGCTACTTCAGGGTGCAAGGCTTACTTCTTGGGAACTTCAGGAAGAGGGAGTTGATGTGACTCTGATTTGTGATAATATGGCGGCTTCGCTAATGAAGCTAGGGAAGGTAGATGCAATAGTTGTAGGATGCGACAGGATGGCCGCAAATGGTGATGGAGCCAACAAAATAGGAACGTTAGCTCTTGCTGTTTTGGCGAAGCATTATGATGTGCCATTTTACATGTTTGTTCCAACATCGACTATAGATCTTAATGCCGCATCAGGCGATGATATAATTATAGAAGAGCGTCACGGTGATGAGATATATAAGCATTGGTTTGAAAAGCCTATGGCACCTGAGGGTACCGACACATACAACCCTTCATTCGACGTAACCGATGCAGGCCTTATAACAGCGGTTGTTACCGAAGAAGGCGTGATATATCCACCTTTTAATGAGGGACTTTGCGAAGCTGTTAAAAAGGCTCACGAAAAAAGAAATAACAATCAATAATTGATTAATGATTGATTAAACCCTAGGTAAATGCTGCGATGTTATTTAAACAAAAAGACATAAGAATACTGATATTTTAAAATAAGGAAGCGTTGACAAGATGCAACAAAAGAGTTTTCTCGAGAGGTATGTAAAGGTCATCGTGGTTTTTGCTGTAATCGCCGGATCAGCCTCGGGTATTTTTGGTTCGGTGATTCAGGCTCCGCCGATGGCGATTGGATTTTGGCGACTGAGTTTTGGTTTGCCATTTTTTGCTGTGCCCTTTTTTAAAACAGGAATACACGAGCTAAAGTCGATACCGAAAAAAAGCATGATTTTTACGATCTTGGCTGGAGTTTTTTTATTTTTACATTTTTTCTGTTGGTTCAGTGCAGTTAAGCTTACCAATATAGCTTCCGCTTCTGTACTTGCGGCACTTCACCCTCTGGTAGTTGTATTCACAACGATATTTATATTCAAGAGGCATGTGGGCAGAAGACCTCTGATGGGTATCATTTGTGCACTTGCAGGTGCCAGTATGGTTGCAGGCTTTGACTACAAGGAGCTTGCCGCCGGAGATTTTAAGGGCGATGTTTTGTCTGTAGCGACGGCAATATTTATGGGGTTATATTTTGCCATGGGTCATGAAGCCAGAAAAAACATATCGGGAACTACATATGTATTTTTATGCTTCTTATTTTGTTGGATTTGCTTCGGAATAGGTATGATATCCACGGGGACGTCATTCGTTGGTTACTCATATTCGGATTGGATGTATATTCTTGGGCTGACAATTATATGCCAGATAGGTGCGCACGCTGTCTTTAATTTGTGTATGGGGCATGTATCATCGCTATATGTTTCTACTTGGGAATCTAGCGAGGCTGTGTCGGCGACGATGCTTGCATATATATTCCTTGGACAGGTGCCCGAGAAGTGGCAGCTTCTGGGCATGATCACAGTTGTAATTGGGCTATTGTATTATAATTATTATAGCAAGCTGGAGGAAGGTCAGCCTAAGGAACATTTGAATCAATCCTTAAGTATTGATGCTAAGCACGAAAAAGATAGCGGAGAAGGTGGTTTCTGATGAGCTATAAGGTTAAGATTTCTTCATTCGAGGGACCGTTTGATTTGCTTGTATATCTCATAGAAAATATGCAGATGAGCATATATGACATTCAGGTTTCAGAAATTACAGGACAATATATGGAATACATGAAGGATTTGAATACGATAGATGTGGAGCGTGCTACGGAATTTATGGTGCTTGCGGCCAGCCTCATAGAAATAAAAAGTAAGATGATATTGCCAACGGAGGATGAGAATGTTGAGGGCATCGTAGAGGAAGATCCGAGATCGCAGCTTGTGGAAAGATTAATCGAGTACAAAGGCTTCAAGAAGAAAGCTGATATGCTTTCAAAAAGATTTAGCGATAATCAGGAGATAATGGAGAAACCTCAGGAGGATATACAGGAGTATACGAATAATCCGGATGAGTACCTAAGCCTTGAAATTGATGAATTCGTCAGCGCTTTTAATGACTTCATTGAAAGAAAACAAAGAATCGATCAGGTCAGAGAGCGATATACAAGGCTTGAAAGAGATCGGATATCTATGGAATCAAGGATGGAGTACATCATAGATAGATTTAAAACAGAGAACAAAATAACAGGAAGAAATACCAAGATAAGTCTGAAAGACCTTGTTCCAGGCAAACAAGATAACTATAATCTAGTCGTAACTTTTGCAGCAACGCTTCAAATGATAAATCAAAAATCAATAATTGCAGAACAAAAATCCATCTATGGTGATATTTTGTTGAAGCTGTGCGAGGATAATAAAAGCGTTGAAAATAAGGAGATCTCATAATGGGAAACACTCAAATATACAAATCTGCTCTTGAATCGATGTTATATGTATGGGGAGAGCCGCTTTCAATCAAAGCCGTTGCCGATGTTCTTGGCATCGAGTATGATCAGGTTAAAGAATTGTTTGTGGAATTAAAAAATGAATATGAAAATGATGGACGCGGATTAAGAATAAGGCAGATTAACAGATCATTTCAGATGGTAACCGCAGCGGAAAACGCAATATTCATCAAAAGACTTTGCACCCCTGTGAAAAGCTCCAAGCTTTCGCAGGCAGCACTTGAGGTTCTCGCAATTATAGCATATAAGCAGCCAGTTACAAAGGCAGAAATCGAAGCTATAAGAGGTGTGCGTGCCGACAGGGTTGTAGAGGGACTTATGAAGAGGAGCCTAGTTGCTGAAAAGGGCAGATCTGAGGGAATTGGAAGACCTATAATTTATGGAACGACGGATGTGTTTTTGAAACAATTTGGATTTTCGTCAATATCTGAGTTGCCACCATTTCAAGATTTGGAAGGCGTTTTGTCTGATGAGGAAATTGAAAATTCAGGTTCGACACAGCAGCTTAAGCTAAAAATATGATTGGGATGATGTTTTTCATGTGTTTGTACAAGGAATAAAAAAAAGGGATAGAAAACAGGATTTATTTATGGGAAATATAATACTAATTGGGATGCCTGCGAGCGGGAAGAGCACAGTTGGCAGACGTCTTGCTAAAAAGTTGAATATGGATTTTGTTGACACAGACAATCTTATTGAGGAAAGTGAAGGCATGAGATTGCAGGATATAATTGATAATAAAGGCAATAAATCTTTCTGGGAAGTCGAAGAGAAAATCTTATGCAGCTTGGATTGCTGTGATACAGTTATAGCTACTGGGGGGAGTGCTGTTTTGTTCCCAAAAGCAATCGAGCATATGAAGAAGATGGGTGCAATTGTATACCTTGAGCAGAGTATTGATAGGCTAAAAAAGCGACTTTATAATCTTGATTCGAGGGGTGTTACGCTCGATGAGGGTGAGAGCATAGAATCACTGTATAATTATAGGGTGCCGCTATACAAAAGATATTCCGATACAACTGTAGATGTTGCAAATAAAAGCGTGGAGGATGTTGCTAGCGAGATAATAAAATCTTGCGTGCCGAGATAGTAAATGGTATAATTTTCTTTGAATTAATTTATAGAGAGAATTTTAGGAGGATTTGTATATGGAAATGTATGATAATGGATATCAATTTAACGATATTTTAACTGCTGAATATATTACTTTTGGTATCATTATGTTAATTATTAATTTAGTCGCTTTGTGGATGCTGTTTAATAAGGCAGGCTTGCCTGGTTGGTATGGTATAGTTCCTATTCTCAATTTGATTTATCTTGTAAAGTTTGCAACTGGAGGCTCAGGCTGGGGAGCAGTTTGGTTCTTTGTTCCTGTTGTGAATGTGATATATGGAATATATGTGTACTGGCAGCTTGGAAAAGCTTTTGGGAAAAGCTCGTTGTTTTGTTTGGGTCTTGTGCTAATACAAAGTATTTTTATTTTGATTTTAGCTTTTGGAAACTCGCAGTACATAGGTCCAAAGGGAGAACCTACGGCTTCGAACAGATAATTTATAGGTACAATAGTTAGGTAGTTTAGCACTTTTTATAATGGCTTTTCGCTCCCTTGCTATGGGGACGATGCCTATGAAAACGGATTAAAGTATATTTAGGAAAGGAAGAAAAAATGGAAAGAATCAAAACAATAGAAACTAGAAATCTTGCAGAGAGCCTTGAAAATGGCGGTTGTGGAGAATGCCAAACCTCTTGCCAGTCAGCTTGTAAGACATCATGCGGAGTAGCTAATCAGCCTTGTGAAAACGAGGAGAAATAATATAGCATGATACACCAATTTAAGTTAAACGGATACAATATTGTGTTGGACGTTTGCAGCGGATCGGTTAATGTAGTGGATGATGTGGCATATCGCATCATCCAACTTTTTTGTGCAAAGAAAGATGGCGGGCTATCCGAAGCAGAGGGGCATCCAACTGATAGTGAAAAGTCTGAAATCGTGGATGCGGTAATGGCTGAATTTGCGGGAGTAGAGGATTTGACCTATGAGGAAGTTCAGAGGGTTGTAGAGGATGTCGAAAGCCTTGTCAAAAACAAAATACTATTCACCCCAGACATATACCGTGAGAAGCTCGCGAAAACGGCAAAGAATATCGATGTTATCAAAGCCCTCTGTCTTCACGTCGCACATACCTGCAACCTGGACTGTGAATACTGCTTTGCCGCACAGGGGAAGTTCCACGGTGATTCAGCGCTTATGAGCCTTGATGTTGCCAAGAAGTCGCTTGACTTTCTTGTTGAAAACTCCGGGGGACGAAGGAATCTGGAGGTCGATTTCTTTGGTGGCGAGCCGCTACTCAACTGGGATGTAGTCAAGCAGACTGTTGCATATGGCAGGGAGCTTGAGAAAAAGTTTAATAAGCACTTTAGGTTTACACTCACAACAAACGGAGTGAACATAACTGACGATGTCATTGATTTTGCTGATAAGGAAATGGATAACGTCGTTCTGAGCCTTGATGGGAGAAAAGAAGTACACGACCACTTCCGAAAATTTATTGACGGAAAAGGCAGTTATGACCTAGTAATACCAAACTTTAAAAAACTCGTGAAATCACGTGGTGGAAAGAAGTACTATATCCGTGGAACCTTTACTGCTTTAAACAAGGATTTTCTGAATGATATCCTGCACATGGCAGACCTCGGATTTGACCAACTTTCTATGGAGCCTGTTGTCTGTTCACCGGAGGAACCATATGCGTTAGCGGAGGACGACTTACCGTATATATTCGACCAATATGAGAAGCTTGCCGTTGAAATGCTGAAAAGACGACGTGAAGGCAGACCGTTTGAATTCTATCACTATATGGTTGACCTCAAAAACGGACCATGCGTGCACAAAAGAGTTGCAGGCTGTGGATCGGGCTGCGAATACATGGCTGTTACGCCGTGGGGTGATTTATACCCATGCCACCAGTTTGTGGGAGATGAGGATTATAAAATGGGCGATATTTATAGCGGTATTTCCAACATCAAGAAAAGAGAAGAATTCAGCCGTTGTAATATTTATTCTAGAGAGGAATGCGATGATTGCTGGGCTAAGCTGTACTGTAGCGGAGGCTGTGCAGCAAATAACTATCACAGCAGCGGCTTAATATCAGGCGTATACGAGCAGGGGTGCAGAATTTTCAAAAAGAGAATGGAATGTGCAATAATGCTTGAGGTTGCATCGCAGCTTGACAATGAAAAATAAAATTTCGGTGAAATACATAAATGAAATAAGAATATAAATTAGAGCAATAGACATATATTAATTAGGGTTAGAATATGAGGATAAATAAATATATCGCACTATCTGGAGTTTGCAGCAGACGCAAAGCAGATGAACTAATAATAGCAGGACAGGTCAAGGTGAATGGTAAAACGCTTCGAGAAGCTGGATATCAAGTCAAGGAGAGGGATATTGTCATGGTTGCCGGCGAACCGATTCAGCCTGTAAAGGCTTACACATATATTTTGCTCAATAAGCCTAAGGGTGTAATAACCTCGGTTAAGGATGACCGAGGGCGAATAACCGTAACTGACATTTTAGCTGAGAATCCTGACATAACAGATGAAGCTCCACGACTTTTTCCGGTCGGTAGATTGGACTATGACACGTCGGGTGTTTTGTTATTGACCGATGATGGCGATTTAACATTTAGATTGACGCATCCTAAGCATGAATTTCCGAAGACTTATCATGCACTTGTTCAAGGCGTCATGAGCAGAGAAAAAGAACTCAAGCTTGTCAGAGGTGTGGATATAGGTGGATTTGTGACATCGAGAGCCAAGGTGAGAACTCTGAGAATAAAGGCAAATACAAGCCTTGTTGAGATTACTATTCATGAGGGTAAGAATAGGCAGGTTCGAAAGATGTTTGACGCAGTAGGCAATCCAGTGATTGAGCTTAAGCGAGTGGCATTTGGTAAAATACAGCTTGGGCATCTAAAAGAAGGTGGAGTTAGGAAGCTGACGACAAAAGAGGTTGAATACCTAAGGGGAGTGTAATCCTTGAAAGCGGCGTGATTCATCAAGTGTTGAAAGGGTTCAACCTATTATCGATGCCCAAAGCGAGCCAAGAGTCAATCTACAGTGGCTGTTTGACATTGTATATAAAGATAAATTTAATTGATTGTGTGCTCATATATATAAATTCATTATCATATCATAAAATAATGAAAAATATAAGAAAAATATTCCCAAACTGGTTGACAATTTGTTTAAAGATATATAAAATTAAATTTCAGTAGTAAGTGAAAGGAGCAAATATGGCAAAGAGAGTGAAGATAACAAAAAGAGAGTTAATGGTAAAGGCAGAAATGCTAAAGGCGATGGCTAGCCCTGTAAGATTAGGGATTTTAAAGGAACTTTCAGAGAATGACTATTGTACTGTTACATATTTTACAGAAGTAATGGATGAATCACAGTCAACAATATCTCAGCATCTTGCAAAGCTTAGAAGTAGACAGATTGTTTCCGTTGAATATGAGGGGACAAGAGCAAAGTACAGCCTTGAGAATGACAAAATAAGAGCCCTTGTTAAAATAGTATTTGAATAAAATTAGAGTTGACCAATATTTTGTTGTATCAAGCATTATACTTGGTATAGCTTTAGATACAGATTAAATTATCACTAATACAATTTTTTGATAGAGGTTTCCAGATGGTATTTACAGTAGTAGATAGATTTTGCAAAAAATGCAATCAAAACATCACATGCACACATAAAGCGAAGGCTTATATCGCAGAGATGTATCTCAATTGTATGGAAATAACGGAAGGCAGAGCTAACAAAAATCCAATTTTGCTGGATCTCTTTAACGATTTTGTTATTTCTATGATTGTTGGTATGATGGAAAACATAGATGATAGCTTGGCCAAGAGGAATGAAATGTTCGAAACAGTTCTTTCAGAGATTGGATTTGAGAGCAAGGTTCCACTGCCTTTGATCCTAGTTGGTCATGAAGTTGACGAGGAAGAGGTGCAGATTTTGTATTCTATGGCAAATGATTGGAGAGGGGCAAATTTCTGGAAGCTGTATTTGTCAGCCATTAATAAGGTTTCAGAGGTTTGTGATGATGGAGCAAAGGATGCTTCAAAATCAGGTGAAGAATGTAGTCTGTATGCTAATTGTCTGGGATTTGAATTTATGGATTTATCCCGAAATTTTGCATTTGAAATTGAGGGTATTCTTAGAGATTTATTTCCTGAAGAATCGTTTGGAGATGTCGCAGATAGATATATGTCAAATATAATTTCAAAGCTCATGAATCAATAGACATTCCAAACTAAAAAGTGTATTGATTAAAACCCCGAGAAGAAAATAAATTATCTTCTCGGGGTTTTGTAATCTCGTGACTTTTCTCATGTGGAGTATAAATCATATAATATCAAAATCAATAGGCTTCAGAAAGAGATTTCTGATTTCAATTGGGTCCTCGGTTTGACCGAGTATCCACTTCATCTTGCAAACTATTGCTTCAAGGGTCATAAGGCCTCCCTCTAGGATATTTGGATTATCAGTCAAGGATTTACCAACGGCGTAGGTTGCTAGTCGACTACCTTCATGAGGTACCTGCGTAGTTAAAACGACTATACCGCCGCTATCTGTAAATTCATTAATTGCATCGCTTATTGAACAATCTGAGTTGTGCTTAATATTGGGAAGACCACCGCTCCCAAAACTTTCTATAATTAAAACTTTGTAGATGTTGCCAAGTGTCTTAATCATATTAGGATTCAGACCTGGCGTTAGCTTTAAAACAAAGATAGGATGTGTCATTCGGTAATTAAAGCTAACCTCTTTTGAAACAGAGTCTATTATGTAATGAGTAACATGATCAGACATGACTTTAGCAACATAAGGATAATCAATGCTCTCAAATGCATTATAGCTTTGCGTTCTTATTTTTCTCGCCCGTGTTCCCCTAATCACCTTGGAATTAAAAACAATCTTAACGCCTGATGAAAGGGAATCGGATGCATAAATAAAGGCATCTATTAAGTTCCGCCTAGCATCGGTATCTCTAAGATAAATTGATTTCTGCGAACCTGTGAGGATTATAGGCTTGCTTGAGTTTTGAATCATATAGCTGAGAGCCGCTGCTGTGTAGCTAAGGGTATCTGTTCCGTGCGTTATGACAAAACCATCAAAATCAGAGTAGTTCTCCTCTACGGAAGCTGCTATTTTGTGCCATTCATGTGGTCCAACATTGGTGCTGTCAAGGTTCATGAGATCAATCGTTTTGAAGCTGCATATTTTGTTAATCTCTGGGACGAACTTAATCAGCTCCTTGCTATTGATTGTCGGTGTAAGGCCATTTTGGGATTCTGCACTAGCTATGGTACCGCCAGTTGTTATGAGCAAAATATTTTTCTTCATATGTATGACCTTAGGTTTATAGCTCTTTAATGAATTTTTTGATTCTAGCTCGAACCATTTCCTCGCCCATAATCTGCTGTATTGCCCATATGTCAGGTGAAGTAGCCCGTCCGAGGAGAGCAATTCTGATAACTGTGGAAACGTGGCCGACATGGCCTTTGTAATCTTCTGGGTGTTTTTTAAAGTCTTTAGGCTTAGCGGCGTATCCTAGCTCGGTTGCTATTGCCCTTATTTTGTCAAACCACTGGCTTTGGTCATCGGAATGATTGTATGTTTCCAGGTATTTGTTCAGAATAGATGCCTCATCGCCAGAACTTTCTTCAGGCAGGCTGTCCTTATGCATTTGATTGTGCAAAATATCGAAGTAGCAAGACATGAATTCTATGATTTGCTCGCCGTATACCAGGTCTTTTCTAGGTTTTTTGTCATCCCTGCCAAGGTCTATAAAGCTACAGAAATATTTTTCGTCATCGAATATCCCTATGAGCTCAGGCTTAAATTCGTTCGCCCATGCTTTGAGGAAGTCGTAAAGCTCTTTAGCTGGAATGGTGAGGAGCACATCCTTGCTGATATTGTTGAGCTTATCGAGGTCAAATAAAGCTCCAGAATTACTCATTTTTTCAGTTGTAAATGCGAATTCGTTATAATTTGAATCAGGATGCTCGATTCGCCACTCTTCAAAATTAGAATTAAGAATTGTCAAAAGATATTCTCTAACTGCGGCAGGATGATAGCCTTTCTTTCGGTAAAAATCAAGAGAAAGCTCAGGGTCGTTTCTCTTAGAAAGCTTTCTTTTGTTTCCAGCTTCATCAAGCTTCATTAGCTGGGCTGTGTGACAGTAGGTTGGTATATCGAATCCAAGCTTCTCAAAGAGCTCAACGTGGATTGGGAGCGAAGGCAGCCATTCAGCACCTCTTACAACGTGAGTCGTTCTCATAAGGTGATCATCGATTACGTGAGCAAAGTGATATGTCGGAATCCCTGTAGTTTTGAGAATTACAACATCGTGATAGTTCTCTGGCATTTCAAGCCTACCACGGATTGCGTCGTTAACCCTTATTTTTCTCACTATATCTGTTCTTTGGGAACAGTCGCCACCCGAAGCAAGCCTCAAAACCCATTGTTCTCCAGCTTTTATTTTTTTCTCAATATCCTCAAAGGAAAGCTTTCTTGAAGTTGCAAAATCTCCATAGACACCTGGAGTTAACTTCTGTGCTTCCTGATGAGCACGTATTTCGTTGATGTCATCCTCAGTTAGGAAACATGGGTATGCAAATCCGTTTCTCACAAGCTCCTTTGCATATGTTTGATATATCTCTTTACGCTCGCTTTGTGTATAGCTTCCATATTCTCCGACATCTGCATCTTTTGTAGCACCTTCGTCAAAGTGAATTCCAAAATAGTCAAGGCTCTTGATGATTGTATCAACAGCACCTTCAACGTATCTTTTGTCATCAGTATCCTCAATCCTAAGATAGAACACACCATTGCTCTGATGAGCCAATCTTTCGTCAACAAAGGCTCCATATAGATTACCAAGATGCATAAAACCGGTTGGACTTGGTCCCAATCTGGTTACCTTCGCGCCATCAGGCAGATTTCTTTTTGGAAAAAGATCTTCGTAATAGGAAGGAGTTTTTTCTATGCTTGGAAATAAAAGGTTTGCTAATTTTTCGCTCATAATTATAACGTATAATCCAATTACCTTATATAGGTCTGGACTTTTCCTTTCTCCGAGTGTTCTCGGTGGTTTGATTTATCCTATATATTATTTTACAAAGCACTGTGGATTTGCTTATATTTTGTGTTCTTAGCAAAATAAATAGTAAATATTTACTGTGATAATTATACAATAGCAGAGGCGAGCATGTCAAAAGCCGAAAATAGAAAAATGCAATACTTTAGCAGTCTGTGAGTGCTGGAAAGGAGTAAAGAAAAATGTTATAATTTTTACGAAGTAAAATGGAAATTAAGAGAGGGGCAATTAAATGTCAGGATTTGCACACCTTCATCTACATACTGAATTTAGCCTGCTTGATGGGATGGCTAGAATCGACAAATTGATACCAAGAGTTAAGGAGCTAGGCATGGACGCTGTTGCAATCACAGATCATGGTGTCATGTTTGGCGTTGTCGACTTCTATAAGAAATGCAAGGATTTTGGAGTAAAACCTATAATTGGCTGTGAGGTTTACGTTGCCGCACGCACGAGGTTTGATAAGGACGCAGACAAAGATAAGCAATCGAATCATCTTGTGCTCCTAGCTGAAAACAAGGAAGGCTATAAAAATCTTGTGAAAATTGTTTCAAGGTCGCATACTGAAGGCTTTTATTATAAGCCTAGGGTAGATAAAGCCTTGCTTCAAGAGCATAGTGATGGAATAATCGCACTATCTGCTTGTCTTGCTGGAAAGGTACAGTCCCTTTTGCTTGCTGGAGATTACGAAGGAGCCAGAAGGGAAGCAGAAGAATATAGGGAAATTTTTGGCAATGAGAATTTTTTCTTGGAAATGCAGGATCAGGGTTTGGAGGAAGAAGCCAGAGTTAATCCACTTCTCGTTAAATTAAGCAAAGAAACGGGCATCCCACTTGTAGCGACAAACGATGTTCATTATGTAAAAAAAGAAGATGCGAAAGCACACGATGTTTTGCTGTGTATACAAACCGCTAGTAGAGTCAACGACGAAAATAGGATGAGATTTCCAAATGACGAGTTTTATCTCAAAAGTCCTGAGGAAATGAAAAAAATATTTGCCTTTGCACCTGAAGCGGTGTCAAACACTGGCAAAATTGCTGAAAGATGTAATGTTGAGTTTGAATTCGGCAACTATCATCTACCAGAATTTGATTTGCCAAAGGATTTCAATGGGAATAAATTTGAGTTTTTGAAATCCCTTTGTGAGCAAGGACTAAAAACAAGATATGGTGAAGAAACTGTTTCCGGACCAAAAGCTGATATTTTGTTCTCAAGGCTTAATAAAGAACTCGATGTAATAAAGAGCATGGGGTTTGTGGAGTATTTCCTTATTGTGTGGGACTTTATAAGGTATGCACGTGAGAATGGGATAACAGTCGGACCTGGGAGAGGCTCTGCAGCGGGTTCAATCGTTGCATATTGTCTGCATATAACGGATATAGATCCAATCAGATATAATCTCATATTCGAAAGATTCCTGAACAGCGAGAGAGTAAGCATGCCGGATATAGATATAGATTTCTGTATCGAGAGGCGTGGAGAAGTAATAGATTATGTTATAGAAAAATACGGTGCAGACAAAGTAAGCCAGATAATAACTCTTGGTACGCTCAAAGCAAGGGCTGCGGTAAGAGATGTCGGTCGTGCGCTTGACGTGTCATATGCTGAGACTGATAAAATTGCTACGGCTATACCAAATATGCTTGGAATTACAATTGATGAAGCCCTTGAATTGAATCCCGAGCTTAAAACAAAATATGAGCAAGACATAACAACGCGAAATGTCTTAGATATGTCACGTGCCATTGAGGGGATGCCGCGCCACGCTTCCACTCATGCAGCAGGTGTTGTAATTTCAAAAGAGCCACTTGATGATTATGTGCCACTATATGTAACAGATAAGGGCTTGACGACACAGTTTAACATGGTAACAATTGAGGAGTTAGGCCTTTTGAAAATGGACTTTCTGGGGCTTAGGAACCTAACGGTGATAAGGAAAACCTTGGAGCTTGTTGAAAAAAGACATGGTCAGAAAATAGATTTTTCCAAGATGACATATGACGATGCAAAGGTATATGAAATGATATCCTCAGGTAATACGCTCGGAGTATTCCAGCTTGAATCGTCTGGCATGACACAGTTTATGAAGTCGCTCAAGCCAAATTGTTTTGAAGACATTGTAGCTGGCATTTCGCTTTTCAGACCAGGTCCGATGGATGCAATACCTACATATATCAAAAATAAGAAGAGTCCCGATAATGTAAAATACGTTACTCCAGAGCTTGCACCTATTTTGGATGTTACATATGGTTGCCTTGTATACCAGGAGCAGGTAATGCAAATTGTTAGACAACTCGCAGGCTACAGCTATGGGCAAGCAGATATAGTTAGACGAGCCATGAGCAAGAAAAAAGCTGCGGAAATGGAGAAAAACAGAGAATACTTTATCAACGGCAAAATAGGTCCTGACGGGAGTGTTGAAATTGAGGGGTGCTTGAAACGAGGGATTTCTTATGAAGACGCTCAAAGTATTTTCAGTGATATGGAGACTTTCGCACAATATGCTTTTAACAAGAGCCATGCTGCTGCCTATGCAGTTTTAGCATATGAGACGGGGTATCTAAAATATTACTACCCTAAAGAATTTATGGCATCTCTAATGTCATCGGTAATGGGCGATGCGACTGCTATAGCAAAATATATCAGAAACTGCAAAGAAATGGGGATTGATGTTTTGCCACCTTCAGTTCATGAGAGCTTTTCTGACTTTGTAGCAACTGATGAGGGCATAAGATTCGGTCTCATGGGAGTTAAAAATGTCGGGGAAGCTGTGGTTGATGCGATAATTTTTGCTAGAGAAACAAACGGACTTCCGAAAACGTTTGGAGAGTTTATTAGAAACGTTGATATTTCAAAGATAAATAAAAGGGCAATAGAAAGCTTGATAAAGGCAGGAGCCTTTGACTGCATTGAAAAAAATCGAGCTGTACTTATGGCAGTTTATCAGCAAGAAATTGAAGGAGCACAGCAAGAATCTAGGAATACAATATCTGGTCAAATTTCACTTTTTCAGTTAAACGAAGCTGCGATGAAGGATGCAGGTCTTAGCAAGCGACTTCCAAATATAAAGAACTTCTCAAAAAGTAAAATTTTGGAGCTCGAAAAAGAGGTTATGGGAATATATGTTTCTGGACATCCGCTGGAATCTTATGCTGATAAAATTAAAGAGCTTTCAACTATTTCGTCAGATGTTATAAATTCAGAAGAAAATGAAACTCTGCAAAATAATTCAAGGGTTGTAATGTGTGGCCTTGTTGCATCAATGAGAAAGCTGACCACAAAAAAATCTCAATTAATGGCATTTGTGAATCTTGAAGACCTCTATGGTACGGCGGAAATCGTCGTATTTCCTAAGGTCTATCAAAAATCAGCCAGCCTTTTAGAGTCGGGAGAACCATTGGTTGTAGTAGGCCGTATAAATATGAAAGAGGATGCACCTCCTGCAATTCTCGCCGATGAGATAAAAAGTCTCGACGAATATGGGGATTCTGATAACCGAAATATGGATGAGGCGGAAGATAAAACTTTGCAAAGAAAACCACGGGATGCCAAGGGAAATGAGGTTTCTGCAATTATAAAACTGAGGATAACAGCGGAACACAATGTAGAGGAAACAATGCTTGACCTTGAACGCCTTTTGTTGATAAACAATGGGGATATCCCAGTTAGAATATACTTGCCAGATGGTAGGCAAATAGCGCCAAAGCATGGTGCTTCGCTTTCTGATTTTTTTGTTGAAACGCTTGAGCGAATGCTTGGAAAAGAAAATGTTAAAATGCAAGGGATTTCCGAGAAGGAGAAAGACTGATGAAAACTAGAGATTTGAAGACGGAGGCTGCAGAGGCTAGAGCTCTAAGTAAAGTTAAAAAAATTGGAATTTTGACAAGTGGCGGAGATTCCCCTGGAATGAATGCTGCTATAAGAGCGGTTACAAGATGTGCGATTGACGACGGTATAAAGGTGTATGGAATCCAGAGAGGATATCAGGGACTTATCGAAGGCGAGTTTATAGAACTCGGCAGATATTCGGTTAGCGATACTATGCAAAGAGGCGGAACAATGCTCAAAACTGCTAGAAGCGAGGAGTTCAAAACAGAGGAGGGGCAGGAGCGAGCAGCGTCGATGTTACAGACCTTTGGTATAGACGCACTTGTTGTAATCGGAGGTGATGGCACTATGCGTGGTGCATATGACCTTAGCAACTTTAACGTGCCTGTGATTTGTCTACCTGGAACTATAGATAATGACCTTGGTTATACAGACTATACGATAGGTTTTGATACAGCTGTCAACACTGTGCTTGAAGCAATTGGCAAAATACGGGATACATCGAGCTCACATGAGAGAACCACAGTTATCGAAGTTATGGGCAGAAAATGTGGGGATATCGCTGTCTATGCAGCTCTTGCAGGCGGTGCAGAGGCGGTTTGCGTGCCAGAGATGCCTGTAGATGTAAGCAGAATCTGCAACAAAATAATAACGGATGGGCATAATGGCAGAACGCACAGCGTAATTATTATTGCAGAGGGCGCACCTATAAAAACTACTGATTTAGTAGATGAAATAAAGAGGGTAACACATAAAGAAGTTAGGCAGGTCGTTTTGTCGTATCTTCAGCGTGGCGGATCACCAAGCTCTGCAGATAGAATCCTTGGAACTCTGTGTGGTTCAAAAGCTGTGGAAGTTTTAACCAATCCTGAATTTGATTTAAAATCATATGCAGTAGGAAAACTGAATGGAAAGGTGCGTGCGATTCCACTTGAAGAAGCAGTAAATATGAAAAGAGATTTTAAGGAAGAACTTGTTGGTCTAATAAATGTTTTGAGCAAATAAAACTTGATTTTTGCAGTTTTGACGTTTATAATATATGAGGTTCGCAATATCGCGATCACAAAATAATCACACCCATATAGCCCATAAGGTGCCATTTGCTAATACGAAATATATAGCAAACCGTTTAGCTAACCGTATAGCAAAACGAAGCTTGTGTTTTGTTGAGCGCCTGTTGTGGCAAGCAAATATTTTGTTGATGCCAGATTTGGAGCGATGGCTTATATGAGGCAGAGTATGAGTGGAAGGAAAAACCTAGGAGGAATTTAAAATGGCAGTTATTTCAATGAAACAATTACTAGAAGCAGGTGTTCACTTTGGACATCAGACAAGAAGATGGAATCCTAAAATGGCTCCATACATCTTTACGGAGAGAAACGGAATTTACATCATCGACCTTCAGAAGACAGTTAAGAAAATCGATGAGGCGTATAATTTTATGAGAACTGTTGCAGAGCAGGGAAAGCCGGTTCTTTTTGTAGGAACTAAGAAACAGGCACAGAATGCTATCACAGACGAGGCGAACAGGTGCGGACAGTTCTATGTTGCTGAGAGATGGCTTGGTGGAACACTGACTAACTTTAAGACTATAAGCAAAAGAATTGCTAGGCTTGATGACATTGAAAGAATGGAAGAAGACGGCACCATGGAGAAGCTTTCCAAGAAGGAAGTGAGCAAGCTAAGACTTGAGCACGAGAAGCTTGAGAGGTATCTCGGTGGAATCAGAGACATGAAGGGTATGCCAGGTGCAATCTTTGTTGTCGATCCGAAGAAAGAAAAAATTGCGGTAAGAGAAGCGAGAATATTGGGAATTCCAGTTGTGGGCATCGTTGATACTAACTGTGATCCTGATGATGTTGACTATATAATCCCTGCAAATGATGATGCTATCAGAGCTGTTAAGCTTATCGCAGGAAGAATGGCTGATGCTATTATCGAAGCTAACCAAGGTGAAAGCTTTGACGAGGGAGAAGCTGACGAAAATGCTGACGTTGAAAATGCAGATGCTTCAAACGATGAGGTTGAAGCCGTTGAAAATGACGACGAATCCGAAGAAGCATAGGAAGCAAAGTCAATTCTGATTTGAGGAGGTATAGATATGGCTGTTACAGCACAGATGGTAAAAGAACTTAGAGAAATGACAGGCGCCGGAATGATGGATTGCAAGAAGGCACTTGTAGAAGTAGATGGAGATATTGATAAGGCAGTTGAACTTCTTCGTGAGAAGGGATTGTCAAAGGCAGCAAAGAAGGCAGGCAGAGTCGCTGCAGAAGGACTTGTTCAGATGGCATTTGGAGAAGGACACAAAACAGCAGCCGTTGTTGAGGTTAACTCTGAGACTGACTTTGTTGCGAAGAACCCTGAATTTAGAGAATTTGTAAACGATCTTTCTCAGCTGGCATTAAAAAGCGATGCTGAGGACATGGATGCTTTCATGGCACTCGACTTTAAGGGCGAGGGTACAGTTAAAGATGTTATTACGGCTAAGATCGCAAAGATAGGCGAGAATATGAACGTTCGTCGTTACAAAAAACTTGCAACGGACGGAGTGGTTTACCACGGATATGTTCACAGCAATGGGAAAATTGCTGTTATTGTAGGCCTAAAGACAGATGCTTCTGCCGAAGAGACTGAAACTGTTGGTAAGGACGTTGCAATGCAGGTCGCATCTATGAACCCTAAATTCGTAATTGAAGATGAGGTTGACAAGGAGTGGCTAGCTCACGAAACAGAAATTGCAAAGCAGCAGCTTCTGAATGAGGGTAAGCCAGAAGCAATGCTTGATAGAATAATTCCTGGAAAGATTAAAGCAATTCTCAAGGAAGTTTGCCTAGTTGATCAAAAGTTTGTTAAGAACTCTGATCAGACAGTTGCACAGTATGTAGCTGAAGCTGGCAAAGCTATTGGGAAAGATATCGCTGTTGTAGAAATGGTTAGATTTGAAGTCGGCGAAGGAATCGAAAAGAAGGAAGAAGATTTCGCTGCTGAGGTTGCGGCACAGATGGCTGGTAAATAGTCATTTAATAGTTGAGTTAAGGAATCTGATCGGTATCGGTCAGGTTCTTTTTGTATATGTAAACGCCCATGTTTTACGTTGGGCTGTGATTTATAAAAAGGATTTTGTATGCAGAAAAAAACTCTTTCAATAATTCTTGTAGGACTTGCAATTATTTTGTTGTCCGTATTCCTGTATTTTCTTTATAATCCCATAATTTACAAGGGCGGTATTTTCAATAAGGTAGTTCATGCTGAATACAAGGAGAAGTTTGATATCAAGGAGCATATTAGCTTTGTCTTTCTGGGGAGCAAGGATGATATTCAACTCGTAGGCGCTGTCAATACACAGAAGAAGGGTCTATATGATGTGAACATTAAATATCATGATGAGCTTAAGCCTCTGACGGTAGAAGTTTCAGATACGAAATCACCAACCCTTAGGGTAAGAAACTACAAAACAGATAAATTCGAAAAAGTAGTTGTGAGCCATTTTACGCCTAAGGTGAAGGATGCGGATTCTATCGATAAAATCAAGATGACATTGGGTAAAGAGGAACCTACTGAGAAATCTGGCGAATATGAGGTTAAGATAACAGCCGAGGATTCTTCGGGTAACAAAACACATAAGATAGCGAAATTAAAGCGAGTTGATGATAAGACTCCACCCGTATTAACTGTTGGTGCGAATCTATTTTGTACAGCAGGTCAGAATTTGACGGATGAGTTTCTTTTAAACGGAGTATCTGCTCAAGATGATTTTGATGATAGTCCCCAAATTACGGTTGATAGCAGTGAAGTGCAAACGGGTACTCCTGGGATGTATAGAGTTAAATACGAATGCAGGGACCGATCGGGTAATATTTCAGAAGCTACAAAAGATGTCATAGTATCCGCAACAATAGGGGATAATCAAAAGGTGATATATTTAACCTTTGATGATGGCCCATCGCCGAATACTGAGAAAATTCTGAACATTCTCGCAAAATATAATGTCAAAGGAACGTTCTTTGTAACCGGAAATGATGCAAGCTTCAGGCATTTGATAACTCGAGCTGCAAAGGAGGGGCATACTGTTGGGTTACATACATACACGCATCAATACAGCATATATTCAAGTGAAGAAGCATTTTTTTCAGACCTCAGCAATGTGCAGAGCATGGTAAAACAGCTGACGGGAATAGATTCTCATCACATTAGATTTGCAGGCGGATCAAGTAACACCGTGAGCAGGAGCTTTAATCAAGGAATAATGTCACGTCTTGTGAAGGATGTACAAAATAGGGGCATTAAATACTATGATTGGAATGTTTCGTCAGGTGATGCAGCAGGGAATTTGGTTTCAAGGGATAGCATAGTTGCAAACTCAACATCCTCCAGTGCAAATCACATTTGTCTTTTGATGCATGATTCGAGGCCAAAAACTACGACTGCAGACGCTTTGCCTCAGATAATTGAGCATTATATGAAGCTGGGATATGCATTTTTGCCGATAAATGACAGCACTCCGGTGTTCCACCATGGTGTGAATAATTAAAGATGTAAAATTCAATAAATTTGTAAAGAAATCCTTTGAGCCCTTTGAGTTTGTGAAAAAACAAGAAAACTCGTGAACGCCCGTGAAAATCCGTGAAGGCTTGTGCATAAAAATTGACTGCTGTTACAAAATTAAATAATGATGTATAATAGCCGTAGCGATAAGCGGTTAGTTTGTTGCTACGGTTTTTTAATGCAAGCTGAGCTTTGGAGTGGGAAGCTAGCTGAGATGAATAGTGAAAGCATTAGATATACACAAGCGTGATAAATGAATATATAGTCGAATAAGCCAGAAATGGTAGATTTGAGAGGGATTGAGAAGTAGGAGAAAAAGGGAGGAATTTCTATGAGACGAAGGTTAAGTAGGCGAAGGTTAAGCGCAATATTTTTCGTGTTTGTTATGTGCATTTCAATGTTGCCCGCATATAAGAGCTTTGCAGCTGAAAATGCAATTTTTGAGGTGGAGGCTACTATCTTTACAAAAGCGGAAGCTACTGATTTGAAAATACAAGAAGGGAGTGGGTGGCTTGCCGATGTATACGACATTGAAGAATCTGATGTTGTGAATACAAAAAAGTTACCTAATGGTATTAATAAATATACTGTTGCTTTTAAGGTTGAATGTGAGGACGGAGATTATCGAGAGGGAGAAAATATAAGGTTTTCGCTCATCGGAGTAAAGTCAGATGCTATAAGGGCGACGGTTGCGAGAAATGAAAGTGGCAACCTTGGCGTTAAGTTAATATTTAAAGAGAAAAATTTATTAACAAAACAGCATAAGGTGAATTTGGCAAGTGATAATGGTGGCACAATTCAGACGGATGCTGCGCAATTTAGATTTACGATAAAAGTCAACGGAGTTGACACGGCAGTTTATGCAGTTAAACAAAACAACGGAGAGTATATTTTCAGAGAGAGCATAGACATAGATGATAACGGTAATCCCGTGGATAATACCCTAGGCGACGGCAATGAGCTCGTTGGACAAATTATAAATCTTAGCGAAAATGGTGCTAGCAGTGAATATAAGATAGTTAAGGCGTCAAGAAGCGAGGATTATTATAATTTGACTCTCAAGAAAATAGAACTTGAAAATAGAAAGGTCAAGGTAGTTTTAGATACTGAAATGGCGTTGGCTGTTGGACCTGACTTTAAGTTTGAGTGTGCTGGTAAAGCGATAGACAAAACCGTTAATCCAACTGAAAAATATGGCCCGCATGAGTTTGATGTTTTGTTTGAGAATATCCCTAAGGGCGAGGATGTGAAGGTTTCTAAGCTTCCTGATAGTATGGAATACTTTTACAAGATTGTTGACCAGCAATATGACAGAGATAAGGATGAGTTAAGAGTAAAACTAGGGAGAAATATTGCGATAATAATCTCAGATGCAAAGGACGGCGTGAAATACGATAATTTTGCGATTGCACATCATGAGAGTGGATTTTCGTTTAATATTTTCGATGCTAAGGGTGAAAAACTGCTCGGTGAAAGCGAGAATGCAAATGTTTTAGGTCTAGGGAACGTAAATTTCTTTTATGGATTGCTTCCTGGAGATTATATTGTAAGAATTGATAAGGTTCCTGATAAATTTAAGGATTTTGATACAAGTAGAGATTATAAGCTTCATATAGCAAAAGACGGCAAGCCAACCATGGAAATTTATCAAGAGCAAGGATATGCTTATGCCAACCCGTATGGTGGGACAGATGGTCGATTTGATGATTCCGTTCGGGGAAAAATAATCTCTGGAACCAAGACACCTTTCTTGCTTTTGATAAATAAGAAATCTCAGGATAAAAAGGTGATTATCGATAATGAAAATAAGACGGAGCTATATCAAACGCAAAAGAATATCGGAGATGAGGTTGAGTACAAAATAACGAGGAGCATAAGCCCTGACCATAATTTTGTTTTTAGGTACGATAAATATGTTAATGTGGGCGCAAAGACTGACCTATCGTTTGAGGATGCTTTAGATAAAAGACTTGAATATATTGACGGAAGCCTTTATCTCAAGGTAGATGGAAAGCCGTCTGATGAATTTGAGGCAGAGTTTGATAAGAATGCCAATAAGATTGTCGTGCAAGACAAGAGTAAGACGGATTTGGTGAAGTTCGATTTCAATACGGCAACCAAGCTGCCTGCAAATAAGACTTTAGAGGTTGGGTTTAGAGCCAAGGTTAAGAACTTCGGCAAAGAGAATCAGAGTATTTATAACAGCTTTGGTACAACAACAGAGATAACCCCGAACATAGAATTAAAGTGCAACAAAAAATGGTATGGCGGAAATGAGCTTTTGAAAAATCTAGAAACAGAAAAATTCATTGAAAATTTTGAGGTGGAGGGATATTTTGGCGGAAACAAGATTGCAACATATAATGTAAAGGATTATCTGAAGCCGGAAAGTATAGTTAAAAAAGACAGTAGCAAAGATTTCAGTTTTATAGTTCACAAATTGCCTAAATATACGGAATCAGAGCTTAAGAAGCCAGAGGAGCAAAGAACGCCTATTGAGTATCGAATCGTTGAGAAAGAAAATATTTTGTCAAGCAAATTCGAGAAAATAGTTCATGAAAGCAATCCGCTAACTATCAATAATGTTTTTAAGAGTGAAAAAATCAATATAAATATAATTAAGAAATGGAAGATGTCGGAAGGCAAAGAAGATAGTTATACGCCAGTATTTACACTTACACAATCAAATAGCAAGAATCAAGAGGTGAAACAGTACACCTTCAGCAAGGAGAAGACGGAGCTTGTGGATGGCAACGGAGAAATATTTAAATACGAAATCTTTGAGGAACTTGACGGCAAAATTCAAAAAGTAGGAAAAATTCCAAGTGTGTCATATGAGGACGGTTGCTATAAGATAAAAGACCTGCCAAAGACAGACCTTAACGGAGAGGAATATTTTTATGAGATCAAGGAGGATAAGGTATTAAAAAATGGCAAAAATGTGACGGATGATTTCGCTGTTACAGGGAATCAAGAAAAATTAGCGGTTGATACTGCTACAGGTGAATATTCTAAGACAATTATAAACAAACAAAAGCCGCCTGTCCCAGAGAATCCACCTGAGCCTAAGAAGCCTCCAAAGCCAAATGAACCGCCCGAAAAGCCAAAAACTCCAAACACAGGTGACGGAAACTATATGAGTCTTATAGCTTTACTGTTGAGCGTAGTGGCCTTAGGATTTAGTGTCTTAGAAGTTAGACTATATTTTGCAAGAAATAAGTGAAACCACGTAAAACCAAACAAAACCCAAAAGCCAAAAAGGCATCTTGATTTTGGGTCTGTAAAATGATAAAAATATGTGGCGAAAGTTAAAGCTTGGGCTTGATTTTCGCCACTTTTATATGATAATATATATACAACAAATTAAACATATTCATTTAAGGGAATCGGTGAAAATCCGAACGGTCCCGCCACTGTGAATGCTATTTGCAAAGTCAGATTACTTAAATGAATATAGACAACCTGTATTCTACGAGCGATGGAAGAAAGGAATTTTTTCTTTTGCGGCGTATGCCGTTTTTTTATTGCTCTCCGAATACAAAAGCAAAGGAGGAGAGTATCGATGCATAAAGGCATCATACAAAAGAGATTATGCAAAGAAAAATTTTAAGCAAGCTATTATGTTTTGCAATGGTCATTTCTATGTTAATCCCATCATTTGGGATTGGCGATGTTTATGCGGCAAACAAATACGAGGATGACTATAATTTGCAGCTGCGGTCGGATCTTTTGTCGCCTAAGGCAACAAAGTCACCATTTGATATTAAGCTTGGCGAAACACTCCACATAGGGGCGGAGGTAGCCGACAAGAATGGTTATCAGTGGTCAGAGGAAGACATAGACTTTGGAGATGAGATAGAACTATATACTGATATAAAATGGAAAGCCGAGGATGACGGCGTCCTGCTATCAAGTACCAAAGGAACGCATATAAGCGTAGTAGGTAAAAAACTTGGAACCCACAATATTACCGTGACATACGGGACTAAATTAGGTGGCAAGGAAGTTAAACCGTTACACATAGTAGCTAATGTAGTTCCAAATGACAAGCCAGTCGAGAAAAAAGTTGCAAAAATAGTTACTACAAACATCGATAAGAGCATTAAAGTTGACGAAACCAAGGAATATACTATCAAGGGACTTACAGAAGCTAATGAGGAAGCAACTACAGATTTAAGCGTAATTATAAACGACAGCGAAAAGAAAAAGCTTGAGGTGAGCGCAAAAGGCAATAAACTCACTATTAAAGGTGTCGATGGCGGAAATGCTTGGTTTAAGTTAAAGGATAAGGACGGTGCCGAAGCTAAGGTTGAGGTAACCGTGGTAGATACAAGCATTTGGGATTTTGACAAGGCAACAGGAACCCTGAAAGGCTTTAAAAATCCAGATAATCCGACAGAGGTTGTGATACCTGAAAAGATTAAAGGTGTAAAGGTTAAAGCTATAGCAAAAGATGCTTTTAAAGTATCCTCATATGGAACGCCGAAAGTAAAAAACAAAATAAAGAAGCTGACTCTGCCTGAGGGTTTGGAAACCATTGGGCACATGGCTTTTCAAATGAATGACATTTCTGAAATAACCTTGCCGTCTACATTGACTAAAATGGACGGAAGAGTTTTCTATGGAAATGAAAATTTAAAGAAGGTTAATTTCCCTAAGACAAGCAAATTAACCTCTCTAGGAGATGATACATTCCAAAATACGGGCATTGAGGAGATTGAGCTGCCTGAATATATTACGAAAATAGATTCAGGACTATTTAGCGGAACTCCTTTAAAGAAGATAAAATTTTCTGAAAACCTTAAGGAAATAGGACAGCAAGCCTTTTTCAATACGATGCTTGAGGAATTTACAATTCCAGCTTCTGTCGAGAAATTAAATCTGAATGCAAGGGGCAAAGAGGGCTCTAACGGCATTTTTTCGAGAACATCAGCTGACAAGTCAAAGGATAAATATCCGGGAGGTCTGTATAGATTTACAAAGATATACGACAAATCGGGCAAGGCTACTGTTAAAAATACGATGGGGATTGTCAATCCTCAGGCAGTAACCATTAAATATCAGGATGAAAATGGCAAGGAAATAGATAAGTCACTTGTAGCTACAGGTTATGAGAAAAACAAGCTTAAGCCTGTGCCTAACGCTAAATACCCAAGCATCATCAACTATGAGGTCGAAAAGGGCGACGGACATTATTATACGGACTACATAAATCCGTTCAGCAACGAGCCGATTGGATATAACAACAAAGTATATGGTGATTTTCATAGCCAAATAATAGGAGACAACTATTTTGTTGAAGGGAAAGCTTATGAATTTTCGCCAAAATATATCGCAGGGTATGTGACACCTGAAAAGAAAAGTGAAACTATAACCAAAGACAAGCATGAGATTGTATTTGTCTACAAGGAAGCACCTAAGGTTAATTTAACGATTGAGGGTGAGGGGATAAAGTCCAGTCCGACGCAAGGTCAGGTAAGCATTGGGCAAGAGGTAAGCTTTACTGTCGTTGAACCTGAAAACAAGCAGCTCGATAAACTCCTTGTAAACGATAAGGATATAAAGGATGAGCTCAAATTTGGCGGCATAAAATATAGTGGAAAGATAACTATAGAGAAAGACACCGCTATAAAGGCTGTATATAAGGATGTAAATGCTGAAAACAAGCTAGAACTTAAGGTTGATAAAGAAAAATTGAAGCTGGGCGAAGCTGCGAGCTTTAAAGTTTTTTACCGCGGGAATGAGATTGCACTTCCAAAAGATGATGTAATAATAGAAGATGCTACAGGAAGCCTCCTCAAAATCAATCAGGAAAAGGGAGAAGCCAAGGGGGTAGAACGAGGAAAGGCTAAGCTGGTTGCTAAAGTAAGAGGCGAGGACGCTATTTCCTCAGAAGTCGATATAAATGTTGAATCCATTAAAGTTACAGTAAGAATGGAAGATGTAGCTTCAACTGTATTCCCAAAGACGGAGGTCGAAATTGATAAACTCACCTTATCTAAAGGTAAAGAGTATTATAAGGATTTGAGCTTTGACGCACCAGTCCCTATACTTGCTATCGAAAAGGTTTTGCGAGGAGCTGGCATAGATACATCAAAGCAAGATGAATTTGACTGTGGAAGCACAGGAAACTGGATGAAGAATCTCGGAAAGACGTTGTGGGGGAATATAAATGAAAATGGTAGCTTCATGTATATGTCAAACAATGTCATGGCTGATAAGGGCGTAGGAGAATATACTATCAAGGATGGCGATGATATCTGCATATTCTATGATGATAACTGGATGTCACCAACAACATATGCGTACTTCGAGAAGGAAACTTATGAGATTTTCGAGGGTGAATCGGTGGAATTTCTGATTAAAGGATATGGTATTGATGGAATGGTAACACAGCCTGCTCAGCCAATAAAGGGTGCATACTTAGAGATAAATGACGGACTTGGCGGAATCTCCGATGAACAGACAGATCAGGCGGGCAAAATAACCAGAAAGTTCGATACATCAGGCGAGTACAAAATATCCGCCGTTGTAGATAACGGAACTTCAATGACAAGACCATATGCGAAAGTAATCGTCAAGAAAAAAGTAACGCCAATCTTGAATCCTCCTAAGCTTGAGGTGGAAAATAAGACCATAAAAGTGGGTGAAAACTTAGATATAAATTCGCTAATTAAGCTTGCCGAGGACGGCGATGGGAATGATATTAAGAATGAAGTGAAAATATCAGATGATGGTGGATTTAATGCAAATACCGCCGGGACATATAGCATCACTTTTAAACTAAAGGATAAGAATGGGATTACAGTTACAAAGGTTGCGACGGTAGAAGTGCAGTCTATAGCTGGTAAGGATGACGGTGAAAAGCCTGATAAAAAAGATAATCAAGGTGATGGCGATAAGGAAAAGCAGGAACAAGCAGATAAAAAAGCATCTGATAAAGTAAATGCTTCATCAGAGTCTAATTACATAAAAGCTGAGAAAAAGTCAAATCCTACAACATCAGATAATCAGCAAGCTATTTTGTTGCTATTCTTACTAGGTGGAACAATGGTAGCCGCTGCTTGGACGAATAGTCGAATGAAAAATTTGAAATAAGATTATAATGAAAACAATTGGTTTCGGATTGTCTAAATGGCAAAGGCTAAAGGTGTTGCCATAATAAGCCGGCATGAGAAAACGTTGGAATTTTAACGGATACTATCTGTTATTGTTTAGAGCTGTTAAGTAATTTTGGCAGCTCTAAAAATATTTTCGGAAAATTTCTGAAAAAATTCAAAAAAGCAGTTGACAAGGGTTAATGTAGATG
>UMIY01051488.1_pt1 | contig 62981 bp, 52 predicted proteins | sample 1965921 | NCBI WGS metagenome assembly UMIY01 (sample SAMEA4836134, study PRJEB28245) | human gut metagenome | biome: gut microbiome; material: fecal sample | place: Denmark | collected 2008
GACACTAATTAGAAATACATAACTAGAGATACATAACTAGAGTGAACAAGAAGACTAAGAATACCCCCCTCTTCTGAGGTCCCCCCCCACTGGGGGACCGCGTTTTTTCTTTTTTTCTTTTTGCTTAATCTCTAAAACTAAGTTAATGACAATCTAAATTTAATGCTTTTAATTAGTGGTTGTAAAAAACACTTCTAGAGGTTTACAAAAAAACACCTAACAAATCAAAATATCGTTAAAAGCCGTATTATTCGTTATGAGAGTTTTAAAACGTTTTAGGCAATATGTATCGACAATTACATAAAAAACCGTTAGAATTGAAATTAGGCACGAATTAGGGGCATATTAGTCATGTATCACTAAGAGGGTTTTTGAATGAGCAATGAACAGTTAGTAAAAGAGATTCAAAACGGTAACAAAGAATTAACGCTTGCACTATGGGAGCAAGTAGAGAAATTTATAAGATTAAAAGCAGATGAGCGAGCCGCTGCAATAAATAACAAAGATATAGCAGATGATCTCTATCAGTCGGGATATTTTGCCTTAATCAATGCGGTTAAATCTTATGATGATTCTAAGGGAATGACATTTTTAGGTTACTTAAAATTTCACTTAATGAGTGCGTTTGATGAGTGTTTAGGCAGAAAAACAACTAGAACGAAAAACGAGCCAATACACCACGCAATAAGCCTTGATGTTAGAGCATACAAAGATGATGAAGATACAATGCTAGGAGATACAATAATTGATCCCGCTGCAGCGGCAATGTTTGATAATTTTGAAGAGGCTGACTATTGGCAAAGTGTTAGAAAATTGCTTTTAGAGGCAATAGAGGCATTAGAGAATCACCAGGAACGAAAACTTTTTAGATACATAATGTCAAGCGATACAAGCATAATTGCAGCAGCTAGGCATTTAGGAATTGAAAACGGCTATAACTGTTATAAGCAAGGGCTATTTCACCTAAAAAGATACTTGACTAAAGACGGCGGACGAAGATTAAGGGAATATGATCTAAATTACAGATATTTTCAAACAAGCCTAAGACGTTTTCAAAACACATTTACATCATCGGTTGAATATATAGCAATTTATGAACTTGACAGATGGCTTAAATATAATCGCAATTACAATAATTAAGTTATTGTCTTTTAACTTGCTAATGCAGCGGCTTATTTCATGAGAAAATATTCGCAGTGACGGCGTGAACTCCGGAGGCAGGGGCTAGGGGGTTACCACGCCCCACTTTTTCTGATTGATTTTAAGAATAGAATGTGAAAAAATAATGTTTTAACCACTAACGAACAGCAGAAAAAATGTATTTTAACAACTAACTGACAACTTAAATTATTCTGTTTAAGTTATCCGCTGCAGCGGCTTGGCTTATATAAGAGCATAGAATATCCAACATGCTAACTGTAAAGAGTTATAAGCAGCAATTAACAACTAAAATACAATTAAGATTGCACATTGTTATTGTTTGCTCAAATGAGGCTTATATATCGCATACAAGCGTTTTAATTGTATTACAGGTATAATGACACCTTTTTAGAAATAAAATCGCTTGAATCGAAGAATAGAGGGTCAAAATAGGGCGGTAATTTAAAAAATGCGTGAAATTTAGCACATAGAGGGGTATAATTACATTTAAGGACGTAAAGCCAACAGAATTGAATCCTATATGTAAAAGTGTCTTTGCCAACACCTCAATTATTTTTATATATCCGCTGCACATTCTCTTTTGAAATATAGCAAGATGAATAAGACTAAAAAGAGTGCAGCGGGCAAAAAGAAAACAGCGGCACTCATAACCGAAGCCGCTGCATATAAACTATATCTATTCATTGAATAATTTGCCTTTTAATACATATATTCTGTTGGCACGCCCTTGACCACGCCGCTCTCTATAGATAAGCCCATACACCTCTAATTCATTAAGTATTTTTAATATTTTACTTTTTTTTCTTGGCACTGTTTCCATCATTTCGTCTATTGTAAAATATATATATGCAAAATTGTCATCATCGACAAAGTCAACACTATCTGCGGAGGCAAACGCTCTATAAAGAAACGCCATATATAATATTTTAGCGTCTGATGATAGTTTTCTATAGGTAGGGTCGTCTATTAGTTTTTTAGGGAATTTGAAAAATAGCAATTTAGACTCTATCGACTCGTCAATACTAATGCCATACTTTTTGATTATATCCATTTTTAACACCACAAAACAGACTGCTGTTTTTTCTAAGCCTAAGCCGCTGCAATGCTTGAATTATATTTAAGTGCAATTTCTAAGCATTTGTTTTTTTGGTCTTTGCAGCGGGTCTGTTATAGGCTAACAATCAGCCCGCTTGCCCTCTCTTTCCTTTGTCTTGATTCATTAGCCATTCATCGAACCTATCTATTGGCACAAGCCATCTATTACCAATGTTAAACGATGGGAAACTGTCGCATTTCATTAACTCGTAGGCTTTGTTATTGCCTATGCCCAAAAGTTCCTTAATGTCATTTACGTTATACACTTTACTCTTAATCATTTTCTATTCCTCTTTCAACAGTTCTTCAACTTCAACATCTAGAAACCTTGCAATTTTACCTAATGGAATAGGGCTAATGTCATCTTTTGCTAGTGTGCTATAATTTACGCCAGTTTCTTTTACAATGTCACTAACTCTTATCATTTTTTTTGCCCTTGCTAACTCTAATTTGTTTCTATCAATTTTCATGCTTCAATTCCTCCGTAAATCTCAAAATCTTGTTTAATCATATTATACCATTTAAAATAGAAAAATGATAGTATAATTTAAAAAATATTTAAATTGCTTTTTTGTTCTTTTGGTTGTATTATATATTTAAATGATAAAAAAGGAGTTGGCAATGGAAAAACAGGACGATATAAGGGTAATTGTCGGTAAACGTTTGAGTGAGATAAGACGAGAGCAAGGCAAAACACAAAAAGAAATATCCGAAAAAATAAAAGAACTTTTTAATATTGAGATAAAGCAAGGCACATTGTCATCATACGAAAAAGGCAAAACATTGCCACCAATTAACACTCTAATTGCTTTGTCAAAGACTTATAATGTATCGCTTGACTGGATATGTGGAAATTCAAACGAACGTGGAAATGTAAAAGATTTAAAGTATTACACTGATGTTATGGATTTTATTTTTTCTATGTTCAAAAATGAGTTTCTTGATTTATCTATTGAACATATATATCCGACTTATCCAGATGGTGAAGACCGAATAGGGATAAGTTTTAATGACAAATTGTTATTTGACTATATTCTAAAATTAGAGGATATAACAAAAGCATTCAGAAATGAAAGCGGCATAGACTCGGAACTATTGGAATTGTGGCACGAAAAACAAATAAGAGAATTTTCGCAGAATGGCGGAAATCTTATAAACCCTTTTTAATATTATTGTGAGGTGTTATTGTGGCTAGACGAGCAAATGGAGAGGGTACAATTTGCAAGCGTGCTGATGGTCGTTGGGTTGGTGCTGTAACGCTTGGCATAGATAGAACTACAGGCAAGGCAATTCGTAAATTCATTTATGGCAAGACTCAAAAAGATGTAATGAATAAAATCAGTACATTAAAAAGCGAGGTTGCAGCGGGTGAGTATGTTAAGCCGTCAGATATGACTGTTGAATTATGGCTTAATATATGGCTTGATACATATTGCGTTCATTTAAAGCCGTTAACATTAAGTTCATACAAAACAATAATTGAAAAGCATATATTGCGTGAATTAAACAATGTTCCGCTGCAAGCACTAAATACGTATGATATACAATCTTTTATTAACAACCTAACTGTTAGCCCCAAGACAATCAAAAACATTTATGGCGTGCTTAATAAAGCCTTAAACAAGGCGGCTGAACTCATGTATATAAAAAAGAATCCTTGCGGTGCTGTGTCGCTCCCTAAAGTCGCAAAGCCTAAAATAAGGGCGTTGAGTGATGAGGAAATAAAAGTACTGTTTCGAGAATTAAAAAATACTAGATATTATGATTTTTACAGGTTGGCACTATTTACAGGTTTAAGACGTGGTGAACTTTTAGGTTTAACATGGGATTGTTATAAGCGTGAAGCGGGTTATCTTAGTATATACAGGCAATTACAGATGATTAACGGTGAATATACCTTTATAACACCAAAGGGTGGAAAGTCAAGGACTGTTGCACTGCCTAATGTGGCAATAGAACTGATTGACGGCTTAAAGTCAAATGATGAATCAGAGTTTATTTTTCATAATGAGATAGGTGAGCATTTCAGTATATCAAACATCGGAACAGTATTTAGGGAATGTGTGAAAAAGTCGGGAATTGAAAACGCAACATTGCATGATTTACGCCATACATATGCGGTTAACGCCTTAAGGGCGGGTGATAACTTTAAGAGTGTACAAAATAATTTAGGACACGCAACACCCGCATTTACCCTTGACAGATACGCAACCATTACCGATGATATGATTAGAGAATCACAAAATAAATTACAAGGGTTCTTTAGAACGCTTGATATATAACGGTTACAGGCATTATTTTTGACAACAATTTTGACAACAACCGTGACAACAACGCCGTTAAAATCGTATAAAACGTATTAAAGGCAAATAATAAACAATCATTGAAATTTCAACGGCTGTAGGCGAAATATAACAACGCCTAAAAAGCGTTAAAAAGAGGGTTAAAGGGTTCGAATCCCTGACTCTCCGCCAAATGCAAAAAGACCGTTGGAATATCAACGGTCTTTAATTATACATGGAAACTTAATTGAGTTACTTACAGAAGGTTATTTTGGAGGTGCGATATGGCACTTGAAAATAAATTAGGACTTACAAGTTCTGTAGACATTGCACGTGAAGAAGAACGCATCAGTAAGGGAAAAGCTGTAAAGTTGTTTGAAAACGGTATGCTTGATTCTCTTCCTGCGGGCAAATTTTCTACCTTACAGAAAATTCATGAGTATCTGTTTGAAGATATATATGATTTGGCTGGGAATATTCGGACAGTAAACATGGCAAAGGGAAATTTCCGATGTGCACCTACCATGTATTTACAAGATGCACTTAAAAACATTGATGAAATGCCACAGCCAAACTTTGAAGAGATTGTTGAGAAATATGTTGAGATGAATATAGCCCATCCGTTTCGTGAGGGAAACGGCCGAAGCACTCGTATTTGGCTCGACCATATCTTGAAAAATGAAATCGGAAAAGTGGTGGACTGGAGCAAGGTGGATAAAGAGGACTACTTACTCGCAATGGAACGCAGTCCGATTAAAGATGTGGAGATTAAAGTATTGCTGAAAGGTGCGCTTACCGATGAAATCGATAGCCGAGATATTTATATGAAGGGTATTGACCATAGTTATTATTATGAGGGATATACGACCTTTAAGACGGAAAAATTGTAAGAAATGAGGTACAAATATGCCCGATAAAAATTGGCAATTTGAACTTGAAAAATATATAAGGCAGGGCGAGCCTGACAGAGCCGAAAGGAGTGAAGCGTGGCAAACGGCCATCGGCTTGCAGGCTGTTGACGGCTTGAACACCTCCGAATATTTGCTGGATACAGCCAAGGAGCATATCGAAGGCAAAATCACAATTGACGAGGCACAAGAGCGTATTCACAGCTATTATGAACAGCGTACCGTAAGAACCGAAACGGAAAACGAAACAAAAGAAGCTGATATCGTTTCGGCGAGGATCACAAAGCTGTTGGGTGAAAAAGCGTTTCAGTTTTCTCCTGCTGAATGGATTACCATTCACCGCAGATTGTTTGAAGGCGTATTTGACCACGCTGGACAAATTCGTCAGTATAACATTTCCAAAAAGGAATAGATACTGAACGGCGAAACAGTTATCTATGCAGATTTTAACAGTATAAAAGATACTTTGGATTATGATTTTGCCACAGAAAAGTAGTTTTCCTATGAGGGAATGTCGGTGGAAGCATCGATAAAACACCTTGAAAAATTTGCATCGGATATTTGGCAGATTCATCCTTTCGGCGAGGGTAACACAAGAGCCACCGCTGTGTTTATGATAAAATATATGAAAACATTCGGCTTTAGTGTAAACAATGATGCATTCGAGAAAAATTCTTGGTATTTCCGAAACGCTTTGGTTCGTGCAAATTACAACAACCTGCAAAAAGGCGTTCATTCCACGACTAAGTTTTTGGAATTGTTCTTTTCAAATCTTTTGTTAGATACGCATTATGAGTTGAAAAACAGATATATGCACATTGACTATGTGAACGGAAGCAATCTCCAAAGTGTCAACTCTAAAGTTTCAAAGTCTTAATTTGACACTTTGGACTGCATTTTAGAGGAAGTGGCGATTTTAGAATTGATTGCAAAAAATCCGAATATCAAACAGCAAGAACTTGTTGAAGCTACTGGAAAATCTCTCAGCACCATAAAGCGAATTATGAAATCTCTGCAGGATAAAAACTATATCCGACGTGAAAGTGGAAAGCGATACGGAAAATGGGAAGTATTAATTTGATAGATGATTTTAATAAGTTGAAAATACAAAATAACTCAACTGCAATACAGATTACAATACATTTATTGCAGAACAACTAGAATTATTAGGATTTACTATGTGCTTTATTGTCGGTAAAAGTTTAATACTTAACGAAATTGATGAGGTTATAAGAGAGAATATAACTGATGAAATCTTCACCGTCGGAGACTTGTTTAGCGACTCAGGAATAGTTGCACAACATTAAAAAACAAAGTAAACGAATTATCTCTAACTAAATTATGTATATGAGCTCTGTATTAGTTAGATGGATAACCGAACTGATTAATGCACCGAAATTTACCGAATTAATATTAATGTTTTTGACTATCTCGACAGCATATCAATTCCGCTTGATAAAGATAAAGCTTTCATTTATCATAACTATACAATAAACAGCACTTGTAATCGAATGTATTTTCAACCGAGTAACGCATTAAAAATCGATTCAGTTATAAAACAGATAGAAAAATGGTTTTTGGATAATATAATAACAGAAAGTGAATATTATTATCTACTTTATTGTCTTATATCTGCCGTTTCATATGTTGCAAATATAACAGACATATATCCGTTAGTGTAGACTATTTGTGGAGTTTTTGAGAAAATAAAATAGAGATCGTCTCCATAGTTTTTTAGTTGAAAAATTAGTTTTTGAGTAGTACAATTTAAATGAGCGTGCAACAAGATTTTTTGCTTGTGTTTCGCAAGCATTGACTAAAATGGCAGGGAACTTGCAATTCTGTCGCGCTGTTACTATTTATGTTGAAAGTGTCTAAACTATTGCATAATGAGTTGTTGCACGTTTTTTCTTTTTTTTATATGAGGAAAAGCAAATGCGTCTTAATGAAATACAAACCCGTAATCAACTTGCTGATTTTTTGGATATACAAAGAAAAACATTAACATATGTTTTATTTGAAGCAAAAGTAGATTCGTTCTATTCTTCTTTCGACATTCCCAAAAAAGATGGTTCTCCACGCCATATTTTTGCTCCTTCTGGTCCGTTAAAATTGATACAACGCAAATTAGCCGATGCGCTATATGAATATCAAAATCAAATACGAGACGAAGAAAATATTAAAGCCAATATATCTCATGCATTCGAGAAAAATAAAAGTATAATTTCAAATGCACAGATCCACAAGAATAAACGTTATGTTTTGTGTATAGATTTAAACAATTTTTTTGATGCGTTTCATTTTGGTAGAGTTATGGGCTATTTTTCGTTAAATCGATATTTTAAGCTCCCTAAAGAAGTCGCAGTAACCATCGCTCAAATTGCGTGTTATAACGGATCTTTACCACAAGGTGCACCCTCATCCCCTGTAATCACTAATTTAATTTGCCAAACGCTAGACATGCATTTGTTAAAAATTGCAAAAAAATATAAATTAGATTATACCAGATATGCAGATGATCTAATTTTTTCTACTAATAAAAAGGATTTTTTAGAGAGCAAGGATGAATTTTTAAAAAATCTGCAAAAAGAAATTGAAAAATCTGGTTTTTCAATAAACGAAAGAAAAACTAAATTTATATACCATGATTCTCGCCAAATTGTAACTGGGTTAGTAGTGAATCGAAAAATTAATATTCCTCGAAATTTTTACAGAACAACAAGAGCTATGCTTCATTCTTTATATACCAAAGGAGAATTCAAAATAGATGGAGAAAATGGCACGGTTGCACAACTTGAAGGCAGATTATCTTTCATAGATCAGATAGAATTTTACAACAATAAGCATGATATTAGCGGTGCAAAACATAATTATCGTTCACTATCCGGAAAAGAAACTGATTATAGGAATTTTCTTTTCTATAAGTATTTTGTTGTAAACAAACAAATGCTTTTAATTACAGAAGGAAAAACTGATGTGCTATATATAAAAGCTGCACTCAAAAGTTTATATAAAGAATATCCTCGATTAATTACAAAAGATTTCAATGGAAAATTTCGCTATCATTTATCTTTCTTTTCACGATCAAGGCATTGGAGTTATTTCTTCGGGATGGGATTAGATGGTGCTGATGCGATGAAGTCCTTATATAACTATTTTGTTGGTAAAAATGGATTATCTAATCTCTGTGATTATTTTGTAAATTATAAAACTGAGTTCTCACCGCACCCGACCATTATGCTGTTTGATAACGAAAAGAATACCAAACGCCCGCTGAATAAGTTTATCGGCTACGCCGAATTGTGTGAGTTAAAAAAAGAGCAACTTGAAAAAGAAAATTATGTGCGATTAGAAAAAAACTGCAATTTAAATTTGGTAGCAGTTCCATTACCTTTAGATAAGAGTGAGTGTGAATTGGAAGACCTTTTTTCTGAAGAAACTTTAAATATTGAAATTGGAGGCAGAAAGTTTTCTAGGAAAGACGAGAATCCACAAAAGTATTATAACAAAACTATATTTTCCAAATACATATTTCAAAATTACGAAAAAATTGATTTTACTGGCTTTAAGCCACTACTTAATATTTTGAATGAAATAATTGAATAGTTATCCCTTAATCTAGTAGTGTTTTATCCACTGTTTAATCAAGTTTATTTGTAGATTGGTTCATTTATTATAATCTCTATCACTAGGTTTCGAATATTATTCATCCTCATATTATGTATTTCTTCCTGCACCTATATTCTTAATAGCTCCTTTTTCTATCAGCTTTTAATGCAATCACCAGATATCATTACGTAATTGCATTTTATAATATAATCTTAAATACCAAGCATTTCATCCGTTATGACAACATTTTCAATATAGAATTCTTTGTCATTTAATTTCAATGGGATACGTAGAAAGGTTAAAGGGAACTGATGAATCAGGCTATTATATGCTTCAATGGACTGGTTCAAAATTATTTTGCTATCGGACAAATAATTTTCACTGTTAATGATTTCGCTTAAAAGCACCTGAACATTATGGTTATTGCTGAGTTCTGGGAAATCTTTGATGAACGTACCAAATTGCTTCGAGGTAGTTATTTGCACATCATTATCACTGTAAGTTTTTAGATGATTCTTTGTGTTTTGCTCGTGCCTTTCTTCCTTTGTTGATGAACTTGCTTGAGCAATATCTATATAGGATTCTTTTTCATTTTTCTGATGCTTGTCTATCAAACGATTTGCTTTATTAATTAAGTCGTTGTTGCGAATCTTAATAGCATCAATATTGCTTGTATTGCTAAGTATCTTTTGTTCCATTGCCCTTGCAGAATTATATTGATAAATCAAATATGCGATAAAGGCGGAAGTAAATCCAATTAAAATACTGGCTCCAGGAAAGGGCTCTGCAACGGTTTCCACATTTTCTGGTGATATCGAAGCGAATACGATTAACCAAACAATAGTTAATAAAAATCCTAGAGAGATAAATAATACTACTGATTTAAATACACTTTTTGATTTCATAGACGACCTCATTTTATTCAATATTATTCTAATGTGTGAATTAAATAAATTCATTTAGTTTAATTAAAAAACCTGAAACTGCTAAACAAAGCAGCTACAGGTTTTTGCTTAGTGCAGTTCATATAAATCCAACCGTACAACAAAGATAAAGTCTGGATTTGAACGATTTGGTGCGCTTAAAGGGACTCGAACCCCCAACCTTCGCATTCGTAGTGCGCTACTCTATCCAATTGAGCTATAAGCGCATATCCTCACATGATGAGATAATATTATTTGTTAGAATTAAAAAATTAAAAATATATGGTAAAATTTAAAATGCTAACATCTGAATTATACTAAAAAACGAATAAAAAGTAAAGGATTTATTCATCCTCTAAAAATGAGTTTTTCAAAGTTTTTAAAGATAGACTTATATAATTTCCATAATGCTTCCTTTATCTCATTGTCTTCGCATAGAAAAATTCTATCATATTTACAGTTCATTAAACGTTCAGGTTCAATATTATTGAAAAATTTTATGTTACCACCCCTTAGCTTCTCTCTAATAAATGATTTCGGGAGTCCTTTTGTATAACCATTTACTAGCCATAGAAAAGCGCCTCCATTTGATCTAAATGTTTCTATTGCCCGGATATCTTCATATGCATATTCAAGATTATTTCGATAGGCTGATGAAACGGCTATTAGGATATCCATATCATTTAATAGTGATTCCTTCTTTAGTCCTCGCCCGATGTTGTATATAACAACGGAAATATCATCATCTGAAAATAAACTTGATGAAATCCTATATATCTCATCATTGTAATGTTGTTCTTCTGCAATGCAACTCTCATCATTTGTTAAATTATAAAAATTATAACTAGGTACTAACCAGTTTACTCCTAAGGAAGAATTAGGCAATTTATTCATTTTAAAATTTGATTCATATTTTGATGTTTTGTTAATCAACAAATCAGCAAAGATATCAACAAAATCATATTTTTCAATATGCCGACTAAGAGTATATTCAGCAAAAAAATTCCTATTATGAGCTTCTAAAGGTGCAAGTTGAAAAAATGCTACAGAAGGGTTTTTGTAATTTAAAAAATATTCTTTTGAAATCCAAATTGCAAAACATGAGGATAATTCTGTTAAACCTACATCTCTACCAGCGCCTACAAAACCAATTTTAATAGGCCTATTATTTTCCAATTTACATTTATTTGATACTGTTGAGTTAAGTGTATTCATATTAGTGATGGTATCCTTTTAATTAGTTTCGGGTTTTGCATTAACTTAATGAAAATCAAACTATGGGAATAATAAAAGCTTTAACTCGTATCGGTTCCTATGAAGTGTTACGCCCATAGTTTAATTTCTTACTCCCATAGTTCTGAAAAGAGTGTGTATTATTAGTCTAAGTGAGTATTTTAAGAGTGTTTAATCAGATTGTTTTTTTTTAGCAATTTATTTTGTTGAGTTGCTTTTATAAGTGGCATTCTGATTATAACTTTCCAATAGATGTCTTGCATATCGTTGTTTTGTTTTTATAAAGTTTGAGCGTCCCATTGAATATGTCATACCGTTCTGTAGTCAAAACAAACATTTCGTCTGTTTTGATATTTTGTTCATTGCAATTCGCTAATTTGCAACAGCATAAGCATCTCATACTTTCATATGAGCACAGACTATTTCTTATCCCTCCCAAGGGATCTACCCGCTTCGAATGCCAATCGCTTGCATCCTACTTCTCTTATGAGAATAGTCGTTGAACCTTCTTCTTTTCAAAGCTTGGCTGCTAGTTGCCCATTGTATTCGATATTTAGGATTTAACCATGTACCATCTATGATATTTTTTCTGCTTTCACAACATTCACGTTTAGGCTTTTTTCATCCCTGCGTTGTAGTTATCATAGCTTTAGGGTTTTCTAGCAATTCTGGTAGTTTACTGAGATGTTACTTTCGAATTACTCAGTGCATACAAGTTTCCCTATATGTTGACTATGTATAAAATTCAATCAAAAACGACGGTTTGATCTGCAACTGATTCAATGCGATCCATATTAAGGAAGCAACCATCCATACAACGATAAAAAACTTGATTAAGTAGAGGCTCAATCTGATCCATCTTTCCATAGTACCAATAATCCTCTTTGTCTGTGGTAACATTGATTTTTCTATTAAATCTCTCTATCTTTAAAATGTTATCCTGATTGATGTTTGCACAGACTTGTCTTGAAACAATGGGCAGTCTGTCAGGGCTCTTTTTTATCCATAAATTAACCTCCTTTTTGTTTTGTTGAAAATAAATTGTATAACAATTATAAATTGCAAGAGCGCCACTGAGAATAGCTTTTAATATGATAAAATAGTAAAATAAAGTAAGAAAAAACCGTTGAATTTATCGAGAGATATCGTATAATGGAAATAAGAACAAATGTTTTGCTGTTAAGGAGAATAAAATGAAATTCGCACATTTAGCAGATCTTCACATAGGAAAGAGACTTTATGAATACTCACTTATTGACAATCAAAGAGATATATTGCTCCAAATAGTAGAGTTAATCAAAAAATGCGATGTCGATGGAGTTGTAATATCAGGCGATATTTATGATAAATCGGTACCACCAGTAGATGCGGTGGGAATAATGGATGAGTTTTTGAGCGCATTAGCTGCATTGGATATATTTATAATCATAATTGGCGGAAACCATGATTCAGTGGCAAGACTCTCATTTGGTTCAAAAGTTCTAGAGAAAAGTAGAGTATTTATTTCACCTGTGTTCAATGGAAATATTGAAAAGGTTGAACTGCAAGACCAATTTGGTATCATCAATTTCTATCTTTTACCTTATATAAGGCCGATAAATGTGAAGAGAGTATATAAGGATTTTTCAGGGGAAAGTTTTACAGAAGCACTTAATTTTGTTATAGACAGAATCAATCCGGATAAATCTATGAGAAATGTTTTGGTGGCACATCAATTCGTGACTGGTGCCCAAAAATCAGATTCAGAAGAACTCTATGTAGGTGGCAGCGAAAATGTTGCATATACATTGTTTGATGATTTTGACTATGTAGCGCTTGGACATCTCCATATGCCACAAAATGTTGGTCGAGATACTGTTAGATATGCTGGGACGCCTCTGAAGTATTCTTTTTCTGAAATTTCCCACAAGAAGTCTATGACAATTGTAGACATAAAGCAAAAGGGTGATATTAAAATTCAAGAAATACCTCTAAGTCCAACGTGTGATTTGCTTGAACTTAGAGGAACTTTAAATGAACTTGTCAGCAATTCAACTGCAAGCTCGGTCGATAAAAAATCTTTTGTAAAAATAACCTTGACAGATGAAGTATTAAAAAATGATGCGCTTGATATTCTAAAGAAATTCTATCCTTGCATTGTATCAATTGGATACGATAATAGCATGACAAGAGATAACAAGCTCATTCGTAGGGAAGAAAAATCTGAGGAGCAGGAACCCAAGCAGATTGTTGAGGAGCTTTTTGAGCAACAAAATAACAGAGAGATGAACACTGTCGAGAGAGATTTAATAAATAAATTAGTTAAGAAAGTGTGGGAAAGAGAATATGAAGCCGATTAAACTTGTATTATCAGCATATGGACCTTTTCCAGATAAAACAGTGATAGATTTTGATAAACTGGGTTCTGACGGTGTGTTTCTAATATCAGGGCCTACTGGATCAGGCAAAACAACGATTTTCGATGGTATATGCTATGCACTTTATGGGACTGCAAGCGGTAATTTAAGAACGCCAAAAATGATGAGGAGTACCTATGCTGAATCCGACGATAAAACTTTTGTTGAACTTACCTTTTCAAGCCATGATAAGGAATACAAAATAAACAGAAGACCAGAACAGGAAATTAAAAAAATAAATGGAAATGGCACTACAGTAAGACCAGCAGAAGTTTCTCTTGAGATATTAAATGGTGGGAGCACAGTATACACAGGTAAACGCGAAGTAGAAGAAAAAGTTAAAGAAATTATTGGACTGGATGCTAATCAATTTAGACAGGTAACGATGATTGCTCAGGGAGAATTTCTAAAGGTTTTAAATGCCAGTACGGAAGAGCGAATGGAAATATTTAGAAAGATTTTCAAAACAGGCAGATATACGGAGCTTCAAGAGGAGCTTAAAATCGCTGTTAAAGAGATTTCGTCAAATATTATCGAGATTGAAAACATTCTCAAACGGGAATTTAATAATGTCTTTACATCAGAACAGCTTGAAAAACAAGGGCTTAACGTTGATGAACAAAGTTTATTATATGTACAAAAGAAGTATATTCTTGAAAGGGCATATTCTGAAAGCAACGAAAAAGTCAAACAAAATATTGCAATAAAAGAGAGGCTTAGGAGAGATAAGGAACGATTAATCAAGGAATCGGCAAATCTTGAATCTGTTCTTGGTTATTTTTCTAAGTTGAAATCCATATCGAGTAGCTTGGCGGAGTTAGAGAAAGAAAAGGAATCAATTAATCAGCAACAGAACTGTATACCAGAAATGAAAAAAGATATTGAAGATATTATCTCTGCTACATCAAAGCTTGAAGCACTGAGGCCACGGTATCAAAGGCTAGAAGCTGACAGCGAGAAAATTTCAAAACAGCGTGAAAACTTAAAAAACCAAGAAATATCGTTAATTAGTATAAGCAAAGAAGTTGAGTCGATTGAGAATTCTCTGGCCTTGGACAGAACAAGCTTGGCAGAGTTGGAAAAAGAGTTAAATCGTTCAGACGATGTCAATTCTCAGCTTAACTTGAGACTTAATTTCCAGACCTCTCTATCAAATGTCCTAGACAAGGTTACAAAAATTGAAGATATAGTCGAAAAGCTCAACGTTTTTTCCAGTAAAGTTAAAGAAAGCCAGATAGATTACATAAATCTAAAAGAAGAATACAACAATATGGAAGTGTTTTATCTCAAAGAACAGGCAGGCATGCTGGCACGTGAGCTTGAAGATGGGGAACCTTGCCCCGTATGCGGATCCACATCTCATCCCGAGCCTGCCGGGCATGCAGATATTTTGTATGAAAAAGAAGACCTTGATGCCAAGAAAAAAGAGGTCGAATCAGCAGAGGAAATCCTGAATAGAAGTAAGCAGGAATATTCTTTAGCAAAGGGGAATCTGGCTACTTTGGAAGAGGAACTTTCAAAAAACATCGCTGCACTTGAGAAATCCTATGAGGCACAAAATAGTTCTTTTAAAAAGCTAATAGAAGGGTTTGGGACCGATTCATTCGAAATGAGCCAAGAGAATTATTTGAATATAAAAAATATTCTCATAGAAGATATCAAAAATTTGAAGGAGGAACAATCTATCCTTGCAGCATATAAGAAAAAAAGCATATTGTTAAAATCAGGTATTAGTGAGAATGAAAATAAATTGCAAAAACTTATCATAGATAAAAATAATCAAAATAAAGAATATAATAAACTAACAGGTGAATACCAAGCATCTAAAGCCTTATATGAAAGTGAATTAAAAGAATTGGAATATAAGGATTTATACAGCTTAAATGAACAAATTAATAATTATAATGATAAACTAGCTTGCAAGAGAGAAGCAGTTGCAGAAATTGAAGAGAAAATTGAAAATTATTACACAGAGTATAATGAGTTGAAGTCAGGGAGAAAAACATTGCTGTCATTGACAAAGGGGGAGGATGAGTTATCGGTTAAGAATAACTATGATAGGTATAATATTGAAATCGATACCCTAAAAAACCGCATTAATTCTGTTGAAATAGAGCAAACAGAGATTCTTTCGCATCTAAAAAATATATCAAAAGCACTAGAGGTATACGAAAAGTCTATTCCAGAATTAAATGAGAAAAAGGACTTATATGATATATATTCAAATCTATCAGCAACTTGCAGTGGTGAATTGCCTGGAAAGACTAAAATCAAGTTAGAAACCTTTGTTCAGATGTCATTTTTAGATCGAATTTTAAGCCGTGCAAATATTCGCTTTTTAAAAATGTCAGAGGGCAGATATATGCTTACTAGGGATGAAAAGGGCGATAATAAGAGAAGCCAGACAGGGCTCGATTTAAGAGTGCACGATTTGAGCAACAATACATATAGAAGCACAAAATCATTGTCAGGTGGTGAATCTTTTCAGGCTTCTCTTTGCTTGGCCTTGGGACTTGCGGACGAAATCCAATATTCAGCTGGAGGTATTCAAATTGAAACGATGTTCATAGACGAAGGCTTTGGGACACTGGATAATGTTGCCCTTAAAAATGCAGTTGATAGTCTTGTGGATTTAAGCAAGGGAAATAAACTGGTCGGGATAATATCACATGTTGATGAACTGAGAGAGAGGATTGATAAGGGAATCGGTATAGAGAAGAGTAGTATAAGTGGAAGCAAATTGACCATTCAGAGTTAAAATTTAGATATAAAATAACAACTAATAAAACCAGGCAATTAAAACCAAACAATAAAATATAGCCACCCGAGTTAGAGCAGCTATATTTTGGAAAAAAGTTATAATTATTAACTGTCAGAAGTTATGGACTACTAATATTTTGGTTAGAAATATAATGCCACTAAAGAGATAGACTTTCTCCAAGTGAGTGACACTCGTCGATACCAGCTTGATCTGGAGTTTCATGGAGAATCAGTGCAGGCTGAGCTAACTCAATGCCAGCTTCATTTGCTTCAGATTCCCACAATCTCATCCATTCTCCATCGCCCCAACCATATGAGCCGAAAAGAGCAACCGACTTACCTGATAGATTTGGGACTAATTCCTCCCAAAGAGGTCTAAATGTGTCGGATTCAAGTTCTTCTGCTCCCATGGACGGACAACCAAGAGCAATGGTATCAAAGTCATTTAACATTTCTGCTTTAAATTCATCGGCAGAAAACAACTTTGCACTATCTCCTGCACCTTCCTTGATTGATTCAGCCATAATTTTTGTGTTGCCTGTACCACTCCAATAAACAATAGCAATGTTTTTCATATTTCCTCCTTTTTGGCAATAGACAAACCTCTACATGAAATGCTTGCTTGAAACTGCCAATCTTTCTAGTGATATGCCGGCGTTATAGCACTTGCAGTATATATTTGTGCATTTCTCATGCTTACAAAACAAACGCTTTGCCGAACAGACATCGTGATAGACTTTCCACTGACCGCTGAGCAGGTAGTTTTTGCCCTTATTCTCAAGGAAAGAAATTACATCCTCATGAGGATATCCTAGAAAAAATCCGATTTCATGAGGAAAATCATCGTTGCCTACATAAAGCTCAAGTCGTTTTTTCAGCGATTTTAAAAGGCCACTGATAGACGATGTATCATAATTGAGTTGTTTCAGAACACATAATATACTGGAATTGCTGAGAATTTGAGATAAACTCGATGGTCTGAATATATACAACAATACAGAGTCGTTAAAGGTAACAAGGGGCAATAAATAGATGCCCTTGTTGTTTAACTTCCTACTAATTATGCTTATACAGGCATTGCAATCATCTGATTTAGTTGTCTTAACTCGTATTAAGCTCCCTGCTTTTAAACCTGCAAGTGTGGGAGCGCAGTGTTTGATAATTTGATATTCTGACATATTTTCACCCTATGCTTGAATGTGTTTGTCAAGGATGTTTCTCAATGCAGATAAAGAGCTTGAGTGGCAACGCTCAATAGTAAGATTTGCAGCTTTTGCTTCGCTTGTTGCTACACGAATCATTTTGTGCGATACAGTATTTGTAAATAAAACTAAAAGGTCAGGATTCCCTATTCTGTTGCGCATTGTTCCCTTCATCTGTGTAAAAACCTTAGCTTCACAATTATAATCATTGCAAAGATTTTTATATTTACATACCATACAATCATTACCGCCAATTATTACTATACTCATATAACCTTGTATGATGTTTATAGAAGCAAAAACACCATATTTCCTTTCTTTAATATCGTGGTTTAATACATTAGATACTGTGGAATTTTGATAGAACCTAACTATTATTAATACTTTTTAAAACGTTGTTGATATAGCTGTATTTAAAAATTGAAAATACTCTATAGAATATAATCCTCACATTAGTTAGCGATAGGTTACAGACTAACTATAGTTAGCATAAGCTAACGGATGCTATTTGTCAAGCTATTTTTTGAAAAATTTCACATTTTCTTTTGACATTAGAGCAATTCACAACTACATAAAGTAATTCACAATTACATCAAACAAATTCACAATTGCATCAAGTAACTCACAATTACATTAAACAATACTAGAAATACACAATTACATTATATCAAACAAGTATCGATTGATTTAAGAAAAGTCATATGATAGACTGATATTTATACAATGTTTCATACCCCCCTGCTTTAGCTGTCGGGAGTGTCAAACAAAAGCATATAGAAAAATTAATAACGAAGGATTTTAAGTTATGAGTAGCTTTAAAAACTATTTTGTTGAAACCTTTGATTTTTCAAAATATAATTCGTTTAAATGTAAATGGGCAGTTGTTTTAATCGGCGTTTTTACATTTTTATTCTTGCAAACGGAATATATATTTGTGGAAGTAATTTCAAAGCTTCTTTCATCAAATAAAACCGTAATATTTCAAAATTACGCTCTTGGGATAAGTGCAATAGGATTTTTATCATACCCAATTTTTAAAAAATATTTCGAAAAGCTCTTTGGAGAAAAACCTCCATATATAATAGCGACTATATTATCTATTATTGCGTTAGCTACAATTTCTTACGCAGAAAAAGACATAGCTATATTTATATCTGGTTTTTTTCTGTTTTCTATTTTAGGATTTTTGGGCAGTGCTTGCTTTTATGTTTCTATGATACTTATTAAAAGCATATCTTGTTTAGCTCGAATAGTGGGTACTGGGTACGCGCTAGGAATTTTGCTCCAATTTTTAAATAATAATTTACTTCATGAAGTGCGCTACGAGATAGATGTTGTTTATCTATTTTTTATATTTTTCATAGCGTTGATTTACCAATTCGATAAAGAAATAACAAGGTCAAAGCTATCACAAAGGGCAAATACAAACAATATAAAATCACAAGGTTTTGTCGAGGAAAAATCGAATTTATCACTTAATATTGCTATTTTGCTGATATTAACTATAATTTGCATGACTTGCATTTTTAGCATCATGGATAGTTCAGTAACAATTTTACATGTTAGAGGCAGCTTGGAATTAGAAAAATGGCCGAGGATTATTTTAGCGTTAAGTGCTCTAATATCAGGCTTTTTATTTGATATTAAAAATCGTCAGCATGCTGCAATTATAATGTATTCTGTCATGATGCTATCGACATTATGCATTGTTATACTAAAATTAACCGACGCATTTGTAAGTGGACTAATAATATTCTACTTTTCGGCTGGATTTTTTGCTGTTTTTTTCACTGCTAGTTTTATGGAACTTTCTACTTACATGAAAGCTCCTGAGGTTTGGGCAGGTCTTGGGAGAGCAATTAACAATCTAACTGCTGCAATTATCGCTATCCCTTGTATAACAATTTTGCAGTCGTGGGATATTTTGCCGTTAATCGTAGGTTCACTTTTCCTTTTCGCAGCTGTCAGCTATTTATCATTCATGTATACCATTAAAAGATTGAAACTGATTCGAGAGATAGAAGAAGTAAAAGAAGCCATGATAGAAAAGGAAAAGAAAATTGAAGCTATTTCAGAAAAATATCATTTTACTCAAAGGGAAAAAGAAACATTTGGTTACTTGGTGAGTACAGAAGATAATATCCAAATTATTGCAGATAAATTATATATTTCTAGAAGAACACTGGAACGATACATAACATCAATTTATAAAAAAACTAACACGAAATCGAGAGTGGGGCTCATTAAAATTTATAATGCATGCTAAATTACACTTTGGTTGTCAAAGAATAAAGTAGTTGCTAACGAACACCGTGGTTATGCGACTTTTTTGAAAAAATACTTTTAAAATACAAGATTGACGGATTTCCCTTATATATTTTGTGGGCCGACACAAGGTATAATAACTCAATAAATCTAATTTTTTAAGAGGAAGCTTTATTGGGAGGTTAATCATGCAAACACAAAATAATGCTTTGAGAAAGCTGTTTATCTTGCTTATCGGGATATGTACAGCATTATCATTAGCCACAACAAATGTAACATTTGCCGGAACATCTACTAGTATCGAGAAAGTCGATATAAATTATGACAAGATTGATTATAAGCCGGGAGATGCTCCAAGGCCAACGTTTTGGAGAACAGACAGCACTCCAAAATGTCTAGTTATGGTTCCGTATGAAACGTGGACAGAAATTAAAAAGGCACCGGATGGGAATTGGGTTGGAACAACAAATCACTGGTATTCAGACCCAGAAATGATGGATAAAGTCGAGCCTGAGCATAGACTGACTAAATTTGAGGCAGGCAAGAGCTATCGTCACGATGTTTATCTCGAAATATATGATGATGGATATATTTTTGATGGAGATAAGACGAATTTTACCCTCGCTGATAAGAATTTAGGAGTGCCAAACAAAAGCTCACAGGTTGCGTTAAATACAAATACAAATGCTACAAAAGCGATAATATTTGAAGTTGAAACCTTGCACTTCGATAATACAACTAAAACTACGGATAAAGTAATTAAATCAGTTAACATTGCAAATGTTAACACAGACCTTACTATGTCTGAACCGGTAAGGTTTAGCGGTAAGGCGGTTGGCAGCTCAGCAGAGCAAATTGATATTAAAGAAGAAGCATGGGAGAGATTCGCCTTTGGTGAGGATCCACCTATAGAGGACATAATAAAAAGCACAGAAAAACCTCGTGCTCCAATCAAAGGTGGTCGATATTATTACAGCATTGTGCTAACTGCTAAAGACGGATATGTATTTTCTGATGACTTTTCAAATGGGTTAAGAATTAGAGAAGGTAGCGGTGTCAGTTTCACCTTGAACGGCGTTTCTTATACCCACGCCATTGATATAAGCCCAGACAAAAAAACCTTGACTGTTTGGGAATTTATGCAACCAGTTACTCCGAAGGACGGCACAAAAGAGGGGACTGCAAAAACAGGTCAAGAACAAAAGGATGATGCCGATAAGAAAGTGACAGATACTCATGTTACAAAGACAAGCGTGGAGAATCCTAAAACAGGAGAACAGGAAAACGCACTATATACTTATTTGATTATTGCATTTCTTGCCATGATACCTTTACTCACATATAGGCTATGGAGAAAAAAACGCATAAGATAATGAACAAATAATTTATGTGCGATTATAACTCATGTAAATTTAAACTAAATCTTAAAAAGTATATTTTGTCATTGTCAAATGCTCAGGGGAAAAATAAACAAAAACACTCAGAAGAAAGAACTGAGTATCATCTAATATTTCGCAAATATTAGAATATACACACGTGCTCAAAACAACCGCTGTAAAAGTATATTTATATATAATTACAGCGGTTTTGTGATTAAAAAAATCGGCGATAAACTGAATGCTCAAGGTGTATTTCCCTTGCATATTCACATTCAATCAAATATAATTATTTACACGATACATTTTAAGCGGTGGTTTGATATAGATGAGAGTTTTTTTTTCGACAATACTTATGGCTATGGTACCTGTTATAGAATTAAGGGGTGCGATTCCATTTGGTGTAGCGGCAGGGATTTCCGTTAAGCAGGCACTGATATGTGCAATTATTGGAAATTTAATACCTATTCCATTCATTCTTCTTTTTCTGAGGAGGGTTTTTGTTTGGATGAGAAAAATCAGCCCAGGATTTGAAAATTTGGTCGAAAAACTTGAATTAAGAGCGAAAAGAAAAAAAGGCATAGTGGATAAGTATGAAATTATCGGACTCATCATCCTTGTCGCAATCCCGCTACCTGGAACAGGAGCATGGACGGGCGCTCTCGTTGCAACAGTTTTGGACATAAGGATGAGGAGAGCTTTGCCTGCAATAACAATTGGTGTGATAGTTGCAGGAATATTAGTATCTGTCATAACATATGGCGGTTTTGCAGTTTTTGGATGATTATACTTAATTCAGATAATTATATTTAATGCGGATAATTAAATTTAAAAAGACACTATTTTGTTGTATATATTTTAAAAAGCATCATATATTATGTGAGGCCATTAAGCGTATGAGGAGGAGAAATGGAAATTTCAATGGTAACATTTTGGATAGTGGCGACAAGTATACTCCTTGTTGTGGAGGCATTTACAATGGGACTGACAACGATTTGGTTCGCTTTTGGAACTGTGGCTGCTCTTGTTGTTGCCTTGCTCGGGGGAAGCCTGCCCATTCAAATTGGATGTTTTGTTGTAGTAAGCATAATTATGGTTGCGTTTACCAGAAAAATTGTTGTTGATAAGCTTAAGACGGGAAAAGAAAATACGAATATAGACACAATTATCGGCAAGGTAGGTGTAGTTAAGAGGGAAATAAAAGCTTATGAGCCTGGAACCGTATATGTCTGGGGGAAGGAATGGTCTGCGGTATCTAAAAACCTAGGTGAATCAATTGGCATCGGTGAAGAGGTTAAGGTGCTGAGGATAGATGGTGTGAAGCTTGTTGTTGAAGAAAATAAGGAAGTTGAAAAGGAGAGTTGATAGCTTATGATAGGAATTATTTTGATTGGGGTTCTTGTAGTCGCTGTAATTGCACTGGTTGCAATAAATGTTAGGATTGTGCCACAAGCTCAGGCTTATGTTATCGAAAGGCTTGGAGCGTACAAAGGAACATGGCCGGTTGGGCTTCATTTTAAGATACCTTTTATTGACAGGATAGCGCGCAAGGTGTCTCTCAAGGAACGAGTGATTGATTTTCCACCTCAGCCGGTTATCACAAAAGATAATGTAACTATGGAAATTGATACAGTAGTATTCTTCCAGATAACAGATCCAAAGCTCTTTACTTACGGTTCAGAGTCACCTATGCAGGCGATTGAGAATCTAACGGCGACAACCTTGAGAAACATTATCGGTGAGCTTGAACTTGATGAATCGTTGACATCAAGAGAACATATCAATACCAAAATAAGGATTGTGCTTGATGAAGCAACAGATCCTTGGGGAATAAAAATCAATAGGGTTGAGGTGAAAAATATTACTCCACCAAGGGATATACAGGTTGCGATGGAAAAACAGATGCGTGCCGAACGTGAGAGAAGGGAAAGCATTCTGAAAGCTGAGGGCGAGAAAAAATCTGCAATACTTATCGCAGAGGGTAATAAGGAAGCTATGATTTTGGAGGCTGAGGCGAATAAGCAATCTGCAATAAAAAACGCAGAGGGACAGGCTGAAGCAATAAGGATGGTTCAGAAGGCTACTGCTGATGGAATCAAAATGCTGGTGGAATCAAATCCTAATAAAGAAATTATTGCTTTGAAATCTCTTGCATCTCTTGAAAAGGCAGCAAACGGTCAGGCAACGAAGATTATTATTCCATCTGAAATTGCAAGTGTTGCAGGACTTGCTACAAGCATCAAAGAACTTATCAAAGATTAAGGAAAGTTTTTTTAGCAAAACAAAACAGCTATGAGTTGAGTTGCTATATATGAGTTAACCTCCTTTAGTTAGTTTTATGTCTAACTTTCGGAGTCAGTTCAAATAGTAAATTCTTATAGCTGTTTTATATTGTTTAACTTTATGTAATCATGGGCTAAGCTGACAAAAGGAAGCTAAGTGAACAAAAAGATCAAGTGGCTAATCCCAATAAACATGATGTTTTTTGGCTTGCAATTTTTTTTACTCTTACATTCAATGGTGGTTAAATAAATGTATAAATCAACGTTTAAATTAATACTTAAATATCCTGCATAACCCTAACCTTGATTACGCCCTCGCCAGCTTTTATCTTTGTAAATGGCTCGGATGAACTTATCAGGGCATATCCATATTCGCCTCGTAATCCACCTGTAGCGGCTGTAATAACATTGTTATCACACATTCTTATAGCAAGTTCCACAGGATTGCTGATTCCTTTTGTCATTATCGCCACACGTGCTTCCCCGTCACGAATAGATCCAAGATTTGCTGGTGGAAAATTCACCGAATTTGAAATATTACCATTGTCTATGAAATCCATAAGCTCATTTGCTGCCATAATTGCACAGTTATCCTCAGCTTCCTCAGTTGAAGCTCCCAGATGTGGAACACAGAGGACACCAGGTTTACACATTATTCCATCGGTTGGAAAGTCTGTAACATACTGCTTAACCTTTCCTGAATTTATCGCATTGAGAAGATCGTCCTCATTAATCAAACTATTTCTTGAGAAATTCAAAATAACAACATTATCCTTGCAAGCAGCAAAGATATCTTTATCAAACATTTCTTTATTATCAGGACTTGCTGGAATATGTACTGTAATATAATCACACACATTCAAGAGTTTCTCAATTTTATCAACAATTTCAATACATGGATACATATCATGAGCTGCCTTAATACCAAGATAAGGATCAAAGCCTACTACGTTCATTCCAAGGTCAGAAGCAGCATTAGCTACTCTAACACCAATCGCGCCAAGTCCTATTACACCGAGTGTTTTGCCAGCAATTTCATGACCTGCGAACTGGCTTTTTCCCTTTTCGACAGATGCAGAAACATCGTTAGATAGTGAGCACGCCCAGTTGATTGAATCATAGAGGTTTCTTGCACTCATAATTATGCTTGCAATCACAAGCTCCTTTACAGAGTTTGCGTTTGCACCAGGGGAATTAAATACAACAATTCCCTCATCCGCACATCTATCAAGAGGAATATTGTTAACACCAGCACCAGCTCTGGCAATTCCAACAAGAGATTCAGGAAATTCCATTGAATGCATATCTTGGCTTCTAACTATAATACCATTTGCAACATTTACGTCATCAACAATTTCATATTGATTAGAAAACTGTGCAAGACCAATTTTTGAAATTTTGTTTAAAGTCGCTATTTTGTACATACTGCTATTCCTTTCAAACTAAGAATCAAACTATTATACAGCATCACTATATTGCGGTGCATTTATAAATTAATATTATATTTAGGATTATAGCACATCAAAGCATTGACATCAATACTGATTGTGATATAATTTAGAACAAATCGAGAAATACTTAGTGATTTAAAACAAATTTATCGAAAAAAGGTGATTAAAATGAACAAAAAAGAGAGGGTTTTTAACTTTTCGGCGGGTCCTTCAATGCTCCCACTTGATGTAATTAATGAAGTTTCAGCAGAACTTGCAAACTACCAGGGGTCAGGTCAATCCGTGATGGAAATGAGTCATAGATCAGCAGAGTTTGATAAGATAATAAAGGATGCGGAGAGCGACCTGAGAAAACTCATGAATATACCAGATAATTATAAGGTGCTCTTCTTGCAGGGCGGTGGAACTACTCAATTTTCAATGGTAGCATTGAATTTTATGGGTGGAACGCATAAGGCAGACTATATTATTACAGGGCAGTGGGCTAAAAAAGCCTACACAGAAGCATGCAAATACGGCGATATTAATGTCGTAGCAAGCTCTGAAGATAAGAAATACACATACATTCCGAGGGTAAGCAAGGATGATTTTAGAGCGGATGCTGACTATGTGTACATTTGCGAAAACAATACGATTTATGGCACGCACTATAATGAACTGCCTGATACTGGTGGGATACCACTAGTTGCGGATATGAGCTCTTGTATTTTGTCGAAGGAAATTGACGTAACAAAATACGCTGCTATCTTTGCAGGGGCACAAAAAAATATAGGTCCGGCGGGAGTGACAATTGCGATTATTCGTGATGACATGATTGGAAAGGCTCATCCTATGACTCCTGTTTATATGGATTATAAGGTGCATGCAGACAAAGCTTCACTGTATAATACGCCACCTTGCTTTGCTATTTATGTTGCAGGCAAGGTATTCAAGCATCTTCTGGATATGGGAGGAATTAAGGCTGTTGAGAAAGTGAATTTGCGAAAGGCTGAAAAACTTTATAACTTCATCGATAATAGTAAGCTCTTCAAATGCCCTGTGGCAGAAGAAGATCGTTCGATAATGAATGTAGTAATGGTTACCGGTAATGATGTTATGGACAAGAAATTTGTCGAGGAAGCCAAAGAAGCTGGATTTATAAATCTAAAGGGGCACAGATCCATTGGAGGTCTGCGTGCGAGCATTTACAACGCTATGCCTGAAGAAGGTATTGATAAGCTAATTGAATTTATGAGGAAATTTGAGGAAGAAAACATTTGATGAAGTATTTTATATTAGTAACAGATGGTGCAGGTGATTATCCACTAGAAGACAGGGGCAACAAAACACCATTGCAGCTGGCAGATAACCCTGTTGTAACCGAGTTGGCTCATCGAGGAATTGTAGGAAGATGTAGAACTATTCCGGATGGCATGGAAGCTGGAAGCGATGTGGGACATTTGTCACTTTTGGGTTATCCACCTGAAAAATTTCATACTGGTAGAGCTCCACTAGAAGCTGCAAATATTGGAATTGAACTAGGAGAACATGATGCCGCATTCAGAGGGAATATTGTCACCTTAAGGAATCCGGACAATGAACAATGCGGAAGTAGTGACGGCACATATGTTGAAATGCAAGCTTTTGAGAATCTTGAGATGGTTGACCATAGTAGTGAAGATATCACGACCGAGGAGGGTCTTAGGCTATATGAGGATTTGAGCAATCACCTTATTAAAAACGGAATTTTAGAGGGAATCGATATGAAGCACGGCGTTTCGTATCGAGGAGCATTTGTTATCAGAAATCTCGATAGAAGCATCAATCCAATCGATATAGGTAGTGAACCGCCTCATAACATCTTGGGAAAGAGAATTACAAATTATCTTCCAGGATACAAGTTAAACGCAGGATTAAATTTAGATGTTTTGGAATCAGAAAAGCATGGCAAGGAGATAGGTTCGGGTGACAATTATTTTGTTGCTGAGCGTATTAAGGAGATAATGCGAGCTAGTTACGAGTTTTTACGTAGCCATCCTGTTAATATATCCCGAATGGAAAGAGGACTTAGACCTGGAAATTGCTTGTGGATATGGGGTGGAGGTAGAAAACCGGCTCTAATTCCTTACGGAAACGGGAGAGCTATGGAGAGCTCAGTTATAAGTGCAGTTGACCTGATTAAAGGCATTGGTATTCTAACAGGTATGAAGGTTATCGATGTTGAGGGTGCGACAGGGAATAAAGAAACCAATTTTGTTGGTAAAGGCATGGCAGCTGTCAAAGCATTTGAAGAAGGCGATGATATGGTTTTTGTTCACGTCGAGGGACCAGACGAATGCGGACACCAGGGCGATGTTGAGGGAAAGATATTTTGTCTTGAACAAATTGACAAGTTAATTCTCAAACCAGTACTTTCGCACTTGAAAAAGTCTGGAGAAAGATATAAAATTTTAGTAATGCCTGACCACTATACACCAATCAGATTAAGGACGCATAGTGCGGATCCTGTGCCTTTTGTACTTTATGATAGTGAAAATGAAAAGGAATATGATGAGGATAGAAATTTCACGGAGGAATCGGCAGAGAAGGGATGCATTTTTGAGAAGGGTGTGGATATTTCCGAAGCCTTTCTGAGAGAAGAAATTTTATAGAGAGTATGTACTTATGAATTTGAAATTAGCTTCTTCGAATAGAGCAATTAGTAAATTAACTAGGATCGCATTAATAGTGGTCCTTGTTTTGGTTTTTGCTATCATGGAATTAACTCATGTCTTTGCAATGGAAACATACAAAGGAAATACTGGCACTGAAAAAAATGTTTCAGCATTTTCAAATCGATTTTTAACATCTACTCATTTAGATAAATCTAAATATAAAACTGCAAAGACCAAAAAAGATAAATCAAATAAGAGTAATTCTAAAAAAACCAATGCAAATAAGAAAAAAACAGATAAAAAGCCTTCAATATCTTCTTTGTCAGCGGTACTTTACTGCGAAAACACGGGAGAGGTATTATTTGAACAGAAATCAAGAAGCAGAATTGCACCACTTACAACGACCAAAATTGTCACTGTTATTTTGGCAATTCAAAATTTACAGCTTAGCACAGAGATTGAGATTTCAGCCGAAGCTGCAGGCTTTGGTGGCCCAATGGAGCTAAAAGAAGGTGAAAAGATAAGCGTAGAAAATCTTATTTATGGTTCCTTGATGCTAGATAGCAGCGATGCAACATTTGCCTTATCAGAAGCGGTTTCAGGAGATGACAAGTCAAAATTTGTGAATATGATGAATGAACTGGTTAAAAACATGGGATGTAAAGAAACTCATTTTACAAATCCAGTTGGAACTCCTGAAATGGATCACTATTCTACGGCAAATGATATGATGCAAATTATGAAGGTAGCATCTTCAAATGATATTTTCAGGAAGATATCCTCTGCTAAAAAGCATAAAATTAATGCAACGAACGTAAGCAAAGCAAGGACATTTAAGAATCAATATCCCGAGATTTTGCAGGATGAAAATACTGTTGCAGTTCAAAAATCCACAGGTAGCAAGGAAGGTGAAGGCTCAATTCTCATGTCATATAATTATAAAGGACTGAAAATTATTCTTTCTGTGATGGGCTCGCCTGAAGATAAAGTTCGTGAGAATGATGCAAAAAAACTGATAGATTATGCTGTTTCATCTGTTCGTGGCATTAAGGTTATTTCGAAGGGCGAAAAAATTGACAAGGCCTACATAAAAGGTGGCGAAAAGACAAGGGTTAATGCCTACGCAGCCGACGATGGTTACGCATATCTGCCAGAGCAAGGCTCGAAGGAGCTGATCAGCGGTGTGATTGAAATGGATGAAAAGATAAAGGCACCTGTAAAAAAAGGCACTCAGGTTGGAACATATGTGATTAGTGTCGCTGACGATCCTGTCAACAAAATACCTCTAATAGTGAAAGAGGACATAGGAACGGGTTGGCTTCCTTCGAAAATAGGGATATCAAACCTTGGAACAATTTTGATAATTTCCGCGATATTGCTACTAATTATTATTTATATTTACATCAGAATTAAAATTGCTCAGATTAAGAGGAGAACTGCTAGAAAGAGAAAACAAATGGCATACCAGAAGGCACTTCGCCAGATTGAAATTGAGGAAGATAGGCGTAGAAGGGGCTGGAATATATGAGTGATTCTGGAAATTCTGAGAATAAAACAGATAAAAAGGTCAATAATACAAGCGATATTAATAATACAAACGATAATAATATTCATAATAAAAGCGATAATAGCATCAATAATAAAAGTGATATTAATGTTAACAATACAAGCGATATTAAAATCAATATTGACAATCGAATAGAAGAAAATTTGAAACAATTGCCTGATCTTCCTGGTGTCTATCTGCATAAAGACAGACTTGGTCAGGTAATTTATGTTGGGAAAGCTATATCACTTAAAAATCGTGTACGTCAATATTTTCAAAAATCATCTCAGACAAATCCAAAAACTCGTGCGCTAGTATCCAACATAGCAGATTTCGAATGGATTACATGCAGCAGCGAGATGGAGGCCCTGGTACTTGAAAACAACCTCATCAAGCGATATATGCCGAAGTATAATGTTTTGCTCAGAGATGACAAGACATATCCATACATCGTGATTACAACGAATGAGGATTATCCGAGGATTCAAAAAACACGCGTTCTCAAAAATGATGGAAATAAATATTTCGGACCGTACAGCGACGTCGGCGCAGTAAATAGGATGGTTGAGTTCATTAACAGAGTATTTAAGCTCAAAAGATGCAATTTACAGTCGTTTCCAGACGGATTTAGACCTTGCCTTAACTATCATATCGATGTATGCCCCGGAGTTTGCCTAGGGACGGTCGATATGAAGGAATATCGCAACAAAATAGACGAAATCCTCGAATTTCTAAGAGGCAAGACGTCACCTCTGCGCAAGAAAATGGAAGAGCTTATGAAAGCTGCATCTGAACGAATGGAATTTGAGGAAGCCGCTCACTACAGGGATTTAATTCAGGATTTGAATTCACTTACTCAAATTCAGCGTGTTACGATGATAAATGACGATGATCTTGACCTTGTGCTCTCTCTTGCTACAGGCGAACAATATTTTGTTGTTGTATTCTCTGTGAGAAACGGAAAACTCAGCGGGCGTGATTCTTTTGAAATTGAAGCAAAATATGAGGAGTCAAGTGAAGAAATCGTTAGCAGTTTTCTGAAACAGTATTATAGTCAATGGGCGAATGTTCCACGAGAAATTTTGATCGAAAAAGAGATACCTGAAAACAGTCTAATTGAAGCATTCCTATCGAGTGAATCAAGAAAAGTGAAAATATTCACTCCAAAGAAGGGAGTAAAGAGGAAACTTCTTGATATGGCAAGACGTGACAGAGATCAGCTTATAAACACAATAAACCTAAAGGCTGAGGGGGTGCGAGAGAAGGAGGATGCTCTTGCCGAGGTTATGTCAGGAGTTTTACAACAATTATCTAAAGATTTTAGACCGCCAGTAAATGGATTCAGGGTGGAGGCCTATGATATATCGAATACTAATGGAATAGACACCGTTGGAGCAATGGTGGTTTTCCAAGGATTAAAGCCTGTAAAAAAAGATTATAGAAGGTTCAAGATTAGAACTGCAAATGCACATGACGATTACGGCAGCCTTCAAGAGGTTCTTTACAGACGATTCAGACGTGCACAGGCAGGCGACAAAGGCTTTATCAGGATGCCTGACATTATTTTTATGGATGGGGGTGCTGGTCAAGTTTCAGCTGCAAAGACAGTGCTGGATGCCATGGGAATAAACATTCCTCTGGTGGGGCTTGCAAAGGATGACAATCACCGCACTGATCGAATGGTGTTTGAGGACGGACGCGAGATTTCACTTGCTGAAACCCCTGTTTTGTTTAAATATTGCGGGAGGATACAGGAGGAGGTTCACAGGTTTGCAATTGATTACCATAGGAAACTCAGAGGAAAGCATTCAATAGGGTCAGTACTAGATGAAATTAAGGGGATTGGACCTGCGAAGCGTAATGCCCTGCTAGCTCATTTTGAGTCAATCGATGCGATAAAATCTGCGACAATCGAGGAATTACAGAATGTACATGGAATAAGTAAGAGTAACGCAGAGGCGATTTTCGAGTTTTTTAGCACAAAATAGTTGCTTGCGTAGATGTGAAAATCAACTCAGGCTTGTATTGATAAATTGTTGAGGTATGCAATAGCCTTCATAAAACCCCGAAAAATGGATATAGCGACAAGAATTGATACAGTCCCCCAAATGACAATGCACACAAAATTGATACGACTAAAAACTAGAAAATTGATACGACCCAAACCTAGAAAATTGATACGGCTAAAAATTTATTTTGTTTGAAATTCTGCATTAAAAATGTTATAGTATCTGTAGTTGAAAGAATTTTAAGGATTTAAAATTCAATACATTTCATGGAGGAAGTTTAAATGAGTGATAAAGAAAAAGATATGATAAATGAAGATGATGTTTTGATACTGGAATTTGAAGATGGCAGCATCGAGTGTGAAATCATGGGGACATTTGACCATGACGGCAAGGAATACATGGCTCTGATTCCACTTGACGATTCAGATGATATCTATATATACGGATACAAAGAAGTTGCTAGAGATGAAGAGGGTGTTGAATTTGAACTCATAGACATCACAGATGACAAGTTATTTGAAGATGTTGTCAAGACCTTTGACGAGATAATGGCTGAGGATGAAGAAAACGAAGGTGTCATGAACTAGGTAAATTTCAATTGAATATTTTGTATTTAGAGGCACCCAGTTTGTGGTGCCTTTTTACAGTTTTTATGAGGATAATCAAGTGAATATAGATACTAAAAGCAATGCTGAGATGAATATGGATATTACAAGGAATTATGATGTTATTATTGTTGGTGCAGGTGCTGGCGGAGTTTTCGCATCATATGAGCTATGTAAACTAGGATATAAAGGTAAGGTGCTGGTGATTGATCGAGGTGCTCCTTTAGAGCGCAGGAATTGTCCAATTAAGCTAGGAAAAACGCCAAAATGTATAAAGTGTAATCCATGTCACATAATGAATGGGTATGGCGGAGCAGGCACTTTGTCAGACGGGAAATATAATATTACTACAGAATTTGGCGGCGACCTACACAAGGTTGTTGGCTATGACAAAGCAATGGAGCTGATGGAGTATGTCGATTCAGCACTTTGTTCCATGGGTGGATCAGAGGCCAGACTGTATTCGACTGCGGATACCGACTTAAAGACGAAATGTCTACAAAATAATTTGCATCTGTTATCTGCTAAGGTGAGACATCTTGGAACAGATAGAAACATTAATATACTTCACAATATATATGAATATGTTTCATCAAAGATTAATTTTGAGTTTTATACTGCATGTGAAACCATTGATATACTAAGCGACGGGAGTTTTTTGCTCCATACAAACAAGGGCGATTTTGCCTGTGATAAACTTGTAATGGCTTCAGGCAGATCTGGCTCAAAGTGGATTGGAGAGGTCTGTTCCAAGTTCAATATTCCTCAGGAAAAAAACAGAGTTGACATCGGAGTCAGGGTAGAGCTTCCTGCTGAGGTTTTCAAGTCTATAACCGACGATGTATATGAGAGCAAAATAGTATACAAAACTGATAAATATAACGATATGGTCAGAACATTTTGCATGAATCCATACGGTCATGTGGTGTCAGAAAATACAAATGGCATAATTACTGTAAATGGACACAGCTACGCAGATCCAAAGCTTCATTCTGAAAATACAAACTTTGCACTTCTTGTCACAAATAGGTTCACAGAACCTTTTGATGATAGCAACGAATACGGTGAATCCATCGCTAAACTCTCAAATATGCTGGGCGGCGGAGTACTTCTTCAGAGATTTGGTGATCTGGAAAAGGGCAGGCGTAGCAGTGCTAGAAGGATGGAGAAATGTTTCACGCGTCCAACTCTTGAGGCAACGCCAGGGGACCTTAGCCTTGTAATTCCAAAGAGACAGCTTGATAGCATAATTGAGATGATTTATGCGCTAGACAAAATAGCACCAGGCACAGCGAATGAGGATACGCTACTTTACGGTGTTGAGGTTAAATTCTATAATTCAAAGGTGCCAGTTGATGAGAATATGCAGACTCACATCCCTAATCTTTATGCAATTGGGGACGGTTCAGGACTTACGCACTCGCTATCCCAAGCATCTGCAAGCGGAGTGCTTTTAGCACGACACCTTATGGAGAAATAAAAAATGGAAACTGCCATGAAAAATATGTTCAGATGAACAGTTAAGATCTTGAGATGAAAAACTATAATGAATATATAAAATTATTGTTGTCATTATGAGAAAAATATTTTGCCAGATATTGAAAAATTAGAATTATTCTAGTATACTATTTAAGTCGTCTTGAGTTACTGAAATGCAAACTGAAGTGGAATTATTGAAAAATGCTCTATTTTGCAAAGGCATAATCCCATTCAGCAATTGTGTTTGCTTAATTCGAAGACTTTGCGGTTATGGCGGAATTGGCAGACGCGCACGGTTCAGGTCCGTGTGAGGAAACTCATGGGGGTTCAAATCCCTTTAACCGCACCAAATAAGGAACTATGACGAATGATGTAAGTTCGGTATAGTTCTTTTTTTTACGAATTACAGGTCAGTTGTTTAAATCTAAATTTCTACTGTAAATTATGAGGCGTTTACGGGTCATTCTAAAAAATGGAAATGCTACCGCAATACACTCAATAAACTACTAGCAATTTCAAAACATACCGTGATTTTGGAATAAGTTTGAGAATAATATTGTATCGCAATTTAATTGCACCTATAATTTATGGCAGTTATAATATATGCAGACACTTTAAGGGACTTCGTGATTTTTAAATGTCTGAAGGAGGGACTCATGAGAACATATAGAGATAAAGAAGAACTGAAAGCAGAAATAGAAAAAAGTTATAAAAAATATATTTCGGAATTTGATAGTATTCCAGAAGCACTAAAAGATAAGAATGTAGCTGAAGTTGATAGAACCCCAGCTGAAAATCTTGCGTATCAAGTTGGCTGGACAACGTTACTTCTCAAGTGGGAAAAAGATGAAAGGAATGGCATGCTCGTCAAAACGCCATCAGATAAATTCAAATGGAATCAACTTGGTGAATTATACAAATGGTTTACAGACACCTATGGTAAGCTATCTCTTGAGGAATTAAAAGATAGGTTAGAAGAAAATATAAATTCTATATATAAAATGATTGATTCGATGAGTGCTGACGAGCTGTTTAATCCACATATGAGAAAATGGGCTGATGAAGCAACGAAAACAGCCACTTGGGAAGTTTATAAGTTTATTCACGTGAATACTGTAGCACCATTTGGGACCTTTCGTACGAAAATTCGCAAATGGAAGAAGCTCGCTCTATAATCTGGAGATTGTGATATTATTTTACTAATTTATGATATTATTCCTTTCCTATAGAAATAGACAAACATTGATACATAAAAAATGTATCAACCTTTACCCTTATATCAGGATTTAGGTTGATACAAAATATTATTTACAGACCCTCCAATTATGATATAATAACTATGAGTAGACTTTTTAAATACTAGTAGAATCTGTATGCTATTTTAAAGGAAAGTAATAAATTGAAGAAAATGTTTTTTAGAATTTTTTTAGGTGTCATCATTTTACTAGCTTTGGTTTTTATTCTTAGAATATACAATGCCCATAAGTATAAAGATACCAATGCTTTGAAATCTCCTGAATATTATAATGATGTTACTAATATAAGTTTATATCCTACAGATATTGATGGAGTTGATGTAACTTATGTAGATGATGGTATGATGCAAGGCTTTAGATTTGTACCTAAGGAAAAATCACATAAGGGTCTTGTAATTTGTTTTGGAGGTTCTGAGGGAAGTCCAAATTTTGAAACTGCTAAAAGATTGGCTGAAGAGGGATATGAAACCTTTGCACTATTTATGTTCGGCATGAAAAACCAAGAACAAACTTTGAGAAAAATCCCTTTAGAACAATTTGAAGATGTTATAAGTTATATAAATAAAAATATAAAAGACAATAAACCAATAAGTGTTTTGGGAGCGTCAAAAGGTGCAGAATATGCCCTTAATTTAGCTAGCAAATATCCTGAAATAGATAATCTGATTTTAATAGCACCTTCATCTTATAATTTTGCTGGTCTAGATTTTAAAGATTATCGTTCCTCATGGACATATTACGGGAAGGAACTTCCATATATAGATATAAAAAAATCATCATTTAACTCATTTTTAAAAAATATTATTGTTCCGAATATTATTAAAAGTCCTATTAGCTATAAAGAAACTTATAATAGTGCAATAGAAAAAGACTCATCAAGCCAAGAAAAACTAATACCAGTCAAAGATGTTAAGGCAAATATATTGATGATTGTAGGCGAGGATGATTTGATGTGGGATAGCCTTGCTATGGCAAATAAAATAAAAGAACAAAACCCTAAGGCAAAGATTTATTCATATAAAGGAGCAGGGCATATATTTGCTAGCAATGGTGTTTTAAATTTAGAAAAAATTAGAATTGCAACAGGTGGAACAGCTGAAAGCAATGATAAAGCAGAGAGTGAATCAAGAAAAACTATTGATGCTTTCTTAAAAGAAAACCATAAATAAAAAATACTTGGATATTTAAGGACGGTAGAAAATTAAAATCTATCGTCTTTTTTGTATATGTAAAACCACCCGTTTTACGGGTGGCACCGATTTTAATTAAATTCAATTTTCTGAAATAAGAAAAGAATTTACGCTACCTTATTTCAATAAAACTTGTTTTTTTGAAATAAAAGCAGTATAATCTCATTAGTATTTTAAAAAGGAGAATTTTAAAATGAAGAAAGAAAGAGCAGGGACATTAAAAAAACAACTGTCAGGTGATATGGCATACTTTGCATTTTGTCCCTCACCTTTACCGCCGGATCCTACAATAGAAATAGACTCTGATATAACGGAGCTACTAATAAGAGCACATAGAGTCTTAGCTGTTCTTGATGATAAGGCTATTAACATTCCAGATATAGATTTATTTATCTCAATGTATGTTGAAAAAGAAGCACTTCTATCTTCGCAAATTGAAGGCACTCAGGCGACGTTGGAGGATATTTTTAATCCAAACATAGCTGAAAATTTAAATGCAGATGTTGAGGATGTAGTGAAATATATCAAAGCAACAAAATATGCAATAAAAAGATTAGAAACACTACCGTTATGTAATAGACTGCTTCTCGAGACTCACAGAGAATTGCTTTCTGGAGCAAGAGGAAAGGAAAAAAATCCAGGAGAATTTAGAAATAGTCAAAACTGGATAGGAGGGTCAGGCTCTACAATTAAAACAGCAAAGTATATTCCACCCGATGTTTTGTCTATGACGGAATTGTTATCTAATCTTGAAAAATATATGAACAAAGAGGATAGCCTGGATCATTTGATTAGAATTTCTCTGATTCATTACCAGTTTGAGTCTATACACCCGTTTCTTGATGGGAATGGTCGTATCGGAAGACTTTTAATAGTTCTATATCTACTTGAAAAGAAAGTGATAAAAACACCATCGCTATATTTTTCTTTCTATTTAAAACAAAATAGAATTGAATATTATGACAGGATGTCTGCCATAAGAGAGACAGGGGATTATGAACAGTGGGTGAAATTCTTTCTTAAAGGTATTTATGTTAGTGGAAAATCAGCTATAGAAACTGCAAATGAATTAATTGACTTAAGGAATAAGAATCTCAAAAAAATAGAGAATGAAAACTATAATAAAAGAACCCATGCAACTATGATGAATATATTCCATTATCTTGAAGCTCACCCTATAATTGACATCGGAAAAACAGCAAAAGAATTAAGTATGGCGTATAATACTGTTTCATCTGCCGTAGCAAGATTTGAGAAATTTGAAATTCTTCATTTAGTAACCAAACAGGAGAGAAACAAAGTTTATTGTTATGATGAATACATAAACTTGCTGCGTTCAGGTACAGAACTCTAAATTTATGACTATATTCTAAACCAAAACTATCGGCAAACTTAGATATTACAATCGGTGCCATCCGTAAAACGGGTGGTTCGAACTGGGGCTATAAGCCCCATAAAACAAAAGGCGACAGACTCTTTATGAATCGTCGCCTTTTAGTATTTTGTTGAAGTAGTATTTCTGTTGGAATTAGCTTCTTACAAATGCAGCCTTAGCCATCTGAATTATGATGGTTGGAATGAGAGATAGCCCGACTACATAAAATACATCAATTGTCCTGAGAGGATCAATTGTGAAAGGGTTTTGCAATACAGGGATGAATAGGACAGCACCGAGAAGGCAGGCACCTGCAAACCACGCACCCACAACAGCCATGTTTGTGAATAGACCAAGTGCAAAAATTGATTCCTTTCCTCTGCTGTTAAATCCATGCCAAAGCCTTGCAAGACAAAGCGTTGCAAATGCCATAGTCATGGCTCCGTAATGGCCTTCATTACCGAGACCTATGTAAAAAGCTCCGAGAGTGGCACTACCGATAAGGGCACCCTGAAGAATAATTTGGATAAAATTAGCCCTTGTGATTACATTTTCTTTTCGTGAACGAGGAGCTTCGTTAATCAGCCCCTTGTTCATCGGCTCCATATTTATCGCAAGAGCTGGAAGTGAGTCAGTCAAGAGATTTATAAACAAAAGATGTACGGCGGTAAAAGGTGTCGGAAGAGCAAGCAATGCTGTCGCCAAAACAACGAAGATGCCAGCCATATTGCCTGATAGAAGGAACAAAATAGAATTCTTAATATTAGCATATATATTTCTTCCGTTAAGCACTGATTTTACAATCGTCGCAAAGTTGTCATCTGTCAGAATCATGCTTGCAGCATCCTTTGAAACGTCAGTTCCAGTTATACCCATAGCGACACCGACATCGGCGCTTTTAAGAGCAGGAGCGTCATTCACGCCATCACCAGTCATTGCTACAATATGACCGAGTGATTGCCAAGCCTTAACAATTCTAATTTTATTGCTAGGTGATACCCTCGCGTATAGCGAAATTTTCTCAAGCTTACCCATGAGTTCATCTTGGCTCATTTCATCTAGTTCAGGACCTGTAACAGCAATATCTCCGTCTTCCATAATTCCGATTCTTTTTGCAATTGCGGAGGCAGTAATTTTGTGGTCACCAGTTATCATTATCGGTTTGATACCTGCACGCCTACATTCTGCAACAGCTTCAAATGATTCCTCTCGTGGTGGATCCATCTCAGCCATGAGCCCCAGAAACTCAAGGTCATTCTCATATGAAAGATCTAGCACTGCTTCGGTGCTCTTGACAAGCCCCTCAATCCTCTTCTTAGCAAACGCAAGCACACGCAGACCCTGCGATGACCATTTTTGATTGAGGGCCTCAATCGCCTTTCTTTCATCCTCAGAGAGATTGATGGTCCTGCTGAGCAGTACGTCAAGAGCACCCTTGGTGAACAGAACAGCTTCTCCGTCTATATCGTGATATGTTGACATCAGCTTACGGTTAGAATCGAAGGGAATCTCTGCAAAACGCGGATATTTTGTTCGGATTTCGTCATAATTTCCGCCTTCCTTGATGAAGTATTCTACAAGTGCAGTTTCTGTTGGGTCGCCTAAGAAGCCTTCACCAGTTACTGTAGTATCGTTGCAAAGAACTGACGCTAGCTTGAACATTTTTTCAGACGCAGAGGGCAAGATATAAGTATCCTCAACAGTCATTTTGTTTTGAGTTAATGTCCCAGTTTTGTCAGAGCATATAATGGAAACCGAGCCTAAACCTTCGACGGCTGATAATTCCTTGATAATTGCATTTTCTTCAGCCATGCGCTTGGTGCCTATGGCAAGAGAAATGGTAATGATGGATGATAAAGCCTCAGGAATTGCAGCTACCGCAAGGGCAACAGCAAATAGGAGCGAATCCAAAATGGGCATATTCCTGTAAATATTCAGTGCGAAAACTAGAATACATAGAATAATTATACCTATGGAAAGCTTTTTTGAAAAATTATCCATGGTAACCTGAAGAGGTGTCTTTTTTTCCTCAGCATTGCTTATCATGTCGGCAATTAGACCGAGCTGTGCTTTCGATCCAACCGCAGTACATACTACGGTTGCTCTTCCATATGTAATCAAAGAGCCTGAGAATACCATGTTAACCTGATCGCCGAGCGCAACCTTTTCGTCGGGATTATCTGGATTATTTGTGCTTAAGGTGTCTGACTGTTTTTCAACACTTTCCGATTCGCCTGTAAGTGCACTCTCATTTACTTTTAATGAATAGTTTTCTATTATACGTCCATCTCCAGGAACGATGTCACCTGCTTCGAGAGTGAAAATGTCGCCAACAACAAGATCCTCTGCGGGGACTTCTATTTTGTGCCCATTTCTTATGACCTTAGCATTTGGGGAGGACATACTTTTAAGACTTTTTAGAGATTGCTCAGCCTTTATATATTGAACGGTACCAAGTACAGCGTTTAATATTAGAACAGAGATAATTACGGCAGTACTTTCGTAGCTTCCTGTTATCATAGAAATGATTGCAGCAATTATAAGTATGATAACGAGAAGATCCTTGAATTGATCGATGAATATTTCGAATACGGATTTCTTTTTCTTTTCTTCAATTTTATTGGAGCCATATTTTTTGCGGTTAATGCTAACTTGGCTTTCTGAAAGACCATTTAAATCTGTAGAAAGCTCCGTCATAACTTCTCTTGCATCTTTTTTGTAATACATAATCTCTCCTTGGTGTAAATATCTTCTTCATTTTCTATAAATTATAACATAAGGATGCAGCTTATAGTTTGTCAATCTTAAAGAAAACAGTTGTCGCAACTGAAATAAAGTAACTACGTCTAAAAGGCGTATTTGCATCTTATATTTTGTGTTATTGGTAAAATAAAAAACGATGGGAGACACTCCATCGTTTATATGCTCATTGCATGTGTATTTAACTTATACACAGGTGGGGACGGGTGAGACTTATTTTGCAGCCTTTGCTGCGTTGAATTTTTTTGTAAGTCTTGAAACCTTTCTTGAAGCAGCTTTTTTGTTAAGAGTTCCCTTTGAAGCAGCCTGCATCAATTTCTTTTCGCAGACTCCAAGCTTTTCAGCTGCCTGATCCAAATCCTTTGACTCCATTGCAACCTCAAACGCCTTGATAGCTTCTTTCACGTGGCTCTTAACACGCTTATTTCTAGCGGTTTTCTTATCGATTACTCTGATTCTTTTCTTTGCGGATTTAATATTTGCCATTAATTTTCACCCCACTTTTCTTAAATTTAACAATTTGCTTAAATTCGCACTTGCCATTATATAACAAAAGAACAGAGATTGCAACGATTTTATCTTTTTTTCAAAAACTCCACAATTATTTGACACTAACATCTTTTTTCCTGCTTCTGCCCTCAAGTATTGACAAACATATGTGACAAAAGCACTCTGGAAATGTCGCAATATTTTCAAATAAATGCAACATAGGTCATTACAATTCAAGCTATAATGTCCGACTTTTTCCCTTAGAGCGAAAAAACACGATGCTCACAAAGGTCAGAGTGATAAACTCTGAAACAGGTAGTGCAAACCATAGATAGACGATGTTTCCAAGCTGAGCTAAAATTGCGATTGTAGGTACCAGCAAGAGAAGTCCACGGCTCACGGTAATCAAAAGCGACTTAATTGCAGCTTCTTGGGCGTTCATGGACGCGGCGATTACTATGTTAAGACCCGCAAAGAAATAACCGACAAAATAGCACCTTATCCCCAAAGCACCCATGGCATTCAGCTCGGGGTCACTTGTTTTGTTGAATATATCCGAAAACGGTGTCGCAAAGATATATAGTATAATATACAAAACAATAGCCATAGAAAAGGCTGTTATAATACCAAGGCGGATGACCTGCGTCTTGGAATGATTATCGCCTCTACCATGGTACTTGCTTATGAGTGGCTGCATACCTTGACCTATTCCATTAAAGAGCGCATTTACTACAAATGCTATATTAGCAACTATTGAATATGCAGAAACACCGAGATTACCTGCGATTGACCAAGAGGCAATGTTGAATGAAACTATTGAAAGTCCTGACGACATTTCAATGATAAAGCTTGAAAGTCCCAGTACAACAATATTTTTAAATACCCAGAAAATCCTATTATTACGATGCCTGTAATCGCGATGATTATTACCCTTAACGTGAATAAATTTAAAAGGATTAAGTAAAACAAACGAATTCATATGTTTTAGGAAATAAATTGAAAGTACGAGAAGTCCTATAATAGGGGATATTCCCGTCGCTAGAGCCGCACCTTTCATTCCCATTTTGCAAGGATAAATAAAAATCCAGTCCATTATACAGTTTGATAAATTGCTTGCAAGAAGCGATGCTGTAGCGAATTTCGGCGCATTGTCATTTCTAATGAATGCGACAATTATATTGTTGAGCATAAAAGGCACAGAAAATGTTGAAACGACCCGTATATAGGTAGAAGCATAAGGCACAGTTACCTCGTCACCACCGAAAACAAAGGCCAAATTCTCCGAAAAAATACGTCCTAAAATTAAAAAAACAAAGCCAAGAACAGCCGCGATAGAAACAGCGAAGGTAAATATTTTGTTGCCAAGCTCATGGTCACCTCTGGCTTTAATAACAGCAAAAAACGTCGATCCTCCAACGGAAATTAGCATTCCGATTCCGAGGATGATGCTGTAAATTGGTAAAGCTATGTTGAGCCCTGCAAGAGCCATTGTGCCGATGCCATTTGCAACAAAATATGTGTCAGCCAGAATGTATGCCGAAAAACCGATCATAGCGAGAACACTTTGGCTGACATATAATGCAAAAGCTTTTCGAATCTTAGACTTGTCAATATTTAAATTTACGGATTTTTCTATTGTATTCATGGCTATCATTTTATACTAATCGCAATTAAAATGCTAGTGTTGTATCAATAGATATGATATTATTAAAGCAGTAAAAACAAAAATGAGGAGTTGTTTAATGGACCAGAAATATATAAGGAACTTTAGCATAATAGCACACATTGACCATGGAAAGAGTACGCTCGCAGATAGAATTATCGAAAATACTGGCTTGGTCGCAACAAGGGATATGAAAGAGCAATTTCTCGACAATATGGATATTGAGAGAGAACGTGGAATAACCATTAAACTGCAAACGAGTAGGCTCGTATTTAAGTCAAAGGATGGCAATGAATATATATTCAACCTGATTGACACTCCAGGACATGTTGACTTCAACTACGAAGTGTCGAGAAGCCTCGCTGCCTGCGAGGGAGCGGTTCTTGTAGTGGATGCGACACAGGGAGTAGAAGCACAGACTATGGCAAATGTTTATTTGGCACTGGATGAAGACCTTGAGATTTTACCGTGTCTTAACAAAATTGACCTTGCGAGTGCGAGAGTTGATGAGGTTAAGGAAGAAATCGAGGATATGATAGGCATTGATACCGAAGATGCACCCCTTGTTTCAGCAAAAGAGGGGATTGGAATTGAAGAACTATTAGAGGCGGTAGTGACTCACATTCCGCAGCCGAGCGGAGATCCCGACGCACCCCTTAAGGCATTGATATTTGATTCGGTTTATGACAACTATAGAGGTGTCGTTATTTATACACGAATATTCGATGGTGAGGTTAGACCTGGCGATGAAATTCTTCTTATGAATAGCAAGAAAAAATATGAGGTTACAGAAGTAGGTGTCATGGCACCATCGCATAATGCTACAAAACAGTTGTCTGCCGGGGATGTTGGATATATAGTTGCCTCAATTAAGCAGGTTAAGGATGCCAGAGTAGGTGATACGATTACACTTGCGAGCAATCCTACCACATCGGTATTGCCGGGATATAAGAAAGTGCAATCTATGGTTTACTGTGGAATTTACCCTGCAGAAGGTGAAAAATATGAGGGAGTAAAGGACGCACTGGAAAAGCTACAGGTAAATGATGCTGCTTTTTTGTTCGAGCCTGAGACTTCAAACGCACTTGGATTCGGATTTAGATGTGGATTTCTAGGACTGCTTCACATGGAAATTATAGTTGAAAGACTTGAGAGAGAATTTGACCTTGCGGTAATAACCACAGCTCCAAGCGTTGTATACAAGATTGTAAAAAACGACGGTAGTATCGAAATGATTCAAAACCCTACGAATCTTCCTCCTCTGACTGAGATAGACCACATTGAGGAACCAATGGTTAAAACTAATATCATTATTCCCAAGGAATATGTCGGCTCAATAATGGAGATGTGTCAGGAAAGACGTGGCACCATGCTCCACATGGAATATATTGCAGGTGACAGGGTGGATTTACACTATGATCTGCCACTAAATGAAGTAATATATGACTTTTTCGATGCACTTAAATCCAAAACAAGAGGATATGGTTCTCTTGATTATGAGTTTGACAGATATGAGAAAAGTCAGTTAGTTAAACTTGATGTGTTACTAAACAAGAGCATTGTAGACGCCTTTTCAATGATAGTCCACGAATCGAGAGCCTATGCTAGGGGTAAGTTTGTGTGCGAAAAGCTCAAGGAAGTTATACCAATGCATCAATTCGAAGTTCCTATTCAAGCAGCTATAGGTCAGAAAATAATCGCTAGAACAACGGTGAGAGCATACAGAAAAGATGTAATCGCAAAATGCTACGGTGGAGATATTTCAAGGAAGAAGAAGCTGCTCGAAAAGCAGAAGGCCGGTAAGAAAAGAATGAGGCAATTTGGTAAGGTAGAGGTTCCTCAGGAAGCCTTTACAGCCGTTCTAAAATACGATGAAGGCAAATAAAAATGACAGATAAGGCTACACATTTACGTAGACTACCCCTAGGAATATATATACACGTACCATTCTGTCTTAGCAAATGTGGGTATTGTGGGTTTTATTCTATTCCATTAAGAGAGGAAGCTTTAGCAGAATATACAAAAGCAATCGAAAGTCAAATATTGAACCAATCTTTTGTTCCAAGAGAAATTGGTGATTTTGACGTTAATAGATATTTTGTTGACAGCATTTTCTTAGGTGGAGGCACACCATCTTTGTTATCCTCAGAGTCGATGCAGCGGATACTCGGTGCGGTTGATTCAGTTTTTTGTATTGATAAAGATGCAGAGATTACAGTAGAGTCTAACCCAGGAAGTCTTAGTCTTGAAAAACTGATGGCATATAAATCGGCAGGTATTAACAGAATAAGTATAGGAATTCAAAGCCTTGACGATAGCGAGCTTCTACAGATAGGAAGAATTCACGATGTCGATACTGCGCTAAAAACAGTTGAAGCTTCTAGAAAAGCTGGCTTTGACAACCTAAATCTTGACTTGATTTTTTCGTTACCTAATCAGACTTTAAAAAGATGGGAGAAAAATTTGAAAGCGGCTATAAATCTCTCTCCTGAGCATCTTTCAATATATGGACTACAGCTAGAAGAGGGTACTGAATTTTTTGAGCGTTTTAAAAACGGAGAGTTTGACGAAACGAGCGATGAACTGGACAGACAGATGTACCACCAAACATGTGATATGTTGAAAGATAGCGGATTTGCGCATTACGAAATATCAAATTGGTCAAAGCCCAGATATGAGTGCAGGCATAATCTAAAGTACTGGCAGTTTATTGACTATCTGGGTATAGGTCCGTCGGCGGCCTCTTTTCTTAATGGATTTAGGTTTGAGGTTGTTTCATCTTTGACAGATTTCATGTTAGCTCACAAAATTAATAGAGATGTATACAGACCAGATGAGATTTATACGAATATATTTTCAGAAGTGCATCAAAACACCTTGAAGGATTCCGCAGGAGAATTTGCGTTTACAGCACTGAGAACCGTGGATGGTATTTCTTTTGATAAATTCAAATCAGAGTTTGGAGTAGATTTCATGAAATTTTATGAGAGTGAAAAATCTGAGCTTGAGGATTATATAGAATTAGGATATTTGAATATCGACGAAAACGGCATTAGGCTTACAAGAAGTGGGATAGATATATCAAACAGTATAATGTCTTTGTTTGTATAAATTTTTTAAGAAAATTCACAGAGAAATTTGATAGGAGGCATTGATAAAATGGAAAAGTATATACTAGCACTTGATCAAGGCACTACGAGCTGTCGAGCGATCATTTACAATAAAAAAGGAGAGCCTATTATTACGGCTCAAAAAGAATTTCAACAGTTTTTTCCAAAATCGGGCTGGGTAGAGCAGGACGCTATGGAGATTTGGACAACGCAGATGAATGTCGCACAGGAAGCCTTGCTCAAACTGAACGGAGATTATGAAAATATAGAAGCCATAGGCATTACAAATCAGAGGGAAACCACAATAGTATGGAACAAAAATACTGGCAAACCCATATATAACGCTATAGTTTGGCAATGCAGAAGAACCTCGGACTATTGCGACACTCTCAAAGCTAGTGGGCTTGAATCAAAGATTAAGAGCAAAACTGGTCTAATAATTGATAGCTATTTCAGTGCGACTAAATTAAGATGGATTTTAGAGAACGTAGAAGGTGCTCGCGAAGAAGCTGAAAAAGGGAATTTATTGTTTGGTACCGTTGAAACCTGGCTTATCTGGAAGATGACAAATGGAAAAGTACATGTAACGGATTATTCAAACGCTTCGAGGACTATGATGTTCAATATTAAAGACTTGAAATGGGACGATGAAATTCTTGAAATTTTAGATATTCCGTCGAACATGTTGCCTGAACCTGTTCCTTCTTCACAAATCTATGGCGAAACTATAACTACAATTTTTGGAGGACCGATTAAAATAGCTGGTGCAGCGGGCGATCAACAGTGTGCATTATTTGGACAAACTTGCTTTGAGGAAGGAGAAACCAAATCCACATATGGAACTGGTAATTTCCTTCTAATGAATACTGGCGACAAACCTGTGTTTATGGATAACGGTTTATTGACAACCATTGCATGGGGAATAGGAGATGAGCTAAAATACGCGATTGAAGGTTCAGTCTTTGTATGTGGTGCTGCTGTGCAATGGCTTCGAGATCAGCTTCGGATTGTTGAAAGTGCTGCATCCACGGAATTAGCTTCGAAAACCATTACTGATAACGAAGGTGTATATTTTGTACCTGCGTTCGTCGGCATGGGTGCGCCATATTGGGACGCAGATGCTAGAGGCACATTAGTTGGACTCACCAGGGGCACAAGTCGTGAACATATTATCAGAGCCACACTTGAATCGATGGCATATCAGTGCAAGGACCTTTACGATGTGATGAAAGACAGCACCAACAAAACAGACTCTTCGGATGAAACTATCGAGGGTCTAAAGGTTGACGGTGGAGCTTGTGCTAATGACTTTTTGATGCAATTTCAGTCGGATATTTTAAATGAGAAGCTTATCAGACCAAGGGTTATTGAAACTACATCTCTTGGAGCGGCGTATCTTGCCGGGCTTGCGGTTGGATACTGGAGGGACAAGGACGATATAAAGAAAAATTGGCAGGTAGGCAAGGTTTTTGAGCCAAAAATGTCAGATGACCACAGGAATCGGCTGCTAAGGGGCTGGAGTAGAGCTGTTAAAACAGTTCAATTCTGGAGTAGCTTGGAAGACGAAAAGTAAAGCATTATTATAGGGCGCGACAGAGCGCGACGAGGACTCGGACTATGGTACCAAAGCTAGATGATTTAGGTCATAAAAGTTAGACAATTTACCTCACGAAAACTAGATTGTTTATGTCATAAAAGTTAAACAATTTACGTCACGAAAACTAAATTGTTTACGTCATGAAAACTAGTTGATTTACGTCACAAAAATAAATAAACGGGTTGACATTAAATCAAAATAATAAGATAATAGTTAGGTATTTTAAAAAAGGAGATTCTTATGAGAAAATCAAATCTTTATTACCTAACTATTTCTGCTATGTTTACAGCCCTCATTGCTGTAGGGGCTTTCATCAAGGTTCCTATGCCACTTTTGCCTTTCACCATGCAAACATTTTTTACTATGCTTGCATGTTTTCTTTTGCCAAAAAAATACAGCTCACTATCAGCGGTGCTTTATCTGATTTTGGGTCTTATAGGTGTTCCGATATTTACTTCAGGTGGTGGTCTTGGATATGTACTCACACCTGGATTTGGCTATCTAATTGGGTTTGTCGTTGCAAACTATGTAGCAGGAGGATTATTCAACAGCTATTGCTCAAAGAAAATGCCGTTGAAGATGGTTGATTTTTTTAGGTTCGGCATTGTGAACATATCTATCGTGTATATATGTGGCTTATTTTATTGGTATTTGCTTGCAAATATTTTTATGTCAAACTCGATAGGGTTATGGCCACTAATAATGAATGGCTTCTTACTAACTTTACCTGGCGACATAGTTAAATTGGCAGTTGCTGTTCCCGTTGCATTGAAGCTAAGAAAATATTTATAGAGCTACCATATATTTAAGAGTTCTCACCATTTGGCTTACATAGCTCATTTCATTATCGTACCAAGCAACAATCCTAACTTCATAAATATGCGTTCCACATTTTTGAGCAAGTGTTTCTGTTGCATCAAATAAGGAACCGTATGACATACCGATAACGTCAGATGAAACGATTTCTTCCTCATTATATCCGAAAGATTCGTTAGCAGCAGACTTCATTGCTTCGTTGATGCCCTCTACACTTACTGTATCAGTTTCATCCTTTAGTGTTGCGTCAAGTATTGTCAGCGAGCCTGATGGAACGGGTACGCGTTGTGCTGAACCTATTAGTTTACCGTCAAGCTCTGGAATAACAAGCCCAATGGCTGATGCGGCTCCTGAGCTTGTTGGCACGATATTTATAGCGCCTGCACGTGCTCTCCTCAAATCTCCCTTTCGATGAGGTCCGTCAAGCAACATCTGGTCTCCGGTGTATGCGTGGATTGTCGTCATAAAGCCTGTGCGAAGCTCTCTGTACTCGTTAAGTGCCTTTGCCATAGGAGCGAGGCAATTTGTCGTGCAGCTTGCAGCGGATACAATTTTATCATCAGAAGTAAGCATGTTATGGTTTACATTGAAGACAATCGTGGGTAAATCGTCGCCGGCAGGAGCTGAGATTAGAACCTTCTTTGCACCTGCATCAATGTGTGCCTGCGATTTCGCTTTACTTGTGTAAAAGCCTGTGCATTCAAGGACAATATCCACTTCCAATTTCTCCCACGGCAGCTTGCTTGCATCTGACTCTGAGTATACGGGAATTTCATTCCCGTCAACAATAATTGATGAATCTTTATTTTCTATTCTATGACCGCCGAAGGCTCCCTGAACACTATCGTATTTCAGGAGATGTGCTAACATTTTCGGATTTGTTAAATCGTTGATAGCTACAATTTCAAGTTCACCCTCTTCAAATATTTTTCTAAATGCCAATCTGCCTATTCTACCGAATCCGTTTATTGCAATTTTTTTTCTTTTCATACTTGTCACTCCATTCCAGATATGTTAAAATAACTCAATTTCGTATACCATTGTTTTGGTATATCGCTAATATACCCGACTTTTATTCGATTTTAACATAGAGGAGATAATTTACAAAATGAAAAATAATTACTTATCAGAGAAAGGACGGCAGATGTTATTTAAAAAATTTGAAAACAAGAGAAAGATTTTTGCCATTTGCTTGATTGTGAGCATGATATTTGGTCAGGCGAGCATGAGTTATGCATTCGATTCATCAGATACGGATCTTAATGCACAAAATAATGCAGATGAAGCTCAGAAGCAAATCGAAGAATCCGAACTGAAAAACGCAGCACCAGCTGAGGATACTAAAAACGATAGCAGTATAAATAAAGATGTTGATTTAGGAGACTTGGAAGGCGCTACAAAAAATCATGATTTAGAAGCAAAGGCTTTAAAGAAAACTCCTGATATGGCTACAGAAAATCAGACTGAATTAAAAGACGCTAAGGAGCCACTTCCGGATGAGATTAAAAAAATAGAATTTATGGATAGTGAATTATTGGATACTCTTGGTATTAGAGTGGGTACGGAGTATGTAATAAAAGCTATAAATCTTGCCAAAGCGGATGGAAAGGCTTGGAAAGATTTAACAAACGAAGAAAAAGAAGCTTACTACAATAAAGCTAAAGCTATTATCTTAAAAGAAACAATCGAAAATAATATTTACCTGAGTAAATTTAATGAGATAAAAAATGATGTTATACCATACCTCGACGAATTACATGTAAGTCCGAAATCAGAGGATTTTGTACGAAAGAACAAGCATCATTTCGTAATGGGACTTGCCTATTTGGAAAAGTTATATAATGTTCCGGTTGATAATACAGGTAAAACTCTTAAAGAAAAATTATATGATAATTTGACAGAACACGACAGGTTGCAGGCGGTAATCAACTTAGGAAAACAAAGTAGCACTGCTTTAGATTACAGGCAGATTTCTACTTTATATAATAATGTTATTTCGGTAAATTTCAAAAAAGACTCTGACTTTAAGACCTTTTTGATAAATTCTGTGGGTGAGGGCAATAAAGATGCTTGGTTTGAAAACAATATCAAACCCTTAAAATACATAGACAAAGATATGAAAAAGGGTTTGTTTGACAGATTTGCTGATTACCCAAGAACATTGAATCATATCTTGCCACTTTTGAATCTACCAAAAGAATCGATATATCTTATCGTAAATGACGCAAGTATAACATACGGATTATACGACACTTATGTATATAAGAATAATGCTTCAGATGAGGAAGCACTTGTTAATAAACTAAATGAAGTTGGTGAGGCTCAGAAAAATCATATTAAAATATGGGAAAGCCTATCTAACAACTTAATTCCAAACAGAAATACTGTTGTAAAGGATGCGCTCAGAACAAAAAAAGCCGAAGACGAAAAGGTATATGAAGTGGATAGCAGATACACTTCAAAAAATACATGGGCAGGACAATATGAAACAATTGGACTAAGAGAGTTTTTTACTCCTCTTAATATGTACAGTCCGTTTATCAATGCAGGAGCAGTAGCTGAAAATCCAAGCGATATCAGAATGCTCATAAATAGAGCGTTGGATTTCAGAGGTTTGTCTGCATATTCGCACGAGCTCATTCATTTGTATAACAAAGAACATCTTCAGGGAAATGAGCGTAGACTTGATACACAACCGGAGCTTTACCCTAGGGGGCTTCTCGAGTCCTTTGAAAATGACGCCCCTATATTTGGCCTTAATTTAATATACGAAAACAGAAATTGGATGAACTCAAGTTATAAGCAGTTCACGGAAACTCCAAATATAGAAGATAATATTAAAAACTATATGCACAATCAGCTTGACCTTATTTACTCGCTTGAAATAATCGAGGCAAACGAGCTTATCAAGAGAGATGACAAGGCTGATTATCTGAAAAAACTAACACAAGCAAATGGACCTAAAACTCAGGCGATTGATACATTCTCAAGTGTATCAAATTTAGAATTAAAATCTGTAGATGATTTTGTAGACAATGATTTAGTCGTAAAAAGATACGATTATTCAAAGAGAACGCCAGATCAAAGTCATGCAGAAAACAATGATTATCACACAATCCCTCTATTTTCATCTTTCTACGCAGGATCTGAAAATCCGAACGGTAGCGTAGGCGATGTTTCGCTGAGAAGATTATCTTTTGAACTCTTAGGAGAATTCGGATATACAAACGGGCTCGTGCCTTACATGTCTAATAAGTATATAAAAGACGGAGCTTTGACTGATAGCGATATATTACCGAAAATATTTAATGGTAAATATACATCGATGAAAGCATTCAAAAAAGAGATGTATAACCAAAGAATTAAAAAATTGGATAAAATCAAAGATGTCAGCTTTGAATATGGTGGCAAAACTTATAAAAAAGCAGATATCGAAGGATTGATGAAAGAAGCAATCGAAAAAGACAAGAATTTGAATGGACAAAATCCTACAAATTATACATTCAGCTCAAATGTTGAGAAGCTAAAAAAATCCATATATAGTGCCTACAAGAAAGAAACACGAGATTTTAGAGATAATATTTACAATGCAGAAAAACCTAAGGCAAACAAGAGCGAGCTTGAAAAAGCATTAAAGTCCGCCGAGGATGCTAAGAAAGATATAAAGACCAGTACTGACGGAAAAGATATAGAGCCAACAGATAAGTGGGCTACAGCTGAGGCAATGAAAGCACTCGATGAAGCGATTGCTGAAGCAAAGAAAGTCAACGAAGATGAGAACGCTAAGCAGGAGGCTGTTGACGCTCAAAAAGAAAAACTAGACAAAGCGATTGAAAAGTTCCAAAAGAGCGTAAAAGCAGGCTTGAAAGTTAACGAACCATCTGAAACGAATCCAAATCCAGATGTTAAAAACCCTAGCGAAACAAATCCTGATAAAGCGCAGAATGACAAAAACAAAGATAGTGCCAATTCAGTAAAGAATAAACCTTTAAAGCCTAACAACGGTATTAAAACTGGCGACACAGCGAATGCTATGGGTTACATCGGACTAGGTATCGTTGCATTGGGTGCGGTATACATCATAGCGAGAAAAAAACGAAGCTTATAAGCATATTATATATATGATGATGCAATCAGTTTCATATTAGTTAAAATATTACATGAAGCACATAAGCAAAACCCCTTTAGCAATTTATTTGTTGAGGGGGTTTAATATTTTGTTTAGGGTGAGTTAATACTTTGTACACGAAAGCTACGACTAGTTAATCATCACTAAGATGCAATGTCATTTCATACATAATCACCATTCCATACACATCTAACTTTCACTCACACTGTCACTTCGCCTGTAACCACAAAAAACATACACAGGCAATTCCGAAGTTAGTGTAAAATAATTGTGTAAGGTTTTTGAAAAAATATGACATATGGCACTGGCAATAAAGTGATTTAGTTGATATAATACACTTGTATAATTAGATGAAAAGAGTTGACATGTAATGAAAAATATGTACACAATTTTTAGACAGACAGACAGACAGACAGACAGACAGACAGACAGACCTATAAATCTGTCCTTTTGTGATGTAGATTCTTATAGTTGGCAAGAATATTTACCTGATGGATAGGTATGTACTTTTGCCAATTTTTTTATAATCTTTTTCAAATACAAAGGAGGATAATAGCAATGAAAAAAATAATTAAAAAATCTATGGGCTTAATAATGGTTCTACTAATGATGTTTGGCATATTTGCCGGAACAACAAGTGTATTTGCTGCGAGTAATAATGTGCCAAGTCACTATGAACAAGGAAGTAACTTAATTACTGGCACGATTGATTTATCCAAAACTGTTAAAGCAGAGGGTAAAGAAGCTACAAAAGAAGGCAAACTTTATTATGAAGGAACAGTTTCTGGAAGCGTTGAAGCGAGTGATTTGTTTGAAGGTGCATATGATAAATATATTGCAGATATTAAAGGACATTCAACAGGTGGTAAACAGTGGGATCGTTTAGTAATGTTTAGTCAAGGACAAAAATTTCCTAATGCCAAATACACAGTGTATTTTCCAAGTAATTTTAAAGTAAATATAGACGATATTACTTTTTCAGAAAATACTGTCACAATCAGTAAAATAGAGAAAGCATATAATAAAGATAATAATTCTGTAACATTCACATTTGATTTGGGTAACTGGAATGACTATGAAGGATTCTTCAAATTATATGAAAAAGAAAAAGGCACTACAGGTCATGAGATAAAAGTTAACATACCATATTCCGTAGAAATTAATGATCCTTCGGTAAGTAATTTAGGAAATATATCTTCTGACGGAAAGTGTGAACTTTATAAAAAAGTTTTGTTTTGGGAACATAAAATTGTCGACATTACTGCTACCAAAACAAGTTTAAATATTATTCGTTAGAGGTGACAAAATATGAAGAAAATTTTTAGTACGGTCTTAGTTGCTGTTCTACTTACAATTTCATCATTTGGAACAGTATTTGCAGAAAATAATTTTGATGGAATGCCTGATTCAATAAAAAATCTTGTAAAGGATAATTATTGGGCAGAAGTTCAATATAAAAGCAATAATCCAATTCCAAAATATTTAATGACGCCGGATAAAAGTTCGCTTAATGGTATAGCGTTCTCAACAAATGATGATAAATCACTTTATCCGAATACAGGAATTAGAACTGACAGAACAGGACTGCTTGATGTTGCTGGAGATGATTATCTTGGCAATTTTTTAATCCCAGCATATAAAATGATGGCAGATAATCCAGCATTGATGCAAACACCAGAAGTATTGCAACAATTTAATATGGATTTATATAATGCATTTAAAATGGATGTAAAAACAAATATGCCTATAGATAATGACTTATATGTTTACGGAGATATTTCAGTAGCGGGCAACACGCAACATGATGATATTGCAAAATTATCTAAAAAAGAAGGGATAAATCTTAAGTTTAGCTTAGATACTTCAAGAATGAAAAAAGCATTAAATGCTACATTGCTTTGGACTCATAGCGCTAATAACGGTGGAACCCCTCAGCAATCATGGGATACACATATGAATTCCGCGTGGAAGAAAGATTTTGCTGATTCTGATTCAGAACTTGTGTTTGTATTAGATTTACCGAATGGAGTTGCTGTTGATTCAAATACTAAATATTCTATTTCTGGAATTAGTGGTTTTAATATTACTCCTGAAGTTGAAGGGCAACGTTTAGTAGTTCATGTTCGTAAAGATAATAGTAAATCAGAAAAATCGCTTTTAAAAACATTTGAGTTAATTAGCAAATTAAATAATATTTCACTTGAAATTACAAATCTAAAGATTAACGATAATGTAGAAGTAGATAAAGAACTGAAAATTACAGGATATTCATATGGGGCATTTGATTTGGCTTATGGTACTAATGAAGAAGTGATAAAAAATAGGGATATGAGTAAAAAGGGTGCAGATGATTATATTTATAGAACATACTATATGATGGCTGCAAAACAAAATGAAGATGGTCGTGATAGTACATCACCAGCTGATAAACCAAATCTAATATCATATACCTTTAAAGTAAATAAGCCAGCAAACAATACCGTTACATTCATAAATAAGGATGAGGAATACGCCAAGGTAAAAGTAGAAAATGGCAAGACTATTGATAATGATGGTTTAACTGATGAATCAATGCCAGAAAATCCAACTAAGAGTGGATATACTTTCAAAGAGTGGAATACTCAAAAAGACGGTAAAGGAACTGCATTTACAGGTACTACCGCAGTAAATCAAGATATAACGGTCTATGCGATTTACAGTAAGAATAACAAGCCACAGATACAAAATAATAAGACATCGCCAAAGACAGGCGACAGCTCTAATCTAGCGTTATATGGTACATTGATGGGATTATCAGGACTACTGCTTATTGCTGTAGGAATTAGAAAGAGAATAAAAGAGAGTTAATATTAACTTCAACTAAAATATATCGGCCTTTGTGATTAGCTGTTACTGATTTCAAAGGTCGGTTTTTCATAGTGGGTGCATTTGAAATTTCTATCGTGTAATTGTAAGTAGGGTGCATATTTTAACGATAGCATTTTAGAAAAGGAGTTGACTATGAGGAAGAATAATCGAACATTGAAAGTATATGGAATGAGCAACAATAATAGATATCATGATAAGGAAAATGAACATATTGACTTTATACATTTATAATGATAATATATTCATGAAATTATTCAGTAGGTACATAAAGTTTAAAAGAGAAGGAAGTAAAAGCTTCCACGGTCCCGCCGCTGTGAAGATGGAGGACGTTTAAAACTGCCACTGAAAGACATTGTAGATAGCATCGCGATATAGAATGATATTGTGAAATAGCAATATCGCAGGTTGCTAATTCATATAATAAGTCTTTTGGGAAGGCTAAACGCCCTATGATATCGAAGTCAGAAGAACTGCCACTGAATTGATGCGGAATGTTACGAGAGATGACAGGCATTGGTTTGTGTTTTAAATTGAGTGCCCTGTTGGGCATTTTTTATGGGACATATAAGCTCCGACTCATGCACTAGCGTATGGGACAAATAAAACCATCCGTTTTACGGGTGGCTTTGCTTAAACACGCATGCCATAGTTTACATGCAATTTATATGCAATTTATATGCAATCGTAAGATTGCACGGCTATAGCCTTGACGTCCCGACATTTCCAAGTATCATAATTTCTTATTGTTTTAAGTGTTTTTTTATTTACAAAAGGAGGTCATCATGACTAAAAGAGAGAAAACTCTCCTTTCTTTGAGCACGGCTTTTGCACTCATTTTCGGAATTGTGCCCGTATCACACGGCATGCACATCATGGAAGGGTATTTGCCACTTACGCACTGCTTAATTTGGGGGGCTGTTTCGATTCCATTCGTTGTAGCAGGTATTATCAAAATTAAAAAACTAACTGAAGAGAATAGAAGGACGATGGTTCTGGTTGCTATGGCTGGAGCGTTTGTGTTCGTGCTTTCATCTCTCAAGATACCATCCGTTACTGGAAGCTGTTCACACATGACAGGAACTGGGCTTGGTGCTGTTTTGTTCGGTCCAGCAGCAACGAGTGTACTTGGAATTATTGTTCTACTTTTCCAGGCAATTCTCCTTGCACACGGTGGACTTACAACTCTAGGCTCCAATACATTTTCAATGGCTATCGGAGGTCCTATACTCACCTGGATTTTGTGGAAGGGGCTTAAGGGAACAAATATAAACAAACCTTTTGCTGTATTCCTTGCAACAGCCCTTGGAGATTTGTTTACTTATTGCATCACAAGTTTCCAACTTGCATTTGCATATCCGTCAGAAACGGGCGGAGTTATGGCGTCAGTTGCTAAGTTCTTAGGAATCTTTGCTGCAACTCAGGTGCCACTTGCAATTATCGAAGGTATACTGTCCGCACTTGTTTACATGGCTCTTATCAATTATGCTAAACCTGAAATGAGAGCTATCGGTCTTGCACCGCAGAAATAGGAGGTGTAAAATGAATAAGAAAGGTAGTTCAAAACTAGCTGTTTTGTTGATAATAATCTGTGTGCTACTTGCCATTGTCCCTCTATTTGCATTAAAGGACGCTGAATTTGGTGGCTCTGACGATGCTGGTAGCGGAGCAATCAGCGATATTGTCAAAGAACAAAAGGGAATTACGGATGAGGACTATGAGTATGAGCCTTGGGCTGAGCCTATCCTTGAGAAAATGCTCGGCGGAGAGCTTCCAGGGGAAGTTGAATCACTAATTTTCTGCGTTCAAACAGGTATTGGTGTAGGTGTAGTAGCATTTATTCTCGGTAAGCTTACACAGCGTGCTAAGGACAGGAAAAAATACGGTATTCCTGAGGATGCCGACGAAGACTAAGACTAAGTCTAATATTATTAAATCTGAGTGTATTTACTGTATAATACAAGAGTTATACACTAGAGATATATTTATGTCGGCTGGATATTCGGCCGACATATTTTTAAGGGATTAAAATGCTTATTATAGATAAATTGTGCTATTACTCAAAACTTAGATATGTGAACCCGAGCGAAAAGGTACTCTATTGTATTTTGACGCTCATCCTTCTAATTGCGAGCAGATCTGTTTTTCTCGCCATAGGTATTTTGCTTCTGAATTATTATTTGAATGTCGTTAAGGGCGGATTAAATGGCAAAAGATATAGAATATTACTAACGTGGCCACTTTCATTTCTAATCTTTGGGACCATCGCACTTTTTGTCAATATATCAAGGACGACATTGGATTTTTACGCTATTCCAATAGGGAACTATTATCTAACTGGAAGCAAAATCGGAATGTGGAAAGGCTTTCAGCTCATAATGACAGCACTGGCATCAGTATCAAGCCTATATTTTCTATCGCTAAACACAACGATGCCGGATATAATTTCCGTACTTAAACGCTGGCATCTTCCGAAAATTTTCGTCGAACTTATGATGTTAATTTATCGATTTATTTTTATTTTGTTGAATGTTGCAGTAAACATTACAACCTCCCAAAAGTCAAGGCTCGGATATCGCAATTACAGTACATCAATCAAGTCATTTGGAGCTATGCTGTCAGCACTTTTCATAAATTCTCTCAAGCGGTCAGGAAGCTTATTCGACGCCATGGAAGCGCGTGGTTATGATGGGGAGCTTAAGATGATTGAGGAGCATTATGAACAAAATAGTCAAACGATGATACTTATCGGCTGTCTCGGGGCGTTCATGCTTGCGGTGACGATATGGATAAAAGCTTGTAATATAGTCTACATTTAGCATCTATTAGAGGTAGTAATATGCAGGAAGAAAGAATGAATGATAATTTAAGTGAAAAAGAAAAACCGAATTGTAGCCAAAAGTCTAGCGAGACCACAAAACAGGATATAATTGTTAGAGCCGAAAATCTCTATTTCTCATATGATGATGAGCAGACATATTCACTTGATGGGTTTTCGCTCGAAATAAAAAGAGGACGAAAGATAGCATTTTTAGGTGCAAATGGAGCAGGCAAGTCGACCTTTTTCCTGACGTTAAATGGAATTCACAAAATAATCAAGGGCAGACTTGAAGTCGATGGAAAAGAAGTTGCCTACGATAAAAAATCGCTTCTGGAGCTTAGATCAAAGGTCGGGATTGTTTTTCAAGATCCAGACAATCAGCTATTTTCTGCAAGTGTAAAGCAGGAAATCTCATTTGGTGCAATGAACATGGGTATGAGTGCAGAGGAAGCAGAAGAGGCAGTTAACAAAGTAGTTGACAGGCTTTTGATAGGACCATTCGTGCACAAAGCTACGCATGCTCTGTCAGGAGGGCAGAAGAAGCAGGTATCCATTGCGGATGTTTTGGTTATGATGCCAAAGATTGTAATTTTAGATGAACCAGCATCATCCCTTGACCCTAAGCACACATATATAGTAAACAACATAATAGAAATGATGGTAAATGAAGGGATTACAGTGCTTGTGTCTACTCATGATGTAAATTATGCTTATGGTTGGGCAGATGAGGTCGTTGTAATTGATGCTGGAAAGGTTCTGATGCATGATGAACCACGGACTGTATTTCACGACACAGACGTGCTGAAAAAAGCTAACCTTGAGAAGCCTATGATATTAGATTTCTACGACAGATTGGTTGAAAAAGGTGTAATTTCAAGGGTTGAAAACACACCTAGGACCATAGAGGAACTAGACAATTTGATAAAAAAATAGTGCCGGTAAAATCGAAGCGAAATGCCAGGGTTTACCGGTATTTTGTTGCAAATAACAAAAAAGTATTTAAAATTGTGATTTTAGATGTGAAGTAATAACTATTTGTGGTATAATCCCAATATGACTTTAGAAGAAATTAGAGAACGTATTAAGAGTTTAGACTTTTTAGATAACGGTGATCAAATAATTCTCGCTTTGTCAGGAGGACCTGATTCAGCTTGTCTTTTTTATGCTCTCAATCAGATGAAGTCTGAGTTTGATTTATCAATAAACTGCGTCCACGTTAACCATGGGCTTCGTGGGAAGGCAAGCGATGCTGACGAATATTTTGTGCGTTCGATTTGCAAAAAATATAATTGTAATCTAAGGGTTGTTTCTGCTGATATTAAGAAGGTTGCAAGTGAGCGTAAACTTTCAACGGAGGAAGCAGGTCGCATAGTCAGATATCAATCGTTTTATGAGGAAGCCGAAAAAGTTTTTAAACATACCGGGAAATCACCTAAAATTCTGATAGCTCACAATATGGATGACCAAGCGGAAACGATTTTGTTTAGGATAATAAGGGGGACTGGCATCACGGGGATTAAAGCAATGCAAAAGGTCGAGATGACGGCTGCTGGATTTAAAATTATAAGACCTCTTTTGGATGTTTCTAAACGCGACATACTTAAAGCGTTGGATACTGAAAATTTCAGTTACTGCAAAGACAATACAAATGAGCTACCCATATACGCGAGAAATAAGATTAGGCTTGATATAATTCCTGCAATGGAAAGCATTAATCCAGCTTTGAAAGAGGCCGTTATAAGACTTGGGGATATCGCAAGAGAGCAGGAGGACTTCCTTGATAGAAAGGCGTATGAATGCATAGAAGCATTGAAATCCGAGTACAAAATAATATTGACGCAATATATGTCGATTATTTCTGCAGATGTGCTGAGAACCTATCATGTTGCAATACAAAAGAGAGTATTCTCTATTATACTTAAGCAGATGGGAATATTGGATAATATTAGTTATAAGCATATGGAATCCTTAGTTGAGCTTCTAGACTCGGAGAATCCATCAATGGAAATCAATCTGCCTTATGGTTTTAAAGCATGCAGAATATATGGGGATATTGGCATTTTCGCAGATGAGTTTTTTTTAATGGAGAACTCGTTTGATATGAAAATTTCAACGGTAGATAATCTACCAGAGAATATGCGCGAGAGGGAGCATATTAAATGTAAGGATACTGATAAGGCTGCTCAAGGTGCATATCGAAGCACGTGTCAAAGCACATATCGAAGCACATTTAACAGCACATATCATCAATTCGAAAATAGTGATATGCACTTTGATGTATTCATTGCAAAGTCAGTATTTGAGAAAAAATATGGCAAATCGAAGAAACCTGTTTTGCGCTATCGAAATCCAGGGGATTATATGGTTTTAAAAGATGGCAAAAAAAAGAAAATTAAGAATATTTTAGTGGATGATAAGATACCCAGAATTCTTAGAAATCGCATACCGCTTATTGCGGTTGGCTCAGAAGTTATATGGATGGGAGATTTGACAGGGCGTTCTAATGGACGTTTGTCAGTAGAATTTCAAATAGATAGCAATAAGGTTTTAAATAATAGTAATGGAAACGGCGCTGAGGGCTGGTTTCATATTGAGATTTTAAGGGAAATGTGATATCATATTAGGGCTGTTTGCAGCAAGTTAGGAGGACTATAATTTGAAGAAATTCGGCAAGAATTTAGTTGTATATCTGATAATATGTGCTATAATCCTTGGGATGGCATCTTATTTTAAAGGTAGTAATTATACTGAAAAGCAAGTTCCTTTTTCGACGATGATTAAATATTTAGAAAAGGGAGAGGTTGTTAAGATTGATATTTCTGAGCGTAAAATTCGTGCTCAGATAATGACTGCTAAAGAGCGAAAAGAGGCTGAAGCGGCAGATAAGAAAAGGAAGCAAGATCGAGCAGAAATCAAAAAATCCAGCAATAGCAATGATCCTGACAAACAGAAAGAGGCACTCGAAAAGTCTATTAATTCAATCCTTGGGGATAATGAAAATGGAAAAAAGAAAAGGTATGTCGTTGCCTATGCTCCATATTTAAATGAAATAGCTTGGCTTGAAGAAACCTATGTTTTTCCTCAACTGAAAGATGGGACAATAAAGGAATTCACAACGAAGCCACCTTCTATGATGGAGGGGTTTGTTAACTTTCTACCCACGCTTGTAATGGTTGGGATTGCCGTATTTTTATTTATTATGATGTCTAAGGGCGGACAGGGTAAAGCATTTAATTTCGGCAAAAGCAAGGCAAAGATGTATAAGGGAGATGGAAAGAAAATCACCTTTAACGATGTTGCGGGGCTTCACGAGGAAAAAGAGGAACTTAGAGAGATTGTTGACTTTCTAAAGGATCCTTTTAAATACCAGCATTTGGGTGCACGTATACCAAAGGGAGTGTTGCTTGTTGGCCCTCCCGGAACTGGAAAAACCTATGTTTCAAGGGCAACTGCAGGTGAAGCTGGCGTCCCTTTCTTTACGATAAGTGGTTCTGACTTTGTCGAGATGTTTGTAGGAGTCGGTGCTTCAAGGGTTAGAGATTTATTCGATCAAGCTAAGAAGAATGCTCCTTGTATCGTGTTCATAGATGAGATAGATGCTGTTGGTCGAAAAAGAGGTGCTGGTCTTGGCGGAGGCAATGACGAGAGAGAGCAAACACTTAACCAACTCCTTGTTGAGATGGATGGATTTGGAGAAAATTCGGGCGTCATAATAATGGCTGCGACTAACAGACCTGACGTGTTGGATCCCGCTATATTAAGACCAGGTAGATTTGACAGACAGATTGTTATTGGAATCCCAGATGTAAAGGGAAGAGAAGAGATAATTAAGGTTCATTCAAAGAATAAGCCAATGGATGAGAAGGTTTCTCCTAGTATTCTTGCAAGGAGAACACCAGGATTTACGCCTGCTGATATTGAGAACCTACTTAACGAGGCTGCCTTGCTTGCGGCTAGAAGAAATGGCACGAGAATAAGGATGAACGACATAGAAGAAGCCACGACAAAGGTGATAGCAGGACCCGCAAAGAAAAGCAGGGTTATCTCTGAGGCTGAGAGAAAACTGACTGCTTACCATGAAGCTGGTCACGCAATTGTTATGAGGTCTATTCCAGATTCCGATCCTGTTCACCAGGTAACGATTGTGCCTAGGGGAATGGCTGGTGGATTTACTATGTCACTGCCTAAGGATGAGAGATTCTTTAAGACCAGAAAAGGTATGTTTAATGATATTCTCCATCTTCTCGGAGGTCGAGTTGCTGAGCACCTGACACTAGAAGATATTAGTACTGGCGCATCTAATGATATTCAGCGTGCAACGGATATTGCAAGAGATATGGTAACCAAATATGGATTTAGTGAAAAACTTGGTCCTGTCAATTACAGTGGTTCAGATGAAGTTTTCCTAGGGAAAGATTTCTCAACAAGACAAAACCATTCAGAAAACACTGCTTCTGAGATTGATGAAGAAGTTAGAAGAATTATTGAAAAAGCATTTGAAGAAACAAAGAGAATTCTTGAAGCGAATATGGACAAGCTAGTTAGAGTAGCTGAAGCACTTCTTAAAGTCGAAACCATTGACGGCAAGCAATTCGAAGCTCTTTTCAACAATGAAATAGATGCTGAAACCTTATCAGAGCAGATTGCGGAAGAAGAAAGAATAATTAAAGAGGAAAATGCAAAGGACGCTGCTGAAAGAGATAAAATGATAGCGGAAGCAAGGTCAAAAGCTAATGGATTATCCGCAGATGATAAGTCAAAGGTAGTAGCAGTAGCAGGTATGATTCCGGGTAATCCTCATTTTGGCACCAAAAATAAGATGGTAGTAATCCGCGAAAATATCGATAATGACAATGAGAAAAACAAAGACAGGGATGATGCCGAGAAAAATAAAGTCCCAGACGATTCCGAGAAAAATAGGGACACAGATGATTCCGATCACATTAGGGATGACAAAATAAATGTTCGTACAACTGATTCAAAGAGAACCAAACTAGACGACCATCAAAGCCCAGATGATAATAGAGATATAGAAGACGTAGGAGAAGAAGATTCTCATGATACTGAGGAGGAATAAACATGAAGGTAACAATCGATGATTGCCTTGAAATAGACTCACTCAGCAAATCTCAAGTGCTTTCTGGAGCATCACAAGGATATAGAAGGGTTACAAGTGTCTCGGTGATGGATGGAAACACGTTGGAAAGCATTCTTGCAGAAAATGGCAAGCCCAATCAACTAGTTTTAACATCTTTCCAAGGAAATGATGGCAAGCCTATGCAAGAGGAACTCCAAATCAAAGTTGTAAAATCACTCGCTTCGGCAAAAATTGCAGGCATTGCTGTTTTCTGGAGAAATGGAGATCTGTTTTTAAAGGACAAAACAGTTGAGATAGCTAGAGAACTTGACTTGCCTTTGCTTTGCATTAAGGACAACAACGGTGAAGATATAAGATATTCGGATGTCATAGAAGGCGTTATGGATAAAATTTTGTATGGAGATAATTTTAAAAATGATTTAATTACTAAAACCATCTTCCATCTACTGAATTTTGAAAAATACTCGAATTTTCAGACTGCTCTCAAAGAAGCAGCGATTAGCAATGACTTTCAGGTTATTTTGTTGAGTAAGGATTTTAATCCAATATTAACAGTAGAAACTCGTCACCAGACAACGATTGAGGAAGCCATTAGAC